>Ga0079997_113766_pt1 | contig 17118 bp, 18 predicted proteins | sample PerSpoCPS_CMetaG_FD_69200 | JGI IMG/M metagenome (GOLD analysis project Ga0079997, IMG submission 69200) | Archaeal communities from Yellowstone National Park, Wyoming, USA - Perpetual Spouter C (PS_C) MetaG (SPADES assembly) (version 2) | ecosystem: Environmental > Aquatic > Thermal springs >... | reverse complement strand
CGGGCCTGCTGCTCGCCATGGCGGTCATGGCCGTGCTGGGCCCGTCCCTGGGGAACCTGGTAGCCGTCCTGGGCCTTGTGTACACGCCCCAGTTCGTCCGCGTGGCCCGGGCGGCAGCGCTCACGGTGCGGGCCGAGCAGTACGTGGAGGCGGCCCGAGCCCTAGGCGCCAGTGGCCTAAGGGTCCTCGTACGGCATGTGGCGCCCAACGCCATGGCGCCCGTTCTGGTGCAGGTGTCTCTGGGCCTGTCGCTGGCGGTACTCTCGGAGTCCGCCCTGAGCTTCCTGGGCCTCGGGATCCAGCCGCCGGTGCCCTCTTGGGGCAACATGCTGAGCGAGGGGCGGCAGTTCATGGAGATCGCGCCGTGGAACGCCATCGCGCCGGGCCTCGCCATCGCGGTGGTCGTCCTCGGCTTCAACCTCCTGGGCGACGGGCTGCAGGAGCTGCTGGACCCGCGGCTGCGGACGGAGCGCGCGTGAGGTGGGAGCGCCTTCGGAGCCTGCTACACCGGGGGGTGGCGTCCGGCATCTTCCCCGGCGCGGTGGCGTGGGTCCGCGCGGACGGTGAGACGGTCTTCCGGGGGGAGGCGGGGTACGCACAGGTGCTGCCCGAACTTCGGCCCGTGCGGCCGGACACCCTGTTCGACCTCGCGTCGCTCACGAAGGTGCTGTGCACGGTCCCGGTGATCCTCCGGTTGCACGCCCGCGGCCTCCTCCACCTGGACAGTCCGCTCTCTCGTTGGCTGCGGGATCTGGAGGGTACGCCGTGGAGCCGTGTGAGCCTGCGGCAAGCCCTGGCCCACACCACCGGCTTGCCCGCATGGCGGCCCTTGTACCTGCGCACGCAGGGGAGGGGGAGAGACGCGGTTCTGGCCGCGGTGGGGGCCGTCTCGCCCGAAGCTCTTCCGGGCCGCCGCGTGGTGTACTCAGACCTCGGGATTCTCCTCGCGGGGCTGGCAGCGGAACGGGTGGCGGGCCAGCGGACGGACGTGTTGTTCCTGGAGCACGTGGCCGGCCCCCTCCGGCTCCGAGACAGCCGGTTCTGTCCGCCGCCCCCCTTGCGCAGGCGGTGCGCGGCCACGGAGCGGGGAAACCGCTACGAGCGAGAGCTGGCCGGCGAGGCAGGGGCGGGGTTCCCGTGGCGCGAGGGGGTGATCGTGGGGGAAGTCCACGACGGGAACGCCTACTACGCGCTGGGTGGGGTAGCCCCTCACGCGGGCCTGTTCTCCACCGCAGAGGAAGTGGCGCGGGTGGCGGAAGCGTGGGTGGAAGGGTCCGGGTGGCTGCCGGCAACCCTGGCAGCGGAAGCGCGGTCGGACAACGCCGGGGCGCCCGGGGCGAGCCCCGCGGTCTGGGCTGGGTGCTCCACCACCCCCAGGCGTTCTTCTCGGCCTTCGGGCGCGCTTCCTTCGGCCACACCGGGTTCACCGGGACTTCCGTGGCGGTAGACCCGGACCGCAGGGTGGTGGCGGTCCTGTTGACCAACCGCGTCCACCCGCACGTGCGGGAGGGGATAGAAGAGTTCCGCACCGAGTTTTACCGGGCGGTGGCGTCGGAGGTGTGCCCTTGAGGAGGACGGCGTGAGGGACGAGCTGGACGAACTGGAGACGGAGCGGGCGAACCCTCGGAGCGTGGACCTGGACCGCCTGCCCATTCTCGAAGTGGTGCGGCTCATCAACCAGGAGGACGCCACGGTGGCCGAGGCGGTGCGGGAGGCGCTTCCGGCGGTAGCCAGGGCCGCGGAGCTCGTGGCGGAACGGCTGTCCAGTGGGGGGCGGGTGTTCTACGTGGGTGCGGGCACGAGTGGACGGGTCGGGTGGCTCGACGCGGTGGAGTGGGCGCCCACCTTCGGGGTGGACCCCGGCTGCGTGCGCGTGGTGGTGGCGGGCGGGATCGGGTCCGCGGTAGAAGTGAGCTCCGAGTTGGAAGACGACGCGGACCTCGGCGCGGGCGACCTGCTGTCCCACCAGCCGACCTCCCGCGACGTGGTAGTGGGGATCGCGGCCAGCGGCCGGACGCCCTATGTCCTGGGTGCTCTGCGGGCCGCGCGGGAGGCGGGGTGCGCCACGGTGGCCGTGTGCAACAACCCCCGCTCCCCCCTGGAAGCCCTGGCGGACGTAGCCGTGGTGGTACGGACCGGCCCAGAGGTGCTCGCGGGCTCCACCCGGATGAAGGCGGGCACCGCACAGAAGATGGTGTTGAACATGCTGAGCACCGCGGCCATGGTGCGGCTGGGGAAGGTCTACCGCAACCTGATGGTGGACCTCCGGCCCCTGAACCGGAAGCTGGTAGCGCGCGCGACCCGCATCGTGGCTCAGGCCGCGGGGATTCCCCTCCCGCAGGCCGAGGAACTACTCGAGCGGGCGGGACGCAACGTCAAAGTCGCCCTTGTGATGGCCCGGACGGGCTGCGGACCGGAGGAGGCCGCGGCACGCCTGGAGCGTGCCGCGGGGCACGTCCGGGTGGCCTTGGGGGAGCCGTGAGCGGCTTTCGGTGGCCGCACCCGGAGGCCACCCTGCGGGTGGTCGGACTGATGTCCGGCACCTCCTGCGACGGGGTCGACGTGGCGCTGGTGGAGGTACAGCGCGGAGAGCCCCTCCGGGTGCGGACCCTGGCCACCTGGACCCGGCCGTACACCCCGGCGGAGCGCGAGGCCCTGTTGCGGCTGCCGGATGCCACCGCGGAGGAAGTGTGCCGCGAGAACTTCCACCTGGGAGAGCTGCTGGCGCAGGCGGCCTTGGAAGCGCTGGCGCGGGCGGGGATTGAGCCGAGCCGCTGCCACCTGGTAGGATCCCACGGGCACACCGCGTGGCACCTGCCGGGCCACAGCACCCTCCAGGTAGGGGAACCGGCCGTGATCGCCGAGCGCACGGGCCTGGCGGTGGTGAGCAACTTCCGGGCCAGGGACGTGGCGGCGGGCGGGCAGGGAGCTCCCTTGGTACCGTACCTCGACTGGCTGCTCTTCCGCCGGTCGGACCGCAGCCGCGCGGTGCAGAACCTGGGCGGGATCGGCAACGTCACCTGGCTCCCTGCGGGTGCCGGTGCGGAGGAGGTGGTGGCGTTCGACACCGGCCCCGGGAACATGGTGGTGGACGGCGTGGTGCAGCTGCTCTTCGGGCAACCGTACGACCGGGACGGCGCGGTAGCGGCCTCAGGCCGGCCGGACTTGGCCCTGGTGGAGGAGTTGCTGGGCCACCCGTACTTTTCCCAGCCGCCGCCGAAGAGCACCGGCCGGGAGGCGTTCGGCTTGCCCTTCGCGCGCGCCCTCGTGCAGCGAGGATCGGAACGCGGGCTTTCGCCCCCGGACCTGGTCGCCACCGCTACGTACTTCACCGCCCGCACAGTGGCGGACGCCTACCGGTTCTTGGGGCGAGTGGACGAGGTCCTCTTGAGCGGGGGAGGGGTCCACAACCGAGCCCTGGTGCGGTGGATCCAGGAGCTGCTGCACCCCGTGCCGGTGCGGACCACCGGGGAAGAGGGCGTGGACCCGGACTTCAAGGAAGCCGTGGCCTTCGCCGTCCTCGCAGCTTGTACCGCCTGGGGGCTGCCCGGCAACCTGCCCTCCGCCACGGGAGCCAGGCGCGCGGTTGTCCTGGGGGACATCACGCCGCCGTGACGCCGGGACCTGGGCGTTGGATGGACCGCGAGATCCGGGAAGCACCGAGGGTTCTGGCCCGCTTCCTGGAGGAGAGTTCTGTGGCGGTGCGGCGTCTGGCCGCCCGCTGGCGCCGGCGGCCGCCGGGGCTGGTGGTGCTGGTAGCCCGGGGGTCCTCCGACAACGCCGCCCTGTACGGCCGGTACCTGTGGGAGGTCCTGCTTCGGGTGCCGGTGAGCCTGGCGGCGCCGTCCGTGGTGACCCTGTACCGTGCGCGGCCGCGGCTGCGGGGCAGCTGGGTGATGGCCCTGTCGCAGTCTGGGCGGTCGCCCGACGTGGTCGCGTTCGTCCGGGCGGCCCGCAGGGCCGGTGCTTTCACCGTGGCGGTGACCAACGCGCCCGGTTCTCCCCTCGCGGAGGCGGCGCACGAGGTGGTGCCGTTGCAGGCGGGACCGGAGCGCAGCGTGGCGGCGACCAAGACGTACCAGGCGGAGCTGTGCGCCCTGAGTCTGTTCGCGGCGGAGGCCTCCGGACACCAAGGGCTCCGGCAGGCCCACGGGTCTTTGCCGGACCGGGTGGCGGAGGCTCTGGCGCAGGAAGGCGCGGCGGCAGAGCTCGCCGGGCACTGGCAGGCAGCTGGCGTGTGCGTGGTCACGGGACGCGGCTACAACTTCGCCACCGCCCGGGAGGCCGCCCTGAAGTTGAAGGAGACAGCTTCCGTGGCGGCAGAGGCCCTTTCCTCCGCGGACTTCCTGCACGGGCCCGTGGCCCTGGTGGGCCCGGGGTTCCCGGTCCTGCTGGTGGCCGCGCCCGGCCAGGCTCGGGACCACCTCCTCCACGTGGCCCGGTTGCTCCGCAGGCGGGGCGCGGACTACGCGGTGGTGTCCTCGGACCCCCGGTTGCTGCGGTACACCCGCTGGGCCGTGGCGGTGCCGGGCGGGCTGCCGGAGGAGCTGACCCCGCATGTGTACGCCGTCCCGGCGTACCAGCTGAGCTACCACCTGGCCCTGCGCAAGGGCCTGGACCCGGACCGGCCGCGAGGCCTGCGGAAGGTCACCCGCGTCCTGTAAGGCGGGGAGGAGTCCTGGAGCCTTACGGGAGCAGCTCCAACAGGCTGGCCAAGTCCGGGACGGTGTGGTGCGGCGGCGGGGTGGGCGGCAGGGCGGGCCTGCGGCACACCCACACCGCGGTCATCCCGGAAGCCAGGGCCCCTGCCACGTCCGCGTGCGGCAGGTCGCCCACCATCCAGCACTGCTCCGGTTCCACCGCGGCCCTGCGGGCCGCTTCCCGAAACACCGCAGGGTCCGGCTTGCTGCGACCCACCTCCTGGCTGGTGACCACGGGATCCAGGAACCCCGCAAGTCCCGTCTGCAGGAGCTTCCACCGTTGCAGTCCGGTCTCCCCGTTGGTGATGAGGCCCGTCCGGTACCCCCGGTCGCGCAGCTCCGCCAGCACGGGGAGGGCGTCGGGGAAGGCCCGCACCTGGCCGTCCCGCAAGGCCGTGTACCGCTCCAGGAAGGGTTCCACCGGGCCTTGGATCTTCAGGCGCCGCAGGGTGTCCTCCCAGGTCCACCGGCGCATGAGGGGGATGGTGACCCCAGCCTGGGCGGGCGTCACCCGCTTCCACAAGTCCACCGAGGCTTCCAGGTACGTCTGGACCAGCAGGTCGGGAGCCAGGAAGGGGTAGGTTTCCTGCATGGCCTCCGCCACCTGCCGGACGCAGTCGGACATCAGGCCTGTCTCGTCCACCAGGGTGTCGTCCAGGTCGAAGAAGACCACTCGCGGTCGCACGGGCGCCTCGCGGACCCTGGCGGAGGGGGTGGGATTTGAACCCACGAGGCGGGTTTTCGCCCGCCTACGCGCTCTCCAGGCGCGCCGGATCAGCCGGACTCCCGCACCCCTCCGGTTCCAGAGCACAGTGTACAAGAACAGGGCGGACCCGCGCATCTGGGGCGGCGCGGGGACTGCTGGCGGACGGTGGGCCGGGGGGCCGGGGCGGGGCCCAACCGGAGGCCCCGCCCGGCCTGGCGATCAACGGAAGCGGTCGGGGAACTGCTTGACGATGGCCTCGGCCAGCGGGTCGGCCACCATCTGCATGTGCCCCATCGCCTTGCGGAGGTTCGTGTACACCGCGGGCTGGTTCCCCGCCTTCTGGGCGTCGATGACGGCCTTGAGGGTGAGGATGTGCTCGCGGACCAAGCCGGCGACGGCGTCGGTGGGCAGGGACTTGGTGGCGGAGTTGAGGAAGGCGCCGAACTCCTGGGTGTAGGCCAGGAGGTCCTGGACGGCCTTGTCCTGCTTGGCCTTGTTGTTGGTGGCGAGGCCGGTGGTGTAGTCGACCACGAAGCCGATGTGCTTCTTCCACAGGGGGTCGAAGGCCCGCTGGGCGTCCGGTCCGTACACCGACCCCACCGCGCGGATGATGTCGTTGGAGTTGGCGTCCAGTTGGGCGGCCGCGGCCCGGAACTCTGCAGTGTTGCCCGTCAGGGCGCCCAGGGTCGCGCTCGCGGCGAGCGCCGTGTGCTCCGTGAGCAGGTTGTTGAGAGTCACGCGGAGGTCCGCGGCCCTCGTCATGGACGTGGGGGCCGCGGGGGCGCCGATGCTGGGGAGGACCAGGGCCCCGACGACGAGGGCGAGCCCGATGGCCAGGAGGAACCTCGATCGAATCATCGCTGGATCACCTCCTTAGAATGGTCTTTCCGTCGGCTTCCGGTGGTCACGACTCGTTGGGCATCCCCCCTTTCCGCGCAAGTCTTGACGACGAGGCTTCCGCAGTTCACGACAGGCCCTCAACGCACCACGATCTCGCCCCGCATGTGGGTGTGGCGAGCGCAGAAGTACCGGTACGTTCCGGGCCGCGCGAAGGTGTAGGTGAACGTGGCGCCCCGACCGTCCAGCCGTGCGTCGAAGGCCCCCATGGGCCGCTCCGGGTCGCCCGCGGTCACCGTGTGCAGGACCTCGTCCTGGTTCGTCCAGCGGACCGCCTCGCCCGCGGCGACCTCCAGCCGCGGAGGGCGGAACTGGAACAGCTCCACGGTGACGGACCCGGGTGGCTGTGGACTCTGCGCGCGACCCATGCGCGGGCCTAAGCCGGCGGTCAGGAGCAAGAGGAGCGAGAGACCCAGTGCCTTTGCGTTCATGGTTTTCGCCTCCACCCACTGTTTCGCAGGAGGACGGCGGGTGGATTGGGATCCAGCAAGGACCTGCCGTGCGAAAGAAGGACGGGAGGGACTGTGAAGACGAGCAGGGATTTGGGCCGCAGACGTCCAACAGAGCAGCCGACCGATGCTGCGCATTCGGGTACCGAGCGCACGTTCGGACGAAGAGCTCATCGAGGCCGCAGCGGCCGGGGACGGCCAGGCGCTTTCCGCGCTCTACGACCGGTACGCGGCTGCGGTGTACGCGTTGGCCCTGGGGATCGTACGCAACCCCGAGGCGGCCAAGGAGGTGACCCAGGAGGTCTTCCTCAGCTTCTGGAGGCGTCCGGGCCGGTTCGACCGCAGCCGCGGCAGTGGCCGGGCTTGGCTCCTGTCCCTGGCACACCACCGGGCGGTGGACGTCCTCAGGCGGAACCGGGTCCGGCACGCGAACTCACTGACCGAGGAGGCGGCGGCTTCCGAAGTGGACTGGACGGAAGTAGTCGTGCGCTCCCTGGAAGGGGCGCGGGTGCGGGAGGCGCTGGCGGCCCTGCCCGAGGCACAGCGAGAAGCGCTGGTGCTCGCGTACTACGGGGGGTTGACGCAGCGGGAGATCGCAGAGCGCCTGGGGATCCCCCTCGGCACGGTGAAGACCCGGATGCGGGACGGCCTGCTCAGGCTGCGGGCCCTGCTCGGAGGCGGCCGTGACACGTGAGGAAGCGCGCGAGCTGCTGGCGGCCTACGCGCTCGGGGCTCTGACCGAGGAGGAGCGCGAGGCCCTAGAGGCCCACCTGCAGGACTCCCCGGACCTGCGGCGGGAGCTCGCCGAGTTCCTGGAGACCACGGCGGCCCTCGGGGAAGCGTTCCGCCGCGCGGAGCCGCCCCTTGACCTCCGGGAGCGGATCTTGTCGGCCACCCAGGAGTCCGCACCGAAAGCCCGTGAGTGGTGGAGGTCCGCGCTCGCGCTGGCGGCCGCCCTCGTCGTCCTGTTGGGAGGGCTCCTGCTCCAGGCCCAGCGGGAGAAGCAGGCACTAAGGGTACGGCTGGACCAGCAGGAAGAACTGCTGGCCCTGCTGGCGAGCCCGGCTGCACGGGTGACGGACCTCCAGGGCCGGGTGCGGGGCCAGGTGCGTTTCGTCTACGACCCAGGCCGCGGAATGGGGGCCCTCGTGGTACGCGACCTGCAGGACCCGGGCGCGGGGTTCGTCTACCAGCTTTGGCTGATCCGGGGTGGGCAAGCAGACAGCGGGGGCGTGTTCCGGCCGCATCCCGGCCAAACGGTCGTCCTGCCGGTCCGGGCGGACATCGGGCGCTACGAGGTGGTGGCGGTGACGGTCGAGCGGGGCCCGCACGGGGTCGCCCGCTCCCAGAACCAACCGGTCCTCGTGGGCCGCCTGAGGATCTAGACACCACCCAAAGAATCGCGGGACAAGCTCGTAGCTTGTACAAGGGATTGAACGGGAGCCCTGGGGCCGCTTAGGGTTGAACGCATGCGGGTAGCCATCACCGGTGCCACCGGTCTACTGGGCCGGTCTCTGTGGGCGCACCTGGAGTCGGCCGGCCACACCGTAGTCCCCATGAGCCGCCGTCCGCTTCCGGGCGGGGTCCGGTGGGACCCTGAGCGGGGCGAGCTGGACGCCGCGGCCCTGGAGGGCTGCGACGCGGTGGTGAACCTGGCGGGTGCCCGGATCGCCCCTGCCCGGTGGACTGCGGCCCACAAGCGGCAGGTCTGGGAGAGCAGGGTCGCCAGCACCCGCCTCCTGAGCGAGGTCCTGACTCGGCTCCGAAATCCCCCTCGGGTGTTCCTGTCCGCCTCCGCCACCGGGTACTACGGGTCCAGGCCGTGGGAGGAGGTCTTGGACGAGGACAGTGTCCCCGGCCGGGGCTTTTTGGCGTCCCTGTGCGTGGAGTGGGAAGCTGCCACGTCCGCGGCCCGCGGGGCCGGGGTCCGCACGGCACTCCTGCGGACCGGGCCGGTGTTGAGCTCGCGCGGGGGGTTCCTTGGCCCCCTGCTGCCCCTGTTCCGGCTGGGTTTGGGCGGGCCCGTGGGGGACGGCCGCCAGGGCGTGAGCTGGATCGCGCTGGCGGACTGGGTGGAGGCGGTCCACTTCCTCCTGGCGCACGCGGAGTTGGAGGGCCCCGTGAACCTCACCGCCCCCCACCCGGTCCAGTTCCGCGAGTTCGCCCGGACCCTGGGGAGGGTGCTGCGGAGGCCCGCCCTGTTGCGCGTGCCCGCGTTTGCGGTGCGGCTGGTGTTCGGCAGGGAGATGGCGGAGGAGGTCCTCCTGTCCGGGCAGCGGGCGGTCCCGCGGCGCCTGTTAGAGGCGGGGTTCACGTTTCGCCACCCGGAGCTCGGGGGAGCACTGGAGGTGGTCTTGGCGTCGTGATCTTGGAGCGTCTGGAATACGTCGTCCACGTGGAAGCTCCCACGGAGGCGGTGTGGTGTTTCTTCTCGAACCCCCACAACCTTCCGAAAATCACGCCGCCGTGGTTGGACCTGAGAATCGTTTCGCCTGCACCGGAGCGCATCTACCCAGGTCTGATCCTCGAGTACCGGGTGCGGCCCGCGCGAGGTCTGCGGGTGGCATGGGTGACGGAGATCACCCACGTCCGAGAGGGCGAGCTTTTCGTGGACGAACAGCGCTTCGGCCCCTACCGCTTCTGGCACCACCAGCACCTGTTCCGGGCCACGGGGCACTCGGTGGAGGTCCGCGACGTCGTGCACTACCTGCTCCCGGGAGGGTTCGTCGGGCGGCGATTTTCCCGGAGCTGGGTACGGCGGCGGTTGGAGGCCATCTTCGCCTATCGGCAGGAAGCGGTCCGGCGCTTGTTGAGGGAGGAGAGCCGCGGCGGCCGTCAGGTACCGGTGGGGGCCCCGAATCGTGGGGGGCCGGACAAGGGAGATAGCCCCGGCGGGTGATGTGAAGGGCGTGCACAGGACGGTCAGCTCGGTCCGGCTTTGGGACACCTCTGGGTTCACGTTCCCTTTGCCGCCTGGTCACCCATTCCCCGGGAGGAAGTACCAGGCGTTGCGGCAGCTGTTGGAGCGGGCGGATCTGGGCAGGCTGCTCCGCACGCCCGCGCCCGTGGACCTGGGAGCCGTGCTGGCGGTGCACGAGGCGGGGTACGTGGAGCGGTTCCTCCAGGGGCGGTGGTCGGACCGCGAACAAAAGCGAGTGGGCCTTCCCTGGAGCGTGGAGCTCGTGAGGCGGGTACTTCACAGCGTGGGCGGGACCGTGGCAGCGGTCCGGGACGCCTTGGAGCGGGGCATCGGCGTACACCTGGCAGGAGGGGCCCACCACGCGCACAGGGAGTTCGGCCGTGGCTTCTGTGTGTGGAACGACCTCGCGGTGGCAGCCTTCCACGCCCGTGACCTGGGAGTGGACCGAGTCCTGGTGGTGGACTGTGACGTGCACCAGGGGGACGGTACCGCGAGCATCTTTGCCCACGACCCTGCCGTTTACACCCTTTCGGTCCACGGGGCGGCGAACTTCCCCCACCCCAAGGTCGCGGGAGACCTGGACGTGGGCTTGCGGGACGGGGCGGGAGATGCGGAGTACCTCCGCGCGCTGCACGCGGCCCTGAGACGGGCTCTGGAGGAGTCCCGGCCGCAGTTGGCGCTGTACGTCGCGGGCGTGGATCCCTACCTCCGGGACCAGATGGGAAGGCTCGCTTTGACCGCAGCCGGGCTGCGGGCCCGCGACCGGATGGTCCTAGAGATCCTTTGGGAACGGCGGGTGCCCGTGGCAATCGCGCTGGGAGGGGGCTACACGGAGCCCGTGGGGATCGCCGCGCGACTGCATGCGCAGACGGTCCGGGTGGCGGTGAACGTGTTCGCGAGGAGGTGAGGAGACCGTGCGGAGGTCACCGCGGTGGAGGCGCCTACTCCCCCCTCAGGGGTTGGCGCGGGTCCTGTGGACCGAGTCGGTCCGGGAGGTTGGGGATGTCGAGGGATACCACGCGGTCTGTCTGGGACTGCGGGCCGCGGCCCACGCCCAGGCAGTGCTGCGCGGCGCTACGCCGAGCGTGGTGCTGCGGCTCGACAGTTGGGTTCCAGGGGGCGAGGGCTCTCCGGGCGCCGCCATGCTCCCGGTCTGCGCCTCTTGGCAAGAAGCGTTGCGCCTGGACGCCGCGGCGGTGTTGCTGACCCTGCCCTGGGTGTCGGCGCGGGCGGAGGTGCTCCGGCGCGCAGGGGAGTGGTTCGCTCGCACCACCGCCAGGTGCCGGTCAGTAGAGTTACCCGTGCTGGCGCGGGTCTTAGTGCTCCGCGCGTCGGGGTCCATGGGATACCGGGTAGCGGGGACAGCGACCGAAGTTGAACAGCTGGTGGGTTGGGCCGGAGACCTGGGTGCCGACGGGTTTGTCGTGGATGCCGGTCCTGAGACTTGGGCAGCCGCCTGTAGGGCTGCTGGCGGACGTCCCGTGTTCGGCGTGGTCCGCGGAGACGCCAGGGGAGTGAGGGTCTCCGCCGCAGGACTAGCGGGCGTGGTGGTGTGGGAGCCGTCAGATCCAGCCGTCCCCGCGGCCGGAGTCCTCCACGCACACGAGGCTTTCTGGGAACGGCATCAGGAAGCGCTGGCCCAAGAGGTACGAGACGGAGAAACGCAAGGCCCAGACCCGCAGGACGGCTACGGGCACGCTGAGGGGGAGTCTTCGGGCTCGGTAGGCCTCCGCCAGCTGTAGGAAGTACGAACGTTCCTCTCCGGTGAGACGGTCGGACAAGTGCCCCAAGGAGTGGAGCAAGACGTTCACCACCGCGCCGCGCCGGGGAGGGCGCCGCAGCGCGGTGCGGAAGTCCTTGGCGTAGGCCTCGCGGACCGGTTGCGGCAAACGCCGGGGGGCGTCGCCCAAGAGCCTCCCGAGGCTGCGGAGGCGTTGCTCGTCGTAGGCGAGCAGAACGAGCTTGTAGCGCGCGTGGAAGGTGGCGAGACCTGCCCGGGATCCGTCCGCGAGGGCCTGGCGTAGGTCCGCGAGGGCGAACACCGCGGTGAGGAAGTGCTCCCGAATGCTGCGGTTCGTGAGCCGCGCCTCATCTTCGGCGGGGAGGTCGGGGAAACGGGCGCGTACCGCTTCTGCGAACATCCCCGCCCGCGGCTGCGGGAGGGGCGACGGACGGTCGGCGCGGTAGAGTCTCGCGTCGCGGAGCCCACAGGAAGGCGAGCGCGATTTGAGGAGAAAGCCGTCCACCGGGGGAAGGGACTCGAGGAAGGATCGCGCGAAGTCCTGCATGGTGTCCGTCAGATCACGGCCGGTGGTCGGTTGGACGAGGCGGGTTTGCCCGTCCAGCTGCACCAAGCGGACCGGCGGACGCGGCGCCCCCAGGCCTAGGGAGAGCTCCGGGCACACGGGGACCAGGTCCACGTGCGGCTGGAGGAGTTCCACGAAGCGGCTGGAGGCGGAACTCCCGTCGAACCGGCACGCGTCGAGGCCGAGACAGCTGCTGACCACCACCCGTGGCCGCGGGAACTCCGCCATCACGGGAACACCGACCTCCCCTTCCACCGAGCTTTGCGCGAAAGACGCAGCCAGCCGGCGTACAGGCCCGTGAGGACGGCGCTCAACGGGAGGACGGGGACCAAGACCAGGGTCCAAAGAGGAAACCGGGCACGGACCAAGGCGGCCGTCCAGCTGGCCAGGAGCGCCGCCAGGGGCCAGAGATCCCTCCCCCGTGGCCCCCGGCGCCGCAGGAGAGTGCTGTAGGGCCACAAGAGGACCAGGGTCACCCAGCTCCACGCGGCGGCCCCACCCCAGCCTCTTGACCCGAACACCGACCAGAGGTTCTTCCCAAACCCTCGGAGGGCCTGCACCCCCGAATGGTACATGCGACAGTCGGAGACTCGGGCTCCGTCCAGCAAGGCCAAGCGTCCTCCACGTCGGGCGACGACACGTGCCAGGGCTAGGTCCTCAGCCACCTCCCCCCGCACCGCCGCGTGCCCGCCCGCTGAGTGGTAGGTGTCCTTTCGGACGGCCAGGACCTGCCCCACCGCGGCCGCCAGGAACGTGGGGCGCCACCGGACAGGCCACGCCAGCGGGTAGTGCGCCATCAGGCTCCACACCACCAGGGGGACCACCAGCGCCTCCCCCACCGTTCCCACGTGCTGGCGGGGGAGGATGGAGAGGAGGTCCAGTCCCTCCGCGTCCATGGCCTTCACCAGCGCTGCGAGGAGGTCCGGCCGGTGCCACGTGTCCGCGTCCACGAACACGAGGAGGTCTGCGTCCTGCGCTGCTTGGCTGAGCTGGTGACAGGCCCACGCCTTGCCGACCCAGCCCGGGGGCGGGGGCTCTCCGTGCAGGACCCGCAGCCGCGGGTGTTGCGCCTCAAGTGTGTGCAGGATTTCCAGGGTCCGGTCTGTGGACCCGTCGTCGAGGGCGATGACGGTGTACGAGGGGTAGTCCTGCCGGAGGAGCGAGTGGAGGCAGCGCGCGATGTTGCGTTCTTCGTCTCGCGCCGGTACCAGGACCGCCACGTGAGGGGCACGGGCGAGACTGTGGGGCCCCCGAGGAAGCTGCCGCCAGCGCGCCGCGTTCCACAGGGTGTGGGTAACAAGGAGGCCCAGCCAGGTGGACAGAGCCCGAAAGAGCCGGGTCATGGCGCCAGCGTCCTCTGCCCGGAGAAGCGACCGTGGTAAGCGTACAGGACTACCGCGGCGTTGACCAGCCACGCGGCCCCCAGGACCGGAGAACCGCTCCGCAGGACCACGGCAGCCAAGGCGAGGAACCCGAGGCCGACCGTGCGCGCGTCGGAGAAGCGCAGGCGAAACCGCCCGAGGGTAAGCGCGGTACCCAGGCAGACGGGCGCCCAGGGAGGGTCCAGGGCGGCCCAAACGCCGAAGGTCGTGGCCAGACCCTTTCCTCCCCTGCCGCGGAGGAACACGGAGAACACGTGTCCGACCACGGGCGCGGCGGCGGCGGCCGCGGTCCACAAACTCTCCAGGCCCCAGGCGTGACGGGCCACCGCTGCGGGGACGAAGCCCTTGGCCACGTCCAGGAGCAAGACGGGAAGCCCCAGCCGCCACCCTGCGAGCTTCCACGCGTTGAGAGCTCCCGGGTTCCGGTCTCCCAGGAGGCGCGGGTCTCCCGCCCGGGCCAGCCGTGCCAGGACCACCGCGAAAGGGACGGACCCGAGGAGGAAGGCAGACAGGATCCACAGGCCGCGGGCGAAGGGCTCGGCCACCTCAGCCTCCTCCAGCAAGCCGTAGTCGCGTCCGCGGGTCTAGAGCCAGGACCATGCCGAACACCAGGAGAGTGTTGGTGGCGAGGAAGAAGAGTCCCTCCTCCACCGGAAGCCCCCCGGGCAGCCTCCACCCGGTGGTGTGCCACGGGCTGATCGTCCAGATCCCCCACCGGATGGCCGTGAGGTCTGCGGCGGACAGGTACAGGGCCGGCGGCAACACCCCGGCCACCACGGTGGTGCGGTGAGCCCACAGCAGGTCAGCGCCCACCCACAGCTGCAAGGTCAGGGGTAGGAGGGCCCACACCAGGGTCAGGGACAGGTAGGTAAGGGGCGAGACCCCCGCGGCCAGGGGGACCAGGCAGGCGGCCCACAGCATGGCCGCCGCGGCCACCAGGACTCTGGTGCGGAGGGGGCAAACGGGCCGCGGCGGTGGGAGTCGCTGGGCGACCCAAAGGAGCCAGGCCGTGGTGAGCAGGCTGTGGAGGACGAAAAAGACGTACTCCTCGAGAGGCACCCAGCCCAGGACGACTCCCGCGATGCGGGTCGGGTCGTACGCCCAAACCCCGCGGGCCACCAAGTAGTTGTCCCAGGGCGTCGTGTACACGACCGCCACCGCCGCGTGGGCAACCACGGCGGTCAACCAGCCACGGGGGAGACCTCGCGTGCGGGCGTCCACCCAGAGCAGGCACCCCAGCACCGTCAGGGGAGGGAGGAGGAAGACCGCGTGGAAGCCCAAGTACGTCACGGTGCAGGCTCCGGCACGAGCCAGACGGTAGGGTAGGGTTCGAGCGCTGCACCCATGAACGGCCCGGGCGTCGGTCCCCACGGGCGGAAGGAGAACCGCTGGAGCACGCGGGCCAGCAACAGGCGCACTTCGATTTGGGCAAAGCTGGCACCCACGCACCGCCGCGGCCCTGCGCCGAAGGGGAAGTACGCCGACCCGGGCTGCCGAGGGCGCGCGGCCCAGCGGTCGGGCTCGAACCGGTCCGCTTCCGGCCAGTGCCCGGGGTGACGGTGTGCGAGGAAGTAACTCAGCAGCACGCGAGACCCCGGAGGGAGCCACAGCGGACCCAGTCGCACAGGGCGCACGGTGAGGCGATTCCCGGTGTGGATCGGGGGGTACAGACGGAGGGCTTCTCGCACCACCCGATCCAACTGCGCCAGACGGACCACGTCCTCCGGGGTGGGCGGTCGGGACCCGAGCACGTCCCGGATCTCGTTCCGCACCTGGTCCTGCACCCTGGGGTGAGTGGCCAGGAGGTGGAGGGACCAGGTCAGCAGGGAGGTGCTGGTGTCGTGGCCCGCGATCCACATGGTGAAGAGCTGGTCGCGGACCAAGTCGTCCTCGGGGAAGGCCGAGACGAGGTGCGTGAGCAGGTCGTCCGGCGGAGCAGCCGCCGCGCGTCGGCCGCGGGCGAGAGCGAGGAAGCGGCGGTCGAGGAGGCGTACGGACCGGGGGGGCGGTGGGGCGTGGCCTCGGAGGAGCCACCACCCGGGGCCCAAGTACCGCAGCGCGTCCTGGAGGGCTGCTTCCAGGCCCGGGAGTTCCGGCCACAGGTCGTGGCTGAAGTACACGCGTTCAAACGCCAGGAGGGCAATCCTGCGCATCTCCGGAAGGATGCGATGCGGGCGCCCCGGACGCCACCCGTCGAGGATTCGGTCGCAGTCCCGCCACAGCTCCTCGCAGCGAGGCAGGAAGTGGGAGGGGCGGTTGCTGGGCTCTAGGACGCCCCGCAAGCGAGCGTGCTCGGCCCCGTCCGTGACGAGGACGCCACGCCGGAACAGCTGGGTGACGGGGTCTTGCGGGAGCCTCCAGGCGAAGGCGTCCGGGTGCTCCTCCAGGACGTGCTGGATGGTGGCGGGGTCTGCCACCAACACCGCGGGACGACGCGGGAGCGGGAGAACCAGCACGTCGCCGACTTCCCGGCGGATCCGCTCCAACACCGGGAGTACTCCGCCAAACCCGCGGCGCAGGGCCCACAGGACGGCCAGCAGGGTGCCGGGGCCGAGGCGCGGGGGGCTCACCGGGACAGCTCCTCCTCCACCAGGGCCTGGGTGATGCGGGCGGACAGGAGGACGCCGGGTAGGCCCGGGCCGGGGTGTGTGCCAGCCCCCACGAGGTAGAGCCCGCGCAGCGCCCGGGAACGGTTGTGAGGCCGGAACCAGGCAGACTGGGTGAACACGGGTTGAAGGGTGAACCCTGTGCCCAAGTGGGTGTTGTAGGCACGCGCGAAGTGCCGCGGGTCCACGTGGTGGACGAACAACAGGTGCCTGCGGAGGTCTGGCAGGAACCGCTCCTCGAGGAAGCGCAAGAGGCCCTCGCGGTACCGGGGGGCCACGTGCTCCCAGTCCACGGGCGCCGCCAGGTTGGGGACCGGGGCGAGTACGTAGAAGGTCGCGCAGCCTGGTGGAGCCACGGACGGGTCGGTGCGGGTTGGCATGTGAACGTACAGGGAGAAGTCCTCGGGCAGCCTTCGGGCGTGGAAAATGTCCCGGAGGAGCCCCTGGTAGCGGGGCCCGAAGACGATGTTGTGGTGGGCCAGCTCGCTTTCCGCGTAGGTCCGGTCCGTGGCGAAGTACACGATGAACAGAGACATGCTGTAGCGGGCGAGGTGGCGAAAGCGCAGCGTGTTCAGCCACGATCGTCGGTCCGGCGGGAGGAGGTGGAGGTACAGGTGGGCGGGGTCGACGTCCGCCACGACCGCGTCCGCACGCACCGTGCTGCCGTCCCGGAGTCGCACTCCGACAGCGCGCCCTCGCTCCACCAGGATCTCCACGACCTCGCGGCCGCACTGGAGGCGTCCCCCGAGCTCCTCCAGCAGCTGGACCAGGGCGTGCACCAGGGCTCCCATACCGCCCCGTGGGTACCAGACACCCCAGGTCCGCTCCAATTCGTGGATCAACGCGTAGATGGCCGGTACCTCGAGGGGGTTGCCGCCCAGGAAGAGCGGGTGGAAGCTGAAGCACCGGCGGAGGAAGTCGTCCCGGAGAAGGCGGGAGACGTAGCTGTAGACCGTCCGGTATGCCTTCATCCGCCACAAGTCGGGGAGGATGCGGACCATGTCGCCAAGGGTCAGGAAAGGCCGTTGGGCGAGCGGCCAGGCTCGTTGGAAGATGGCGCGGCTGGCGTCGAGGAGGGCGAGAAAACCCTCTCGGTCCGCGGGGTTGAGCTGGCGGATCTGCTCCAGGAGGGCGTCCAGGTCTGGGCCGCAG
>Ga0079997_124543_pt1 | contig 17224 bp, 19 predicted proteins | sample PerSpoCPS_CMetaG_FD_69200 | JGI IMG/M metagenome (GOLD analysis project Ga0079997, IMG submission 69200) | Archaeal communities from Yellowstone National Park, Wyoming, USA - Perpetual Spouter C (PS_C) MetaG (SPADES assembly) (version 2) | ecosystem: Environmental > Aquatic > Thermal springs >... | reverse complement strand
AAATTTTCAAACTCCATGGGTTGATGCCCAAGCGGAGAAAGGTCAAGGATGGAAAGCCTCCTGTGTCCCAAAGCTACGGGAAAGTCTTTATCTATACAAATTCCCGCATCATCTGGTCCGCCATGAACAAGAGTATCACGCATAAGTGTAATTGTTTCTTCAAGGGAGTAGGAGTTTTTGAAATTAAAGTCAATGAAGCCTACTATTCGGCACATTTTTTATTTCAAAACCTCCTTCCATTCTTGAACTATCTTTTCAATGCTAAAATCTTCAGCTCTTTGCTTAGCTTTTTCTGAGTAGTTTTTTCTCAAGCTTTCATCCTCAAGCAGTTTATCTACAGTTTCAACCCACATTATTTCCATTTTCATCTATGATATTCCATATCTTCCTCTGCATACTCACTGTTCTGAATCTCTATTATCTCAAGAGGGATTTTATCTGGGTTTTCAAGTCTGTGTAAAGTTGATTTGGGTACATAAATGGATTCGTTTTCGTGAATATACATTACCTTATTCCCGATTGTTACCTTGGCGGTTCCTTTTACCACTATCCAGTGCTTGCTACAATGATGATGTATATGAGGGTCTATACTCGCACCCGGCTTAACAACTATCCTTTTTATCTTATATCCTGGACCTTCTTCAAGAATAGTACACTCACCCCAAGGGCGATAAGCCGTTCTATGTTCAAAAACCTCAATTCGCTTCTCCCTCTTGAGCTCCTCTACTACATGCTTAACCTTTTGTGCTGAGCCTCTTTTCGCAATAAGAACAGCATCATCTGTTTCTACTATAATAAGGTCTTTCAAATCAACCGTTGCTATAAGCCTTTTATTTCCTATTACCAAACAACCTTCTATGTCCTTTACTAAAACATTCCCGAAAATAACGTTTGATTTTTCATCCTTGTCTAAAGCATCGTAAAGGCTATCCCAAGAACCTATGTCACTCCAATATATGTCCATTGGAATGGCGACAACTTTTTTTGACTTTTCCATAACTGCGTAATCTATTGAAATATCTGGCATCTTTTGAAAGTTCGCTATCATATCCTCTAGAGGCTGATTAAATAGTTGATAAATTTCTGAAGCATAAAGCCTTAGTTCTTCTATCATGGTTTCGATGGTAAAGACAAACATTCCAGAATTCCAAAAATAATTTCCTTCGCTTAAGAGTCTTTTTGCGGTTTCAAGGTTTGGTTTTTCAGTGAATCTTTCAACAAGATAATAACCTCCTAGGTCTTTACCGGTGATTTTAATATAGCCATAACCTGTTTCTGGATAAAGGGGCTTAATCCCAAAAGCTACAATGTAGCCTTGCCTTGCTACCTTTTCAGCTAATTTTACATATTCAACAAATTTTTCTATAGGCTTTATAATATGGTCCGAAGGGCAAACAAATAAAACTTCCTCGGGAGAAATCCTAAGCCTTTCCAAACAGTATTTCATTCCAAGGGCGATGGCAGGGGCGGTATTTCTCCTTGCTGGCTCAAGTAAAATGTTATCAGCAAGATCCTTAGAAATTTCATTAACCTCCGAAAGGACATGAAATTTATACTGTTCGTTGGTAAGCAATAGAATATCCTTGGGAGAAACGATATTTAAAAGCCTCTCCAATGTTTGTTGAAGTAAAGACTTCCCACCGTTTAGTTTTAAAAACTGTTTTGGATAGGCTTCTCTTGATGCTGGCCAAAGCCTTGTTCCGGAGCCACCTGCAAGAACTAGGACTTTCATCATTCTCTATTAAAATGTTACTTTAGGTTTAAGAATTATAAGCAGAGAAAATAAAGTTTGCAACATCTAAAAGGTGAGACCTCTCAATTTATTCGGAGTAATAGAAAAGGTGAAAGCGGGATGAAAAAAGCCCATATTTTTAATTTATGTAACCCGGCAATGCCTTGTTCCTGAGCTCTCTGCAAAAACTACATATTAAATTTGGGAGCTCACGAGTCTATTTAAAGTTTCTATTTTTCAAAACCATTTCATAAACTTCTGTTATTTTATCGGCTATTGAATCAATCTCAAATTCTTTAAATCTTTCGAGAGCATTTCTTGAAAATTTTTCATAAAGTTTTTCATTAGATAAAACTGTATTTATAGCCTCCGCTAAAGCCTCTGAATTTTTAGGAGGAACGACTAAGCCAGTTTCATTATGTTTATTTACATAATTCATTCCGGATCCCTCTACATTTGTTGTAACAAGAGGTTTTCCAAAATATAAAGCTTCTACTAAAACCAATCCAAAGGCTTCATTTCTGCTAACAGAGGGCAGACAAAATAGATCGCAATTTTTCATATACACTGATACATTATTGACTCTACCAAGCAATAAAATCTTATCTTTTAGGTTTAATTTTTCAATTTTATTTTTTAAAGTCTCATACAAAGGACCTCCACCCGCTATAAGAACAACTGCGTCATCTTTTAGAAATTGACTTGCCTCAACAAGATACTCAAAACCTTTGTATTCTATAAGCCTTCCAACAGCTAAAACAACCTTCTTGTTGTTTATCTTTTCTTTTATTTTATCAAATTCTCTTAAGTCCTGTTCGTTTATCCTAAGCCTTTTTGGATTTAACCCTAATGGTATAACTATTGCTTTATCTTTAAAGTTTTTTATTTGTTTAGATGTCTCAAGATACTGCGGAGAAGTTGCTATTATTTTGTCTGCCTTTTTTAAAACCTTTTGTTGAATAGGTCTATAAAGGTGATAAGAAATTTTTTGTCTTACTATATCGGAGTGCCAATGAATTATAACTTTTTTATCCGTTATCAATGTTAATATTTCGGCTAACGGATTTGGGCTATGCACGTGAATAATATCATAGTGCTTAATTATTTTTCTAAAAGTCTTAATATAATCATAAGATAAGGGAGCGGAGTTTAACTTTAGATTCATCTTGCAAGCAAAAAATTTAAAGCCATTATAATTATCCTCTCTTGTATTCTCACAAAAACAAAGCAGATCCGCCTTTATGCCTTTTTTATTTAGAGCTTCAAGTAGGTCAAAAGAGAAAACCTCTATGCCGCCTTCATTAGGTGGGCAAAATTTTCCAAGATGTAATACCTTCATAATATTATCCCCCACTATTTATCTTTTATTTGTAAAAAGGTATTTTTCAAATTAGAATACAAGGTTAAAAATTTTTTTGCTGTATTATCCCAAGAAAATTCTTGTTTAAGAACTTCATAAAAATTATGGGAAATTTTCTCTAACGATATTTTGTTATATTCTATTTTCTTTAAAATTTCTAGAAATTCATCCTTTGTATCTGCAACCAGGATATGTTGATTTGGTTTTAAAAAATCAGTAAATGGCTCTAAATCAAAACTAGTACATAAGACAGGCATACCTATAGAACCAGCATCTAAGATTTTAGTTCTGTATCCACTACCTACTATTGTAGGAGATATAAAAAGTTTACTTTTAGACAATTCTAAATCTAACTTGTCTTTATCTTCAATAAATCCATTTAAGTATACCTTTTTTTCTCTAAGGATATTCTCCTCCCGTTTAAAATGTTCACAAATTTTTCCATAAATGTTTAACTTAAATTTAGTTTCACTGTAAATTTTGAACCAAATATTATTTAAAAACCACCTTAACGATAATACATTCTGGATTTGATCACTTGCAGCAAAGGCTATAGAATCTTCTTTAGTTTTGTTCCTAATATAAAGGTTTTCTTTCACATCTACTCCATCCATTATGTATAAAAATTTTCCTTCATTATCACAGTTTAATAAATTATTTCGGGTACATAAAATTTTAGCATATTGTAAGTTGGGTTTTGTGAGGAAAACGACCTTATCATAGAAATTCCATACATATGTCTCATATTTTATTGTTTTCTTTAACTGCCAAGATGCTATCAAATTTAGGAATGGATTTTTTGAATTATTTAATAGAGTTTCTATTTGTTGCGATACTATATCTTGAGCCCGTAAAATTATGGGGATTTCTGGAAAAATCTTTTTTAACTCCATTCCATAAAGAGCCATGTGAGGTGTATGAACTTGTATTATATCTGGTTTTATTTCTTTTGTTATTTGTATTAAGAAGTCTCTATAATTTTTATTCCAGTATTTTCTAATTTTAAAAGGTTCCTTTTCGAAGAGGTTAAATAATAGTTTATAATACTTATCCTTTGTATCTAAAACATATGGGTATGGATTTATATTCTTTTGTCGTAGAGGCGTTATGTCTTCTTCCTTTATAAATGACATTGGAAAAGATACATGAACATCTATGAATTTAGAAAGCGATAATAATGTGTAATAATAACTACTTCTTCCATATAACCACCACGGATATGGTTGTTGAGGTAGAATAAATAAAACTCTCATAATTAAATCCTCCTATCTTTTATGTAACTTAAGACCATGAATAAAATACTCAAATATACCAGGTAACCAGTTGCAGGATTTAAAATTCCGCCAGTAAGTACCGACGTCGGATAAAAGAGGGTAAAAAATAAATCCACTTCTTCTTTAAGTTGCTTGAGAATTCTTGACTGTGTAAAGAATCCCTTTAGAGAAAATTTTTCGAAATCTACAAATATGGGTTCTATATTGGGAATATTTGAAAAATCCTTTTCAAAATCATTTCTTAAAGTATTGGGCACACAAGTGTAAATCTTTATACCTCTTTTTGCAAACTCCTTTGTTAGAGATTCATAGTATCTTCCTATTCCAGCGCTTTTGTAAAGTAGGCCATCAAGATAAAGTTTCATATGAGAAACCTCCTATAATACGGAAAAATCAAAAACCTCGTGCCTTATATAAATATTCCAAGAGAGTAAAACCAGCATTAATATAAGTAATAAATAAATAAGTGTTCTCTCATCTTTTCTAAAGTTGTTTAGAATATACGGGATTAAGAATACCAAAAACGTGTTGAATTTATTAGAGAATCTAAATGAAAATACAGGAATATTCATGAAGGAAAACCAAAAGAATATAGCAAAACCCACCATTTTGGTAAAGAGGACAGAATAGTTATTAGATCGATCAGTAAATAAGCTAACATAGTAAACTAAAATAATAAATAAAACGTATGCATTTAGTATATTAATCCGATTGAATATATGCTCTGGCTGATATTCTAAAATATAAAGATATAACTGGGCTTTATGTTTTAAAAATCCTGGCAAATAATTTACAATTAATTTAAAAACCTCTAGGTTTAAGACATATTTCCCTAATAATAAACCAAAGATTGGAAGCAAAAGATAAAATTTTCTGTTAATACGTTTTTTACTTAAAAATAGGGCTAAGAAAAAGATGATAGATGCATAATGAAACAAAATTGCAATGATAGTTTTTATTATAAATCTTATTTTCTTGCCTTCCATTAAATTAAAAATCGCCCACCATACAAATGCTATTGAAACACCGTCTCTGATTTGTATTAATCCAAAAATTGGATAGAATAACAGCATGAAAATTAAAAAGCTTAAGAAAGGTGAAGGACTATATTTGTGTATTAGGTATGCATTTAAAGACACATAGATAAAGCTAAAAAACAGCAAAAATGATGCCCAGCTTCCGTTAAATAATATTTGATTGACATACACCACTAACCAGTATAAAGGTTCAAAAGATAAAAAGTTAAAATGACTTGGTGGAAGGTCTATTGTTTCATAATAGCTCAAACTATCAGGACTAAATCCCAATGGTAAAAAAACGGGAATTATAATTAAGATAAAGGATATAACAATGAAAATATGCATTTTAATTAATTCTTTAAGTTTTTTATACTCGAAACGTATATTCGTATTCCTTTCCATTGACATCATTCAATCTCTCCAGATACAACTAATTTATACAACTTTTCCTACTAATTCAATCACCCTTCATAGTTTAAAAATTTTTGAGCACTTTGTTTTATTATTTCATATTTATTCCTCCAGTCCGAAATTTTGCTTTCAAACTTCAACATTTTCCCCTAAATCTCCTCCTTTATGAGGGTTAAAAAGAATACCATTTATACCTTCCGAAATCATTTTGGGAATGCCACCAGTATTACTTTCAATGACTGGAACGCCAAACGTAAAAGATTCTACAACAACAATTCCTAAAGCTTCATACCAAATACCTGGAACAATGCTTTCGTAGAACCCTGGGATTATCTTTAGTGGCTCCCACCAATGGACATCACAATTTGAGCACTCGTAGCGTTTATACTCTTGGTTGTTATGAGGAGAAATATAAGTTTCTTTGAAATTTCGTTCTTCAACCCCTGTGTAGCATATGGAACATTTAACCTTATCCATCGCTTCTTATTTTAACTTACTTTTATCCTCCGTGTTAAAATAACATAGGACACTCAACAGAGAAAAGTATAACCCAAAAAGTTCCCAAGCACAGCCCAGCTGCTCCAAGCCTATAAACTACGAAGACTGTAAATAGGGTCTTTATCTATAAAAATTCCCGTGTCATCCGGTCCACCATGAACGAGAGCATCACGCATGGATGTAATGGTTTCTTTAAGGGAGTAAGAGTTATCAAAGTTGAAGTCTGTAAAGTTTACTATTTTGTACATTTTTTATTTCAAAGTCTTCTTCCATTCTTGAAGGATCTTTTCAATGCTAAAACACAAAAATTAAAAGGACAGAAATATCATTAAGCTATGAGTTACACTTCGTTCGTAAATAGGCGGATCAGTTAATATTATTCCTGCATTTAACAGGAAAAACATAAATATGTATAAAAGTTGATTTTTAATTTTATTTTCTAAAACCATCTATGATTCCTTTTATTTGAGCACTTATTATATGTTTAGCCCTCTTTTTATAAAAAAGCAAAAAACGGATAGGCCTGGTTATTATTAGAAAACATATTGAAACTATTTTTCTAACGTACGGAAGTCTTGATATTATAAATCTAACTCTATTACGCATTATCCAATACGCAGTAAACTCACTTACTTCCTCCTTTCCTGAGCCCGCACTAACTTTATGCCATACTTCCGAATTAACTACATGATACAATTTATATCCATACTTCCATACCTTATAAGAATAGTCTAAATCTTCTACATACATAAAATAAGACTCATCAAGCAAACCTATTTTCTCTAAGATGAATTTTGGAATTAGAACATAGCAAAAAGTAATAAAATTTACTTCTTTTATATTCTGACTATTTTTTACTTCAGTTTTTAATTTCCCCATATTTAAATGAACTGCTCTTCCAATCCACTCATTAAATTTTCCTCCGTCATACCATATTTTTTCAGGAGCAGAATAATAATAGATTCTTCCACCATATATTGCTTGCTCTCCGAATTCCAATCGCGCATTAACTAAAATTGAAATAGCATCTCCTTTTATCACTGTATCGTTATTTAAAAGAATAACACTGTCAAAGTCATCTTTTGCCAATGCATATCTTATTCCTATATTATTTCCACCCGCAAAACCCAAATTATTACCGCTTTGAATGAAAACTATTGGATACTTCGTTGTTACACCTTCTGGGATGTCACTTTTTAATTTTTCTTCTAAATCAAAATTTTTACCATTTTCAACTTCTTCCCTTGTGCAGTAAACATAAGGTATTGGTTTTGAAACTGGAGGAAAGGACAAACTTCTTAAAGGATTATTTGGATTAACCCAAACATCAAGCTTTCCTTCAGCCCAAGCTTTTAAATACTCCATAGAATTATTTGATGAATTATTGTCTACTACAACAACCTGGTAGTTAGGATAATCATTTCTTAAAACACTCTCCAAACACTCTATTGTATCAGCCCAGTTATTGTAATTTAAAAGTATTATATATACTTTTGGATAAGTCATTTTTTTATTCATATTTTAGCCTGAAAATATCAGTTACATTTCCTTTTAACTTTCTTGCATACTCCAAAGCAAAGGACAAAAGTATAGCATTCCTGAGAAATTTAAGCATCATAAGTGTGTAAGCCTTTCCTTTACTTGGGCTAACTTCCACAAGCTCTTCCACCGCATAACCTCTTGCCTTCCTCTCATCTCCAAGCACCATACCCTTTAGCTTTATTTTAAGCTTGTCTAAGTTTCCAAAAAGCTTTTTCTCAAGATAGGGGAAAAGTTTTATGAAAGAAGAGTCTAATTTATAAACTTCAATATCTTTAAACCCGGAAAAATTCAAAGCTTTTTCAAGTGAAGACTTTGAAAACCTTAAAAAGTGATGGGAAGGATTATCAATCCAAGGGTATATCTCTTGGTATAGTTCTTTTAAAAACATACTCTCTCTATTCGGCACACTTCCCGCTATGTATCCTCCTTCTCTCAAAAGCCCTTTTACCATTTCCAAAAATTCCCTTAGTTTGTCCTGATATTCTAAAACCTCACAGTTTAAACACTCATAGCATTTATATTCTTGGTTTTTGTGAGGAAAAACATAAGTTTCTTTGAAATTCCTTTCTTCAACCTCTGTGTAGCATATGGAGCGTTTGAGTTTATCCATAGCTCTTTATTTCATTTTAACATACTCTTCCTACCCCCAAGGCATCATTTTTAGAGTAAAACCAGGCATCCATGCCGTCATTTTATTAGCCTCTTGAATGGTTAATACTCACTCTCCTACTTTTAATAGCTTCTAAAACAAGTGCAACAAATATACCTAAGAACATTCCTGCTATAAATCCTACTGATGTATAAAGCAAGGGCTTTGGTCTGATTGGTTTCGAAGATGTTTGAATTTCAGTTGATAGAACTACAAACTCCGGGTTCTGCAACCATCTTAAAATTTGCCCTTTTTCTGTTATTAAGTCAGCATACTTAGAAGGATCGTAAATTGTTTTATTGCCCGAGGTAATATCACGAATAGTTTGGTCTATAGAACTTAGTCTAATGTTAAAATTTTTCTTAATCTCTTCTATTTTTTGAGGAAATAATTTTTTATTAATCAGCTCTATAACTTTTTCAAGATTTTCTTTAGCTAACTTTGGAGATGCACCCTCTACTTTTATTTTGGCTATATTTTGAGAGTTTCTCACGGGAGAAACTTTAACTTTTTTTAGTATATCTTTTAAAGTTTCGTCTTCGTAAAAAAGTTTAATACCATCCTGAATTTCTGATATGCTGATATTTCTAACTTCAACCATAGCTTCTGCTTTATAAGCCTTTGGCATAAATACTGAAACTAAAATAGCTAATGCAGTAGTAAATGCTGTAATCCCTAATATTATCCACCTTCGTTCATAAAGTTTTTGAAGCAGTTCAAATAAATCAATTTCGTCATCAAATGCATTGTTCCGTTCCATATTCAACCTCCAAAATATGTCAATTATTTTATCATAAGTCTAGTAAAAATTTTAGCAAAAATTTTAGCAAAAGTAGAGGCTGTTTTAAAGATCCCTCTTCGGGACTGTCCCTTCAATCTCAGGGATAGCAGGTGCTTGCCTCTACATTTTCATCTTGTTCTATACACTTGCAGGAGCCTGTTATGCAATTAGTCCAATTTCGTTCATTTTCGTTCATCTTGAAACTATTTGAATTACAGATTAAAATTAAAGAAGTTCCAAAAGATTGGAGGCATAAAGATATGAAAGGGATTTTGCTTGCTGGGGGCTCGGGGACAAGGCTTTATCCAGTGACTCTTACGGTTAACAAGCACTTCTTGCCTATCTATAACAAACCAATGGTCTATTATTCCCTATCCTTACTCATGCTCGCAAAAATAAGAGATGTAGTAATTGTGGTAAATCCTCAGGATGAAGAAACGTTTAAAAAGCTTTTGGGAGATGGAAGCGAGCTTGGCATGAACATAAGCTATGTAAAACAAGAAAAACCCTTGGGGCTTTCTCATGCAGTGAAAACGGCTTGCGAAACTTTAGAAAGGGATTGCTCAGTAATGGTTGTTTTAGGGGACAACATTCTCTACGGACATGGGCTTCCACAACTTTTAGAAGAAGCTAAAAACCAAGTGACAGAAATAGGCGGTGCCTATGTGTTTGCCTATCATGTGCCAGACCCGGAAAGGTTTGGCATTGTTGAGTTTGACGAAGAGGGCAAAGTGATAAGCATAGAAGAAAAGCCCAAGCATCCTAAGTCTAACTATGCGGTAATAGGGGTGTATATGTTCGACTCAACAGTTTCGGAAAAGGTCTTAAGGGTAAAGCCCTCTGCACGGGGAGAGTATGAGATTACTTCTTTGCTTGAAGAATACTTGAAAGAAGGAAACCTTAAGGTTAAGCTTTTGGGAAGAGGCTATGCTTGGTTTGATGCGGGAACTCACGATAGCTTTTTGGAGGCGGGGGAATTTGTGGCTACCGTAGAAAAAAGGGCAGGCTTGATGATAGGATGTGTGGAAGAGATTGCCTACAGGAACGGCTGGATAGACAGGGAAAGACTTTTACACTTTGCCAAAAGGTACTCAAGAACAGATTATGGAAAGTATTTAAAGAGTTTGGCGGAGGAGTCGGTCCATGCCCTTTGAGTTTGAACCTTTAGCCATTCCGGAGGTTATACTTATAAAGCCCAAGGTCTTTTCCGATGAAAGAGGGTTTTTCTTGGAAGCCTACAAAAAATCTGACTTTGAAAAAGCGGGAATAACCTATGAATTTATTCAGGATAATCACTCCGCATCAAAGAAGGGTGTTTTGAGAGGGCTACATTACCAAAAGAAGCCTGCGGTTCAGGGGAAGCTTGTCAGGTGCATAAGAGGGGTCATATTTGACGTGGCAGTGGATATAAGGGTAGGAAGTCCAACCTTCGGTAAGTGGGTAGGCGTTTATCTTTCAGAAGAAAACAAGCACATGCTTTGGATTCCTCCCGGCTTTGCCCATGGATTTTTGGTGGTCTCCGATTATGCTGAAGTCATATACAAAGTATCTCACAGTGAATACTCACCGGCACACGACGCTGGTATAATATGGAACGACCCCACGATTGGTATAGAGTGGCCCCTTCACTTGGTAGATGAAATCATACTTTCTAGGAAGGACGAAAATCTTCCTAGGCTAAAAGAACTTTCAGAGGAGGATTTGCTTTGAAAGTGTTAGTTACCGGTGGTGCAGGTTTTATAGGAAGTGCCTTTGTAAGGCAGGCGGTAAAAGAGGGTTGGGATGTTGCAGTTTTGGACGCATTAACTTACGCAGGGGACTTAGAGAGGCTGAAAGAAGTAGATGGAAAATACAAGTTCTATCACGTAGATTTGGTAGAAAGAAAGGCTGTTTTTGATGTGTTAGAGGATTTTCGTCCTGAGGTGATTGTGCATTTTGCAGCGGAAAGCCATGTGGATAGAAGTATCCTTGACCCATTGAGGTTTATAAGGTCTAATGTGGAAGGCACTTTAAATTTGCTCGATGCTTCAAAGGAGTTCAAAGTTGAAAGATTTATCAACATCTCAACGGACGAGGTCTACGGAGAACTTGGAGATGAGGGTTATTTCACTGAAGAATCTCCCTTGAACCCAAATTCTCCCTATTCGGTTAGCAAAGCTGGCGCAGATATGCTCGGAAGGGCTTACTATAGAACCTACAAACTACCAGTGATAACGGTTAGACCATCGAACAACTACGGGCCGTGGCAGTATCCAGAGAAGCTAATTCCAGTTATCATACTGAAGGCTTTAAGGGACGAACCAGTTCCTGTTTATGGAAACGGAATGAACGTAAGGCAGTGGTTGTACGTAGAAGACTGTGCGGAGGCAGTATTGAAGATAGTCAAAGACGGAAAGGAAGGGGAAATATACAATGTGGCAGGGCCTGAAGAAAAAAGAAATATTGAGGTCGTAAAGACCATACTTAGGCTTATGAACAAACCAGAAAGTCTCATAAAGTTTGTGAAGGATAGACCAGGGCATGACTATAGGTATGCTATGAAAGCGGAGAAAATAAAAAGAGAGCTTTCTTGGGAGCCAAAGGTAGGATTTGAGGAAGGTATAAGCAAAACCGTTGAATGGTATTTAAGTCACCTTGACTGGGTTAAGAAAATTGAAGGAGAACTTCGCAAATTCTGGCAACTGGTTTATCAATCATGAGAAAAGTCCTCATTACAGGAGCCAGCGGACAGCTCGGGAAGGAATTTGTAAAGGTGCTCTCTTCAAAGGGTATAGACTTTGTAGCCCTAGAGAGAAAAGATTTAGACATTACTAACTTTGAAAAGGTTTATAAAACACTAAAAGAAATAAACCCTTTTGTAGTCATTAACTGCTCTGCCTACAATCAGGTAGATTTAGCAGAAACTGAAATATTGAAAGCCTTTAGCACCAATGCCATAGGACCATACAACTTAGCCATAACATGCAGAGAGATAAACGCCAAGCTTATACACTACTCCACAGACTATGTTTTTGACGGAATAAAAAAAGGACTATACACAGAAGAAGACTCTCCTAACCCGCTGAACCAGTATGCAAGGAGCAAACTTTTGGGAGAAGAGCTTGTGAAACAAGTGCTTGAAAATTATCTAATCTTTCGGGTAAGCTGGGTGTATGGAGAAGGAAGGCAAAACTTTCTTTACAAACTTGAAGAATGGGCTAAGAAGCAGGAAGTATTAAAGGTTGTGGTTGATGAATTTTCAGTGCCTACATCTACCAAAACGATTACTGAGGTAACTTTTAAGGCTATTGATGCGGGATTGACTGGGCTTTATCATCTAACAAATTCTGGCTATGCCTCTCGATATGAGTGGGCAAAAGAGTATTTTAAGTTAAAAGGTATAAATAAGCTTATTTATCCAGCCTTGCAAGCTGATTTTAGCTTTCCTGCTAAAAGACCAAAGTGGTCAGTAATGAGTAATGAAAAAATTAGCAGAGCTTTAGGAATTATTATCAGAGACTGGAAGGAGGAGTTAAAAAGTTTCTGTCTTTTTTCTTGAATTAAGATATAGAGAAGGCTGATAGATGCTGCAAGGTTTGAAGCTTTATGAAGAATTTCACTTTTCAAACGAGGATGTCAACTTTTTAGCTTCCTGAATGATAATATGACCTTAAGTCATTTCTCAACTTTCACAAAAATTTTCTTTAAATCTTCTAAAAACTTTTTAGGCTCACTTTTGATGATATTCCTATAATATTCAAAATCCTTGTATCTTTCCTCAAAGTTTTCGAAACAATCTTTAATTTTATCTACAATTCTTGGAATATTTTCTTCAGCATCATCAAATTTGTATTCATTTGGTATAGGAACATCTTCAAAAAATGCAGCTGAACCTCTTCTACCTGTGATCACACAACAACCTAAAATTGCAGCCTCTCTTGGAAGGCGATCTTTACCAGGATGATTACCGAAATCAATATATACTTTTGCTTTTTGTAAAATTTTAATCACCATATCTCTGCTCATATTTTCCAAAGGAATGAATTTTATATCTCTAGCAAAAGAAATTATTTTACGTGTGAATGAGAATCCCTTTTTTGGATTATACACAACAATATTTTCCTTGCTAGATAAATCAGTACCCATTTCTAAAAATGTAGCATTTAAATAATCAGAAAGGTAGTATTTTGGATTTAATTTATCAAAATGCTTGAATGTATACCAAGATTGAAATAAATAAAACTCTGCTGTGTTCAACAGAGCATCCTTAGTATAATCAACCTTTTTCATCATACGATCTATTACGGCTGGTGATGTAATATCAAAATCTAACAATGGTTTTTTTATTAGTATTTTGCTTAATTTATTTATTGCTCTTTCTAAAAAATAATCTTTTTTTGAAAGTTTAGATAAATAGTAAAAATCCACACTTAAAAACCAAACACCCTTTCTAATACTCCTAAACTTCGCTAATTGTAACAATCCATCTTTCACCTCTGGCACTATTAGTATGTTGTTTCTGCTATCATCTTTAATATCTATTTCTAGCACATATTGATTATTATACTGAATATATTCCACGTGAACTGGAGATTTATCTTTTTGACTATGGTTGTAATAATACATAACCGCATTAATTTTTAGATTTTCCCTTAAATGATAACATAATTGATGTAATAATTCTGGTCCACCTGTTGCAACATTAGCTGGACATGCGATATAAACTTTTGTCTCAGGATAGGTTTTAATCATCTTATTCTCTCCTCAAATACCTCCAGTGCCCTTTTTACTACATCATCCATATCATAATACCTATACTCCGCTAACCTACCTACAAGTACTAGATTCTCAAATTTATCTGCTTCTTCTTTGTATTTATTATACAGCTCCTGATTTTCTTTTGTAAAAACTGGATAGTATGGTATATCTACATTTGGTTGATAAGCTTTTGGATACTCTTTTAAAATAGTTGTTTTATTAGATTTTACAGGATGAATATGTTTAAATTCTGTTACTCTCGTAAAATCGTAATCGTTTGGATAGTTAACAACTGGTGCTTCCTGATAGTATTCTTGTTCTATCGTTTCAAATCTAAGGTCTAAACTCCTGTAGGGAAGAAATCCATATTTAAAATTGAATAATTCATCTATCATGCCAGTAAAAATTAATTTTCCTTTAAACTCCTGTCCCAAGAAATAGATTTTTTTATTTTCAAAGTCTATAGAAATTACCTCTTTGAAATCCGTATTTAGCATTATTTTTATGTTTGGATGATTTAGCATTCGCTCAAAAATTTTGGTATATCCATCCTTAGGGATCACCTGATATTTATCAGTGAAATATCTATTATCCCTGCTAACGTAAACGGGAACTCTTGCCGTTACTTGAGGGCTAATTTCTTCAGGCTTTAGCCCCCATTGTTTCATGGTGTAATTTTTATAAATTTTTTCATATACATAGTTTGCCAAAAACTTTAAATCTTGATCTTCTTCTTTTAGAAGTTCAAGAATGGGAATTTTAGTTCCATAGCCATATTTTTCAATGAGTCTTACTTCTAACCTTTTAGCCAATTCTTGTGGGAAAACTTCATAAATGCTGTTAAGGTTAAATGGTAGCGGTACTTTTTTCCCATCCACAAACGCTAAAACTTTATGATGATATATATGCCAATCTGTAAAGTTTGATAAATAATCAAATACCTCTTTATAATCTGTATGAAAAAGATGAGGTCCATATTTATGCACTATTATATTGTTTTCATCTTTATAGTCATAGCAATTACCGCCAATATGGTTCCTTTTTTCAAGGACTAAAACTTTTCGATTTAATACATTTGCTATCCGCTCTGCGATTACAGCCCCTGAAAAACCTGAACCAACTACAATATAATTAAACATTTTTACTTACCTTCTGTTCATTGTTAATTACAAATCCAAGCCATTCAAAATCAACCTCACATTCCTCAACAAATTCATAAAAGGCTTTAAATTCTCCTTCTTCCCAACCAATGTAATTAAAAAACTCATCAAAAACTATTATTGTTCCTGCAACTATGTTATTTTTCAAATAATTAAAAACTGTCTTGGTAGAACTATATAAATCACAGTTGATGTGTAGGAAACTTACCGGAGTATCTCTATGCTTCTCAATGAATTTAGGTAAAGTATCTTCAAACAATCCCTTTACTAATACAACATTTTTCCTTACCTTTGGTAGATTATCTAACTTGAAAGTCCCTTTATAAAAATTATACCTCCATGTTTCAGGCAAACCTTCAAAGCTATCGAAACCATAAATTTGTCTATTTGGAAGCAAGTCTGCTATAAAATTTATTGACTCTCCTTTATATACTCCAAATTCCATTATTAGACCATTTATTGTAATTTGTGAAATTGAATACTCTAATAGCTCAAATCTATTTAAAAAAACTCTACTTTTTATTAATTTTTTCTCGTTCAAAATAAAATTAACCGTCGATTCAAGGGCTTTTCTTTGAAGTGCTCTATCTATATTTTTAGCGTCCTCATCTAAAATATGATTTGCTAACTTAATCATATATTTCTTTATCAATTTTTTAAACCATTTCACAGCGCTAACCTCCAATTTTCCTTTATAAATTCAAACATTCGTTCACAAAAATTCATAAAAAATTTTCCTAGTCCCACCAATGGACATCACAATTTGGGCACTCATAGCGTTTGTACTCTTGGTTGTTGTAAGGAGAAACATAAGTTTCTTTGAAATCCCTTTCTTCAACCTCTGTGTAGCATATGGGACATTTTATCTTATCCATTGCTTTTTATTTTAACTTACTTTTAGCTTCCGTGTCAAGATCCCGTAGGATACTCCGCAGAGAAAAGTATAAGCAAAAAAAGTTCCCAAGCATATCCCAGCTATTCCAAGCTTATAAACCACTACGAATAGGTAGTTAAAAAATCCGTTAACTAAGATACCAATCAAAGCAACAAAAAACACGGGTAGAAGCCAGTTTATAATTTGAAAGGTTCTATATAGGACTGCCCAAGCGAAGGATAAAAACAAAGAAATTGAGTAATATTTAGTAGCTGTTGCAGTTAGTTCTACATCGGTTAGTGTAAATTTTCCGTGTCCAAAGAGGAGTTTTACGGGAATCTCTGGGAAAAAGAACAGAAAAAGCATGACGGGTAGAGAAACATAGAAGGAAAACTTTAAAAACTTGTTCAAAGTTTGAATGCTTGCCTTTGTTTCTGAAAGGGATGTAATCGCCATATGTTCAAGTCTTAGAACACTTCGTAAAACAAAGGCGACCATTAAACCGTAAGTTAATGCGGACACGCTCTTTTCTCCAAGCAAGGAGGCAAAAGCCCTATCTACCAAGATGAAAAGGTGGAAAACTCCATACAGGGCAGAAAGAAAAACAAAGTGCTTAAGTATTTCCTTTACCCTTTTGTCTATAAAAAAGCTAAAGTGTAAGAACTCTTTGCCAATGAATATCATGTACAGGGTTGCCACAAACTGCGAAAGGCTAAGGCTTATTGGGAGAACCGGAGGGCTGTGGAAAAGGTAAAGCCCTAACGCTATAAAAAGAAAAGAGAAGAAAGAAAATATAAACTCTCCAATAAAGTATGGAGTAAAATACCTTAAGCTTCTTAAGACTGCACCAAAGTGATGGAAGAAGAAGTTAAAAAAAAGATAGGGAAGGAGTAATAAAAGGTGAAGTTCTGTGGCTTCTTTTGTTCTCTGATCAAAGCCAACCGCTATTTTGGAAAGTAGAGGAATGCCCACTAAGGCTACAAAGGTTAAAGAAAAGGCTAATATGGTGGTAAATGTGAGGAGAAGTCCTGCAAGTTTTTTGAACTCTTCTTCGCTTTTCATTCTTGCAAAAACAAGCTGAGGAACTCCGACGGAGTCAAAGACATCTACAAAGATCAGGAAAATGCCAAGAAGGGACAAAGCCATAAAGAAGGCGTCCGTTTGATAGCTAAACCCAAGGAGTATTG
>Ga0079997_136287_pt1 | contig 17263 bp, 22 predicted proteins | sample PerSpoCPS_CMetaG_FD_69200 | JGI IMG/M metagenome (GOLD analysis project Ga0079997, IMG submission 69200) | Archaeal communities from Yellowstone National Park, Wyoming, USA - Perpetual Spouter C (PS_C) MetaG (SPADES assembly) (version 2) | ecosystem: Environmental > Aquatic > Thermal springs >... | reverse complement strand
ATAGTATTAATATCTTGATTGTTTTCATTATTTTGATATTCAATATTTTTATTATCAGAAATAGAAATAAATTTCTTTTTGATATTTTTACTTTTCTTACTATTGTCAATTTTATTTTCTTCAATTCTAATTAATAATTCGAATTTCCCTACCGTAAGATTTTTTTCTGTCATGTTTCCCCCCCTTTTTACTTTTTATATTTTATGATTAAATTAATAATATCAACTATTGATGGACCAGGATTTAAATTTAATATTTTTCTAAATTCAGATATGTTTTTAATATATTCATCTTCATCAATTCCGAGGTTTTGCATAATATCTTTTTTAAATTCTTCATAATTATTTATCATTTTTTGAGGATATATATATTTATCAAAAATATATTTAACAATTTTGCTGCATTTTTGGTTATGTTTTAATACAACAAAAATATTATCTATTTCTTTAACAATATTGTTAAAATTATTTATTGCAGTTTTTATCATTCTTATGAAACCATCATAAAACATTTTAGCATAATGATTTTTCCATAATTTTATAACATCTTCTGCTAATTCTTTATCGGTATTAATTTCATTCTTTATCATATCATATATTTCATTGTCCGTAATTAAATATTTTATATGATATGTGTTTATATATTTAAGATGTGTATCGTCAATTCTGACAGATCTTTTACAAATTTTATCCTCTTTTAATTCTTTTATAAAATCGTTTATATTTTTTAACATATGTTGTTCCGAATTGTCTCTGTTATGTAAGATATTGAAAAGATAATTTAGAATGACACTTCGATTGTAGTGATATAATAAACTCTGTAATGATAATCCTTGTAAATCTCTTTTGGATAATTTATGTCCTTCTTGATTGAGTAATAATGGGATATGGCCAAATTTAGGCATTCCATCCATTATATCTAACATATAATATAACAATATTTGGTAAAAAGTATTTTCTTTATGATCCATTCCCCTTATTACATGAGATATCTTCATTTCATAATCATCGATTACACATCCAAAATTATATGTAGGAACCAATGTATCATATTGTTCGTTATATCTCATAATAATTAAATCTGTCATACTTCTTATATCCTTGGTAAATATTTTATTTTGTATAATATCATAATATGCGATTTTGGGTGCATTACCGTCTTCATCTTTAACTATAGTTTCATATAAATTTTTTCTAATTTCGGGATAATATCTATTCCATTTGTAATTATCGGTATAATAATGAGGAATAACCATTAATACGATGGCGTTTTTATTAGGATCAATTTTTATTTTTCCGGATTTTATTAATCTATCAATGTTATAATATTTTTTTTGGCGTATATAGTTATTATCTCTATTAGTGGCAATTCTAAAAGATGATAATATTTCTTGCAATTCTTCAATTGTTGCCTTTTCGGCATAATCTTTCGTAAATAAAATATTAGTATATAAAGAAACGAATAATAAATTACTTATAAATTGTATTTTATCATAAGGGATATCGTATCTATTTTTCTCTTCATAAACAAATTTTTCCACTAATTCTTTTATTTTTGATTTACTTTCTATCTTTATTGATTTTGATTTAACATAATCAAGAATCTCTTCATATGACAAACCATTAATTTCATAATCAATGTAATCTTTAAATACTTCATATCTTAAATAAATTTCTAATAAATAATCCTTTTTAATGGGCAATGGATTATAATACGCAAATCCTTTATCAATTAATTTTTGTGCATATTTTTTATATATTTCAATTCTTTTAGATTGTTTTGGATAATTGTTTATATTATCGGGAATAATATTAAATTTTTTCAATGCATCTATAATTTCCAATTCATACTCATTAGAAGATCTGGATAAATCAGAATCTTCAATTCTTAATAAAAATTTTCCTTCATGTTTTCTACTATAAAGATAATTTACAAATGCAATCATTAAAGATCCTAAATGAGGATGCCCTGTTGGAGAGGGTGCGAATCGGGTTGTTATCATAATTCTTCCTCTTTTTTATTTTTTATTCAAAATAGTATATCATCTTCATCATCATTATTTGTAATAAAATCACTATTATTTATTTCATTTAAATTTATCATTTTTTCTTCATATGTTTCATATTCAACATGTGAAAATACATCATTTCTTTTATGGCGATTAAGAGGATAATCATATTCATAATAATTAGGTATTATAGTTTTTTTCTTTTTCGTCATAATAAATTTGTTATTATTTAAAACGGGATCATTTAATAATTCTAATGCGGCATTTATTGTTCTTTCCAATGCAGATAATATTAATTTTTCTTCTGATGAATGTTCATTTACAAATCCGCAAGACATGTTTATATGTTGAATTTTCATTGCTTCACTCAATATTTTTACATCGGATATTGAACCACTAGATAAAGTATAACCTAATGATTCCATTTTTTGTATAATATAAGGAGATAGAACATTGCCAAGATAATTTACATAATTTCCTTTAGGCGTAATCTTAATATTAATATCTTCATCTCTAAAATCAATTAATTCTCTTCTATCAAATTGAATTAAAAATGTTACTTTTTTCTTTAACAATTCAATTATTTCCTTATTTTCTACGCATTTTCTTGATCCAATACATCCTGATTCTTCCCCATTAAATAATGCAATAATTGGTCTTGTATTGGTATAATATAAGATATGAGTTATAATATACAATCCTGCCCTATCATCACCTCCTAAAATTTCTCCTCTAAATCTATTATCATTTATTTTTCTCACGCATTTTATAATGTTTTCCGTATTTCTGTCAATAAGAAGATATATATCAGTTTCGAAATATTTATCAAGTTGAATTATTTCTTTGTCAAGATTTCTGTATATGTAATCCACATCGTCAATGTCTTCTATTGGAAATTCTTTACTATTAATAGTATTTATTGTATAATAAGGATATACACTACTATAATTGGCATAATTTGGATATATAACTTTTCTATCTCTTACGGTATCAATATGACAACAAATTAAAATATTTGATGTTCCATTTTTAGGAAATGCAACTATATAGTTATCTTCAGAATAATAAATATCATAATCAAATTTATGAAGTATATAATAGTAAATTGGAAGAATTTTTTCTGTTTTCATTCTAAAAATGTTCCAAATTATATGAGGGTTAATATTTGTTTTTGTTTTTGTTTTTTCCATGTTTTCTCCTTTTTTAACTTTTTAATTTTTAATGTTAAATTGTTTTATCTTTATTACTATCAAAAATTAATAATTGTTGTAAAATTTCATCATAATAACAGAATATATTACTACATCTGATATTTAATGAAGGATATAAGTTGGGAAATTCTTTGGAAATATATGGAAGAATATCATTTTTAATTATATAAAGTAATTTATTCTTTTGTTCTTCGATGTGATAATCATAATAATCAAGTATTTCTTCATCACTATCTGTTATATATTCCATTATCCCATCAAATGAAAATGATAACCACTTATTAGTATCAATATATATTAAATTTTTTAAATCAATTGTTATATTTTGGTTTTGAGAATGCGATTTTAAAATTTGTTTAATAATACTATTTATTGTGGCACTTGTCATATATTTATCTAATGAAACTAATACCGCATTTTTATTCTCCGAATTAGTTACTAAATGATGTAAAATTATTTTTACCGGATCCATAAATTTAGAAATTTTAATAACAGAAATAAATTCAGAAAATTTATTTTTTACATAACTTACAGAAATTGCAATTTTTTCATAATTATACATTTTTAAATCATGAAATAATCTGTATATAAAATAGTTGTCGCAAACAATAATATCAAAATTTTTATTTATATCACCATTATTATTTATATCCTGAGTTATAATATATCCAGTGGATTCTTTTTTAATAATTCGTAAACTATCAAAAAATTCCTTAATTTTTTTATTGGTAATCATATTTGAATTTTTAATATGTTCAAAAATATCATGTTCATAGAAATTGTTAATTACTTTATCAATAATTATATTATTTTGTCTATAATATTCTTCATCGTTTTCCAAAATATCTTCATATGTTATTACATGCCTATCCCAATACTCGTCTTCATCATAATAATCATAATTGTGATAACCGCGATAATTAACATCATAATTATATTGATAACTTCTGATATAATCTGGCGATAATCTACTGTTTGTGAAATAAAGTATTCTGGAAATTTTGTCTAAATCATTGCATTTTCTATACACTAATATCAAGTTATCCTTGTATTTTTTATATTTTGAGGAATTGATAACATTATTTAGATCAATAGAATTAATAATAGAATTTTCAATTATTTCTATATAACTCACAAAATTTCTAATTTCATAAGATTTTTCTAATATCTCTTTATTATATATAAAATGTAAATTCTTGTCGGTAATTTCTAATATCAAAAAGTAATGTTTTTTTATAAATTCATCAAAATTTTCTATTTTACCCTCATTTTCCATTTGTTTATAAATTATATCAAATATGTTTTTATTTTTGTTTGTAAAAACATATTTGATATTAGGATATTTTTGTTTAATTATTTCAATTAAACCACTGATATTGTTATTTTGATGTTTTTTATTTTCTTTTTCTTTATCTTCATTTACCATCATTAATGAAGAATCATAATTAAATTTATAAACATTATTTTTTAGTTTTTCTAATACGAAATCGTTATGTTTAATATCATCATTGACATAAAATTTGTATTCTCTATTATCGGTAATATAGAAAAATCCTCTGTTATTATAAGAAAATATTCTGTCAATGTTTTTAACTCTATTAATGAAATTTTCATTTAAAATTAAAATGAAAACTGGTTCTCTATTCATTTTTACCTCTTTGTTATATAATATTTTTTATATTTAAATAAGAAGTTTAAAACAATTTTTTCCTTATAAATGAAATATAAAAGATTTTGCCATGTGTTTTCATCTAAATCTATACTATACATTATAAAAAGAATATCATTATCTTTTTCAATTGTATGCGAATTTTCTTCTAAATCAATAATGATAAATGCGTTATTTCGGGATTGTTTTTCTTTATTTTTTTTCTTATAAACTTTTAATGATAATATATCCATTAAATTATCGGAAATTTTTAAATTGCCTGTATTCATGAAATAAATTTTTTTTCTATTGGGTTTTACCTTGATTTTTTCGATTTTTTTATCTTTATAATTAATGATAAATACATTCGATTTTTGAAATGAATTAGATATTTCTTTTTCTGAATTTATGGTATAATTGAAATCTTTATTTATTGAAATAGTTACTATTTGCGGCAAAAATATTCCAATATCTTTTTTCTCTTCTATAATTTTATTAAAATATTCTTTTATTTCGTCATACGAAAATACAACATCATTCTCATCAAAATTTAATTCAAGTTTTCCATCTATTTTATAAACATCGTTTTTGTTATGAAATAAGAATATATAATTTTGATTTGGTTTTAAATTAAAAAATGATTTACTATAAGAATAAAGAAACAATTCCTTATAAAAATCAAGATCAAGTTTTGATTTTTCTAATAAAAGAAATCCTAAATTTAAGGGAATTTGAATAAGATATAAATTATCTTGTTTATATAAGAGAGAATTAAAAAGATGCTCAATATATTCATATGAAGAATAAAAAATATCTTCTTTGTTACTTGCATATAATTTCCACATTTTTCCCTCTTTTTAATGTTTTATAGTATAATAAATTTCATCGTTAATAAAAGTTGTAGATATATCAAAATTATTTCCTATAACCTTAAATGCATTAAAATAGGCATTTAAGGTTAATATGGCAGACAATAAACTATCTTTTATTTCTGAACTAATAACAACCAAATTAATTCCTTCTTTTAAAATGAAATATTTATACAATAATTTCAATGTTTCTCTATCGATTTCTTTACTTCTGTTTTTTATTTTTATAGTTAATATTTCATTAGAAAATTCATATTTTTCGACGATTTCCGATTTCGTTATTTCTTTATATTTTCCCGCAATTTCTTGCAATTCTTTTTCATTGCGAAAAATTACTATATTTTTTATAATTTTAATAATGAACGATAAAACATTAAGAATGTAATTTTTATTTTCATTATTACTTTTCAATATTTCTTTTATTCTTTTTACTTTATTGATAAATTTGGGATGGGCGAATAGATAAATACCGTCAAATAATTTAATGATGATAATATCATCTATAACATCCATTCGCATTTTTACCTCCTTTTAATTTTTTATGTTTAATTATTAAGAATAAAATTTTAATAATTCGGGTAATCTGGTGAATGGATAATATTTTGTATTTTCAATGTATACTTTAGATAATGAATCAATTATGTTTAAGAATTTTTGTGCGAATTTCTTTAATTCATAGAATATTGATGGTTTAAATAAATTCTGATTTATTAATGCATCTTTCAAGTATTCTTCATTCATATAAAATTCAATTATTTCTACGATTTTATTGGTATATGAATTATTAGGTTCAATTTTATTTAATACTTTAATGAGTTCAATATATTTATCAATTAATTCTTGATAATTTTCAGATTTCAATACTTTAATAGTCCAAATATCATTGATTATTTGTTGTAATTCTATATATTCTTCAAAATTATTTTCGATATAATAAATATTAACCGAATTATATTCATTTATTTTTGAAATTAATATTTCATCAATTTCGTTAATTATATCCTCGAGAATTTGATTTTCGATTTGTTTTATAATTTCGGTATTTTCACTGGTATTTATATTATTTTGAATATTGTATTTAATGTTTAAATTCTTATATAAGAATTCAACATATGGAATAAATGGAGGAAAATTTAAATTATTATCAACATTATCAATAATGAATTTAATGTAATCTTTTAAATATTGTTTATATTCATTAATGTTAAATTTATATATATATCCATTATACCTTATATATATTGGATGATTTTTATGTTTTAATTCAAAGAAATATAAGTATGTAGAAAATCTTTCATATAATTTCCATATTAAATTTTTAAATTTAATCATTTTACTTAAATATTGATCAAAATCGTTTATTCTCCTATATTCTATTCTTATTTGATCCCTAATCATATAAATATATGAAAATATATCAATTGGTGTATTGAATCTGATATTGTTAATGTTTATTTTTTTATGAGGGGGCATTCCCCCTCTGAAGTGGTGGTGGTTGTTGACACTTTTGTCTTGAATCATAGTCTCCCTCCTTTTTTTGTTTTTTTACTTTTTTTAATTTTCAATACTTAATTTTCAATAATTATTTTTGTTTTATTTTTTTATAATGACTGTAAATTAAATAAATCAAGAATATGTACAATAAAATATATATAATTTTCCTCTTAATAAAGTTAATCATATTTTTATTAATAAAATATGTTTTATTGATTATACGCAATTATAGTGGGAAATTCTACTAATACAAATTCCATATCTTTTTTATATTCTTCTAATTCTTCTAATGATAAAATTTGTCCCTCTGGTAATCTTTTATTTAAAACTAAAACGATCAATTTATCCTTCCAATCTAATTTTATTGCAATTCTATTAACAGGAATATTAATATCTAATATCTTTGATAAAAATGATGCGGTTGATTCATGACCTATTGCGGATACAAAATTATTTTCATTCAACATTTTTTTAACTTCGTCGATTGTTAATTTTCTGAATACAATATAGATAGAATTATTGGTGGGAATTAAATGAGAAATCATATTTATAGAAAATGCGTTTGCTACAAATACATTTCCAGTTTCATTCATTTTTCTTCTCCTTTTTTAATTTATTATTTTTAAATGGAAAAATAAACAAATGCCGGAATTTTTAATTTTGAAATTTCCCACCCACCCACCCTAAAATATATTATTTTATTTTAAAAACATTTTTTAAATTATATCATAAATGTTTACGATTGATAATTTTACTTAATGTTTTAAATGCAAATTCTCTCATATTTTCAATTTCGGTTTTAACTAATTCAATATTAATAACCATTGTCTTCATAGTTGAAATTAAACTGTGAGTATAAAAGAATGGTTGTTTAAATTTATCTCCTTTTATGATATCAATACCATGAATATAAATAATTTGATCATTAAGTTCATATACCGTTAGATGAATAATGCGATTATTTTTGTTATATGTAATTGTAGATGGTTCTTGTAAAAATATTGTAAGTAAAAAATCGTTGTTCCATTTGTGCGTATCCTGAAATATTGAAGTATTTAAATCCAGATCTTTTGATATTTTAATTAAATATTTTTCTATTTTTCTTAATACATCTATTAGTTTTGATCTTTGTAAATTTAAGTCAATATAGAAAATAAAATTATTTTCATTTACAAATTCTATTTTTTCATTTGGTTCAAATTTTAAAATAATATCTATACCCTGATCTAATATTTTTATTTTTTTAATGAGTTCGTAATTAAATTTTTCTCTTATCATGATCTTTCCATAATATTTCTTATTCCACTATTAAACAATTTTTGCAATTTTCCTGTTGATTGATAAAATTTTTGTTCAACAATTTCAAAATTATTTAAAATTACTTCAAATTCATTAATTAATTCATCAAAATTATTAGAAAATTCGTAATCAATTATTTCTATTATACTTTCATTATTCTCGTTATTTTTAATTTCTAATGAGAAATTGGATTTTTTAATGAGATAATTATTTACTATTTTATCTTCATTATTAGAAATTTCATTATATGTTTGTTTCATTTTATTTAATGCCTCTAATAATTCATTTTTTTCATATTTCATATTTATCCAGTAATATATATTTTTATTTTCTTTTTTAATTTCACAATAAAATGAAATATCAACCTGATGATTAAGATATTCATCGAAATAATAATAAAATGTTAGTTTATAACCACTATTTTGTATGCGAACAAAATCATAAATATGATTATATGATACAATTTCACCAATGTGTTCCCTATCCAAAACGAACTTTATATTCATTTTTTACCTCTTTTAAATTTTAGTATATTTTATTATTCAGATAGTGGTTTGTTAAATTTACTATAATAAACTTTAAATTTATTTTTAATTTGATTTATAAAATCTTTATAATTTTTAAAAATTTCTATTTCATCTTCTTCTTGAATAGGAAAATAATATATCAATTTATCATCTTGTGTATTATAAAGTACTACATATTTAAGTGTTCTATAATCAATGTTGGTTATTTCTTTTCTATTTTTTATTTTCCATTTTATTGCGTCTTCATAATCTATTGGAATAATATAAATATACAAGTTTTGTTCAATATCAAAATAATAATAATATTCATAATGTTCTTGTTTTAATCCTCTGACTAATTCATATCTATCAAAAATTAATAAACCATACTTTTCATTTTGTAATGATTTAAGTATACGATTAATGTAAACTTTAATCATTTTTTCTTTTTTAGGATTTATAATTTTTCATTAATTGCATTTTTCAATAATTCTTTATTTTGCGAAAGTATTAAATTAACTTTTTCCATGCCTTTTGAATCATAAAATACCTCTATCTCAAATACATTTTCATAAAAATCTACAGATTTAAATTTATTATCTGAACGCGATGTAAGAAACATATTTAAAAGATTCATCATATAGTCAAATGTAAAATCAATAAAATATTTTTTATCTCTAAATTTTATCAAAATTATAACAATTACTTTTTTGTCATGTAAAATATTAATTAAAATTCTATTTTCATTTTCATAATTCAAAATTAATTCTACATTATCACCCAAATTGAAGTTAATAACTTTTGTTTTCATATTGAATAAATACTATAAAATTTATTATAGTAAAATTTCAATTGGTTGTAAATTTCTTGTAAATCTAAAAATGGAAATATTCTTCTATAATTTTTTTTATTTGTAAATAAATAGAAACTCCCATCAGTATATAAATCAATTGTTAATATGGGATTATTATTTAGGGTTTCCAGTATGAAAGATATACTTGCGGGATAAGTTACTATTTTATAACCATATTCTCTATCATTTATTTTAATTTTTCCGGATTTTAAAATCATTTTATTAGTATTCATCAAATCATATTTTTTTATATTTTTTAAATTTTCAAAACAAATTTTTATTTTTTTCATTTTTATACTTTTTTAATTTTAAATATTGAATTAACAAATTTTAAAATTATTTCTTTTAATTGTTCAATTATAATTTGGAAATCGGATTTGGCAATTTGTTCTTTTATAATTGGTAAGTCAGATAAGAAATTGTGAATATTGATAAATAAACTTCTGAAATTGTCGGTATCGTGATAATCGATAAAAAATATGGTGCCAAAGAACTTGTATAATTCATAAAAACGAATCAGATATATTGGAATTTCCTTTTTCAATTTGGGATCTTTATATCCCTCAATAAGATCTACTTCATATCCAATATTATCTAATTTGTCAGAATAATGGCCATATTTTATGGGAAGAATAGGGATTTTATTGATTATTTCTCTTATTTTATCTTGATAATACTCAAAAGATGTTATTTTTTTATCGGAATAATACATAAAATGAAATTCGGTATTTGGCATGTATACAATAATATCGTAACAATTAGGATAAACTTCATTTTTCTTTTTATTTATTAAATATTCATTTTTTTTGCAAATTAATTTTTTTTTCATTTTTTCCTCTTTTCGTATATTTTATGTTAAATTTTCGATTTTATCCATAATTATTTCTTTAATTTTATTTTTAATTTCTTTCTCAATAATATTCATATTTTTTAAAATTAATCTTATTGTTTTTAAAATTTCTTCAATATTATTTATTTTTTCGTTGATATCAAAAGAAATTAATACATTAAAATTCGAAATTCCGTTATCGGTTCTACATCTTTCTATTTGTAAATGATATTTAAAATTGTTTATTCTGTTTCAACGGTATATGAGAAAAATGTAAATACTCCGTCAATATTTAGAGATACATTTACAACAGGATTAATATCATCAATTTGTATGGGGAAATTAAAAGATAAATCGATAACATAATTACAGAATTTATTTACAATATAGGAATTTTTCGAGGTTTTTTTTGTCGTTATTTATTTTTGCTTCTTTTTTAAATTTATAATTTTAAAATAATTCTATTTTTTCGATAGATTCTTGAAATTTTTCTTTATTTTCTTTAATAATCCTTTTTATTTCATGTTTAATAAATTTAACAATTTTATCGTAATTTAAAAATATCGTTTCCAAAATATAAATGACATTTTTAATTTCATCTAAATTATTGTTATTTGCCCAATAAATATCAATATAAAAATTGCGATAATTTTCAGGTTTAGAACAACGAATATAATATTTGCAAATTCCTTTCAATAAATCATATTCATTACCATTAAAACTTATTACTATATTATTATTTTTGAGAGTTTTGTAATATAAGTTGTATTTATTAATAACACTTTTAAAATGATCCCATTCTTCATTCATAAATTCATACAAACTTAACAAAATTTTTCTTTTATATTTAATATTTTCTATAAAATTAACATAAATTTTTTCATCGGTTATAATATAAAATTTTCCATCGGAAATATTACCATTTTTTATAACACCCTCAAATTCAATTACCATAGGTATTCCATTAATTATTATTCCTCTTATAAAATTTATATTAATTAAAAATTCTACATTTTCAAAATTCTTATTAGTTGATTCCATTTTAGTAAATATTTAACTCAATTTCTTGCATAACAACATCTTTTATTGATTCTATTACATAAAATTCAATATTATTAAAATTTTTAAATATTGATTTTAGTATTTTCATATTTTTTTCAAGATTAGTTATAATAGAACATGATAAATAAAGAAATTCTGATGTATAATCCGCAGAGACTTCGATGTATAATTTTATATTATTTAACCTCATGGGAAATAAATAGTTTAAAGTAAATATGATAACTGATTCATTAATATCATAATCGTCTAATTCATCTCTATTTGATTTATCAATAATATAATTATTATATTTTTTCTTTTCCCTATTTAAATCCATTTTTTTTAGATATTTTATGTTAAATTTTCAATATCTTCCATTACAATATCTTTAATTGCATCTTTTATGGCCTTCTTAATAATGTTTAAATTTTTAATTGTGAGAAATGATTTTAAAGTTTTTAATGTTTTATTAAAATTACTCATATTTTTATCATCATAAAATAACAAATTCATTTCAAAAATTATACTATCATTTTCGTATACCTCTACCATGATAGTATAATTAAATCTATTCTTTCTTATTTCTGATTTCTCTAAAATAATACGGTATTCATTATTCATATTTTTTCTTTTCAATTCTATGGGATTATTTTCTATTAGAAATAAATTATTTTCAAGAATATTGAAAATTTCTTTTATAATTCGTTCTATTTTTATTTTATCTTCCGGATCAAATATGATTTCTTCTATAATCCATTTTTTTGATATAATTGAATATTGATAATTTGGAAATGTGGGATTTATATTACTATTTACACTAATTTTAACCTCAGTATTATCAAACCATAGGGGAAATGAGAAATTTATATTAATATTAATATATTTATCACTTATGTCATAATCATAAATTCTTTTTCTCATAAGTAATCCGTGTCCTCATATTTTATATCAGTATCTAAAACCAATTCAGTTAAATCAAGTAAAAATTGTTTTAATTCATTCTTATTTTCTATAATAATTCTTTTTATTTCAGATTTAATGAATTCTATGATTTTTTCATAGTTGCGAATTATTAAATCAAAAATGTAAATAACATCATTCATTTTATTCAAATCATCGTCATCGAGAAATCTGATTTCAATTATAGGTTTATTAATTTTATTATCTTCATAAAAACGAATACAATATCTAAATTTTTTTGAATTTAATTCAATTTCTTGTTTTTCCATTGTAACAAATACATTATTTTCATCATAAGTTTTAATAAAGTTTTTAAATTTACTATAAGGAATTGTAATAATTTCCCATTCTCCTTTATCTTTGATTTTTTTTAAAGATTCTAGAAATTCTTTTCTATTTTTTACATAATCCTCAAAATAAAAATCAATTTCATCTTCAAAAGTAATGAAAAATTTACCATTAAAGAAATTATTATTATTTACTCTTTGAAATGTGGAAATTACTATAAATTCGTCATCTATTATTAAACCTTTTGTAAAATTGATCTCAATATAAAATTTAACTCTTTCGAAATTTCTGTGTTTGTCGATTATCATTATTTACACTCCTTTTTTAAATACTTAAATTAAAATCTTCTACTATTTTATTATACAATCTTTTAATTTTAACTTCATTATCTGAAATTATATCTTTCACAATTCTATGCACAATATTGTCAATATTGTCATAATTGTTAAATATAAATTCAATTTTTTCAACAACATTTTTAAAGTTATCTAAATTTCTATTATCTTCAAATCTAACTCCCAATACTGTTTTTTTATTTAAGTCAATTTCAAAAATATATCTTGCATTAGAAGATCGCGGAAAAACAAATTGTTCTAAATGTACTATGTCTTTTCTAAAATAAAATATTTTTTCATATATTATTTCATCTTCGGCAGTTTTTAATACAAATTTTTCCCATTTCTTTTTTTTATGATTATTTAATAATTTATATGAATAATTTATAATTTTTGTTCTCTCTTCTAAATTTAGAAATCTATCAAAATATATATGAATTTCATCATCAAATATAACTTCACACCAATCGCCAATTCGTAATGGAGGAGGATACTTCGATAGATCAAGAATATCCATAAAAAAACCTATTTTAAATTTTCTATTATTTAATTCAACATCTTTTAAAATATCCATATCAATTTGAAAAGTCACTTTTGTATTATCAACTTTCATTTTTTTTCTCCTTTTTATATATAATTTAAAATGGAGAATGACTAAATGTTATATTTAATTCATCAATAATTGTTTCTTTTATTTGTTCTTTAATGTTTTCAAAAATTTTTGGCATTTTTTTTATTATAAAATTAAATGTATTTAATAATAAATTTTTACTCACTTTTTTCTCAAATGCAATGAAAATTATAGTATCTATAAAACCATAGTAAATAAAACGAAAATGTATTAAAATACGATTATGATCGTTTATTATTTTTCTGTGTATTTGATAATTATTATTAATATTAATGCGAACTATTTTGTTTTTTTCAAGTTCAATATTTTTGAGTGTATTTTTTAATAATTCAACCATATCAACAATTTCTAATATTTTTAATTTATCTAATCTGAATGTTGTGTAAATTATCGAACATTCGGAAAAATAGAATCTAAATTTTAACTCACTATGTTTCCATGTTTTTTCAAAATCAATACATAATTCAATATCAATATTTCTGTAATGTAAATCTTTGGTGGTAGTAAACAAAATTCTCTCTAACATTTTCAGTATATATCCACTACTTTATTTTTAAAATTATTCAATTCAAATATCATTTTATCAATAAAATCAAATACAAAATTGTAAATATCAGTTTTATGTTTATTTACTAAATTAATGATAATATCCTTATTTTTTATTAAATTTTCAATAAGATTTATTGTATTTAAACATTTTTCTTTATCATCAAATCTTAAGAACAATATTTTTTTTCTATCTTTAACAGTTTTAATTTGTAAAGATGGAAAACATTCTAAAATATACATTTTTTTATTATAAAGTATCCTTTTAGTATAAAACGCATTTCCACAAACATTTTTCATATAATCCATAAAATGATTAATCGTTTCGGGAAAATGATTTAAAGAAATTTTACAATAAGATATCTCATCTGTTATAAACATAATTTCATGTGATTGTTTTTTCTTTATTCCGCCTATTTCAAATTCATCCTCAAAACAAAATTTTATTGATCTGTTTTCAATATTAATATCTTCCCAATTTCCTTTAACATCAAAATGAAAATAAAATTCATCTTCATGATTTAATTTCTCTCCTTTCAACAATTCTTTTATTTTATTTAAAACAAGAATAATGTTATCCACAAGTAATTTATTTTTTATAATCGCATCCAAAATTTTTAATAAATGTTCAAATTCCAAATATTTATATTTAATAATCATTTCCGCATTATTTAGATTTATTTCAATTTTTTTCGATGTTATTTTAACTTTAACATGGGATTTTTTATTAAATTTATCTAGAATTGCAATTTTACATTTGTTTGCATTTGTTTTTAATATTCTTATTGTATCTCGTATGGAGTGTAATGCTCGGAAAAATATTTCAAGTTCGTCATTAAATTTAATAACTATTGAAAATCTATTATTGCCAAGAAAATAGAAAAATCTATTATTTTTATCTAAAGTTGTATAATCATACATTATAGTAAATCTTTGATTTAATATTTTTACTTTATGATTTATAAAATTCATATAAATGTAACCGGAACTCATCTTAACTCACAATATATCTTGCAATTTTAATCTATGTTCTTTTAAAATAACATTCTCTATTGTTTTTTTGATATTTTCTAGAATGATGGGTAAATTATTTATTGCAAAATCTATTTTAGATAATAAATCATTTATATTTACGGAACTTTTAATATAATACATTTTAAAAGATAATGTTTTCAATTGCGATTTAATAATAGATATTTTTACAACATAACGAAGTTTTGGATCTTGCGGAAAATAATAAACTTCATTACTAATTTTTATACGATAAAGTTCATTAATTTTTCTGGTAATTACTCTTTCTCTATCATCAATCAAAACTTTATCAATTATATTACCTAGTATGTTAACTAAATTTAAATTTTGGATTTCTATTAAATTAACTTTTGGTATAGAAAAAGTAAATAATATATCATCAATTTTAAATTGGAATGTTAAATTATTATATCTATCTGTATCCTCAAATACAACATAAATTTTCATTTCCCTATCGTTAATTTTATACAAACCACTAAATAAAATTTTTGATCTATAAAAATATAAATTTTTTTCTTCAGGCATTTTTCCCTCCTTTTATAATATTTATTATTTGTAAAATATACCAAATCTAGATGAAAATTTATCAAATAATTGTGTTAAATAATCGGGAAATGCAAGATTATATTTGTTAATCATATCTGCAATAATATCTTTATTTTCAAGAATTTTTTTGATAAATTTTATCTTGTTAGAAAAATCAAAATCATTTTCAAAAACAAAATGTAATACTACTTCATTTTTTTTATTGTCCCAAACAGTAAAATTAATACCATTTTCATGTTCTGAAAAATTTAATTCATATATTTTATTATTAAAACTAAATTTTACTGGCAAATATTTATATTCAGAATGAACAAAATCTTTATAGATATTTTCTATATAATTTACTATATTATTAATTAACTCGGGAGAATTCTTTAATGTAATATGACAATTTCCATATTTGGTAGCAAGTAGTATTTCGAAGATATTTTTCTTGATTTCTTTATCTAATACAATAAAATAATTCATAAAATAATCAATCATTTCATTGTTAATTTTTATGTTTCCTTCTTTTATATAACAAGAAAATCTGACAGATTTTACAATTTCACTATCCCATGTTTTAGTCTCAAAATATGTTAATAATATTTTTTTATTTCTTCAAGATATAAATTAAAATTAGTTGAAAATGATTCTTTACCAATAAACATTTTTAAAATTTTAGGCATTATTTTTAATCTTGTTTCAACCCCTTATAGGGACGATAAAAACATTTTATTTCTGAATTCATTTATATTTAACAATATTGTTTCAACCCCTTATAGGGACGATAAAAACTAAACTTATTCCACTTTTTAAATTTTTTCCTACATTGTTTCAACCCCTTATAGGGACGATAAAAACTTCAGTTCATAGTTGGAGCAGGTTTTACTGCATGGTAGTTTCAACCCCTTATAGGGACGATAAAAACGAATACAAGGTGGCGATAGTCGCCACCAGTGTTAGAAGGAGAAGTTTCAACCCCTTATAGGGACGATAAAAACGATTTCTTGTCTTATGAGTATAAAGTTGTCACGATTCCTGTTTCAACCCCTTATAGGGACGATAAAAACCCTTTTACCCCTTACCCTTTACCTTTTTTGCCTCCCGTTTCAACCCCTTATAGGGACGATAAAAACTTAATATTGTATCCCCAAAAAATATTAAATCGCAAAGTGTTTCAACCCC
>Ga0079997_124915_pt1 | contig 17292 bp, 17 predicted proteins | sample PerSpoCPS_CMetaG_FD_69200 | JGI IMG/M metagenome (GOLD analysis project Ga0079997, IMG submission 69200) | Archaeal communities from Yellowstone National Park, Wyoming, USA - Perpetual Spouter C (PS_C) MetaG (SPADES assembly) (version 2) | ecosystem: Environmental > Aquatic > Thermal springs >... | reverse complement strand
CTTTGGGATGCGAAAAAGTCTTTCTGTTCTCGTGGAACTACGATACCAGCAGCATCGGTTATCGCCCCGATGTCCAGACAGAATGCCGAGTTGCTGCCGAAAATTTGGATGGCGCATCTTTTGCCCGCAAGTTGGAATTGGGCGACAAAAACCTAACAGCCTACCTTTTCCGTCGCCACGACGGCGAACACTTGCTGACGGTTTGGACGGAAGTGAAGGGTTTGATAGCGAAGTTGAGGTTGACATCAAGGCAGCCAGTCACCGTAATCAATCACAAGGGCGAAAAGTCAATTTTGCAGCCCCAAAACGGTCAAGTGAGTTTGGTCGCTGATTTTTGCCCGAAAGTCGTCCGAGGGCTTCAGGAAGGCGTTCAGGTGAAGCGCTTTGAATGAGCCTGTCGGTTAAGTATGGCAAGAGCGTTTCGCAGCGATAGAGTTTTTGAGGGCTTGAAAGACACCGCAACCGAACAAAAAGTTCACAATCGTTGGGGCGATGAAAAACTTGCTTGCGTCTAAAAGTGCGCCCAAATGAGGTGAAGCGAAGGTGATTCGTGAACGCGCCTTTGTTGACCGACGATTGCCGAAAGTAGTTGCGAAGGGCAACTTGAGCGAAATCTACTTGAGTTTGCAAGGCGAAGGGATTTGGGTTGGTGTCCCGATGGTTTTCGTCCGCACGACAGGTTGCCACCGAAGATGCCGATATTGCGACACCGAGTTTGCCCTTGTTGTAGAGAAGCGAGCGAGAATTTGGTTGGGTTGGAGAAAAGGCGAGCCAGAACTGACGGTTGACAACCCAATCGCTGCCCAACAAGTCGCTGAATGGGTGCTGCAAGCGTCGGGTCAGGGACGGTTCGCTAATTGGGTCTCATTCACGGGAGGCGAACCGTTGCTTCAAGCCGATTTTCTGGCTGAACTCGGTGCAATGCTGAAAGGATTGGGCTTCCGCATCTTGCTGGAAACCGAAGGCGGTTTGCCCAATAGGTTGGAGAAAGTTCTGCCCTTCACTGATGCTGTGGCTGCGGACATAAAGTTGCCGTCAACGACTGGAGAGCCGCTGGATTGGGACGAGGCTGAGCGGTTTTTGAGATTGGTCGCCAAAGCGCCTGTCCAAGCATGCGTTAAAATTGTCGTCACGACCGACATTGACGAAGGCGAATTTGAGAGAGCCGTTGAACTTTTAGCGCAACTTCAAACGAGCCAAAGCGATTTCAGGAGATTTTGCCCAGTGGCTTTGATTCTCCAACCCGTCACACCTGCTCGGTTCGTTACCGAAACGCCGAGCATGGAACTTTTGCTGCGCCTTGCGTCTCTGGCGCAACGAAAGTTGGCGGATGTCCGAATAGTCCCGCAGGTCCACAAACTGATGCAACTGCTGTCAGCTACCGTCGGCTGAAGCCGATGGCTTGCCCGTGTAGGGATGGAACCCACCGAGCATCTGAGGCTGGCTGACAACAGCCCGAGCCCTCAACGAAATGTTGAGGGCAGCAACGAAATCGGCGTGCGCTGAATAGCCACATTGATGGCAACGAAATTCGGATTGCGAGGTGCGATTTTTGCGATGACGAAAGCCACACTCAGGACAAGTCTGCGACGAATATCTGGCGTCCACAAGGACAACAGGCACACCGTTAAGGCGTGCCTTGTAAGCGATGTTTTGGTGCAGCAATCGATAAGCCCAGAGGTTATGTTGGTAGCGCTCGTCCCGTCGCACTCTAACCGTTGTCCTTGCCCCAATGCCCTTAAGGTCTTCAAGGGCGATGCCAAGAGCAAGTGCCTTTGCGTCCGAAACGATGCGCTTTGCGATTGTGTGCATGACCGTGCGAGTGTAGTTTCTAAGCCTTTTGGAAAGGCGTTTAAGGGCACGCCGCAAACTTCTGTCACTTTTTCCCAACCGACGCTTTTGCGCCTTCTTTCGTTGCAACTGACGCCTAAGTTCCTTCATGTGCTCTCTCTTTTCAATCAATTCTTGACCGCCATAGAGGTTTCCGAGGCTGTCGGTAGCGATGTTAGCGATGCCGACATCCACTCCAAGCCAACCTTTAGGTTCAATCAATGCTTCTTCAGGCACATCGGCAGCGACGGCGATGAAGAAGGCGTTAATATCCCTGCGGTAAATCAACTTAGCATGTCCACGACGGAAACCGATGCGGGAAAGAAAATAGCGCCCAAAGATGATAGGCACGACGATGCGACCTTTGATGGTGGCGAGAGAAATACGGTCAATGCCCTTAAAGGCAAGCAATCTTTGGTCAAGGTCAATGGCAGAGAGTTCAAAAAATTCAACGGTCTTATCAAAACGGCTCTTTTTAGGCAAGGCTTTGTAGGCGTTGCAGACACGGGCTATGATCCGAACGGCATATTGGGCAGGCAAGTTGAAGCGTTCTTTCAATTCCTGATACACAACTTTCTGTAGGGCAATCTTATTAACAGTGCGTTTTTCACGCACGATAGGCGACAGCCAGTTAGAGGCTGCGTTAATGGTTTTTATCGTTTCCAACAAAATTTGGTGCTGTTCAGGTGTCGGCGATAATTTGCCTGTCAGGGTTATCAGCATTTTCAATCACCAACCATAATTGCAACGCAAGAGAAAGGAGGTGTTAAGGCGGCATTTCTTTGTCGTCTAAAGCCGACAGCCTCCTGCCGCCGTTCTCTGTGATTGGAGGGAGTTCAATGCGCCGGTTTGATTTGATAGCGATGGACTTGGACAGCACCTTGCTTGATTGGAGCGACGGCACTTCAAAACTGAGCGAAAACTGTCGCCAAGCGTTGCTGCGGGCTGCTGAATCTGGCATGAACATCGCCATTGCGACAGGGCGAACCTTGAGAGAAATCGCCCTTGAACTTGAAGTTCACGGACTGCCCTTCGGCAAACCCGTTCCACACTTCGTCATCCCGCTAGAAAAGTATTGCTACCGAGTTGTCAATGGCGAAGTGGTCGAAGACGAAGCGATGGCGAGGTGGAACAAGGAACGATGGGACGAGGCGAAGCGGGTCGTTGAAGAAATCATCTTGCCGAGAGCCCACGATTTTTTGGTTCGCTTGAAGGAACTCGGTTTGCCACCAGTTCGTTGGGTCTTGGACACGAGGGCTGGTTGGTTCTCTCTCGTCTACGAGACCGTTGATCAGGCGAGGCAAGCAGAAAAAGTCCTTGAGCAGGTTGCAAGTTCCTTCCCAGATTTGACGGTCAACCGAAACTTTGTTTTTGTCGGCTTCATTCCGCTCAATGGGACAAAGGGTAAGGCTGTCCGATTTCTCGCAGAGACTTTGGGCATCCCGACTGAACGGGTGATGGCTATCGGCGATAGCATAAATGACCTTGACATGCTCAACGGCGAACACGGCTTTTTCCCTGTCGCAGTCGCCAACGCCGAGCCAGAAATCAAAGAAGCAGTCCAAAAGGCGGGTGGCATGGTCACAGAAAAGCCCGCTTCGGACGGGGTTGCTGAGGCAATTGAATGGGCGCTCGAAGGCGATTGAACAAACGCGCTTTCAAAAGCGAAGGTGATGGCTGATGCCCTTCAAAATTCTCTGGGCACCGTGGAGGTTGGCTTATGTGACGAAGGCAGACGAGCAGAAAGGGTGCATTTTTTGCGAGAAGCCGAAAGAACAGCGAGACCGAGAGAACTTGATTGTCGCTCGGTTTGAGAGGTGCTTTGTCATCCTGAATGCCTTCCCTTACAACAACGGGCACTTGATGGTCGTCCCATACAGGCATGTCCCGTCATTGTTGGACTTGACGGATGATGAATTGGCTGAATTGATGAAAGTGACCCAAATCGCTGAAAGGGTGCTGAGGGAGGCGCTGAAGCCGCATGGGTTCAACATCGGCATGAACTTGGGACGATGCGCTGGTGCAGGGATTGAAGACCACTTGCACATCCACATCGTTCCACGCTGGAATGGAGACACCAACTTCATGCCCGTCATCGGCGAAACGAAAGTCTTGCCCGAACTTCTGTCCCAGACTTATGAGAAGTTGGTCTCAATCCCGTTATGGCACGAATGCTACCCCAAAACTGAGGTTGACCGCAAGTAACTCATGCCACTGGCTTTAGCCAGTGGTTGGTGACGAAATTTTCTGAGCGCCGAATCTATTCGGCGTTAATTTGGATGGCATGGTTCCTGCCGTGCCGAGTTTTTCGGTCGGGCAAGAACCCGACTTCAGCCATGAAATGGATGGAGCAAAGGATTGCTGGGAGGCGAGAAAGATGGCACGAGTTATTTTGGAAATTCCTTCCGAGATTTTGGATGCAGCGAAAATGACACCGCAAGAGTTGGTGAGGGAGTTAGCCGTCCTTCTGTATCAGCAAGGCAAACTGTCCTTCGGAAAAGCCAAGGAACTGGCAGGAATGGACACTTGGGAGTTCCTTGCTCTCTTAGCGAGCCGAAAAATCCCTTGCTCCTACGACCTTGACGAATACGAAAAGGACAAGGAGACGCTCAAAAGGTTGGGACGGATATGAGCGTTGTCAGCGATGCTTCTCCCATCATTCATCTTGCTCGCATTGGGCAATTGGATTTATTGCGCCATCTCTACGGGGAAGTTTGTGTGCCTAAGGCTGTTTGGGAAGAGTTAGTTGTCAAGGGCAAAGGACAGACAGGGGCTAAGAAAATCCGGCAGGCAAAGTGGATAAAGCAGAAGGAAGTGAGCAACCACCTGCTTGTGAAAGCATTAAGAAGAGAACTTGACGCTGGTGAGGCTGAAGCCATAGCCCTTGCTATAGAGGTTGGTGCTGAGTTGCTGCTAATGGATGACAAAATCGGAAGGCGAGTTGCGCAGTTTCTAAATGTGCCCTGCATTGGCACTGTGGGAGTCTTAATGGAGGCGAAGGCAAAGGGTTTAGTGTTTGCTATCAAGCCGATTCTGGATGCCTTAAGGGCTTCTGGTTTCTACCTAAGTAACGAACTTTACGAGCGGGTTTTGGAAGACGCTGGAGAGGCAAATCCGAAGCGATGACAGGAGCGTTTGTAGCCGCAGGGGCAAGTAACCTTTTGAAACTGGAGGGCGTGACAGATGTTGAGGGCATGGTTTTCTCCAATCCCTTTGCCCGCAGGAGAGGAATGGGGCAGCATTGCGCTGCCGAAGGTTTCTCCCGACGATTTGCAGGCGATAGCGAAAGCGCTCAGGAACTCTGCGAGCAGTTTGAAGGAGATGGCAGTTGCAGAGATTGCCCGAAAACTTGAGTTAGTTGCCCGCCAGTGGCAGCGATATGATTTGCCCGAACGGAGATATGCGTTGGAACTTTTGCCGCAAATTCTGCCCTTCAGCGAGCCCGTTTGCCGGCAAGCTATTGATGCTTTGATGGAGTCAATCACGACTCAGAGGCTGCTCGGTTTGCTTGATGAATTGCTGGGTAGCCACAAAGCCCTTGATGAATTCGTTGATAGACCTTTCGGCTTGAAGAGGAGAGCCTTCGGCGCTGATTTGGCGTTTCTGATTTTGGCAGGCAACATCGTCGGTGTCGGGATTTGGGACATCGTTTTCTGCCTGCTTTGCAAAACGCCCGTTCTTGTCAAGCCATCTTCAAACGAACCCGTCTTTCCGACCCTATTCGCCCGAACCCTTGAAAAGTTTGCGCCCGAACTTTCTCAAGCAGTTGCCGTTGTCCCGTTCCCGTCGGAACGGGAAGATTTGATGAGCATTGCTCTCAGGGAGTGCGATGCCGTCATAGTTTACGGGACGGATGAAACCGTTGAAGCAGTGAAGCGGAAAACTACAGCGAAAGTTCGCTTCGTTGAGCGAGGGCATCGGTTCAGCGTCGCAATCGTGGACGCCAAATTTGCCGATGGGCGAACGGCTGAACTGTTGGCTTTAGATGTCGCTCGGTTTGACCAAAGAGGTTGTTTGTCGCCGCAAGTTTGTTTTGTGGTGGGGCACGGGGCAAGGGACATGGGGCAAGGGTTTGGAGAGAAAGTTGCAAAGGCTTTGAGGCGAGTTGGCAAGGAATTGCCCACAAACTTGCGCGAGGGCGAGAAAGTTTCTCTGGTTCAATTTCGGTTCACTTGTGAAATGCTGGGCGCTCAAGTTTTGGCTGCCGAGGATGGAACTTGGGCTGTCGCAATTTGGGGCGACGAAAACTTAACTGCTTGGCAAAAAGTTTCCTGCGCCGCAAGGGTTGTCCACATCGTCGCTGCAAAATCCCTCGACGAAATTTTTGAATCGCTGAAACCGTTCGGGAAATTCCTGCAAGGCGTAGCGGTGGCAATGGACGAGACGAAAGCGGAAGAGGTTGCAGAAATTTTGGGGCGGTTGGGGGCAACCAGAATTTGTCCCGTCGGGCAATTGCAAGTCCCGCCGATTGAGTGGTCGCAGGACGGAAAGCACTTGGTTTCTGAACTGGTTCGTTGGTGCGATTTTGAACCGATAGTTTTGCCGTCAAAGGAAAGTGGCTGGGTTGAGGTTTTTCGTGGCGATGCCGCTCAGGCTGTAGCCATTCGTTTTGAGTTGGAGCAAAAGGGCATTCCTGTTAGCCTTGAAAGCGATGTTGATCCATTAAACCCAACCGTTCCCGTCCATCGCTTGAGAGTTCCCGCTCAATATGCGGACGAAGCGTCGCAGTTGATTCCAAAATTGGCTTGAAGTTTCAAATCCCTGAACCCGCAACTCACAACCCAAAGGCGAGGTGAAAAAGCGGTGCAGGATTTGGAGTCGCTGAAACAAAAGTTCCTGCGCTATCTGGCTCAAACATCCGACGAACCGATGGGCGTGGTCGTTGAGCGGGCGGAAGGTTGTTGGATAATCGCAAAGGACGGGCGACGATACTTGGACTTCATCTCAGGCATCGCCGTCACCAACATCGGACACGCTCATCCCGAAGTCGTTCAAGCGATTAAGAGGCAAGTGGAACGATACTTGCACACGATGGTCTACGGCGAATTCGTTCAGGATGTTCAAGTGGCGTTAGCGGAAAAGTTAGTGAGCATCGTTGAGGCTGCATTTAAGAGGGCAACTAACGGACAGTGGCGGGGCGAACTCCAATACTACCCGACAAACAGCGGGACTGAGGCAAATGAGGGTGCTTTGAAACTGGCACGCAAATTCACGGGGCGCAAAAAATTTGTCGCCTTCCAAAACAGTTTTCACGGCGACACCTTAGGCTCGCTTTCGGTGACTGGGCGTGAAATTTACCGCAAACCCTTTGAGCCACTCCTGCCCGATGTGGTGTTTTTGCCTTTCGGGGATGTTGATGCACTTCGGCAAATTGACGAGACAGTCGCTGCGGTCATATGCGAACCCATACAGGGCGAGGCTGGCATTATAGTCCCGCCAGACGAATTTTTGCCCGCACTTCGTAAGCGGTGCGATGAGGTTGGTGCATTGTTGATTTTGGACGAAGTTCAAACGGGTTTCGGTCGGACGGGCAAATGGTTCGCCTTCGAACATTGGGGCATCGTTCCAGACATCTTGACACTCGGCAAGGCACTCGGTGGCGGGATGCCGCTGAGCGGTTTTTTGGCTCGGCGGGAAATCATGAGAGTTTTCGCGGAAAACCCGCCCCTTTGTCATGTGACCACTTTCGGCGGTCACCCCGTTTGCTGCGCTGCAGCGTCGGCTGCGTTGCAAGTTATGGAACGGGAAAACTTGCCGGAACGGGCTGCTGTCATGGGGACAAAACTGAGGGATGCACTGGAGCAACTTGCCAATCGTTACCCGCAAATCGTTGAAGTCCGAGGGAAGGGGCTTATGTTGGGGCTTGAGTTTGTGACGAAGGAAGCAACTCAGACCTTCGTGAAAGGTTGCCTTGAACGGGGGCTAATTGTCGGCGGAACTTTGCACACCGAGAAAGTCGTCCGCATCGCCCCACCGCTTGTCATAACCGATGACGAGATTGGATGGGCGATTGAGGTGATGGAGGGCGTCTTAAAGTAATGCGCTTAGAGCGGGGCGAAAAGCAGGGAAAATGGGAGGGCGAGGCTCCTGCCGAGCCGAAACGGCAGCGAATAGCGACTGGCGATTAGCGAATGGTGAATGACTTTTCTGGAGGGCAGTGCTCCCGCACTGCCGAAAGAATTTCGTTGCATCAAGGAGTAGTTTGAAGGGTCGGGCTACTGCCCGACCGAAAATTTTCGGCGCATCAGGAGATGCGCCCTCCAGTAACGGGGTTTTGGGCTTACTCCATCGTGATTAAAATCGTCGGGTTTGGAACCAAGCAAAAATGGGAGGGCGAGGCTCCTGCCGAGCCAAAATGGCAGCGAATGGCGACTGGTGATTGGCGACTGGCAATGGGTAAGTCCGCTTCTGCTTTCAAGGCTCATACTTCGTCTCAAAGAAGTTACCTCTCAAGTAGCCAATTGCGTAAGCGATTTGAGCCAACAACCTGATGGGCTTGAAAGTCACGATGCCCAACAGGAACCGACCAGCAAACCTCATCGCCCGATAAGTTTTGCTTCGCTTCGGCACATACTTGCCGTCAGGCAGAATTCCGTCGGGCGCTTCGTAATCAAAGCCGGGAAAATGTTTTCGGTTGAAAGCTGTCCAGCGACCTTTGTTGAACCACTCACGCAAAATGCCTTTCAAATTGGCAGGGACGGGGTGGTAAGCCCAAGTTTGCGGAACGACGACAATCCGATAACCGAACTTCCGCACCCGATAACGCAAGTCCACATCGGTTCCACGGACAATTTGCTCATTCTCCCAACCAACGGCTTTGTAAAGGTCGGTCGGGATGCACAGGCACATATGGGTTACCATGTCGGTGTCCGTGTAATCGTCAACGATGGGGAATTGAGTTCGTGGCAGTTGGCTCGCTGCCCACCTTTGGAAACATGTAGCGTCGGGTGGAAGTTGCTGCGATGGTCCAGTCATCCCAATCCTTCCCTCTCCCGGTTTCGTCCAGTCGTGCCCCTCACGCTCAACTTCCAAGAGTGGCTTCAGCAAGTTTTCAATGACCCGCTCGTGCCCGAGTCGGACATCATCGTCAATGCAAACAAGGTAACGCCCTTTTGCCTTTCGCACACCTTCGTTTCTGGCTTTCCCGTTAGGCTTTATACCGATGGGCATGATGATCTCAAAATCCTGAACCGTCTGCCGCTCCAAATCACCCAACAACTTCTCCACATTCCCGCCGCGATACCCATCAAGCGACGGGATGATGACTGAAACGAGAGGGTTTGGATGCGGTCGAACAATCCTGACTTCGCCCATAAATCAACGACCTCCGTTCGTAAAGCGTAATGCGTAAAGCGTAAAACGGCAGCGATTAGCGAATGGCGAATAGCGAATGGGACAGGTGAAACGGAGGCACGGTGAAACGGAGATACGGAGAAACGGTGACACGGTGAAACGGAGAAATTTTACGCCATCACGCATTACGCATCACGCTTCACGCATCATGAGTCACGCTTTACGCATCACGAGTCACGCACCATTTCCCTCCAAACTCCCCACACATAAACCCTCCAAAGCAAGTGCCCGAAATTAACTTTGCCTTCCCGGTGCAGAGCAATCATCCTGCGAACCGATTCTGGGTTCAGGAATTGGTCACGGTTGTTGACATACGCTGAAACTTCATCCCCCAATGGACCTCGCATCCACTTAGCCACCGGGATGCTGAAACCTTGTTTGCGCTGTCGCATCGTCTCTTGCGGCAAGTCATTCCTCATCGCTTGCTTGAGCAACCACTTGGTCGTCCCGTTCCGCCACTTGAAATCAAACGGCAAACTCGCTGCGAACTCAACAATCGTGTGGTCAAGCAAAGGTGGGCGAACTTCCAACGCCACCGCCATGCTCATCCTGTCAACTTTGGTCAAACAATCGTCGGGCAAGTAAAGCATCGTGTCGCAATAAAGGAACACTTCACGCCAATCGCCCACTGGCGCGCTGCGAATCAAGTCGTCTTGGATGTAATCAGCCACTTGACCGTTCAACGCTTCAAGCAAGTCCCGGCTGTAAAGCAGTTGCCTGATGGCAAAAGGTGTCCTCGTTCGGCGCTGAAAAGTTGCGACGGGACCTGACCTCCAATCACGCCAAGCCTTCAACAGCCGATGCCAGAGATTTGTCCCGTGACGGATGAGCGCCTCACGCCACGGGTTTGGCGACTGGCGATTGGCGACTGGCAGTTGGAATTTGCTTGTCCAAAGCAAAGTTCTGCGGGTCCATTCGTAGCCAGCAAAAATTTCGTCGCCGCCGTCGCCTGAAAGGACAACAGTTACATGCTCGCGTGCGATTTTCGAAACGATGAAAGTCGGCAGTGCCGAACTGTCAGCAAATGGTTCGCCGAAGTATCCGATCAAGTCAGGCATCAAAGATGCCGTTGGCGCTTCAACAATGAACTCGTGGTGCTCCGTCCCGTAGCGCTGAGCGATCAAGCGAGCGTAGGGCAATTCGTTGAACTTCTCATCGTCAAAGCCGATGGAGAAAGTTTTGACGGGTCGGTCGCTCACTTGAGCCATCAACGCCACGATGGACGACGAATCCATCCCGCCACTCAAAAACGCTCCCAACGGCACATCGCTGACCAAATGCAACTTCACCGTTTCCTTCAATCGCTCCCTCAACTCTTCAGCCAATTCCTCGGCGCTTTCGGTTCGCTTCTTTGTGAAGTCCAGTTGCCAGTAACGATGTAGCGTGATTTGACCGTCCTGCCAGACAAGGTAGTGGGCGGGCGGCAACTTGCGGACAACTCGGTAGATTGTCAAGGGAGCGGGAATGTAGCCATAGGCGAAATAGGCATCAACGGCGAGTGGGTCAATTTCACGGCTGACTTGAGGGTGCTCCAAAATTGCCCGCAGTTCGGAAGCAAAGACCAGCGTCCCGTCTGGCAAATGGGCGTAGTAAAGCGGCTTGATTCCCAACCTGTCACGAGCCAGTAACAATTTCCCCTTTGCCCCGATTCCCCGTTTCTCCGTTTCCCCGTTTCTTTTTCGTTCCTCATCCCAAAGGGCGAACGCGAACATCCCTCGCAACTTGCCGACGAAGCCCTCGCCCCACTCCTCATAAGCGTGGACGAGCACTTCCGTGTCCGTTCGGGAGCGGAAGCGGTGCCCCTTTTGTTCAAGCAGTGACCTCAACTCAAGGAAGTTGTAAATTTCGCCGTTGTAGGTCACCCAAACACTGCCGTCCTCGTTGGGCATCGGCTGTTTGCCTGCTTCCGACAAGTCAATTATCGCCAACCTCGTGTGACCGATGTAAGCGTGTGAAACGGTGAAACGGTGAAACGGAGAATCGGTGCTTTCTTTCCCCGTTTCTCCGTTTCTCCGCATCTCCGCGTCTCCAACCGTCAAGACGCCGCACCCATCAGGACCGCGATGATGGAGCGCTTCAACCATTCGCTGCAATATCCGCTCACCGTTTGGGACAGGCTTCAAACTCACAAACCCACAAATTCCGCACATGGGAGAAAAACCTCCGTGATGCGTGAAGCGTGATTCGTGATGCGTAAAGCGTGAAGCGTAATGCGTAAATTCTCCGCTTCTCCGCTTCCCCGTTTCTCCGTGTCTCTATTTCACCGTCTCTCCGTCTCACCGCCTCCGTGGGAGATTTTCGTATAGGTGACAATCCGACCCTCATAGCGAAAGTAGAGGAAGATGTGGTGTTTGCCCCTTTCCTCTCCAAACCCAATAGCCAAAAGTCGTCGCCGCAATTGCAACTTGCTGACTGCCCTAAGCCTCATTCACCCATCACTTTCCTCAGCCAAAAAAGGCGCTCCTTCAAGGCATCTGAAAGTTCGTTTTCATGCTTGGATAGGAAGGCGAGTTCATCTTCAATGGCTTTGAGCAGGTTTGTCCGTGCTTCGGCGACAGTCGCACCAGCAGCGAAAATTTCAGGCATCGTTTCAATCCTTGCGATAACGCCGTCTTCGTGAACTTCAATCAAGATGTCTACTGTTTTGCCATTCGGCAACTCAAAGCCTTCACGAAGTTCAATGGGGTATGAGACTTGAGCCGAAATTGTCGGCATCATGACCACCTCAGTTTAGAAGCGTAGAACACGAAGTGAGGTTTGTTAAGCCGCCAAAATCTTTGCAAAGTGCAATTTGCGTGGTTCTGGGGGCGGAACGAGTTGTAAACGCTGAAAATTTTTCGGCAGCGCTCCTGCATTGCATTCCAGAAAACTATTCGCCATTCGCTACTCGCCAAGCGTGAAGCGTAAATCGTGATGCGTAATGCGTGAAGCGTAATGCGTGATGGCGTAAAATTTCTCGGCTTTCTCCGTCTCACCGTGTCACCGTTTCTCCGTTTCTCCGTTTCCCCTGTCCCTTGCCCCTTGTCCCCTGTCCCTTTCCATTCGCTATTCGCTACTCGCCACTCGCTGTCGTTCATGCCTTCCGAACTGTCACGCTGCCCCAAATATCGGCGAAAACTACCCTCAAGACTTGCCAGTCGCTTGATGTCAGTTCGCCGAGAAGGACGAGCAAAACCGTGTAAATGGCGGCGAGAAGCAAATACTGAAGCGGCAACATTAGCCCCGATGTTTTCCAGAAAACCGCAACTGCTCCGATGGCTAAACTGGCGACAGTTGCCCGAACCAAAGTTCCCGTCGGAAAGAAAGCGCCAAACCGAACATGCGTTAGAAGACCCGTCACAACTGCCCCGAACCCGCCCGTCAGCACCGTCGCCATCGCACCGCCAACCATCCCGTAGCGAGGGATGAGGGCATAGCAAAGGGCAAAATCAAGTGCGGTCATGACCGCAGCGATGACCACAGGCAATTTGAATTCGTTGTCGGCAATCAACGCCCCACGCATGAACCCCATCAGCACGAACAAAGATGCCCCGATGACGAGCAACCTCAAAGGTTCGGCTGCAGGAGCAAATTTTTGCGAGAACAGCAAAACGGTCAACGGCTTCGCCGTCACCCAGACGATGACCGCAAAGGGCAAAAGCCCAACGGTCAAAACCCTCATCACTTCCCTCAACAACGCTTTCGCCCTCTCCCGCTCACCCCTCCCCAACTCATAGCACATCGCAGGAAACCATGCACTATACAGCCCAAATGCAAGCATGAGTGGCACAAGGGCGAAGAAACGGGCTGCACCGTAATGACCTGCAAACTCAGGTTGGCTCAACCGCTTCAAAAGCCACAAGTCCATCGTCAGTGCAATTTGGTCAAGCAACGATATGAGCAAAGTGAGGGAACCCACACCGACAAGGAGCGAGAGCAGCGAAACTGTCGCAGTTGATTTCCCGTCTCTCAGGAACGGGCAGACGAGCGCAACCGAAAGGAGCGCCGTCATCGCTACTCCCAACGAGTTTCCAGCCATCGCCCAGAAGACTGAACCAGTGAAGGCGACGAAGGCGAAGATGAAGGTGAGCCGCAACAAAGCCCACGAAGACGAAATGACCGCTTGCCAACCATAAGCCATCAACCCTTGCAGCAAACTCCGACCTGCAAAATAGATGCCGAAGAATGGCAACTCCGATGCCGCAATCAAAAGCAAGGGCACTAACCTTCCGTCACGGAGCGCATTTGCAATTCCCCACGATGCGATGCTGAAGGTCAGCCACAAAGCGAGCCACAAGGGCAAATAGCCACGCCAGACCCAACCCCAAAGAGTTTTCGCAGAAGTCGTGCCTTCACTGAGCACTTTTGGGAATACTGTCCCGATGCTTCCCGAAATCAGCAGTTCGCCCCACATCAGGATGGAAATCGCCACAGCGTAAAGCCCGTAAACCTCAGGCTCCAAAATCCTCGTCAACCCGAAGTGGATAGCAAAGCCCACAAAAATCGCAACCCCTTGGCTGCCAATTAAAAGCACCGCCCCCCGCGATGTCTGGAAACTTTTCAGGTTCGTTTCCATGGAAGTTCAACCCCGTGATGCGTGAAGCGTGATTCGTGATGCGTAAAGCGTGAAGCGTAATGCGTAAATCTCCGTTTCTCCGTGTCTCCGCTTCACCGTTTCTCCAGTCCCGTAGTCCGTTGTCCCGTGGTCTCGTTGTCCTGTGGTCCTGTAGTCCCGCTGTCCTATTCCTTTCGCCACTCGCTACTCGCCACTCGCTACTCGCTGCCGTTTCCTTGTAGGATTGGCGTCAGCCACGAATAAATTCGCCCCTTACGGGGCTCCTACAAAACAGCAGCGATTAGCGAATGGCGATTAGCGAATAGTTGGTAGGAGGGGCGTAAGCCCCGAAAAAATTTGTGCCGTAAAGCGTAAATGGCAGCGACTTGGCGATTGGCGAAATGGATTTTGACTGGAGGGCGCATCTCCTGATGCGACGAAATTTTTTGGCTTATCCTTCCTTGACGCCCACTACAAGAAACGACTTTGAAATTGCCCACAGAAAAGGAAACCTGCGGATTAGTTCCACACCTAAGCGATAATGCAGAGAACGCCCCTTTGTCGCCAAAGTGACATCCGAAGGCAGGACGAATTGCCAACGAATCTCTGAGCGTTCCTGCAACAGTTTCTTTAGACCCCAGTAGGTGGGCAAGTAACACGCATCTGAGTAATCCTCACCACGACCCGTGATGCGCAAGTAAAAATTTGCCAAAGACAACGGCAGGTAACTCAAAAACGGCAAGTGGTAGTGGGGCTCAATTGGCCAAATTTTGTTGGGTGTCAGGATGTAAACTGCGCCTTTTGGCTTGAGCACCTGACAAATCTTTTCCAAAGCTAATCTCTGGTCAGGAAGGTGCTCAAACACATTGTCCAGAACGACCAAATCGTAAGCCTCCACCTCCGTCAGGTCATAGACGCTTTGCTGGCGAAATTCAATGTTCGTTAGTCCTGATGACGCTTTCAACTGAAGTGCGAACTGATACAAATCAGGCATTGGCTCAATCCCGACAACATATCGGCATTGCTTTGCTAACTCAATCGCAGTGTGCTCATAGCCGCATCCAATGTCAATAACGGTCAACTCTTGAGGTGAACGCTTAAGGAAGGGCAAAGTGGTGTCCAAGATGAGTTTGGCGAAATTTTTAGCCAATGGAGCACGAGTAGCAAGCATGCTCTTATCGCCCTTGTCATATTTAGGTCGTTGCATCAACACTCACCCCTTTCCAATCGCTGCACTGTGCAGAAATTTTAACTAAAAGCAGGACTCGTGCCAACTGAAATTGGTTTTTTAAAGTTCGTTGCTCTCCGAACCCAATCCATCGCCCTCACGCCTTACGCATTACGATTTACGCTTTACGCTTCACGGCTTAACGCTCGTCTTCAAAAACAGCCAAAGGACGAACTTTGGTGGCAGCAAAAGCAAAAGTCGCTCGCCCATCAACCTCAACTTCGCTCGGATGTCCAATTCGTCGCCAAAATGAATTCGCTTGATTTCCATCGTGCCCATCAAAACGCCTTTCAACTTGCTGCTCTTCATCCCACCCCGATGAACCCTGTAGCGAACTAACGGTTCAGGCAAGTTAGCAAACTTCATCCCGTTTTTCGCCATCCGACACCAAAGGTCATAGTCCTCAACAGCGGGAAATTTTTCGTATCGGTAGCCTCCATGCTTCAATGCTACCTCTCTTCGGAACATCACGCTTGGTTGCCCAATAGGATTGTAAACCGGCATGGCACGAACGATGTCATCGTGGTCACAAGGGTAGCGGCGGAAGCCGAGTGTCTGACCATCTTCGTCAATAACCCGAAGCCATGTCCCCAAGACCGCAACCTCTGGATAGTTCTCCATGAACTTCACTTGCTTCTCCAACCGCTCAGGTTCGCTGATGTCGTCGGCATCCTGACATGCAATCAACTCTGCTTTCGCCTCGTGCAAAGCCCTATTGCGTTGTTTCACCAGAGAAGTTCGCTGCGGGTTAACGAAGTGCCTAATTCGTGGGTCAGGGTAGTCTTTGAGGATTTCGGCTGCGGGACGAGGTGACGGGTCTTCAACGATGACTAATTCCCAATCTTCAAAGGTCTGGTTCAGGACGCTTTCAATGGCTTGTCGGAAATAGACTGGATGCGGGTTAAGGACAGGCATGACGACGGAAACAATTGGTTTGGATCGCATAGGTTGTCACCTCACCTCGTGATGCGTGAAGCGTGAAGCGTGATTCGTGATGCGTAAAGCGTGATGCGTGATTCGTGATGCGTAAAGCGTGATGCGTGATTCGTGAAGCGTGAAGCGTAATGAGTAAATTCTCCGTTTCTCCGTGTCTCCGTTTCACCGTTTCCCCGTTTCTCCGCTTCACCGTTTCTCCGTCTCGCCGTTTCCCCCGTCCCTTGCCCCCTGCCCCCTGTCCCTTTCCATTCGCTACTCGCCACTCGCTATTCGCCGCCGTTTCACCGTTTCTCCGTTTCACCGTGTCCCTCAGTCCATTGTCCTGCCGTGCTTTCCCTCAACGCTGCCTCCAGCAACGCATGTTCTTGTGCCAACTTTTTAACCTGTTCGCTGAGCGTCGTCATCTTCACAGCGTAATGCAGGCAAATCAGGTAAAGAAACAGGATGCCGAACAGGAAAACTGTCGTTGTCGGCAAGACAGCGCCAATCAGGTGCGTGATGAAAACGAGCAAGTCGTAGCGGACGGTGATGAGGAAAATGGTTGCAGCGCTGAGAATCCAAAGCCAAGTGTATTCTTCCCTGAGCCGCTTCCTCCGAACCAACTCAAAGACCAAAAGGACGATGAAGATGCTGGCAGCGATGGCAAACACTTGCTGTCTCGGCGTCATTTTTGGTCACCTCGAGTCGTAATTCGTAAAGCGTAATGCGTAATGCGTGATTCGTGATGCGTGAAGCGTGATGCGTAAAGCGTAATGGCGTAAAATTTCTCCGCTTCTCCGTGTCCCCGCTTCACCGTTTCTCCGTCTCCCCTGTCCTATGGTCTGTTGTCCTGTGGTCCTGTTGTCCCTCGTCCCAGAGGCAGCAATTAGTGAATGGCGACTGATTTGTAAGAGGGGCGTTATCCATGAACAAATTCGCTGAGCCTAACAGTCAATTGCTTTGAGCCGTTTCATAACCCTTCTTTTGAGCCCTTCGCTTAGGTAAAGGCTGCTTTCCGTGAACAATTTGTTGATGGCTTGGATTAGTTCCGCTTTGTTCATTCGTCCCTCCGTGTATGCCCGAAACAAAATTCCCACACTCCCTACAACGAGAAACCCTTCGTTTTCTAAAACCCTTCGCAAGGCTAAATCATCTGTCAGGATGAGAGCGTTTTTGTAAGTGCGAGCGAGAAACCAGACCGATAAGTCAGCATTTGAAAGGCGTTCAATCCCGGCTATGGATTTTAGGCTTGCCAACGATGATTCAGCCACTACTTCAACCCTTAGGTTCAGCCCCAGCCTTTTTAGTCTCTCCCAAACATTGTGGCTTGCCAACTCATCACGCACGAACTGGGAAACAATGAGCAATTCAAACAAGGCAATTTGCCTTTCCTGATTGATTTCGCACAGGTGGAGTGGAGGACCTGTGTCGG
>Ga0079997_114601_pt1 | contig 17325 bp, 12 predicted proteins | sample PerSpoCPS_CMetaG_FD_69200 | JGI IMG/M metagenome (GOLD analysis project Ga0079997, IMG submission 69200) | Archaeal communities from Yellowstone National Park, Wyoming, USA - Perpetual Spouter C (PS_C) MetaG (SPADES assembly) (version 2) | ecosystem: Environmental > Aquatic > Thermal springs >... | reverse complement strand
GGTTTGGGGGTGTTTGGGCGTGGCGCCGCCCGGTGGGGGGGGGGGGCGGGGCCGGGTGCGGGGGGGGCCCCCCGCGCGTGGGGCGGCCCGCCGCCCCCTAGCCGCTCCGCCCCGAAGGGGCGGAGCGGCCAAAACATCTCTCTCCATTCAAAGGTTTTTAATTGCGAATGGTATAAGCTTAGGTCTTAGAGATAAGGGTCAGGCTTTCTTGGAAGAGAGGTGAAGAGGAGGCTGGAGATGGGTGGCCTACTTCGCCTGCCGCCAGCCTCAATCTTTTGGCATTTCCACCCGCAGCGTGAGAGATGCCCCCAGCCCAATCCTATCCCCCGCCTTGAGCTCTACCCGCCCTGAACGAAGGAGCCGATCATTGTGGTAAGTCCCATTGGTGCTCCCCATATCTTGCAAGTACCACTTCCCTCCTTCGTAAAAAAACTGCACATGCCTGCGGGAGACGGTGTCCCATTTTTTGAGATGCTGCCGACCCACGGCTTCCCGTCCAATGACCGCCTGAGACGTTACTTCTATTTGAAACTCCTCATGAACCAGAATCAGCCGAGGAAGAGGCGGCCCTGCTTCTCGCTGGGTCGCTGAACTACCCTCCTGAGTCCGAGTTGCTGCTGAAGCCGCTGGAGCCTCCCCTTTTGGAGAACCTATCTCTGCCTTGGAAGGAAGGGGGATTTCCTCTATGGGGGCGTTGTCTAAGGGCTGGTGGCACTTTTGACAGAGGGGGGCGTTTAGGGGGTTGGGCGTTTGGCAGGCCCTACATCGTCGGACTTTCTGGGCTTGGGTCATGGGAGCTAAAAATAGCCAGGCTATCCTATTTAGAGCCTGCCACCTGAGCTGAGAGTGTTTATCCAGGCTTCTGGGTCGTATGTAAGCCGCATGTAATAGGACTTAGTGTGGAACCCTTGTGGAATCAAGACCTCACACGTCTTCCCTTTCCTTGATAACTTTGCTACATGAGCTTTTGGAACACATGGTCTTTTACTGTCTACGTGCTCTTCTTATTTTAGATTTAGGATGATAAGCGATAAAGGCCAGTACGCTAGTTTTTTTACTCTCGTGCATAAATGGATACAGAAAGAAACAGACGAAATGCCCCTATAAGATGATCAAGTATCTCGGTTCTAAGCGGGCCCTCATCCCCTGGATTTTGCAAGTAGTGGAGCGGCTCATACAAGTAGAGCCGCTAAAGACGGTTTTGGACCCTTTCTCAGGCAGTGCTCGCGTGGCGCATGCCCTCAAAGCCCGAGGTTTTCGGGTTATCGCGGGGGATTATGCTCACTATGCGTATGTCTTAGCTAAGGCCCTTGTAGAAAGTGATGCGAGCGTGTATTCGCCCGCGCGCCTCAAGCCCATCTTGGATTATCTTAATCACCTCCCCGGAGAGGCGGGTTGGTTCACAGAAACCTACGCTCACAAGGCTCGCTTTTTTCAGCCCTTCAATGCCGCCCGTATAGAACGCATCCGAAGGGAGATAGAGGTTATTGCTGAAGGCGATGAACGACTTCGGGCGATTTTGCTAACGAGCCTCATGTTGGCGGCGGATAAGGTAGATTCCACTACAGGCCTCCAAATGGCATTTCTAAAAAAGTGGGCACCCCGTTCGTATAATCCCCTGCACTTAGTGTATCCGCCTCTTTTGCCAGGCGAAGGCATAGCTCTTTTAGGGGACGCCATAGACATAGTGAAGGCGCACCCCGTGGACTTAGTATATTTAGACCCGCCCTATAATCAGCATTCGTACTTGGCAAACTATCATATTTGGGAAACGCTGGTGCTCTTTGACTCGCCCCGCTGCTATGGCGTGGCCCAGAAGCGCTCCGACATCCGGACTCGCAAAAGCCCCTTCAACCTTCGGACCAAAGCCCGAGCAGCCCTTCAAGAGGTCATCTATAATGCCCGAGCCAAAGTTATCCTACTCTCCTTTAGCAATGAAGGTTTCCACACCGAAGCAGACCTTTTAGAACTCACTCAGGAGAAAGGCTATGTAGCGGTCCTGCGCCGCCCGTACAAAAGGTATGTGGGTGCGCAGATTGGGATTTATAACCCCCGGGGTGAAAAGGTAGGAAAAGTATCACATCTCCAAAATGAAGAACTCCTTTTTGTGATTAGCCAGGAGAGGAAGTTTTTAGAAGTTTTGGGTTGCGAGGCACCCTCTCCTATAGTTCAGCCTAAGTTATTCTAAAAGGCAAAGATCCGAGTCTCTACTGAAGCCGCTGGAGCCTCGCTTTTTGGAGAACTTTTCTCTGCGTTTGCGGGAAGGGGCATTTCCTCTATAGGGGCGTTGGGTAAAGGCTGGTGGCACTTGCTATCGCTCCGAGGCCATTAGCATAGCCGCTTCGGAGTGAATTCTCCCCTGCTCTCTTCAACACCCCCCCAAACCTCCCCATTTAGCGCCTTATGCACAAATCCACTTTTCCACAATTCTTCCTTTCCCCCTTAGAGCAGGAGGCACCTCTTATTGGGTTAACTTTGGCGTATGGCAACCCGAACCTACACGTTTGGCGGGCGTACTTTCGTCCTGGATGTAGAGAAGGCTGAGCAGGCCATTGCAGAAAAGCGCGTGATTAATGGGCGGGTCACCATGGCCTTCAACCTCCTGCCGCTAAAGTATCCTTGGGCTTACGACCTCTATCGCACTATGAAGGCCAACCACTGGGAACCCGAGGATATTCCCATGCACAAAGACGCCGCCCAATGGAAAAGCTCCGAAGTCACAGACATAGACCGCTGGATTATTCGGATGGCGGTGGGATACTTCTCTGCGGCAGAAGGGATTGTCGGGGATAATATCATTCATGTAGTGCGCGAGCTGGTAACCGCCAGCGAGCTCAAGTTGGTCTTAGGCCGTCATGCCCACGAAGAAAATGTCCATGCCGATTCCCTGCTCTACATGATTTCTTCTCTGGGTATTGACCCCTATGAGTGCGAAGCGATGTTTGTAGATATTCCCTCCATCAAAGCCAAAAATGCCTTTGTAACTCGCATTTCGCATGCCTTGCGTCGGGACTTAGACCTCACTAAGACTGAAAACAAACAGCTTCTGGCGAAAAATATCTTCACTTTCGGGCTGGTGATGGAAGGGACGCAGTTTTACGGGCTTTTTGGGATGGTGCTGAGCTTGTATCGGCAAGGAAAATTCCCCGGTATTGGTCAGATGTTTCGCTATACTTTGCGGGATGAGAGCAATCATATTGAGCTTTTCCGGCGGCTTCTCTTAGAGCTGGTGCATGAAAATCCCGATATTTGGACGCCTGAATTTCAGGAAGAGCTGCGGCAAACGATGGCTGAAGGGGTACAGCTGGAGATAGACTTCATTCGGGATTGTTTGCCTCTGCCGGCTATTGGCCTCAAACCCGAGGAGTTTATAGAGTACATTCGTTACATCTCTAATCGGCGTTTGCAGAGTGTGGGGTTGGAGCCGCTTTTCCCGGGAGCCCAAAATACGCTTCCTTGGCTAGCTGAGCTAATGGATATTCGTAAGGAGCAAAACTTCTTTGAGGGCCGAGTAACCGAGTACCGAAAAGCCTCAGCCCTCGCGCCTGTAAGTGACGACGAACTCTAAAAATATTCTGGTTATGAGTGTAAGCCTTTCTTTGAGTCGGTTGGAGGAGAGCATTCGGCAGGCGCTGCGGCAGCCGCTGAGCCTACCAAAGGCGTCGGCCTGGGGGCTCCTAACCTCCTTTCCTCGTGAGCTGGCGAATGGCGAAGTGCCCCATTACTTCCAGGCCGACCCTTACATGATGCTTTTAGCCCGGGCGTGGCTCGCCACTCGTCTGGAAGAAACCCCCGACTACGATCGTCTGCGCCAGCTCATAGAAAGCTGGATGCGCCCTCTCATTGACTATTTAGAGCAACTTCCCTCCACTGTCAAGCCTACGGAGGCGGACCTGATAGCTATTCTGGCTAAGACGCTTTTTACGCAGGGGTATGATCATGTAGCGTATGCCTTTTTGCTTTTGCGGGCGCAGGAGCACAAGCCCGGGGAAAAGCCCAACTATGCGCCGATGGTTCGGCGCCGCACGGGCCAAATTGTCCCCTGGCTTCCCCACAAAATAGAAAAAGCCCTGGAAAAAGCCTTTCTCGCCGTCGGCAAAAAACCGGACTTAGTTCCTACCCTCACGCGCCAAGTTTCGGAGCGCATCTTTCAGCTGGGGCATGCGATTGTGGATTTGGAGACGATTCAGGACTTAGTGATTGAGGGGTTGCTCCTGAAGGAGCAGTGGGATGTGGCTCGGGCGTATGCGTTGTATCGGGCGGAGCGGGCGCAGGAGCGCTTAGAGAGTGCTATTCGGCGGCCTTTTCAGGTGACGCTTCTGGAAGTGCGCGAACCTAATGGCTCCATTACACTTTGGGACGGGGCCGAACTGCGCGCCCGCTTAGAGTATGCCATCCAAGGCTTAGACCTCAATCTCTCCCCCAACGAGATAGAAGCCGCCCTCCGAAAAAGCCTCTACAGCGGCATGGACCGCACCGCCCTCCAAAAAACCATCATCCTCAATGCGAAAGCCCTCATGGAAATGGATGCAGACTTTGCGATCTTTGCCGGGCGAATCCTCCTCACTTACATTTATGAAGAAACCTTAGGCTGGAATATCTTACGCCATGGCGAAGAGCAGCTGAAGGAGTTTCATCGTCGGGGTTTTCGGCCGTACTTAGAGCGAGGCGTGGCCATAGAAAGGCTGGACCCGGCCCTGTTGGAGTTTGACATAGAGCGGCTGGCTGCCGAAATAGATCCCGCTTACGACAAAGACTTTACCTACCTTGGGATTCAGACGCTTTATGATCGTTATCTGCTTGTGGATAAGACGGGTCCTAAGCCCCGACGTATAGAGGCGCCGCAGTTTTTCTGGATGCGGGTAGCGATGGGGCTGCATATTCGGGAGACGCAAGACCGAGAAGGTCTTACCCTGCGCCTGTATGACCGATATCGTCGGCGGCTTTTCTGCTCTTCTACGCCGACGCTCTTCAATAGCGGTACGACGCGTCCCCAGCTCTCTTCCTGCTACGTGTACAAGGTGGATGACTCCTTGGAGTCTATTATGCTGCGGGGCATTGCGGAGAATGCCTTTATCTCTAAATGGGCGGGGGGCGTGGGGGGTTCATGGACGGCGGTGCGAGGAACAGGAGCCTACATCAAAGGCACCAACGGCGAAAGCCAGGGCGTCATCCCCTTCCTCAAACTCCACAATGACCAGCTGGTAGCCGTCAATCAAGGGGGGAAGCGGGCCGGCTCAGGCTGCGCCTACCTGGAAGTATGGCACAACGACATTTTTGACTTTTTGGAGCTTAGGCGTAATACCGGTGATGAGCGCCGGCGCACCCACGACCTCAATACAGCTGCTTGGATCCCCGACCTCTTCATGAAGCGTATGGAAGCCCGCCAAAAGTGGACGCTCTTCCGCTCCAACGAAGTGCCCGACCTCCACGAGCTATATGGAAAAGCCTTTGAGGAAAAATACGAATACTACGAAAAGCTCGCTAAAGAAGGCAAAATCTGGTCGCAGGAAATAGAGGCGATTGAGCTGTGGAAACAAATGCTGCGCATGCTCTATGAGACGGGGCATCCGTGGATGACTTTCAAAGACCCCTGCAACATTCGCAGTCCGCAGGACCATGTGGGCGTTATTCACTCGTCCAATCTATGCACGGAAATCACCCTGCCTACTTCCAGTGAAGAGACAGCTGTGTGTAATCTGGGTTCTATTGTGCTTGAGAATCACTTGCGGCCTGATGGCACTATAGACTGGGAGCTTTTACGAGAGACGATTCGGATTGCGGTTCGGGCGCTGGATAATGTGATAGATATCAACTTTTATCCGGTGGAGGCGGCGCGCCGGTCTAATCTTCGGCATCGTCCGATTGGGCTGGGCCTTATGGGGTGGCATTATTTCCTGATGCGGCTGGGGATTCCCTTTGACAGCGAGGAGGCGGTGGAGCTGGCTGACGAAGTGATGGAGCGGATAGCGTATTATGCGTATGAGGCTTCCAGCGACCTAGCTGTGGAGCGGGGGCCTTATCAGACTTTTCGGGGTTCCAAGTGGGATCGCGGCCTCCTCCCCCCAGATACCATAGATCTACTGGAAAAAGAGCGAGGCCTCCCTATTCAGGTCAAGCGGGGGGGGAAGTTAGACTGGGATGCCCTCCGCAAAAAAATCCAAACCCAAGGCATGCGCAACTCCAATGTACTGGCTATCGCCCCCACCGCCACCATCTCCAATATCATGGGCAGCTCGCCATCCATTGAGCCTCTTTACAGCAATATGTATGTCAAAAGTAACCTTTCAGGCGACTTTGTGGTGCTCAATCCCTACCTCGTCAAAGACCTCAAAAAGCGCGGCCTCTGGACAGAACGTATCCGCAAAGAGCTCAAGTACTTTGACGGAGACCTCTCCCAGATAGAGGGCATTCCTGCCGACCTTATTAGGCTTTACAAGACGGCTTTTCAGATTTCGTGGAAGACCATCATAGATGCAGCGGCCCGCCGCCAAAAGTGGATAGACCAGTCTCAATCGCTCAACCTTTACTTAGCCCAGCCCGATATGAAGGAGCTAAGTCACATGTATCGTTATGCTTGGCATGCTGGCCTCAAAACCACCTACTACCTCCGCACCTTAGGCGCCTCTACCATCGAGAAAAGTACCGTGTCCAAGTTTGAAGTTGCCCACTCTGATCCCACTCCCCTATCCGCCGAGCCGCTTCCCAATTCATCTGCCTGCCGTTGGGACCCCTCCAAAGACGCCGAGGGCTGCGAAGCCTGCCAGTAAGCCAACCTTTTTTCGTACCTTTATGGGGATATGCGTATTTCCGCAGGAAGCACGGTCACCGTGCAGTACAAGCTTTTCTCAGTAGATAACCGATTGCTGTATGAGAGCGAAGAGCCTCTTACATTTACTGTGGGTGAGGATGACATTCTTCCGGCTTTTGAGGCTAACCTAATGGGGCTAAGTGCGGGTGATAAACATCGCTTCACCCTTAGTCCCGAAGAAGCCTATGGGGCCTATCAAGAAGAGTTAGTTTTCACGCTTAGTCGGCACCAGCTGATGGACGATGGAGAGGACATTGTGCCGGGGCAGACACTGACTCTTTTTACGCCGGAGGGGGAATCCATCCTGGTGACTGTGCTGGATGTAACAGACAATACCATCACAGTAGATGCCAATCATCCCTTAGCTGGACAAACGCTTATTTATGAGGTGGAAGTCTTAAACGTGGTTTGACATGCCAGAGGCGGGGGCTTCGGGATGGCAGCCACTTGAGCAGCTGGCGGTTATTGGCAGAGCGACGACGTCTATTCGGATTGGGATTCCGCGGGAGCGGAATTTGCAGGAGCGTCGGGTAGCGCTCACGCCTGCGGCGGTGAAGACTTTGGTAGCCCGGGGGCATCAGGTTTTTATTGAGCACCGGGCTGGGGAACAGGCGGCTTTTCCCGATCGGCTCTACACGGAAGCCGGGGCCTCCATTGTGTATCAACCCGAAGACCTCTTTCAAGCCGCCGATTACGTGGTCAAAATCACCCCTCTCTCAGAAAAAGAAATAGAGTTCCTCCGTCCCAAACAGGTCGTTTTTTCAGCCGTACATCTGGGATCGGTTACTCCTGACTACATTAAGAAGCTCCTTCAGAAGAATATCACGGCGATTGGCTATGAGTTTTTGCAGGCGAAAGATGGGAGCTTGCCCATTATGCGGATTATGAGTGAGATAGCTGGGCATAGTGTGATGCAGATTGCGGCGGAGATTTTGGCGCGGGAGGGGCGGGGGATGCTTTTAGGGGGGGTTACGGGGGTGCCGCCGGCCCGAGTCGTGATCTTAGGAGCAGGAACGGTGGCCCTGCATGCCTGCCGTATTGCTTCCAGCATGGGCTGCGCCGTAACCGTTTTGGATGAAGAAGTCTATCGCCTTCAACGTCTTAAGAGTCTGCTGGGCGATTATGGCCTTTCTACGGGGTTGATTCAACCAGACCTTCTTTATGAGCTTTTGCCTCAGACGGATGTGCTGGTTGGAGCCCTCTACCGTAAAGGGGCTGGTGCCCATGTGGTCGTTACGGCGGACATGGTCTCTCGTATGCCCGAAGGAAGCGTCATCATTGATGTAGCTATTGACCAAGGGGGGAATATTGAGACGAGTGTGCAAACGACGCACGACCTACCTACTTTCGTCAAGTATGGGGTTATTCACTATTGCGTGCCGAACATTCCTTCTCGGGTGGCGCATACGGCCTCTTGGGCTTTGAGCAATGTGCTGCTGCCGATACTTTTGCGCATTGGGGATTATGGGGGGCTGCGGCCTCTTTTGCGTACGGGCCATATGCTTCGCACGGGGGTCTACACTTATCACCAGCACCTCACTAACCACACTCTTGCGCGCCTTTTTGGCATGGAAGCGTTAGATATAGATATGATGGTCGTATGAAGCCGGGAGAGCTGCCTCATGTGGATTATATAGCTGGGGTTCCTCCCTATCTGCGGGGGCCCTATGCCAGCATGTATTTAGGGAAGCCCTGGACGATTCGGCAGTATGCGGGGTTTTCCTCGGCGGAAGAAAGCAATGCCTTTTATCGGCAAGCTCTGGCCTCTGGTCAAACCGGTCTCTCCGTAGCTTTTGACCTGCCTACGCACCGGGGATATGACTCCGATGATCCGCGCGTCATTGGCGATGTGGGCAAAGCCGGGGTAGCCATTGACACTGTGGAGGATATGAAGATTCTATTTGACGGAATTCCCCTGGACAAGGTCTCCGTCTCCATGACTATGAATGGCGCCGTCATCCCTATTATGGCGTTCTTTATCGTGGCGGCTGAAGAGCAGGGCGTTCCCCCCGCTAAACTCTCCGGCACCATCCAGAATGACATTCTCAAAGAGTTCATGGTGCGCAACACCTACATCTACCCCCCCGAACCCTCCATGCGGATTATTACAGACATTTTTGCCTATCTTTCGCGAAACCTGCCGAAGTTTAACTCTATCAGCATCAGTGGGTATCATATTCATGAGGCGGGGGCTCCACCGGATATGGAGCTGGGTTTTACGTTGGCGGATGGAATAGCGTATGTGCGGGCGGGTTTGGAAGCGGGGCTGTCTATAGATGAGTTTGCGCCGCGGCTGAGTTTCTTTTTTGCGATTGGGATGAACTTTTTTGCGGAGGTGGCGAAGCTGCGGGCGGCTCGGCTTTTGTGGGCGGCGATCATGCGGGATATGGGAGCGCAGAATCCAAAGTCGTTGGCTCTGCGAACGCATTGTCAGACCTCGGGATATAGTTTGACGGCGCAGGACCCCATGAATAACATTGCGCGCACGACGATAGAGGCGCTGGCAGCGGCACTTGGGGGCACGCAATCTCTACATACGAACTCCTTTGATGAAGCGCTGGCTTTGCCTACGCCGTTTTCCGCACGTATTGCCCGTAACACGCAGATCTTTTTGCAGCGGGAGGCGGGCATTTTACGGCCGGTAGATCCGCTGGGAGGAGCTCATTTCGTAGAGCGGCTGACATTAGAGCTGGCGCAGGCTGCTCGCCGCTGGATAGAAGAGGTAGAAGCCCTTGGGGGTATGCCGGCGGCTATATCGGCGGGATGGCCGCAGCTTCGCATTCAGGAGGCCGCAGCTAAACGACAAGCTCGCTTGGAAAGCGGCGAGGATGTCTGGGTGGGCGTCAATCGCTTCTTGGTGCCGGATGCCCCACCACCCCCTATCCTCAAGATTGACAACCGAGCTGTGCGCGCTCGCCAAATTGAACGTCTTCAGGCCGTGAAGGCCAGCCGTGATGAGAAGGCCGTACAGGATATCTTGGAGCGGCTCTATCAGGCGGCGGCCTATAAGACGGACAACCTATTAGCGGTGGCGGTGGAAGCGGCGCGGCGCCGCGCCACGCTTGGAGAGATTTCTGCTGCCATGGAGCGGGCCTGGGGCCGCTATGAGCCCACCATGCAGATCGTTACCGGCACTTATCAGAAGCAGTTTGAGGGTACCGATGCCTGGGAGGCTATCCAAAAGCGTATCCAAGCTTTCATTCGGCGGTATGGGCGGCGCCCCCGCATCTTGATCGCTAAAATGGGTCAGGACGGGCATGACCGCGGGGCTAAGGTGGTGGCTTCCGGCTTGGCGGACTTGGGGTTTGATGTGGATTTAGGCCCCCTCTTCCAAACCCCCGAAGAAGTGGCCCGCCGAGCCATTGAGAACGATGTGCATTTTATTGGGGTTTCTTCGCTGGCTGGTGCTCATGATACGCTGGTACCTATTCTGATAGAGCTTTTGCGGCAGTATGGACGAGAAGACATTGCTGTAACTGTGGGGGGGATTATTCCGCCTGATGACGTGCCGGCCTTGCAGGAGGCTGGGGTGAAAGCGATTTTCCCGCCAGGGACATCATTATTCACGATTGCGCATCAGCTTTTAGACTTATATGAGGACGCTTCTCGCCAGGTGGTGGAGTCAGTGGGAGGTGCATAGGCTAAAGCAGCTGGTGGGGCGGGAGGCTGAGGTGCAGCGGCGGCTATTGGGGGAGCTTTTGAGGCGGGGGGCCCAAACGAAGTTTGGGCGGGAGCATGGGCTGGAAGCAGGCCTGAGTTACGAGGAGTTTCGGGCTCGGGTGCCGCGTTATACCTATGAGAGTTTGTGGGAGAAGTACTGGCAGGCGGCTTGGCAAGGGGAGCCTGATCAGACCTGGCCCGGCCTCCCAGCTTACTTTGCTAAGACTTCTGGCACGACGGCGGGCGCTAAGTTTCTTCCTATTACTCCTGAGAGCGTTCCTACGCATGTGCGTGGGGCTCGCTTGACCCTGGCTTTTTACATAGTGAATACGGGGCGGGCAGATTTCGTAAATGGGCAGTGGCTTTTCCTTTCGGGAAGCCCTGCTCTGGAAAAAACTCCTGCGGGTATTCCCTACGGGCGCCTCTCCGGCATCGTTCATCACTGGGTACCTCGCTACCTTACGAAAAATCGCCTCCCCTCCTACGAAGTCAATACCCTGGAAGACTGGCCCCAGAAAGTAGAAGCCATTATTCGGGAGGCCCTGCCGCTGTCTCTGACGCTGATTTCGGGGATTCCCCCCTGGATTGTACAGTTTTTGGAGACCTTGCAAGCTTTCTCGGGCCGGAGCGCTAAAGAGGTCTGGCCTCATCTACAGGTGTATGTCCATGGAGGGGTGGATTTTCGTCTTTATGAGGGGCGGTTGCGGGAGCTGATGCCGGGGGTGGATTTTGTGGAAACTTTTCCGGCGTCGGAGGGGTTTTTTGCGTTTCAGGATATGGAGGAACGGGAGGCTGGGCTTCGTCTGCTGGTGGATAATGGGGTGTTTTATGAGTTTATTCCTTTGGAGGAGGCGCAGGAGCCGCAGGGGCGGCGGTATCCGTTGTGGGAGGTGGAGGTGGGGCGCAAATATGCGATGGTGATCACGACGAATGCGGGTTTGTGGGCGTATGACTTGGGAGATGTGGTGGAGTTTGTCTCGGTGCGGCCGTATCGGGTGCGGGTGGTAGGACGTGTGAAAAATCATCTAAGTGCCTTTGGAGAGCATGTGATTGAGGCGGAGGTGGAGGGGGCGATAACGGCAGCCGCTCAGGCGTCCGGGGCTCAGGTGGGCGAATTTACCGTGGGGCCTCGTCTGACTTCTCCCCCCTGCCATGAATGGGTCATCGCCTTCCTCTCTCCCCCCGAAAATCCCCATACCTTCGTAGAGGTTTTGGACGCTACCCTCCAAAAGCTCAACCCCTATTATGCCGACCTTCGGCGGGGAGAAATCTTGACTCGTCCTCTCGTTTATACTATCCCCTTAGCGCAGTTTTATGGGGTGCTCTCGGACTTAGGCAAGTTTGGCGGCCAAAATAAACCCCCCCACCTCAAAAGCGATCGTAGTCTTTTAGATCGGCTTTTACCTTTGGCCAAGCCCCTTCTTCAAGCTCCTGTTTCATGAGAGGGTTTCTCCTACTCAATCTGCTCTGGGGGGTTGTTTTGCGGGACACGGTTGCGGACCCGGCCATCTATACGGTTCAGTTTTACCGTGGGCAAAATACGCTTTCGTTTCCCTATTTAGGGCTGGGGGAAAATCAGGTGCTGACTTTGGAGTTTGATGAGCTGCGGGAGGGGGGAGTTTCGGACTTTTGGGTGCGTATTCAGCTTTGCAATCGGTATTGGGAACCTTCGGCTTTGCCGCTTACAGAGTACTGGCCGGCCTTTGTGTCGGATCGGATTACAGATTTTAGCTTGTCCGTAGGCACGCGAGTGCCCTATGTGCATTATCGGTATCAGCTTCAGAATCATTTTCAGCGCAGTGGGCTGTATGTCATAGAGGTCTTTCGGGAAAATAATCCTGCTTTTTTGGTGCTTCGGCGGCGCTTTTATGTCGTGGAAAATGCGGTGCAGGTAGTGCCGGATTGGGGCAGTCAATTGGTAACCGGGGCTCGGCAGCGGTTTCAGTCGCTGGCTTTCAAGGTTTTTCCTCGGGACCTTCGGTCTGTACAGAATTATCAGGAGTTTTTCTGCGGCGTTTTGCAAAATAACCGTTGGGATCGGGCTTATTTTCAGCTGAGGCCGACTTTTTTGGGGCAGGATTATTTGGAGTATCGGTTTCAGCCTGGTTTGGACATGGAAGCGGGGAATGAGTTTCGGATGTTGGACTTACGGAGTATTTTGCGGCGGCGCAGCTTTCAGGTGGAGCGGACGCTCTGGAGCGATTCGGGGGTGGTGGTGCTTTTGGTGCCCGAGCGTCCTCGAGCGGGGGGGGTATATTTTAGCCAGTATGACCTCAATGGGCGGTTTCTCATTCAGGTTCAGGACTTGCCCATAGATACTTTGGGGCGTTGGGCGGGGCGGGACGAACTCAGTGCCACGCAAGCAGATTATTTCTGGGTGGAGTTTCGCTTGCAAGCGGAAAGGTATGCTCAGCCCGTGTATGTGGTGGGGGGGTTTATGGGGTGGAGCCCCGATGCTCGGTATGAGCTTTTGTATGACGAGGTGCGGGGCGAATATCGGCGCCGCATTCGGCTGAAACAGGGAGTGTATGACTATATGTATGCGCTTTATGATGCGCAGAACGGGTACTTTCGGCCAGAGGCTATTGAGGGAAGCTATTTTGAGGCGGAAAACATCTACCTGATTGTGGTGGGGTATCGGGGTTTTACAGACCGGGAGGATCGGATTGTGGGGCATCGGTGGATCGGGGTGTATGAGTGAGTAATTTTGAGGGATGGAAGTCCAGCTGGTGGAATGCCCCCGCGATGCTTGGCAGGGCTATCCCCACATCGTGCCGACAGAGGTTAAGGTGGCCTATCTCTCGGCATTGTTGGAGGTAGGGTTTCATACGCTGGATGCGGGGTCGTTTGTTTCGCCGAAGGCTGTGCCTCAGATGGCTGATACGGCGGAGGTTTTTGACCGACTTCCATGGGCTCAGTATCCGCAGACGGGCCTGCTGGTCATTATTGTGAATGAGAAGGGCCTCTCTCGGGCCGTTTCTCATCCGGCTGTGCGATATGTGGGGTATCCCTTGTCCTTGTCGGAGACTTTTCAACAGCAAAATGCTCGGCAAACCGTGGCAGAAGCTAAGGCCTTTATACCTCAACTCGTACAAGCCTGTCAGCAGGCCCAGAAGGTACCCGTCGTATATCTTTCCATGGGCTTCGGGAATCCTTATGGAGAGGCGTATTCGCCCGAGATGGTGGTAGAGATGGGCATATACCTGCGGGAGATGGGTGTGCCTATAGTATCTCTGGCGGATACCGTGGGTATAGCGACACCGGAGGAGGTTTTTAGTACCTGTAGCAAGGCGGTCTCAGCTGTACCTGGTGTAACCTGGGGGGTTCATCTGCATGCTCATCCGGAGAATGCCCGAGCGAAAGTGGAAGCGGCCTGGGAAGCTGGTATTCGGCGTTACGATAGTGCTTTGGGGGGTTATGGGGGATGCCCATTTGCTGGCACACCCCTGGTCTCCAATCTCCGAACCGAGACCTTGCTGGCTTTCTTGCGGGAGCGACTTCCCTATTTACCCATTCAAGAAGAGGCCTTGGCTCGGGCTCAGGCGCTGCTTCCTCAGGCTTTCCCCGCCTAAAGAGCCTTCTCCCTATGTGAAAATATGTTTTTACCTTTGCTTTTGGCACGCATGCGGTGGCTGATTGTGGGGATAGGTGGATGGCTATGGGCCCAGGCGAGTTCGTCCGTGTCCTTACCGGAAATTGAACGAGCATTAGCCCAAATGGGCCCTCTCATTCTCAACCATGAAGATATGGAGTTCAAAGACTCCCTCAATAGGGAGTTTATTGCGCTGTGGCTGAAGGCTTTTTCGGTGCCGGAAGCTTTTTCATATCCATTTGACTCGGTGGTTACGGTGTCGGACTTGTGCCCACCGGATAGTGCGTTTCGGATATTGACCTGGCAGATTGTAGATTTTGAGCAGCGGCAGCATTACTATTATGGGATTGTGGTGCGGCGGTGGCGCAAAGACAAAAAGTCTCCTTGGCAGGTTCGGGCCTATGTGCTGCAGGAGATTCCCGAGGTGCTTCAGGAAGATGATATTGAGCGGCGGACGCTGGACCACACGCAGTGGGTGGGGGCTTTGTACTATCACCCTCGGTATAGTAAGCATGGGGTGCTGCGCTATGAGGGGTGGGTGAAGGTTCCCAGAGGGCGGAAGTTAGTGAAAGAAAAGCTGGTGTACTACATACTTTTAGGCTGGAATGGCTATGATAAGCGTCGCAATTTCAAAGTCATTGAGACGATATTTTTTGATCCTCGGCAGCCGGAGAAGGTATTTTTTGGGGCGCCGGTGATTTATTCGGGGCCGGTGCCGAAGATGCGGATAATTTTACCTTATGCGGAGACGACGCCGCTTAGTCTTAATAAGGGCTGGTTTGTGCCGAAGTACGGTAGTCGGCGCCGCATAGAGGCGATAATATTTGACCATATTAGTACGGGGAGGCGTTCTCAGAAGACCCTTTGGGAGGACCCCCGGCCGTTTTTTGGGGCGGATGGGACGTATGATGCGCTGGTTTTTCTCAAGAGGGGATTATGGGAGGGAAGAAGGGGCATCTTAGTCTATCGTCGCAATGTCATTCCCTATGCGCCAGAAATAGAACATTACGATCCCAAAGTTATCTGGCGCCAGCGGCAGCAAGCCCTTCAGAAGCTCCGCCAGTATGGTCTCTCTTATTAAGGCCATAAAAAATATTCCTTCGCGCTACTACATTATTGGCGGATATATCCTGGCCATGGCGTTTCTTTTATCGTGGTCGCATCGGGCGCCTTTTCCCATGGCTGCTTTACAGGAAAAAGTCTGGTCGTATCGGGATCTATATGCACCTTTTGAGTTTCGGGTTTATCAAGAGGGAGGGGAAAAATCAGACTCGTTAAACACCTTTCTGCTTCAGGGTCAGTTTGTATTTAGGCGCGATACTTTCGGGCATCCCCGTTTGAGAAAGGTTTTGGATAGCCTCCTTCGCCGGCTCCCTCCAGACGAGGCCAAAGCCCTACGGCAGGCCTTCCTGTATGCTTATCGCTACGGCTATGTAGATATTCCGCTACCCTCCGATGCCCGAGGAACCGCCCTTTTACATTATGCTCCCCAGGTGGAAGAGGAAGTTCCCATAGAAGCCTTAGTAGATACCCTTCGCCTGCGTCATTGGCTCTATCAGGAGTTTCCGAACGCTAAACATGTCTGGCCCCTCTTTAAAAGCTTCTTTCCCCCCGACTGCCAGTATGATCCGGCCTTGGCTCAGACCTACCTGAGAATATTCTCGGAGAAGCCAGAAATCTATTCTAATACCATCCAGAAGGGACAACTGATCATTCGCCAGGGGGATAGCATTACTCCCCAAAAAGCCCAGGAACTCAGAAGTTTAGCCCTGGCCTATCAGCAAAGTCATGCCTTGCCTATCCGCGTCATTAGATTTTTAGGACTGGTTCTACTGGTTACGCTTATCACTTTACTGACCCTATGGTACTTGCACATTACCCAGCGCCTCACCAAAGATAACAATCGAAACTTGGCCCTGATTCTGAGTATTTATCTCTTTACGACGATGATTGCTCTGGGGGTGCTCTCCTTGGAGCCGCTCTTAGCTTTCCAGAAGATACCTTTTTATCATCTTATTCCGCTGGCGATTGGGCCGATGCTGCTGGCGATTTTCTTTGATGATCGGGTGGGTTTCATTTCGGCAATTACGATTAGCGCCCAGATAGCCCTTTTAGTGCCCGAACCTGTGGAGTTTTTCTTTGTGCATGGGATTAGTAGCATGCTCACGGTATTTCGGCTGCGGGCGGTACAACGCCGCTCCGATATCTTTCATGCGCTTCTGCTTTTAGGGCTGGGCTACACAGTCTCTTACTTGGGGTATCACCTATACCGCGAGGGAAACTTCTCCTTGGTCTGGGAAGGGCTCATCTTCCTGTATGTTAATGCGGCGGTATGTTTAGCCACATACCCCTTGGTTTATCTTTTTGAGCGGGTTTTTGGCGTAAGTTCGGATATTAGTTTCTTAGAGCTTTTGAATACGCATCATCCGCTTTTGCGGGAGCTTTCGCAGAAGGCACCCGGCACTTATCAGCATAGTTTAGCGGTGGCTATTTTAGCGGAGGCTGCGGCCAGCGAGATTGGCGCTCACCCCCTGAAAGTCCATGTTATGGCCCTTTTTCACGATATTGGGAAAATCAAGAATCCCTCCTACTTCATTGAAAATCTGGCGGCTATTACGCAGGGCGCGGTTTCTAATCCGCACTTTGATCTTGATCCTCGGGAGAGTGCGCGGATTATCAAGGCGCATGTACGGGATGGGGTAGAGTTAGCTCGTAGGTACGGGCTTCCCGAAGAAGTGATAGGAGGGATTCAGACGCACCATGGTACTACGCTGATAGCCTATTTTTGGGAGAGGTATCGCCGGCAGCCGGGCTTTAGACCGGAGGATGAGGCGGAGTTTCGGTACGATGGCCCTCTCCCGCGCACAAAGGAGGAAGCCATCCTCCATTTAGCGGATACTTTGGAAGCCAGTACGCGCTCTATGCGCGACCTGACACCCGAAAAGCTCCGGGCTCATGTGCAGAGCATCATCAGCCAGCGCCTTCAAGAGGGGCAGCTCCAACACTCTTCCCTTACCTTTGCCCAGCTTAAGGCGCTGGAAGAAGTCTTCTACAAGCAGCTGCTTTCGCAGCACCACGGGCGTATTCAGTATCCTTCGGCGGCGCCTGCACCTGCTTTGAGCTCATAGGGATCTGTCTGTTTTCGGTCGGAGCTTATGCCAAGCAAAGAGTTTCTGAATGCGGGTCGGTGGTATTTTGTGGGGCGGCTGCCCGCCTTCGGGCTGGCCGCAGCCCCCGGGCGCTCCGGCCCGGAGGGGCGGGG
>Ga0079997_132287_pt1 | contig 17327 bp, 21 predicted proteins | sample PerSpoCPS_CMetaG_FD_69200 | JGI IMG/M metagenome (GOLD analysis project Ga0079997, IMG submission 69200) | Archaeal communities from Yellowstone National Park, Wyoming, USA - Perpetual Spouter C (PS_C) MetaG (SPADES assembly) (version 2) | ecosystem: Environmental > Aquatic > Thermal springs >... | reverse complement strand
TCTCCTCCCTCTGCTTTTTACTCCAGCCAATGTAGTCATCCCTTACCTTCAGCCCAATGAGTGGGTCGCAAAGCCCAAAGATGCCAAAAACCTTGTTGTGGGTTTTGTCCCACACAATAAACCTCATACGCCTTCCATAGCCTGAAGAGATGGGAACACTCCAAAAACTCAACCCGCTTCTGAATATTTCAGAAGAGACTTTGTCGCTAACCATTTCAAGTTCAAACTCAATCTTTGTAGGGTCTATCTCCTCCTTTTTTGCGAAATACTTCTCATACTTTGGATTGAATGGCGGATTTTTCTCTTTGGCAATCTTTTTCATGTATTCTCTTGGGTTTTCACGCAAAAACTTCAAAAGTTTTTCAATATCCTCCGCAAGCATGGAGTTTATTTTAGTTTGTATCTCAGGGTCAAACTTCCGAGAATTTCCCTCTTGGAAAAGAAGTCTTTAAGGAACGCATACCCACCTGCTAACAGGATAACGGAAGCTAATGCCAAAACAAGCAGTTTAATATTTAGGTCATTAGATGAAAACCAAAAAGATAAAGAAGCCAAAACCACCGCACCCACTAAGAAATAACCAAGAAAATGCAACCTCTCTTGTATCTCAGATAAGAAAAGTAAATCTCTCAGCAGTTTCCCGCTCTTCACATCCTCTCCCAAGTTAAGCAAATAGACTAATTCCCTCCTTAACTCCTCATCCTCCACGGTCTCCACAAACTTTTTCAGAACCTCCAGATCTGCATCCCTCAGTGGAAAACTTGAAACCACTTTTACTATCACCGACGGATCGCTAAGTTCCCGCATTGCATCCCTGAAAGCCAGAAGCTGAATCAACACCGACTCCAAAACCAAATCTTTCACCCCTTCCCTAATCTTTTGCATCAACACAGCCTCATCCATAGTGTGGAGTTTATCACAAAACTTAACCCTCAACAGACAAAAGCAGTTCTGGATTTAACACAAACTCATCCTCTTTGCGAATTTTCTCTATAAACTCCACAAGATTTACAACCTCGTATTTTTCACGGATAAGCATGAAGAACTTCAAAAACTGAAGCTTCTCCCTTTGAGTTCCCTTCTCCTTGAGTTCTCCAAAGGCCTGCAAGGCATCAACCTGATTTCTTTTTGAAAGCCTTTGGGCAAGGGCAAAATTTACTGGCATGGAAAACTCCTCAAAGTAGATGTCCCGCAAAACCTCATAAACTTTCTGGCTATCTTTGGTGCGGATGAGAAAATACCTAAGCATCCTCACATCGTCCATAAGCTTTTCTTTTACTACTCCCTTTTTGAGGGTTTTAAGCGACAGCTCTTCTACAAGCTCCGCCTCCTCTTCACAGACCGCCTCCACCGCACTATCGTCCCAGAGTTCCTCATACTCTAACTCCCTTAGCACTCCCTTTAGGTTTGGCTGGATGTAAAGGACTTCCTCCTCCAGTGGGCTGGCAATTAGTCTATTGAAAGCATCCTTCATTCCTTTTCCTTCCAAATATCCCACATAGCCTATGTCCCACAGCCCAGGACGGCCTGCCCTTCCAGCCATCTGCAAAAACTCCCGCTTGGTAAGAGGTCTTCCTGCCTTTTGTAGCTGGCAAAACACAACGCTTTTGGCTGGGAAATTCACTCCCACCGCCAAAGCATCTGAAGACACTACCGCCTTTATAAGCTGGCTCCTGAAAAGCATCTCCACAAAGACCCTCTCCTTGTATTTCATGTCTCCAAAGTAAAGCCCAACTCCATGCTTTGCCAAAGATAAAAGAAAAGTGTTTGTTATGTTCAGCCTTTTGGCAATCTCCTTTGCCCTCTGCCACTCCTCCTTTGTGGGCACTGCCTTTAAAGACCTAAACAGTTTTTTCAACCTCTGCACAATCTCTACCGCCAAAGACCTGCTAAAGACAAAAAATATGGCTGGGAGATAGTCCAGAAGACCCTTACTTAACTGCAAGGGAGTATGCACAAACTCTATCTTCACAGGACGGTTCTTGACCTTGATAACATGCATCTCTCTCCCACTTAGCAGTTTCAAAATCTCTATGCCCTTGTCGGTGATGGTGGCAGAAAGAAGCAAAAGGGAAGAACTGGGATGGGTTCTTTTGATGCCTAAAGCGTATGCCCGAGACCTGTCTGGGTCTTGAAACATGTAATGGACTTCATCTATGATTACCCTCTGGTCTGACCGCTTGGCAAACTCCGAGGTGTATATCTCCTGCGTCATGCAAAGAACCTTTGCCTTTTCGTTTAGCCGAACATCTCCTGTCAAAAGCCCTACATCAAGCCCAGCCCTTTTGAGTTCCAGCCACCTTTCGTTTGAAAGGGACTTTGTAGGTGCGGTAAAGATGACCCTCTTGGCGGGCTTTTGCCCAGCCCAGATATAGCTTGCTACACTTTTGCCCGCACCTGTGGGGGCGACGATGATGAGGTTGTCGTATTGACCCGCCTCTATCTGCCACGGAAGGGGAGTTATTTCTTTGCCGTAGAGATTGGTTGAAATAAACATGGTTTTAAAGCGGGCGAGGGCCTGCAGAAGATTACTTCAGAAAGAGATACAGGTCTGCTACTTCTTTGTGGGAAAGGGCTATAGGCGACCTCATCAGAGGTATTATCAGCATCTTATCCGTCTCAGAGTCCACTTTAAACAGTATTCTCTCGTGCATAGAGAAAGGCTTTATATCCCTCTGCCCTTGCAGGTAGCTTGAAAGCATCTCAAGTAGTTTTTCCCTCGCCTGCATGTGTATCACACCCATCACCGTCTCCACATCGTAGATTATGTGGTCCTCCGTCCAGCGGTAAAACCTCGCAACTCTTCCCTCATCCACAAAACGCACCTCCATCTGCGAATACGCCCGTATATACCTCAAAAACGAATACAGTTCCTGCATGTTAAAGCCTATCCGACCACGCTTTATCTCCTTGCTTCTGGTTTTCCCTTCCGCCACCAGATAAAGAAGTGCCTTGTCTTGAGTTTCAGGAACCCTCCAGAAAAACTTAGGCTCCTTGCTCGCATCATCATACCACACGAGGAAAAACTCGTTTATCTCCCCATCCACAAGCAAAGACAAATGCTTGTAAAGCTCCCACATAGTGGCTGGATGAACCCACAAACCGCCGTTGTAGGGAAGAACCTTTACTTTCGGCTTTGCAGTCTGCCCATCCTCAGAAACCTCCATATCCTCCTGCAGGTAAAAGGGCGTTGTGGTAGCAACAGTTAGCCTCTGCCTCCAATACCTCGGGGCAGACACAGGAAGCAGATAAAACTGCTGCGCTTCCTGTGGATAGAGTTCAAACTCTAAGGCAATCTTGCCATGCCTTAGGGCTAAAGGCTTGACTGAAAACCTCTCTGGCATAATCGCTGTTTTCTGCATGTTCACCTCCTTTCTTAATATTTTACTTGCTTTCCCCAAGAAGTCTCCACCTTCCATAAGGTGGAGGTGAATAAAGCAGGCGGTTCAGGAGAGGGTAAAAATCAGGTCGTAGGGGTGGCCGCCCCGAACTTACGCCTGTGGAGATGACGCTAACTGTCCTCGTTGAAGCAGGCCACTTGAGAAATCCTCAAAAGTTCACTAAAATATTTAACTATGGGTGTAGTTAGGGTAGAAGAAGGGAACCAAGTGTGGGTTGCAAGCGTTGATATGCTTCTTAGGGTCATTCCCACTGAAGGGAGTGTCTCTCTTTTGCTTACGGGAAGAGGAGTAAAGGCGAGCGATGTGCTGAATTCTTCCAATCTAATTAGGTTTGTGGGCGGATGTTTGGCTGCGGGTTATGGAATGGCGGACTTTACTGCGGAGGTGGTATCCAGAACGAAGGTGGAACCCGAGAGGATACGGATAGAGAAGGAGGGTATGGAGGGAGACAGGGCGTTTATACCGCTGAACCCTGAGGAGTTTATCTACATTGGGAAGATGACCTCCAAGACGGTAAACTACACAAAGTGTCATATAGAGTTCAACAAAAACAAGTTTGAGTTTGAATTCACGGACAGGGGGCTTTTTGTGGCAGTTGAGGACAGCTTAGGCAAGAGAGAGGAAGCCTTTTTGGGCGACAGGTCGCAGATATTTAGGTTTTTTGCAAGCATGCTTGCCAGTGCCTTTGGAAGAGAAAGAGTATTCCAGCAGATAGGTTTGGCGGACAAGAGTTTGACGGTGGGAGAAAAGGTGGAGATAAAGGATGACACTAAGAAGCTTTTTGAGGTGGTGGTGAGGCGTCCTGACGGAAGCGTTGCAAAGGAGACAAAAACCATAGAAGAGTGGGTAAAGCATGTCCGAGAAAACGCCAAAAAGGCAGGCAAAGCCGCCAATGCAATGGTAAAGGCATTCCTAAGGCAGGCGAACATTCCCTTTGACAGCAAAGTATTTATCAGACTGAAAGACATTGAAGTAAGGCTTCCTCCCCACTGGGCACTCGGCATATACGAAATCTACGAAAAACACTTTTGATGAACGACTGCCCCGCCGACCAGCTTGTTGGCTGGATTATCCTTCTGATTTTATTTGTCTTCGTTCTGTATGACACATTCAGAAGGTAGGGTAAAGTTATAGCTGTCTTACCCTACATTTTGAAGTGTAGGATAAGACTTGACAGATGGTAAAGTTTGGTGTAAAATATTGGATGAGGAGGTGATACTATGGAGTTGGTAGGCGCTTTTGTATGGGATGGAGAAGTAAAGATATTCAGGCAGTTTGACCCTGCCGAAGGCTTTAAGTATTTTGTAGAGGAAGGAGGGAAGTTGCGTCCTTTTGAGGATGCCTTTAAAGACTATTGCCGTACCCCTTATCCCTTGATGTTGGATCAGTGGATAGACAGAGCTGCTTCTGTGGATTTGAAGGTGTATCACATTGAGGATGACGACTGGGATGCCGAGATTGGCGGCTGGAAGATAAGGGAGTGGTGTGAGAAAGCTATGCACTACTATGAAAGTGAAGAGGACCTGGGATGCTGGAAGGAATACTGGGGGCTACTAAAGGCTGAACGGGAGACGCTTTTTTATTTCTTTGAGAGGTTCTTTAGGGAAAAGGAAAATATTTCAGTTGAGTGGTGGAAGTTGGCGATGTTTCGCAGAGTAATACTCAATTTCTCACTTGGAGAATACAGAGAGAAGATAATAGATAGCTTTGTAGAACGTATAGCCTATGTGCTTGAAGGAGAGGATTTTGAAAGACCAAAGAACATTGCAAAAGGCTTGCTTGTGTGGTTAGACGAACACAAGGCAAGAAGCTGGGGGTGGAGTTTAAGGTCAATTTGGGGAGAGATGTTGAACGGGCTATACGAATGGGACTACTTGACCGCTGAGGAAAGGAAGGAAATGGCGAATGCTATTTATGAGAGGCTGAAAGAGTTGGCAGAAGAAGAGGAAGAGTGGGCAGGGCTTAGTCCAGAGGAGTGGCTTGAACTTTTAAAGAAGAGGCTAATTGAGGAAAAGAAAATAAGAGATACGGAAAACTGGATACAGGATTTATGGGAAAACTGGTTGAGATACTACATTGATAGGTTAAAACCTCACGAAATTTTAGATATCGTGTTTAAAGGAAAAGCAGATTGGGACTGGATGCCAAGGAAAGAAAAAATAGAATTGGCGGAAGAGGTGATGGGTCTCATAAGCGAAAGACTGGAAGAGACGCTGAAAGAGTAGCCCTTATGACCCTACCCCCGCTTGGCGGGTGGGCCTGGTATAACTTGCTATCTTCACTTATGACGAAAATCATAATCAGACCACTTGACTTTTCAGGTAAAAATAGCTAAAATAATATCCTGAAGGAGGTGAAGCCATGGCAAGGGTAAGGCTGGAAGGAGATATTAGGTTGGAGTTTGAGGTCAAGTATGGGCTGGACAGAGAGTTGGTAATCACTGTGTATTCTGTGTCTGCCGATGGGATGAAGACTTTCATAGGGCAAGCTGATATTTCAGGGGTACCAGACAAGACTTTAGCTTTCATAGGCGAGAGGATTGAGTCTCTTTTGCGGAAGAAGGAGAAGGGTGCTGTGGGAATTGATGGGTTTGGGAAATTCTTTGAATATGGGAACCCATTAAAAGAGGTGTCCGCAAAAGAACTTCAAAAAGCGATGTATCAAAGCGAGGTAGGAACGTTGGTAATGAGGGCTTACAAGTGGCAGAAACCTGAGGCTTTAGAAGAGGTTCTAAACAGAAATCTCTTCCCGCTCTCCGCCAGTGGAATGAAGGAGTTCAAGGCGTGGAAAAGTGTAAAGGAAAAGGGAGGTTCTGTTGATAGTGTTTACAAATATCTCAGATAAAGGAGGTGTAAGCTATGGAGAGGAAGGAGCAAGTCCTAACCCAAGCCCAGCAAAACCAAAAAGGAGGTTCTGCTATGGAATGCAAATACGAAAAGGACATAAGGGAGTATTGCGATAGGGGAGAACTTGGGAATGTCTATGTGGAAAGCTTTAGCTTTGATGATGTTTATGGGCTGAACAGGGATGAAGAGTTGACAAAGATAATAGACAGTCTGCCAGCGTTGGAACATGTGATATTTATGGAGGAACCCTGTGATTGTTGGGAAAGATACGGTGATGTGAAGCATAACGACGGGGGGCATTATCACTCGGTGATTCGCATATACGAAATAACTCCATGCGTTTATTTTGTGGTCTACGGAGACACGAGGGAAGCTTTTTCTATGGATGAGTTCAAATACATGGTTGTATGGGTGGAGGGAAAGCCGCTGGGATTGGTAGTGGCAAAAACCCACGATTGCTGTAAACTTCTTAAGAGAGAAGAACTGGAGGGTTTTGTGAAGGGCTATGAAGAGGAGGGTTATAGCGTTTACTTTTATTAAGGAGGTTCCACCATGTGGAAAGAAAAATTTATAGAAGACCTCGGGCTTTGGCTGGCTAATTTCGGCGATATCAACCTGTTATACGACGACATAATAAAAGACTTGTGTTTGAAGCCTAAGAAAATTGCCGATGATATTGTGTTGCTTAGGGACTTGGGTGTGGAAAAGATATACGATTTCTATGTTGAGGGCGTGTCCAATATCAACACCACAAAGAACTTCTTCTTATACAGAAGACTGGACTCAGAAATAATCTTGGTTTATAAGAAACCAAACATGTTGGTTTTTGAAGAAAACGGGCAAACGGTATATAAGCCAGAAAAGGTAAGATACTTCCGCTATCGCAACACAGAAATTTATCAGCTTTACCCCCGCACTGTGTATCATGTGTATTACGAAGGAGTAAAACTAATAACGCCAGAGGGAGAAATCGTGATAAACCCAGCTTATCCCAAAGAGGTCAAGGTATGAATTCTATGATTAGAAGAACTGCACCCACGGTTCGTAATCCATAATCTGCTCAAAAGTATAAGGACACTCCTTTGGGAAGTCCTCTTCTGTGGGAAGCCTGCCAAAGTATTTTTTAGCTTTCTGGTGGTTTTCAGGTTCTTCAAACTAGTTAATCAAGCTATAGACCGCCAACTTCCATGCGGTTTGGATGTTTTCCCTCTCTTGGGCTTTTGCCCTGACCGTTGGCTGCCTTAGAAGGACAACATCCAGTTCATTCCTTGCGTTGTTTATGCTTTTCACCCAGTCGTTCCCTTCATCTTTGCCTTCCCTGAATTTCTCCCACTTGTAGAGGTTCTTCAAAATATCTACCATCAAATCAACTGCCCTTTCCACATACCACTCGCCCAAACACCTTATCTCCTCCAAAAGGTTTTCCCAGTCCACAAGGTCATACTTCTTTTCCTTCAAAAGCTTGAGGTTTTCCTGCACCACAGGTAGAAGTCCTTTTCGTAGAGTTCCTTTAGGTTTTGGTTCTCCTGCTTCATAGTTCTTTTGTTCTACCCCATTAACATAAAATAACCTTAGAGATGACGAAGGAGGAGAGGTTTATAGCCATAGCGGTAGGTTTAGTTGCAGTTGTAATGTATGGGCTTATAGTGTATTTGGCGTTTCCCTCACGGTATGTGGAGAGGGCTTCTCAAGAGTGGCAGACTGCTGGAGAGGAGTGTATTAGAAACCTTGACCGGGTGTGTCAGAAGGAGAAAAATGTTCCACGGAGGGTAATAGGTTCCAGTGAGTGTCAGCTGGTTTACGAGGACTTTTCCCTCTTTGGTGTTTTTGAGTGTAAGAAGGGGAAGTTGTATGCGGAAATATGGGTAGGGAGGCTGAACTACAGCGTGAAGGACAGAGAGGTAGTTTGGACGTGGGCAAGGTAAAAGACAGAAACATTCTTTCAGAACTTGCCCTTGTTTTAGGTGTGGATGAGGAGAGTTTGGTTCGCAAACTTCTGACAATCAACGCCTTGCTTTTGGAGAAAGCCCGCAAGGAGGGAGTGCAGCCAAAGGAGTTCTTTGAAGGGTGTATATACGTGCCAAAGGGAGTGAGAGAAAAGCTGGGAGAGGGTTGGGAGGACGGTCTTAGGCAGTTTTTGAAGGAGATAGAGAATGCAAGCATAGATGACCCGCTTGGAGAGGCTGCTTATTGGATAAGGAAGCTAAGCATTCAAGTGCAGCGGAATGGCTTGAGGGAGATGACTATATTTGTGGATGAGAAGACTTTTGATGAGTTTGTGGAGACTGCAAACAAAGCAATTGATCTTGGAATTGTGAAAGAAGACTATACCCAAGAAATGGGCAAGCAGATAGCAAGCTTGGTGAGGAATACTCTTGTGAGGGAAACAAAACTGCTAAAAGATAAGATGTTAAGGCTGAAGATGAAGGGAAGGTAGAGGATTACTTTACCATAACCAGCATAAATGAAACCCTGCTAAGAAGTTCGCTTCTGCTTAACGCCCGCCATCCTTCAAGAGGTTCCGTATGAACTACGATTAAGATGTCTTTTTCCTGAAGAGGTAAGCCCGCCTGATTGACAGGCACTTCAATACCCAAAAGCGTTGAAACCACATCAGCTACAGTTTTATCCTCAACCAAACTGATAAAACCCTTCTGAAGCACTTCCCTTGCTTGGTTTATAGTGAGAGGGTGCGGGGCAAACATCCTACCAGCATCCTTTAGCCATTCCATCACTTTCAAATATCCATCCACTAAGAAAAAAGTCCTCATAACTTCCACCTCCTTCTAAAGTTTATCATAGTGTTTTTCCTCCTCCCACTGCACCCTGACTACCGGGGCAACCACCAACTGGGCAATGCGGTCTCCCCTGCGGATGACAAAATCTTCATTACCCAGGTTTATAAGAATGACCTTTATTTCTCCTCTGTAGTCGCCGTCTATGGTGCCTGGTGTGTTCAAAACGGTTATACCGTGCTTCAAAGCCAGCCCGCTTCTTGGACGCACCTGGGCTTCGCAGCCTTCAGGCAGTTCTATGGCTATGCCTGTAGGAAGAAGTTTTCTTTCAAAGGGCTTTAGAACCACCTCTTCATAGCCTGCGTATAGAAGGTCCATGCCTGCAGCCCCTGGTGTGGCGTAAAAGGGCAGCGGTAAGCCCTCTGCATGTGGAAGCCTTTTTATCTTAACCTTTAACACCTTCATGTTCTACCTTCGCCGCTTCTTGAAGTTTTTTGTTTATCCAATAGAACGCCCATCTTTTGAATATCATCGGAATGCTTTTCCACCTTAGGTATGTCTTCTTATCTACATAGAACTTTTTACGCACAGTGGCTTTCTTGCAAAGTTCCTCCACCACCCCACTGGGCACATCTATAAGACAAGACTCTCCCATAGATAGGACCTCTTTGATTACTTCCTTGCCAAGAGAATTCAGCCTTTTTCTTTCAAACTTCTCAAAAAGTTCTGGTAAAAGCGATACTACCACCTGATACCTTGCCATTTTCACGCCAGTGCCACCTCCTGCGGAGTTTCTACAAGGATAAGCTTACGAAGCCGTGCCAGTGCCCGTTTGATTACAGAATTCACAAAGGAAAAGGGTAGTCCCAGCATGCTTGCTATCTCCCTTTCCCTGTAGTTGTGGAAGAACTTAAGCTGGATTATTTCCCTTTCCTGATGCGGCAGTTTGGAAAGAAGGACCTCCACATCCACCCTCTCTTGGGAGGTGTCCTCCGCAGAGAGGAATATCTCAAAGGTGTCCTCTTTGTCGTCGTTTATGTATGCATTGTAAGAGTAAGCAAAAACTCTCGTCTGCTTTTCATAGTAATCCTGAATGGCAGAGGCTATCCATTGATAGGCATAGGTGGAAAGGGCACCCTTTGTAGGGTCCCACCCATCTATCGCCCTCAAAAGGGCAAAACTGCACACCGAAAATACCTCATCCCAATCCTCCGCCCTCACCCTCATCCTCCTCATCACCGTGTAAATCAAATTGATATTCCGCCTGTAAAGTTCCTCCTTCAACTTCTTAATAGCTTCATACACCCTATAAACAGGGTCCGTCTCATCCACAAAAAGCTTACTCCTCAAATACTCCCTCAACACCTCATCATACACCTCCCACTTGTAAGTTATCTGCCAATAAGGCGTCCGCCTTACCTCCTCCAGAGACATCACCGTATAACTCCCTGCACGCACCCTCCCAGAAAGCACCCTGCTTTTAAGCACCCTAAGCATCAAATCCCTATACCACTTGGGAAGAAACCTCCACCCAACCTTCCTAAGTTCCACAAGTTCCAACCCAAGCTTAATCTGTTCATCAAACACCACCGCCACCTCCTTACTATCATTTTACCACCTTTTCGCTAAAAATGTTCATTTGAGTGAATAGTTTGAAAAGGAGTTATACTAATGCTTATGGGAGTGAAGTTTAGGGATGTGTATGAGCTTGTTTATAGTGGGGAGTATTTGTTTAACAAGCGGGTGGTGGGTTTGTGGGTGGAGAGGGAGGTTTGGAAGGAGGGTTTTTGTTATCAGGAGATAATTCTTGGGGAGGAGGTATATAGGTTTATATTCATGGATTTGGGCAAGTTTCGTCCCATCTTCTTTAGCAAAAAGAAAGCCCGCCAATACATAGAGGATGCTTTTTCTTTTGTGCCTGAGGAGATAAGGAAGAGGGATTTTTCTGTTTTGAAGAGGTTTGACAAGCCTGTGTGCAGGTGGCTTGGCTATCCAAAAGAAGAGGTTTCTGGGGAAGGTGTCTTTTTCATTACCTCAAAGGGAGACCCGCTTTTCTTTCCAAAGGAAAGTGGTAAAGCTATTCACGCAGAGTTTGCTTTCACGCTGATGCATCCGCTTCCGCCCTATGTGTGCCTATTTTTGTAGGGTGAAAAGTTTATTCAGTTCTTTCTCAAGGGCTTGTGCGTTGGAGTTCTTGGACAGGATTTCCTTTACGATTTCACTTATTTGGGCTTTTGTCTTTTCTGGAAGGAGTGGGATTTCGCAGTTTTCAAGATGCCTTTGGGTGAAAGATACTCTTCCTCCTCGTCTTGGGCCTCTTGAGAGGTAGTATTCTCTGAAGAGGGTGCTGTTTAGGTAGCCAAGTAGCCACAGGGTGTCTTCTTCGTTGTAGGGCTGGATAAAAAGAACATCTCCATGGGGCAGAAGCCCGCCTTCTCCCAAGCTAAACCTGCTTTGTGGGTGTCTGTCCAATGCGGGCACATAAATTCTCCTTTTGCTTAGGGTTTGCATTAAGAACCTGTAGTTTCTCATGGCCTGCCAGTGGAACCAGCTTTTCCCTTTGGACAGGTATCTGTTTTGGAGGATGTCTTTAAACGCAAGAAGCTTTCTGTAGATGTTTGGGAAGTTTTCCCTGAGTTCTTCCTCGCTTTTTATGTTGGTGTCTATTAGGATGTAAAGCTGGTAGCCCTCTACCAAAAACCTCTTGCAGTTTTTAGCTTTGACGAACTTTCTAATCAAAGCCCTCTCTTTATCCTCAAAGCTCTCCAGTTCTTCCTCCGACACATGAAAAGCCCTCTCCAGCCCAGAAATCAGCCCGACTCCCACCTTTGCAATGTCTTTTAGCCTTAGGCTGGAAGAAAAAGAGGATGTGAATACATAAACACTCCAACTCTGAGAGTGCAAAAAGTGAGGGATTAGGTAGTAGCTAAAGAGGTCATTGCTGGACTTGTCCTCTAAAACTTCCTTTGCCTTTGTGTATATCTCAAGAGGCTTTGCCTTCGTATGCTTTAGTCTAAGGACTGTTATCTTCTCCCTTTTGAGGTCATATTGGCCTTTTTTGAACTTGAATATCACCGTTTCTGGGCTTTCACCACGAAACAGATGAACCTCATCCAGGTCTATGATGAGTTCTATCTTGCCAGTGGATAAGAGGGTTTGCCTGAGGCGGCTGGCATGTGTGTTGTAGAAAAAGTGGTAGGGCACGATGTAGATGAGTTCTCCGCCCTCTTTTAGGAGGGAGATAGCCCTTAGAATGAAAGCATAGTAAATATCTGCCTCGCCAGTTTTTGTTATCTCTTTCACACGTTCCGCTAAGGGCTTGGGAAGATGGCTAAAATGAACGTAGGGAGGGTTTCCTACAATTAAGTCAAAGGGCTGTTCAAACTCATAGGACAAAAAATCACCCAAAATCACGTTTTCAAAGTTTTCCCTGCACTGGCGAAAAAGTTCTTCATCTAACTCTATCCCATAAATGTTTTTGTATCCTCTTTCCCTTAGAACCTGAAGAAAAACTCCTCTGCCACAACCCGTATCAAGAACAGAAGCATCCTGTCCAACAGAGGCTAAATCAACCAAGAGACGTGCTATCTCCAACGGAGTTTCCACAAAGCCAAACCTCATGTGGGTGAATATGATAACTTTCTTACCTTACATTGTGCGTTGTAGGATAAGACTTGACAGATAGTAAATTTTGATGTAAAATACTAAGTAAGGAGGCAGTTGCCATGATGGGACAAAAGCTTTTTGAGGCATCGCCGAAGCTTTTACAAATCTTGGAAGCCATAACCTCAGACTTTTTGATGGCTAAGTTTGTAGAAGTGGCGGAGGTTGAAGGGTTTGAGTTTAAGGCGCCCCTTTATAGCAAGTATTACATGTTTAAACAAGCTGAGGGAACGGTGCCATATGACAAGGTTTTAAACTCTCTACGGGTGCGGTTGTATAGCGATGAGGGATGTGTGTCTGTGTATGAACTCAAAGATGAACCGTTTATTTACTTGGTAGAGCTAGAACTAAGAGGAAGGATAGGCAAGAGAGTAGATTTAGAAATGGTAAAGTTGCGTTATTACGTTGGCGAGGACGAACCTGATAGAGAACCTCTTGGCTATATCAGAGTGGGTTCCGACAGTATTATAGGTTTAATGACTGACATACAAGCAAGCGATTTAATAGATGTTTTAGCGAGGAGGGAAAACTGGAGATTGCGTTTATAAAGAATTGTATTTTTACCTCACCGCATCCTTGCTGGGGGGTGCGTTAGGGAAGCAGGCAGGGTGGAGAGTTCTCAATCAAGTAATCAAGTCAGTTCCACACCCCCAATCCAATTCTCACATTCCTTCACTTGCGGAAAGGTTTTTATGGAGAAATCTTACCCTACAAATGAAAATGTAGGGTAAGACAGCGGAGAGGTTGTTAAGAAGAAGGCGGTGAAAGGTGGTGAGGTTGTTAGTCTGGAGGCGGAGAGGTGGACGGTTGGTAATCCAAACTTTCTAAATGAGAATAATTATCAAATAATAACCAATCCGTCTACTCAGTAGATGACTTTTCGCTAAAAGTGTTCATTAAAGAGAACAGCCGCTGGGCGGGAAGGCAGGTGAAGGTGGAGGAGATGGGATAGGTGGGAAAGGTGGAGAGGGTGGAGAAGTGGGAAAGGTAGGTAAGGTGGAAAAGGTGGGGGATTAGTGGTTAGCATGAGGTGAGGTGGTGGCTAAATGAGAATTATTCTCATAGTTCATTCTTGAACTCATTTCAAGACTTTTCGCTAAAAGGGGGCCATTTTTCTACTCAGTAGAACACTTTTCGGTAAAAGTGTTCACGGAAGAGAACAATCACTGGGCGGGAGGGGTTAAAATAACCTTTATGGCGGACTTTGAGTATCCAGTGGATGAGTTAGCGGAGAGGGCGGTATTGGGAGCGATGATAAAGGATCCTGAGAATATTCCTGCTGTTCTTGAGCATTTGCGGGAGGAGGATTTTTACTTTGAGACGCATAGGCTATTGTTTTCGGTGCTTTACAGAGTTTGGGATGAGAAGGGGAAGGATTGGGATGATATTGTGTTGAAGAACTATTTGGAGAGGATGCAGTTGCAGGACAGGATAAGTATGGGGTTGGTGTATGAGTTGGCCCAGGAGGCGGCGGAGGGAGTGCTGCTTTATGAGGCGATAAGGTCGGTGAAGGAGAAAGCAGGGCTAAGGAAGCTGATAGATTTGTCCATTGAAGTTTTGAGGGGTAGTAAAGAGAATCCAGATTTTAATGCGTTGGTGGAGATGATTTCTCAGAGGGCGTATGAGATATCCCTGAAGCATCAAACAAGCCCGTTTTATCACATTAAGGAGCCGTTGAATGCTATTTTGGAGTTTGTTGAACAGAGGAGGAAGGCGGAGAGGTTGATTACTGGTTTGCCTTCAGGCTTTTTAGAACTTGATAGGCTGACGGCGGGGTTTCAGCCTTCGGACCTTGTGGTGATTGCGGCAAGACCTGGGATGGGGAAAAGCAGTTTTATGTTGTCTATGGTTTTACATCTTGCTTTGAATGAAAAAGTTCCTTTGGCGATATTTTCTTTGGAGATGAGTAAGGAGCAGTTGGCGATGAGGATGGTTTCTATGCTTTCTGGGGTTCCTCTTCAGAACATAAGGCATGGGTATGTGAGGGATGATGATTGGGAGAAGATTGTGAATGCGACTTTGGAACTTTCCTCAAGGGAAATTTATGTGGATGACAATCCCAATCTTACCACCACAGAACTGAGGATAAAGAGTAGGAAGTTAAAGCAAGAGAAGGGGGTGAAGATAATCTTTGTGGATTATTTGCAGCTTTTGGGGGTGCCATACAGGAGGAGTTCTCGCCAAGAGGAGGTGGCGGAGATTTCAAAAAGCCTGAAGGCCCTTGCCAAAGAACTTCAAATTCCTGTAGTAGCCCTTGCACAGCTTTCTCGTCAAGTAGAACAGCGTAGTGATAAACGGCCGCAGTTGGCGGACTTGCGGGAAAGCGGACAGATTGAACAGGATGCGGACCTAATCATTTTCATTCACAGGCCTGAGTATTACAAGAAGGTGCCTATGCCAGAGGAGGAGGGGGTGGCGGAGATAATTGTGGCAAAGCAGCGTCAAGGTCCTACTGGAGTAGTAAAGCTTGCCTTTGATAAGGACACTACCGCCTTCAAGCCTCTTCCTTATGTTGGTTCTGAGGCTGAGGAAGAGACTGAGGAAGAGGAAGAGGAGGAGGGTTTGGATTTTTGAGTTAATAAAATAAAGCACATGGGAGAGTTGAAGCATATAAGAGAGGTGATTACGGAGTGTTTAGTGTCTATTGATAGGGCGAGGCACAGTGATAGGCTAATATGTGGGCTACCTACGGGTTTTTTAGACCTTGATAAGCTGACTACGGGCTTCTATTCTGGGGATCTTGTGGTTGTAGCTGGAAGACCTGGGGTGGGGAAAAGCGGGTTTATGCTGTCTGTGGCGTCATATCTTGTTTTTTCGTGGGATGTTCCTGTGGCGGTATTCTCGCTGGAGACTACAAAGCGTCAGCTTATGTTTAGACTGTTTTCTGTTCTTTCTGGTTTTTCTCTTTGGAATATACGGATGGGGTTTTTAGGTGAAAAGGAGTGGGAGGAACTTGTGGGTCTTGGTATGAAGCTTTCGCAAAGACCTTTTTACGTAGATGACAGCCCGAGGCTAAGCATTGTGGAGTTGAGGGAGAGAAGCAAGAGGCTGAGGGAGGAGAAGGGTATAGAGGTAATTTTTGTGGATTATCTTCAGCTTCTCCGAGGGCCTTTTGTGAGGCATACTCGTCAGGAAGAGGTGGCGGAGGTTTCAATGGAACTAAAAGCCCTTGCCAAAGAACTTCAAATTCCTGTGGTGGCACTTTCACAGCTTTCCCGTCAGGTAGAACAAAGGCGGGGTAAAAGGCCACAGCTTGCGGATTTGAGAGAAAGCGGACAGATTGAAGAGGTGGCGGACATAGTGATTTTTATCCACAGGCCTTCTGCATATGAACTTCTTCCTTCTCCAGAAGAAGAGGGAGTGGCGGAAGTGATTTTGGCAAAGAATCGTCATGGTCCCACTGGGATAGTGAAGTTGGCTTTTGATAAAAAAACGACTGCCTTTAGGAACTATATGGGTCATTTGTGGAGGAGGGAGGAAATAGAAGGAGAGGAAGAATTTCCCGAGGATTTTGATTTGGATTTTTAGGTGTGATATACTGTTGGAATGCGTGGAAAGTTTGATGAAAAGTATGCGGTAGAGGTGCCTGCGGATGTTTTAAGGTTCCCGCCTGTGTCCTTGCACGAGAAAGAGATTTTGATAACCACAGAGTATGCCCAAGTCAAGATTGAAAACCCGCTGACTATCACCGCATGGCGGTGTTTGCTTGGGCTTTTGAGGTATGGGAAGGCGGAGAAGAGAGACCCGGAGATGGGGTTGAAGGTGTCTATAGAAACCTACAGATTGCTTGGGTTTATGAAGACTGCAGATTGGAAGGACCTAAAGGAAACATTAAAATCTCTGACTGAGTGTAGATACGAAATTCGTTATAAAAGAGGGTGGGTAGTTTTTGTGGTCTCTGGTGGGTTTGAGATAGAAAAGGATGGGAGGACTTCCATAGTTCTGACTGCGGAGTTCATGAAGTTCCTTGAAGACTATGCATCTTTGTGGTATTACTACGCCTTTGCCTTTTTCCTCAGAAGACCCAGTGCCATTAACCTGCATGCCTTTTTGACTGCCAACTCCACCATTAGCAGGGTCAAGATTGAGACAGCCATTCAAAGGGCAAGGATTACCACAGATCAACCAAACAAAGCCAGAAATTATCTTCGTATGGCATTGAATGAACTCGTAGAGGTAGGCTTCCTCAAGGGCTACAGATTTGAGGAAGATGTGGTCGTTCTTGAACGCTACCCAATGGAAGTCCTGAGAATTAGGGCTATAGAACTTCAGAGGCAGTTAGATAAAGAAATCCAAGAATTCATTGAACGGTTCAAAAAGGCAGTCAGAGAAAGTAAGAGGAAGAGAAAGAGAAAAGATAAAGGAGAAGACCAAAAACAATAAGCTTCCACAAGGCTTTCCCCTCTTCCCTAAACTGCCTCCTAAATGAGAATAATTATCAAATAATAACCAATCCGTCTACTCAGTAGATGACTTTTCGCTAAAGAAAATCTCACTTTTCGCTATCACTTTTCGCTAAAAGAAAGCCTCACTTTTCGCTAAAGGAAAATGGGAAAAATGCCCTCCTGAAATCCTTGTCTTTCAAGCACTTGAGAGGGGTAGAGTGGCGGTGGTTTAAACCTTTTTGTCCGAGGTTTAAACCTTTTTGTCCGAGGTTTAAACCTTTTTGTCCGACCGCCCGA
>Ga0079997_130895_pt1 | contig 17457 bp, 17 predicted proteins | sample PerSpoCPS_CMetaG_FD_69200 | JGI IMG/M metagenome (GOLD analysis project Ga0079997, IMG submission 69200) | Archaeal communities from Yellowstone National Park, Wyoming, USA - Perpetual Spouter C (PS_C) MetaG (SPADES assembly) (version 2) | ecosystem: Environmental > Aquatic > Thermal springs >... | reverse complement strand
GCAAAGGCCAGGTCAGCAGGCGTCATGTTCACAGTCAACCCCGCTAACGGAGACCCATCGGTGATCGCAATAGAGAGCAGCTGGGGACTCGCGGTGGTGGGTGGCGAGGTGACCCCGGACCGGTTCGCGGTGGACAAGGTGACTTTGGAATTGCGCGGGGTACGGGTGGGGAACAAGAGCGTGGCGTACCGCTACGACTCCACCTGGGGGCGGGTAGTGGCGGTGCCCGTGGCGGAAGGCGACGCCCAGCGCCCCTGCCTGCGGGAGGACCAGGTTCAGGAACTCGCCCGTATGGGCCGGCAGCTGGAACGGGAGCTGGGCCGGGCCCAGGACGTGGAGTGGGCCATGGACGCGGAGGGGCGGTTCTTCCTGGTGCAGACCCGCCCGGAGACGGTGTGGAGCAACCGGCCCCGGGCCCCCCTGGCGGACCCCGGGGAGCCGGTTCTGAGCCGGATCCTGCGGAACATCCGGATCCCCATGCGCATCGCGGACTGACCCACGCCGTGGGTGGCCGGTGGCGGGCGTGGCTGTTTGACCTGGACAAGACCCTGGTCAACGTGGAAGACGGGGTGGACTACTGCGCGGCCCTGCGGGCGGTGCGGGCGGAGTTCCCGGACGTGCACGGAGAGAGAGGGCTGCCGCCCGTGGACTTCGGCCGGTGTGCGGTGCAGGTTCTGGCGGTGCTGGCGGCCCTGCACGAGGACCCGCAGGCCTTTTGTCGGGCTTCCGAGCTGGTGGAACACTTCGAGCTGCAAGGGGCCTGCAGGTCGGTGGCCATGCCCGGCCTGGAAGCCGTGTGGCTAGCCCGGGGCGGCCGTCTCACGGGAGTTGTGACCTTGCTCGGCCCCCGGGCGGCGTGGGCCGTGTTGCGCCACCACGGCCTGGAGCCCGACTGCGTGGTGGGTCGGGAAGGAGGGCTGCGCATGAAACCGGCCCCGGACCCGGTGCTCCGTGCCCTGCAGCGGTTGGGGGTGGAGCGTGACGAAGCGGTGCTGGTGGGCGACAGCAAGTGGGACGAGCAAGCCGCGCAGGCCGCGGGCGTGGCGTTCCTCGGCCTGACTTGGGGGAGGCGGGACCCCGGGTTCGCGGCGGCCACCCCCGTGGCGCGCGACCTGGTGGAAGCCGCACGCCTGCTTGTGCGCTCCTGACCACCCCGGTCTGCCCCCGCGGGAGGGGCTTTCCCAGACACGCTCCTCGCCGAGGGCTGCGGCCGGATTTCCGCGAACTTCTCCTGGTGAAGGACGCTAGGTGCGTGTGCCGGAAAAACCTGTTTCATGGAGGGAGACCCGGGGTCCCCAAAAATCGCGTAGCGATTTTTGGGGTGGTCTCGGGTGGGAGGAACCCGGTTTGGGGACGCGACGCCTGGGCAGGGGTCCCTCGGTCCGAGGGCTCCTGCGGGAGAGGCACTTCGTCCTGAGGCTCCCCGGGCTCCGCCTGGGCCGCACCCTGGGGTGCGGACAGACCTTCCGGTGGAGCTGGAGGGACGGGAAAGCCCTGGGGGTGGTGGGGGAGTCCGTCTGGCAGCTGCGTCCCCGAGGGGCCAGGGTGGAAGTGCAGGTGTTGGGAAGGCCTGCCACGGGGCAGGAGGTCCGGCGCTACTTGCTCAGCTGGGGGCCGCTGCCGCGGCTGGAGGCGCAGCTGGCGGGTGACCCCGTCCTGGCCAAGGTCCTGCGGCACACCCGCGGGATATCCATCCTGGCCCAGGACCCGTGGGAAGTGCTGGCGAGCTTTTTGATCTCCCAGAACAACAACATCCCGAAAATCGCCCGGAGCGTGGAGCAGCTGTGCGCGGTGCTGGGCGAACCCATCGGACGCCCGCCGGTGGCGTGGACGTTCCCGGATCCCGGGCGGGTGGCGGACGCCCCGGAAGGGCTGTTGCGGAGGGCTTTGCTGGGCTACCGGGCGCCATACCTGAGGGAAGCCGGACGCCGGGTGGCCTCCGGGGAACTAGACCTGGCGGCCCTGCGACGGCTGCCCACGGAGCGGGCGCGGGAAGCCCTCCTGGAGCTACCCGGGGTGGGGGAGAAGGTGGCGGACTGTGTGCTGCTGTTCGGCCTCGGCCACCGCAGGGTCTTCCCCACGGACGTGTGGGTGCACCGGGCGGTGGCGGAGCTGTACTGGGCGGGCCGCCGCGCCACGGTCACGGGAGTGCGGCGCTGGGCCCTGGACCGGTTCGGGGAGCTGGCGGGGCTGGCCCAGCAGCACCTCTACCACTACGCGAGGACGGTTTTGGCGGCCCGGCTTAGGCGTCTGCCGCGGGGGCTCGCCTTTCAGAGCGGGGGAGGGGCGGAGCCCGGCGCGGGTTGAGGCACGAGCTGGGCTCGGGGCTGGTGGGCCAGGCGCCAGTTGCGCAAGGCCAGGAGGCCGCTGCCGACCAGACCTGCGACCTCCACCGCCCACGAGAAGGCCGGGGCCTGCCCGGTTTCCGGGGTCAGCACCGCCAGGGCAAGGACAGCGAGGGCCGCGCGCTCCGCAGCCGAAAGATGGGTGAACCAGTAGCCCACCAGGGCGGCGGCCAAGAGAAAAGCCCCCAGCACCGCCGTGGCGGAGGCCAACACCACCGCCCACAGGGGGCCGCGACCGATGAGGGAGGGGTCCAGGGCGAACAGGAAGGGGACCACGTAGGCCACCGCGGCCAGGCGCATCGCGGCCCAACCCGCCTGCCAGAAATCACAGCCCCCGATGGTGGCCGCGGTGTACGTGGCGAGGCACACGGGTGGAGTGATCATGGACAGCATGCCGAAGTAGAAGACGAACAAGTGCGCGGCGAGGGGCGGAACCCCAAGTCGCACCAGGGCCGGGGCCACCAGGGTCGCCATGAGCACGTACACCGCCACGGTGGGCATCCCCATCCCCAGGAGCATGGCCACCGCCGCGGTGAGCACGAGCAGCAGGGGCAGGTTTCCACCCGCCAGCTCCGTGAGGAGCAGGGCCATGCGGAAACCCAGTCCGGTGTACTGCAGGACGCCGATCACTACCCCCGCCACCGCGGTGACCGCCACCAAGCCCAGGAGGGAGCGGCCGGTTTGCTCCAGCACCCCGAGGACACTCCAGCCGCGGACCCGTAGGGCCACCGCAGCCACAGCGGCCAGGGCCGCGGCCACCACGCCCACGAATTCCGCCTGCCACTTCAGCCCGTACAGGCCGAAGACCACGGAGCCCAAGGCTACCCCGAAGACGGTCCCCCGGGGGAGGACTTCTCGCAGCCGCGGGAGCTGGTCCCGGGGCAGGCCCCGCAGCCCCCGTTTCGCGGCCTCCAGGTCCACCTGGAAGAACAGGCACACGTAGTACAGGAGGGCGGGCAGGAGGGCCGCGGCAGCCACCTGCGCGTACCGGATGCCCAGGAACTCCGCCATGAGGAAGGCCGCAGCCCCCATCACGGGCGGCATGATCTGCCCTCCCGTGGAGGCTACAGCCTCCACCGCGGCCGCCACGGGCGCCGGGTAGCCCGCGCGCTTCATCATGGGGATGGTGATGGGACCGTCCACGGCCACGTTGGCCACCGCGCTCCCGGAGATGTTCCCGAACAGGCTGGAGGCCACCACCGCCATCTTCGCGGGCCCCCCTCGGAAGCGGCCCACCACCGCCAGGGCGAAGTCCCCGAGGAAGTTCGCCCCTCCCGTGGCGAACAACACCTGGCCCATGAGGACAAAGCTCAGCACCACCGTGGAGGCCACCGCGAGAGGCGTTCCCAAGATCCCGTTGAGGTCCAGGTACAGGTAGGTGAACAGGCGCTCCCAACGAGCTGGCGTACCCGCGAGGGGGCCGGGCAAGGTGTCCGCGAAGCGTGCGTACAGCAGAAAGGCCACGGCCACCCACGTCACCGCAGCGCCCGCGGTCCGCCGCACCGCCTCCAGGAGCAGGAGCACCGCCGCCAGCCCCAAGAGCCACTTGTCCGGGGTCAGCACCGCCAGGCGGTCTGCCACGGAGGGGTAGTACACCGCCACGTAGCCGCCCACCAGAAGGCCGCCCCCCGCCAGGACCCTGTCGAACCAACAGACGCGCCCGCCGCGGCGCGCGGGGGTGGACAGGAAGATCCCCGCCAGGCTGAGAGCCAGCAGGGCCCCCAGGTACTGCTCGCGGAAGACCGCCACCCCCGCCCGGGAAGGCACCTCCAGGACGAAGAGGATCCCCGCCACGGGGATGGCTACCAGGGCGCCGCGCAGGAACAAGCTCGACGCCCGCTCAGCTCCTGGGCCTGGGTGCTCCGGCTCCTTGACTACCCGGTCGCCCAAGGGTGCACCCTGCGACACCTACCGCGCAGCCTCCTGCAGCAAACGGGCCTGGGCCTCCTCCATCTGGCGGTTCCAGGCTCCCTTCTCCCGGTACAGCCGGATGGCTCCCGGGTGATAGGGGACCGTGACACCGGGGTCCGCGTAGCGGCGGGTGGCCCACTCCTCGAAGGCAGAGTGCAGGGGCCACAGCTTGCGGTTCTGCTCCCACAGGGCCTTGGTCACACGGTAGACGGTGTCCTCGTCCAGGCCCTTGTGGGTCAGGAGGTAGATGTCGTAAGCCTCCACCCACACGTCCTCCACCACCCCTGCGGACCGTCCCGCCTTGAGGCGCACCGCGTAGTAGCCCGGCACCGCCTCCCGCAGCCTCCGCTGCCCTTGCTCGTCCCCGCAGATGGAAAGGGCCCGGAGCCCGACGGTGGCGTCCGCTTCCTGCACGTCCGCGGCCCCCAGGGCGTAGGCCGCGGAGTCCGCCCGCCCCGTCACCAGGGCCCGCATGCCCTCGCCCACGGTGGACACCGGCACCACCTGGACGTCATTCCACGTCAGGCCACAGGACGCGAGGTTGCCGTAGGTGTTGTACCAAAGGGCCAGGTGCGCGGAGTACACCCCCGTCACCCGCCGGCCCCGCAGGTCCGCCACGGACCGGAAGGGGCTGTCCCGTCGTGCCCACTGCACCGCGTACAGGGGCCCACCCCGCACCACCAAGCGGATGTTGGGAGCGGGCTGGAAGGGGTTGCGGCCGCCCACCTTCAGCCGCTCCGGCCCCCGGTACGCCATGGCCACGTCCACGGCGTTCACCACCCCCAGGTGCAGCTCGCCGGCGTTGAGCAGGGGCAGGAAGGTGCTGCTGCCGCTGTAGGGCTGCACCACCGCCCGCACGCCCGCGAAGTCCGTGAGGACCCGGGCAATGCCGCTCCCGAGACCGTAGAACAGGGTGCCGGGTGGGTTCGTCCCGATGGTGAGGGTCGCGGGTCCCACGGGTGCGGCGGTGGCCACGGAGGCGGTGAGGAACACCGCGAGGCCCCACCCGACGAGGCGGATTCCCGACCTGCTCATCGCAACACCCCCCTCCCTTTCCTCGGGTCAACAGGTTGCCACAGCTCCCCGTGGGGGTCAAACGGAAGGGTAGGTTTCGCCGAGACCCAGCAGGTGCCAGGCGTTGCGCCACAGGACTCCCTCCAGAGCGTCTCCGTCCAGGCCCGCCTCCCGGAGGGAGCGCAGCACGGCCTCCACGCTGCCGATGACGTGGGGGAAGTCGGAGCCGAACAGCATCCGCTGCGGCCCTACGGCTTCCGCCAGGCAACGGAGGGCGGGGGGATAAGGGTTCACGGTGTCGTAGTACACGTGGCGCAAAGCCTGGCTCGGTGGCTGGACCGTCCCCCCGCACTCCCGGTACGCCCGGTAGCCGGTGTCCAGGCGGCCCAGGAGGAAAGGAACCGTTCCGCCCGCGTGGGGAGCGATCACCTTCACCCGGGGGTAGCGATCGAAGAACCCGGAGTAGGCGAGCCGTGCCAGGGCCACGGTGGTCTCCACGGGGAAGCCCACCAGAGGCACCAAACTGTAGTCCTGCAGGGAGGCAGGAGGGAAGCCGCCCATGGGATGGAGGAAGACCACCACCCCCAGTTGGTCCGCGCGCTGCCAGAAGGCTTCAAACGCCGGGTCATCCAGGGTCCTGTCCCCCACCGTGGTCCCCACCACCACCCCGTCCAGCCCCAGTTCGCGGACCGCGACCTCCAGTTCCTGGATCTCCGCTCCGGTTCCCATGGGCACGCTGGCGAGGCAGCGGAACCGACGGGGGTGGCGCCCCTTGATCTCCGCGTACGCGCGGTTCACCAGACGCGCCACCTCCACCGCCGTGCCGTCCGGGAACGCGTACACGTTGGGACTGGTGAGGGACAGGACCTGGACGTCCACCCGCAGCTGGTCCATGAGGCGGAGCCGGTGTGGCAAGTCCACCATGGGTTCCGTGAGGGTCGCCAGGCGCGTCCCGTGCTGCTCCAGGTACTGGCGACCCTGGGCGTCTGTGCGCACGCGGATGCCCGGCGCCTCCCGCACCAACCGCTCCAGGTACGCCTGTGGGTAGAAGTGCGTGTGGACGTCGACCAGCACCACTCCCTCCTCCCCCGGCGGGATGTTCGCACGCTCCTAGACGTCCAGGTACACCACCGCGGACCAGCTCCCGGGGGACGCTTCCACCTGCGCTTGGTGGTACGTGGCGGACTTCACCTCGATCCCCCGGGGGTGGCGCTGGGGGTCGAAGGGCTCCCCCCACACCGTGGCCCGCACCCCTTGGGGTCCTGCCTGGTGGACCACGCACCGCCGGGCGAGCATCCCGTCCCGGCCGTGCAAGAACAGCAGCTCGTTCAGCCACTCCACCACCACCGCGGTGAGGTCGTCGGCGTGCACCTCCACTTCCCAGCTTCGCCGCTCCTGCACGCACTCGGGGTCCGTGATGAGGCGGAACAGCCCCACGGCCAACTCCTCCAGGAGTCCCTCCAGGGAGCCCGCCTGGGCGCGCAGCCCCACCTCTGCGGTGTGTTCCAGGACCTCCACCGGCACGGCCTAACCTGCTCCCGCGTCCTCCGCGTCCGCCGCAGGGACGAACTGCGGGTCGCCCATCAACTCCAGCAGCGTGCGGAGGAGGGAGGTAACCCGCTTCTCCCGGTGGCGGACCCCCCACAGGGTCCGGGTGGGGCGGAAGTCCGCGGTCTCCACCACCACCACGTGACCCCGGCGGATGGTTTCCTCCGCGGCCAGCCGGGACACCACTCCTACTCCCAGGTCGGCCACCACCGCCTGCACCAGGGCTTCGTTGTTCGGCAGTTCCATGGCCGGGGTGGGGACCAAGCCCAAGCTCCGGAACGCCCGCTCCGTGGCCTCCCGGGTGCCGCTGCCCCGCTCCCGCAGGACCAGGCGCTGGCGGACCAGCTCCGAGGCCGTCACGTCCTTGCGCCCCGCCAGCGGGTGCCGGGGGGAGGCGAGGACCACCAGCTCGTCGGTGTAGTAGGGGAAGTGCACGATGGACTCGTGCCGCATCCCGTCCCCCACCACCCCCACGTCCAGCTCGTTGCGCAGCAGCTTCTCGTACACCCGACGGGTGGGGAGGATCTCCAGGCTGATCTCCGCCTCCGGGGCCTGTTGGCGCACCCGGGCCAGAAGAGGAGGCAGCAGGTAGGTGGCGGGCGTGTTGTTGGCCCCTACCCGCAGGAGCCCTCCGGAAGCTCCCCGCAGGTCCCGCACCGCGCGCTCCGCCTCCTCCAGGAGGGCCAAAATCCGCACGGCGTACTCGTCCAGAACCCGCCCTGCCTCCGTGAGGAAGATCCGCTTGCCGATCTGCTCGAACAGTTCCACCCCCAGGGCCCGCTCCAGCTCCCGCACCTGGATGCTCACGGAGGGCTGGGTGATGCGGAGCTCCTCCGCGGCCCGGGAGAAGGACCCGGCGCGCACCACGGTGCGGAAGATCTTGAGCTGGTGAACGTTCAGCATCGCGCCCCACCTCCACTATACCTCTAGACCTCGAACGGCCTCACGCCCAAGGAGCGTGTCCCGGAAAAACCCCTCCCGCGGAGGGGGACCGGGGTGGCCTAGGGTGGCGGGCGGCCCCCGGAGGCCCCTGGACAGCTCCGCCCCGACGTCCTATCGTCTTTTGAGAAGAGGGCGAGGACGGAGGCACCGCCTCGGCCGCACCTTCAGCGAGTCGGCCGCGGGTGAGAGCCGGCGGGCGGCAGCGGCGGAGTCCACCTCCCGAGCTGCGGCGGAAACGCCGCCGGGTCGGCCCGATACCGCCGTGAGAGGTGCCGGCCCTCCGGGCCGGAATCAGAGTGGCACCGCGGGAACGAACCTCCCGTCTCTGAGACGCGGAGGTTTTCTTGTTGGCATTCTCTCAGGGAGGTGCACCGTGGACGAGCTGTTGTTGATCCCGGGACCCACCCCGGTCCCCGCGCCCGTGCGGGAAGCCGGGAGCCGGCCCATGACCAACCACCGCAGCGAGGCCTTCGCGCGGGTGTTGCAGGGCGTGTTGGAGGGGATGCGGGAGCTGTACCGCACCCGCCAGCCCGTGGTTCCGTACGCCAGCTCGGGCACCGGAGTCCTGGAAGCCGCGGTGGTCAACACGCTGTCCCCGGGCGACCGCGTCCTGGCCCTCTCCTGCGGGGCCTTCGGCAACCGGTTCGCCCGCATCGCCCAAGCCTACGGGGCCGAGGTGACCCTGGTGGAGGTGGAGTGGGGCACGGGGATCCCCCCCGAGCTGCTGGAGGAGCACCTCCGGAAAGACCGCTACCGGGCGGTGCTGCTGACCCACAACGAGACCTCCACGGGGGTGCAGAACGACTTGGCGGCCCTCAGCCGGGCTCGTGGCGACCACCCCGCCCTGCTCCTGGTGGACGCGGTGAGCTCCCTGGGGGCTGTACCCGTGGACATGGACGGGTGGGGGTTAGACGTGGTGGTCACCGCGTCACAGAAGGCCCTGGGGTGCCCGCCGGGGGTGAGCTTTCTGGCCGCCAGCCCCCGTGCGTGGGAGGCGCACCGGACCGCCCGCATGCCCCGCTACTACTGGGACATGGGGAGGACGGTGGAGGCCCTCCAACAGCCCCTGGCCCAGACCCCCTTTACCCCCGCGGTGTCGGTGTTTTACAGCCTGGAGGCGTCCCTGCGGCTGCTGCGGGAGGAGGGCTTCGAGGCCGTGTGGGAACGGCACCGTCGGCTCGGCGAGGCCACCCGGGCCGGGGTGCGGGCGTTGGGCCTCCGGCCGGTGGCGGAGGACCGGTGGGCCTCCCGTACGGTGACCGCGGTGTGGCTGCCCGAGGGGGTCTCCGCCAAGGCCCTGGTGGGCCGGATGCGGGAACGGCACGGCGTGGTGGTGGCGGGGGGACAGGGCAAGTTGGAAGGCAAGGTCTTCCGCATCGGGCACCTGGGCTACGTGTGGCCGCAGGACGTGCTGCGGTGCATGGAGGCCCTGGGGGAGGCGCTCAAGGACCTGGGCGTTTCCGTGGATCCTCAGGCGGGCGTGGAGGAGGCGCGGCGCGCCTTTGAGGCCGGGGCGGTGCAACGGGTGTGACGCCCATGCGGCTGGCTACCGAAGGACAGGCTGCCCACGCAGTGGGGCTCCGGCACCGCGTGTTGGTGGCGGACGGCCTCGGCGAGGCGGGGCTCCAGCGGCTGCGGGAGTCCTGTGAGGTGGAGGTGTGCGGCGGGCTTTCGGAGGAGGAACTGCGGGACCGGCTGGCGGGGGTCCACGCCTTGGTGGTGCGCAGCCGCACCCGCGTCACCCGCCGCGTCCTGGAAGGGGCCCGGGACCTCCGGGTGGTGGCGCGGGCGGGGGTGGGGGTGGACAACATCGACGTGGAGGCCGCCACCCGGGCCGGGATCCTGGTCATCAACACCCCGGACAGCAGCGTGCGGGCCACCGCGGAGCACACCCTGGCCATGCTCCTGGCCTGTTGCCGCAACATCCCCCAGGCCAACCGGTCCCTCTGGCAGGGCGAGTGGAAGCGGGAGGCCTTCGTGGGTGTGGAGGTCTACGGCAAGACCTTGGGGGTGGTGGGGTTGGGGCGCATCGGCAGCGAGGTGGCGCGGCTGGCCCGGGGGTTGGGGATGCGGGTGGTGGCCTACGACCCCTACGTGGGTGCCGAGCGGGTTGCCCGCCTGGGGGCGGAGGCGGTCAGTTTCGAGCGGCTGCTGGAGGAGTCGGACTTCGTGACCCTGCACGTGCCCCTGACTCCCCACACCCGGGGTCTGGTGGGGCGGGACCAGATCCGGCGGATGAAGCGCGGTGCGCGCCTGGTGAACTGCGCCCGCGGGGGTCTGGTGGACGAGGAAGCCCTTCTGGAGGCGCTGGATGAAGGACACCTCGCGGGGGCGGCCCTGGACGTGTTCGCGGAGGAGCCGCCCGAGGACCTGCGGCTGGTCCAGCACCCGCGGGTGGTAGCCACCCCGCACCTGGGAGCGTCCACCCGCGAAGCCCAGGAGGCCATCGGGGTGGACGTGGCGGAACAGGTGCTGCAGGCCCTGGCCGGGCGCCTCCCCCGGGGTGCGGTGAACGTGGCGGCCTTCCGAAGCGACAGCTGGGACCGCCTGAGCCCTCATCTGGAACTGGCCCGCGTCCTGGGAGCCCTGGTTCGGCAGCTGGCCCCGGGACCCATCTCCGCGGTGGAGGTGCACCTGGAAGGCGAACTCGGCCAGGTGGAGGCCGCACCCCTGGTGGCGTCGGTCCTGGTAGGGCTCCTCAGCGGGGTCACGGACCAGGTGGTGAACCTGGTGAACGCGCAGGTGGTGGCCGCGGAGCGCGGGATCCGGGTGGTGGAGTCCCGGCAGGAGACCAGCGAGGACTTCGCCAGCCTCATGCTGGTGACCGCACAGACCCCCGCGGGTGCGTTCCGGCTGGGCGGCACCCTCTTCGGCCGCAGCCAGCCCCGCATCGTGCGGATCGGGGAGTACCGCATCGACCTGGACCCCGCTCCGTACATGCTGTTTGCGTGGAACACGGACCGGCCCGGCATGATTGGCCGGGTGGGCACCATCCTGGGGCGGCACGGGGTGAACATCGCGGGCATGCACCTCGGCCGCGAGAGCCCCGGGGGCGTGGCGGTGATGGTCCTGACCCTGGACGACCCCGTGCCGGAGGAGGCCCTGGCGGAGATCCGGGCGGTGGACGGGATCTACGACGTGCGGGTAGCCCAGCTGTGAGCCGCGGTCCGGGAGACCACCCCGATCCCCTTTGGCTGGAGGGGTTTTTCCCGGACACGCTCGGAGGGCGGCGGTGGTGGACCTGAAGGCCCTGCGGGAAGACCCGGAGTTTTTCCGGAGTGCCCTGCGCCGGCGGGGTGCCGACCCCTCCCTGGTGGACCGCGCCCTGGAGCTCGACCGGCGGTGGCGGGAGGGCCTGCAGGAGGCGGAGCGGCTGCGGGCCCAGCAGAACCGCGCCAGCGAGGAGGTACCACGCCTGCAGGGGGAGGCCCGGGACCGCAAGATCGCGGAGGTGCGGGCTGTGGCCGCGCGTCTGAAGGAACTCGAGCCAGAGGTGCGGCGGCGCCGGGAGGCCTTGGAGCAGGTCCTCCTGCTCTTCCCCAACCCACCCCACCCGAGCGTCCCGGACGGGGCCGGGGAGCAAGACAACGTGGTGGTGCGCACGTGGGGCAGTCCCCCGCACTTCGACTTTGCTCCCGCGGACCACGTGGAGCTGGGCCGGCGGCTGGGGATTCTGGACTTCGAGCGGGCGGCCAAGGTCTCCGGCTCCCGCTTCTACTACCTCCTGGGCAAGGGAGCCCTGCTGGAGATGGCCCTGGTGCGCTACGCCCTGGACAGGCTCCTGCGGCACGGGTTCGTGCCCGTGATCCCCCCCGTGCTGGTGCGGCCGGAGATCATCACAGGCGCCTGGGGAGGGGCCAGCTTCGATCCCCAGCAGACCTACCGCGTGGCGGAGGACGAGCTGGCCTTGGTGGGGACCTCCGAGCAGAGCCTGGCGGGTTTTTACCGGGACGAGGTGCTGGAGGCGGACAGGCTGCCCGTCCGGTTCGCGGGGCTGTCCTGGTGCTTCCGGCGGGAGGCGGGGGCCCACGGCCGGGAAACGCGGGGTCTGTACCGCGTCCACCAGTTCGACAAGGTGGAGATGTTCTCGTACGCGCACCCCGAGCGGTCGTGGGAGGAGCACGAGTTCCTGGTGGGGGTGGAGGAGGAGATCCTGCAGGGCCTCGGGATCCCGTACCGGGTGGTGCTGCTGTGTGCGGGAGACCTGGGCACGGCCTCCGCCAAGACCTACGACCTGGAAGCGTGGATGCCCGGCCGCGGCGGGTACGGGGAGGTCACCTCCTGCAGCAACACCACGGACTTCCAGGCGCGGCGGCTCAACGTGCGCTTCCGGCAGCGGGGCAGGACGGACTACGTGCACACGTTGAACGGAACCGCCCTGGCCACCTCCCGGATGCTCATCGCGGTCCTGGAGAACTACCAGCAGCGGGACGGCACCGTCCGGGTGCCGGAGGCCCTGGTCCCGTACACCGGCTTCGACCGCATCGAGCCGCAGGGCTGAGGGGACCCCGTGGAGTCCTTCGAGGAGCTCCTGGCGCAAGGCGAGGCGGCCCTGGCGGAAGGGGCTTGGCAGCGGGCCGAGGAGCTGCTGCGGCGGGTGGTGACCCTGCAGCCCGCCTCCGCCCACGCCTGGAACAAGCTGGGCGTGGCCCTGGCCCGGCAGGGGCGGCACGAGGAAGCCCTGGACACCCTCCGGCAAGCCCTCCAGCGAGACCCCCACTACGCGCCCGCGTACTGCAACATCGGCACCGTCTACACGGAGCGAGGGCAGCTGGAGGAGGCGGTGCGGGCCTACCGAAAGGCCCTGGAGCTGGCCCCGGACTACGCGGTGGCGCACCAGAACCTGGCCGCGGTGTACAAGCGGCTGGGCCGCTACGAGGAGTTCGTGCGGCACATGAAGCGCGCGACCCGGCTTGCGTCCCGCCCTCCCGCGGCCGCGGGAAGGCCGGGCTGCCTGGCCGCCCTCCTCTGGGCGGCCGCCGCGGTGTTGTTCGGCTTCCGGTAGACCAGCCCCAGAAATCGCTGCGCGCTTTTTTGCGGGGACCCCGGTCCAACTCCCCGGTCGGAGGGTCTTTCCGGGACAAAGGTCCTGAGGGCCCCCAAAGGGGTGGTCCGGACCGGGGTCGCGGGGAGCGTTCACGGCCGGTAGCGGGCCACGGGGTCGGCGGTGAGGGTCGGGACCTGGGGGGCCCGCGCGGTGGTGCACCTCTGCAACAGGCGCTGGCGGGTTGCGGGCCACTCCGTGTGCAGCAGGCGGTAGACCACGGTGTCGTGGACGGTGCCGTCGCGGGCCACGTCCGCGGCGGGCTGGAATGCCTCCACGGAGGCGCCCAGCTTGTGGAGAGCCGCCCGGGCCGCCCCGTTGCCCGCGGAGGTCCTCCACCGCACCCGGGGCAGGCGGAGGGTGTCGAAGGCCAGCTGCAGCAGCAGCAGCATGGTCTCCGGGAACACCACGGTGCCCCGGTACGCGGGCAACAGCAGGGTGCAGCAGACCTCCCCACACCGCTGCACCGGCCGCAGGTCCACGAGGCCGGTGATCCCCGCCACGGCGAGGCCCGTCTCCCGCAAGCCCGTGGAGGAGGGGTCCGTGAAGGTGGCTCGGCGGTCCTCGGGGAGGGTCGAAGGCGGCCTGTAGCGGATCACGTAGGCGTGGATCCCGGGCCTGCGCAAGAGCCGCCGCAGGTACGCCCGCGTTCCCTCCACGGTGGTGTCGTCGGGCCAGTCCAGCATGGAACGGAACAGGGAAGGGTCCCAGGCGCGGGCCAGCTCCGGGGCGTCCGCGCTTGAGAGGTTCTGCAGCACCACGCACCGTCCCCGGAGGGGGAAGAGGAGGTCGTGGGGGATCCAGCGCGCCGCGTGAGGCTCCACCGTCCTCAGTCCGCCAGCTCCGACCGCAGGCGGATCAGGTGCAGCAGGTCGCTGCGGGTGAGGATCCCCACCAGGTCTCCCGCGGTGTCCAGCACCAGGAGCCGGCCGACCCCCGCCTGCGCCATGCGCGCCAGGGCCTCGTAGGCGGGCGCCTCCGGCCGCACCGTGTGCGCCCGAAGGATGGGGGTCATGGCGTCCCGCACCAGGGTGGTGGCCCACCGCTCCCGGGGCACTTGCTTGAGGTCGTGGAGGGTGATGATGCCCAACAGCCGGTCCCCGTACACCACGGGGTAGCCCCCGTGCTTGCGGGGCAGGAAGTACCGGGCCACCACTTCCTCCAGGGTGAGGTCCGCCTCTACGGTCACGGGGTCGGGGGTCATGATGTCCCGGACCTGCACGCCCCGGAGGGCGTGCCGCAGCACCATCTGCTGGTACGAGGCCCCCGCTCCCTGGTCCAGGAACCAGCCGATGAGCACCAGCCACAGGCCGTCCACGGGCCGACCGGTGAAGAGGGCCAGGACCCCCAGGGCGATGAAGGCCGCGGCGGTGGCGTGGCCCAGGGCGGTGCTGACGCGGGTGGCCCGCTCCAGCCCCCACACCGACCACAGGAGCGCCCGCAGCACCCGGCCGCCGTCCAAGGGGAAGGCGGGGAGGAGGTTGAAGGCGGCCAGGAGGAGGTTTACCGTCGACAGGTACTCCATGAGGGCGGTGGCAGGCACCGGCTCGCCGCCCGGCCTCAGCAGGCGGAAGACCCCCGCCAGCAACAAGGAGGTGGCGGGGCCCGCCAGGGCCACCCAGAGCTCGTGGGAGGGTCGCTCCGGCTCCCGGGTGATGTGTGCCACACCCCCGAACAGGAACAGGGTGATGCTGCGGGTGGGGATGCGGAAGTGCCGCGCCACCAAGGCGTGCCCCAGCTCGTGGACCAGCACGGAGCCGAACAGCAGCAGGGCGCCCGCGAACCCCATGGTCCAGTAGGTCTCCGTGGGCAGGCCCGGGAGGCGCTGCGGGAACAGCCCGCGGGCCAAGGACCACGCGATGGCCCACACCGCCAGAAACCAGGTGAGGTGTACCTGGACCGTGATCCCCAAAAGACGCCCGATGCGGATGGAGCCCGTCATGCAACCTCCCTCGGTGCAGCGCGCTGGGCGGGAATTTCACCGCCGGCCGCCCGCCTCCCTGCGCGTGCTCCAGACCCGGCGGCCATGGCCGCGGGGTCTTTTCCGGGAGGCGCTCCTCGCCTAGGATCGTGGCGGGAATACCCGGCCGCGGCGCCGCGGTTTTGAGCACCAGAACACCCTGGAAACGGAGGAGGCCCGAGGAGGATGGCCAAGCCGGTGGAAGTCACGGACGAGAGCTTCGAGCGGGAGGTGCTGCAGGCCCAGCTCCCCACGGTGGTGGACTTCTGGGCGGCGTGGTGCGGTCCGTGCCGCATGATCGCCCCCCTTGTGGAGGAGCTGGCCCGGGAGTACGAAGGCCGGGTGAAGTTCGCGAAACTGGACGTGGACCGGAACCCTTCCACCGCGGTCCGGTACAACATCCTGTCCATCCCGACCCTGGGCGTGTTCAAGGGCGGGGCCCTGGTGGAGCGCATCGTGGGCTACATGCCCAAGGCCGAGCTCAAGCGGAGGATCGACGCCGCGGTGGGCGCTACCGTGTAAGGTCGGCCTGCCGCCGGGCCAGTTCGGAGACGGCCTCGTGGATCCGGAACACCACCACGAGGGCCTCCAGGGTCAGCCGGAGGAACGCGCAGGCCAACAGGAAGCCGAGGGGGGCGGTGACCAGGCCCAGCAGGGCGGCGCCACCGCCCCGCACCAAGGCCGCCAGCAGCAAGGCCAGGCTCCACAGGGCCGCCAGGCCTACGCCCACCGCGTACACCCACCGGGCCACCCGCACGGTCACCAGGTGCTCGAAGGAGAAGTCAAACAGGGAGGCGAGGAACGGCCCTTCCGGTGGTCTCATGGTGCCCTCCGTTTTTGCCGGAGGGTTCGGCGGGGAAGCCGGGGGCTCCTCGGTCAGCCCTGGCGGGCCAGCCAGCGCTCCGCCTCGATGGCGGCCTGGCAGCCGTACCCTGCCGCGGTGACCGCCTGGCGGTAGGTGTGGTCGTGCACGTCCCCCGCGGCGAACACGCCCTCCACGCTGGTCATCATCCCCTGCTTGAGGACCACGTAGCCCGCGTGGTCCAGCTCCAGCTGCCCGCGGAACAGCTCCGTGTTGGGCACGTGGCCGATGGCCACGAACACCCCGTCCGTGGCCAGCTCCAGGGTCTTTCCCGTCTGCGTGTGCCGGAGCCGTACCCCCGTGACCCGGGAGTCCTCGCCCAGGATCTCGTCCACCACGTGGTTCCACACGAACTCGATCTTGGGGTTCCGGAAGGCCCGCTCCTGGAGGATGCGGCTGGCCCGGAGCTGGTCCCGGCGGTGGACCACCCGCACGGACTCCGCCAGGTTGGCCAGGTACAGGGCCTCCTCCATGGCGGTGTCCCCGCCTCCCACCACCACCACCCGCTTGCCCCGGAAGAAGAAGCCGTCGCAGGTGGCGCAGGTGCTGACCCCCCGTCCGAGGTACCGCGCCTCGGAAGGCAGGCCCAGCATGCGGGCGCGGGCCCCCGTGGCCACGATCACCGCCCGGGCCTCGTACACCTCCCCGTTGCCGGCCTGGACCCGGAAGGGCCGCGTGTGGAAGTCCACGGCCACCGCGTCCTCCGTGACGAACTCCGCGCCCACCCGCTCTGCTTGGCGTCGCATCTGCTGCATGAGCTCGGGGCCGAGGATGGGTTCCGCGAAGCCCGGGTAGTTCTCCACTTCCGTGGTGAGCATGAGCTGGCCCCCGGGCTGGGAGCCCTCCAGGACCAGGGGGTGCAGGTTGGCCCGGGCAGCGTAGATGGCCGCGGTCAGGCCCGCGGGGCCCGAGCCCAAAATCACCACGTCCCGCATGCTTCCCTCCGCGTGGCAGGTTTCTTGCCCTCACCAACGGCCCGGGCGGTCCCGGGATTCCCCTCCTAGGGTATATAAGGCGAGGAGCCTGTCCCGGAACAGGCCTGCGACAGGGAAACCGGGGCCGTGTCCGGAAATGCTCCCGGGCCGGCAAGACGGGGTCCAGCACGGACCGGCCGGGGGGTCTGGATGCCGAACGCACGCTTCCGCACCGACGTGGACTACTACGAGGTGCTGCAGGTGCACCCCAGCGCCCACCCCGCCGTCATCCGCAAAGTCTACCACGTGCTCATGCTGGACCTGAAGCACCACCCGGACTTGGGCGGGGACGTGGAGCGGGCGCAGCTCATCAACGAGGCCTTCGCGGTGCTTTCGGACCCCGAGCGGCGGGCGGAGTACGACCGGTTTCGTGCCGAGGTGGGGATCCGGACGGAGTCGCCCGGCGCGGCCCGGAGCGCTCCGGAACAGGCCGCAGACCCGGAGGTCCACACGGTCCTGTGGGAGCAGCTCCAGGAAGCCATGGCTGCCCTCTCCGCGTGGCCGCCCCGGAAGACGCCGCCTCCCTTTTGCCGTGGAAGGGTGGCCGGGGTGGAGGCGGGTCCCTTGGCCCGGGTGCACGGGTTCCGTTACACGGGTTCCATCCGGGCCGCGCAGGAGAAGTTGGGCGAGGAACTGGACTTCCGGACCTACGCGCAGCCCTCGGGAGGACTGCGCATGGTGGTGGTGTCGGCCCGGGGGACGGTGGTGGCGGGCTTGCTCTGTGGGGCCCACGAGGGCATGGGCAACCCGGAGCTGGTGCGTGCCTTCGCCACAGAGGTCACCGGAGGTGAGGTGGAACCGGACGCGGTCACCCGCTTGCTGCACGCGGTGGAGTACCTGGACTCCGGGCACCGACG
>Ga0079997_119210_pt1 | contig 17590 bp, 15 predicted proteins | sample PerSpoCPS_CMetaG_FD_69200 | JGI IMG/M metagenome (GOLD analysis project Ga0079997, IMG submission 69200) | Archaeal communities from Yellowstone National Park, Wyoming, USA - Perpetual Spouter C (PS_C) MetaG (SPADES assembly) (version 2) | ecosystem: Environmental > Aquatic > Thermal springs >... | reverse complement strand
GGGGGGGGTGCGGCGCTGTCCCGGATCGGGGGGAAGATGGTTGATTGGCCCCCCCTTCGATCGAGCGGGGCCACCGGCCCCGATCACCGGATCCCTCAGGTGACCGGCCCGCAGGCGGGCCCCCGCCGGGACTCGCTCCCGGTCCCCGCCGTGGCGAAAAGGGAGAGACGCTTCTCCGCCTCCCGCCGGCCGCAGCGGGGGCATTCGATCTCCTCCGTCGGGGTGTTCCACCGCACCAGCCGCTCGAACTCGGCGCCGCAGGCGCGACAGCGATACTCGTAAAGCGGCATCGCTCGCCCCACCTCCTTCGACGCGGAATCCCGCGGCGAGGGATCCTCCACGGATCCCGGGCGGTGAGGGGGCGATAACCGGGTTACCCCCTACCCGTATAGAAGGATAAACCGGAGGGGCCGGTGTGTCAAACGCGAGGCAAAGCCCTACAGACCCAGGTAGGCCTGACGGACCCGGTCGTCGCGGGCGATCTGGCGGGCGGGGCCCTCCAGCTCGATGCGCCCGCCGCTGAGGACATAGGCGTAATCGCTGACGGCCAGGGCCAGGTGCACGTTCTGCTCCACCAGGAGCATGGTCAGCCCCTGGGCTTTCAGGCGCCGGATGACCTCGAAAAGGTTCAGCACCAGAAGCGGGGAGAGGCCCAGGGAGGGCTCATCCAGGAACAGCACGCGGGGTTCGGCCATGAGGGCCCGGGCGATGGCCAGCATCTGCTGCTCGCCCCCGCTGAGGGTCCCCGCCTTCTGGTGGCGGCGTTCCTTCAGGCGGGGGAAGAGATCGAAGACGTAATCCAGGTTCTGGCGGAAGCGGGCGCGCGCCCGGCCGGTCACCGCTCCCATCTCCAGGTTCTCCTGGACCGTCATATCGGTGAAGAGCTGCCGGCCCTCGGGGACCAGGATCAGCCCCATGGCCGCTTTGCGGTGCGGGGGAAGCAACGTGATGTCCTGGCCGTCGAAGAAGATCGCCCCCCGCCACGGCCGGATCAACCCCATCACGGCGCGCAGGGTGGTGGTCTTGCCGGACCCGTTGGCGCCGATGAGCGTGGTCAGCCGCCCGGCTTCCAGCCGGAACGAAAGACCCCACAGGATCTGCACCTCTCCGTAGCCGGATGTCAGGTCCCGGACCTCCAGAAGGGTCATCCCGCTCCTCCGTTGGCTTCCAGCAGGCTCTGGGAGAGGCGGGGGTCGCCCAGGTAGGCTTCGATCACCCGGGGATGGTGGGCGATCTCCTGCGGCGTGCCCTCCGCGATCACCTCCCCGTAATCCAGCACCACGATGCGATCGGAGACGTTCATGATCGCGTGCATCAGGTGTTCGATCATCAGGATGGTGATCCCGCTCTCCCGGATGGCGCGGATCACCCCCACCATGGCGGCGACCTCCGTTGGGTTCAGCCCCGCCAGCACCTCGTCCAGCAAAAGCAGGCGCGGCCGGGCGGCCAGGGCGCGGGCCAGCTCCAGGCGTTTCTTCTCGGCCACGTTCAGCTTTGCCGCCTCCACATCCCGTTTGTCCGCCAGGCCCACCTGTTCCAGGACGGCCAGGGCGATCTCCCGGGCCTCGCGAAGGGAGCGGTTCTCCCGGCCGAAGCAGGCGCCGACCATCACGTTCTCCAGGACCGTCAGCTCGTTCAGCGGGCGCACGATCTGATGGGCCCGGGCGATCCCCTGGCGGGCGATCTCGTAGGGGGGACGCCCGGTGATGTCCCGCCCGCAGAAGATCACCCGTCCCTCCTCGGGCCGATACACGCCGTTGATCACGTTGAAGAGCGTGGTCTTGCCGGCGCCGTTGGGGCCGATCAGTCCCAGGATCTCCCCCTCCCGCAGGTGGAGGGAGACCCGGTTCAGCGCCTGCAGCCCGCCGAACCGTTTGGAGACCCCCTGAACCTCGAGCAGGTTCATGCCAGCATCCTCCGGAGAGCCGGGAAACGGGCCCGCAGCCAGCCGATCAGGCCTGCCGGTATGAACAGGATGATCAGCAGCAGGAAGGCCCCCGCCAGGGCTAAGTGCAGGTTCTTGAACAGGGGGCTGGTCAGCAGATAACCCCGGAGCCGCTCGTAGAGCGCGGCCCCCAGGATCGGCCCCCACACCGTCCCCTGTCCACCCAGCATCACCATCACAATGGTCTCAATGGAAAGGTGAAGCCGGAAGGCATCCCCCGGCTCGATGTTCCCGTTCTTGAAGAAGAACAGCACCCCCACCATGCCCGGGAACAGCGCCGAGAGGGCGTAGGCCAGGGTCTTCCAGCGAGGGGCCCGCACGCCCAGGACCAGGGCTGCGTCCTCGTCCTCCCGGATGGCCATCAACCCCAGCCCGAATTTGGAGCTCTTCACTGCAAAGCTCACCCCCACCGTGAGCAGGGCAAGGGCCAGCAGCGTGCCGTAGCTGAGCCAGAGGGCGCGGGCGGGCCCGCCATAGGCGTTGTAAACGGCGAAGTTCAGCGACATGCCGGTGGGGCCGCCGAAGGGCTCGAAGTTGGTCACGAAGGCCCGGACGGCCTCGTTGATCCCGATGGTGGCCAGGGCGAAGTAAGCCCCCCGCAACCGGAGGATGATCGCGCCCAGGCCCAGGGCCATGGCGGCCGTCGCCACCCCCGCCGCCGCCATCGCCGGCCACAACCCCCATCCGTGGCGGTGCATCAGGTAGAACCCGATGTAGCCCCCCAGCCCGAAGAAGACGATGTGGCCGAAGTTGACGTATCCGGTGTAGCCCAGCAGGATGTTCAGGCTGGAGGCCAGCACGATCAGCATGAAAATCAGGAACAGATCCTCCCGCAGGGTGGCCGAGCCGGTGGCCACCGGCCACAGGCCCACCCCCAGCAGGACGATCAGCGTGATCCACAGGGAACGCGAGCGCCAGAACTCCATCGTCCTTCACCCGGGCAAAAGGATCCCTATCGCTCTCCCAGCAATCCCTGGGGGCGCACCAGCAGCAGCAGGACGAACATCGCGAACTCGATGACGGGGACCCAGCCGGTGGGCAGGAAGACCGGGATGAGCCCTTCCAGGACGCCCAGGATCAGGCCGCCCAGCAAGGCCCCGGTGGGGTTCCCCAGCCCGCCCAGCACGCAGATCACGAAGCTCTTCAGCTCGTAGGTCCCGCCGGACAGGATCGTGAACGGGAAGAAGGTGGCGATCAGCCCCCCCGCCGTCGCCGCCAGCATCGTCCCCAGCCCGAAGCTCAGGGCCAGGATCCGCGTGGAGGGGATGCCCATCAGCTCCGCGGCGGCCCGGTTGCTGGCCACCGCCCGCACCATCTTCCCGAGCGTGGTCCGGTAGAGGAACAGATAAAGGGCCGCGGCGATCAGCAACGCCGCCAGGGCGGCCACCAGCCGGGTGCCCAACAGGACCACCGGGCCCAGGGTCAGGCTCCCCAGGGAGAGGTTGACGTTACGGGGAGTGGTGGTGAACAGGGCCGTGCCCACCCCGATGATCATCATGTTGACTGAGAAGGTCGCCAGCAACGTCGAGAGATGAGGAGCGTTGAGCACCCGGTGGACGGCGACGGCGTAGATCAGGACGCCGGAGAGCAGGCCCAGGAGGGCCACGACGAACAGCCCTACGTAAGGATGCACCCCGGCCTGGGCGAAGAGGAGATAGACGCCGAACATCCCCAGGGCGATGATCGGGCCGTGGGCCAGGTTGATCACCCGCATCACGCCCCAGATCAAGGTGAGCCCCATGGCGGCCAGGCCGTAAACGAAGCCCAGCAACAGCCCATCGATGAGCGAGGCCAGCAACACTCCCGGATCCACCCGAGCCTCCTCCCGGATCAATGGCGAAGTTCCTCAGATGGCATAACCCGATGATCCGACACCGCCCCAACGATTCGGGGCCGGGGGGATCCTTCTCCCCCCGGCCCGCGCTGCTTCACCGGCTCAGGGGATAGAGCGGCGTCGCCGCCTGGGCGGCCTCCGGCCAGACGATGGGACGGATCAAGTTCCCCGAGGCGTCCTTCTGCCACTGGAGATAGACCATCTCGTGGCCGATCTGCTTGCCGTGGGCCTTCCCGGTGTCGAACTTGATGCGGCCGTAGAAGGTCATGATGTCCATCTTCTCGAGGGCCGCCTTCACCTTCTCCGTGTCCGTGGAGCCGGCGTCCTCGATGGCCTTCTGAAGGACCAGGCCGGCGGCGTAGCCCCCGGCGGCGTGATAGCCAGGCTCGTAGCCGTATTTGGCCTTGTAGGCGCTGACGAACTGATCCACCGTCGGGCCATACCAGGGCAGCCCCGCCGCCTTCGCCGAATCCGGCGAGTATTTCGCGCCGGGCTCCCACTGGCTGGGGCCGATCACGCCCACCGCCGCGTCGCCCAGCTGCGCGAACTCCGGCACCGCCGGGGCCACCAGCAGGGCGATCATCTTCACCGGCACCTTCTTCTCGAACAGCTGCTTGGCCAGCGTGGAGCCGTCCTGGAAGTGACCGCCGCCGATGATGGCGTCCGGCTTAGCCGCCATGATCTTGTTGATGAAGGGCCCGAAGTCGGTGGTCCCGGTCTCGTAGCCCTCGAAGAGCACCACCTCGAAGCCCTGGCTCTCCGCATACGGCTTGGCGGCGTTCACCACGTCGGTGGAGAACTTCTCGTTCTCATAAACGATGGCGATCCGCTTGGCGTTCGGATCCATCTTCTTGAGGAAATCGATGGCCCCCGTCAGATAACGGCTGGCCGGGGTGTAGATCTGGAAGATGTGCTGGTAGCCTTTCTCATAGGTGCTGTCGGAGGCAGCCCCCGTGGTGATCATGATCTTGCCGTATTGCTCGGCGATCACCGCCGCGGCGTCAGCCAAGCCGCTGCTGTAGGGGCTGATCAGGAAGTCCGCCTTGTCCTCGTTGATCAGCCGGACGTAAAGCTGTTGGACCCGTTCCTTAGCGCTCTCGTCGTCGTAGAACTTGAGCTCGACCTGGAGCACCGTGCCGTCGGGCAGCCGGATGCCCCCCGCCCGCTGGAGGTCCTCCAGCCAGAGCTGCAGGCCCTGGACCTGTTCCTTGGACTCCTTGGTCAGCTTGCCGGTCTGGGAGGCGGTGAAGCCCAGGATGATCTTCTTCACGGCGGGGGTGGGGGAGGCGGCCGGGGTGGGGCTGGGTTGGGCTGCCGGCTGAGCCGGCCCCGCCGGCGTCGCCGTGGGCGCCGGGGGCGTGGGAGTGGCGCACGCGGCCAGCAGCGCCAGGCCGATCAGGATCCCGATCCACTTCAGCCCGCGCACCATCGCAACCTCCTGCGCACTGGAGTTCGGGGCATGCCCGTCATCCCTTAAGTTAGGCGGTCGGGATAAAATGTCCACAAACGATCGTTCGCCGCGCATAAACGCCGCGTAAACACCCCGGATCGGAGAGGGGGGACCCATGGGGAGGGGGCATCCGCATGATCTGCGGACCACGTTGCTGGCCGCTTATGGTCTGCTGATCGGCTGGATGATCGCCCTGGGCCTCCTGTTCCATTTCTGGAGCGCCGACCGGCTGCTCCGGGACGCCGAGGCCTCCAATCGGGCTCTGGCCCAGGCGGTGGGGCTGGAGACCGAAGCCTGGCTCCAGGACGCGATCCAGGCCGTGGAGGCCCTCGCCCGGATGGAGGCGGTGCGCCGGCATGACCTCCGCGCCCTCCCAACCCTCTTCGCCCCCGCCTTCTCCGCCCGCCCGGACGCCCTGATGCTCTTCCTCCTGGATCGCCGCGGCCTGATGCGCTATCACTACCCGGAGGGACCCGGGAGCACGGTGGGCTGGGATTTCAGCTTCTGGAATTATTTCCAGGCCGCCGCTCAGGGGAACGGCCCGGTGCTCTCCAAGGGATGGCTCTCCCCCACCACCGGGAAGCCCGTGGTGACGATCGCCATGCCCCTGAAGGATGAGCGGGGCGACTTCAACGGAGTGGTGGCCCTCAATCTCTCCCTGGAGCGCCTCAGCACGGTCCTGCGGACCGTCGCCGGGGACCATCTGGATCTCCGCCTGTATGACGCCACCGGGCAGCTGATCGCCGCCTCCGGCCCCCTGATCCCGCTGGATCCGACCTACCGGCTGGATCCGGGGGAAGCCGTCCCCCCGGGCCTATTCCGGGATCCCGAAGGGCGGGCCTGGGTGGCGACCTCCCTGTTTCTTCCCCGAACCGGATGGCGCATCCTGGTGCGCCGCCCCGCCGATGAGGCCCTGGCCACCCTCTATATGTTCCGGCGGGGGCTGCTCCTCCTGCTCACGCTGGTGCTGATCAGCGGCTTCGGCTTCTGGTATCTCCTCACCCATCAGGCGCTGCGCCCGCTGGAGGCCATCGCCCGCTTCAGCCGGGAGCTCGGCGAGCATCCGGGATCGGCCAGCGCCGCGCCCATCCTCCGCCTGACCGCCCGCGGGGATCAGATCGGGCACCTCGCCCGCTCGCTGCTCTGGATGCAGGCGGCGATCGAACGACGCCTGAGCGAACTGCGCACCCTCCTCGACACCGGGCGCGTCGTCCTGTCCTCGCTGGAAACCGAGGCGGTGATCGCCACCATCCTGGAGCAAATCCAGCGCCTGCTCCGCGTCCCCACCTGCGCCCTCTTCACCCTGGATGAGCGCACGGGGCGGTATCGGGTGCGCGCGGTGCGCGGGCTGAGCCCGGATTACGCCCGCGGGCTCTCCTTCCATCCGGATGATCCGCGCTCGCCCACCATGCGCGCCATCCGGACCGGCCGCCCCGTCCAGATCGCCGATATCGAGGTCGAGGGTTATCCGGAGCTGCGGGAGCGGGCGCGCCGGGAGGGGTTCCGTTCGCTCCTGGCGGTGCCGCTTCAGGCCCGCCACGTTCCTCCCGCCGCCCTGGTGATCTACCGGCCGGACCCCCATCCCTTCTCGGAGGACGAGGTCTCCCTGGCCTGGAACTTCGCCAACCTGGCCGCCTTCGCCCTGGAGCACGCCGTCCTCTACGCCCGCAGCGACATGCTCCTCCAGCAACAGACCCGCCGGCTGGAAACCCTGATCGAGCATCTCCATGATGGACTGATCATGGAAAGCCGGGAGCGGGAGATCCTGTATATGAACCGGCGGGCGGCCGAATGGTGCGGCCTGGAGGAGCCGTGCGCGCCGGGATGCTCCGCCGACATCGCCTACGCGGCCTTGCTCCCGCATCTCTCCCCTTCGGAAGAGGCCGCCCGGCTGCTGGAGGGGACCGATGAGGGAACAGTAGAAGTGCGCTGGCAGAGGGACGCCCGGGCTCGGGAGCTCCGCATCCAGAGCCTGCCGGTCCGCGGGGAAGGAGAGGAGCGCCTGGGGCGCATCCTGGTCCTCCGGGACATCACGGTGGAGCGGGAGCTGGATCGGGCGAAATCGGCCCTGCTCTCCGCCGTCTCCCACGAGCTGCGCACCCCCCTGGCGGCCATCCAGGGCTACACCACCACCCTCCTGGCGGAGGATGTGGAGTGGGATCCGGCGGCGCGCCGGGAGTTCCTTCAGATCATCCTGGAGGAGACGGAGCGGCTGGCCCATCTGGTGAGCAATCTGCTGGATCTCTCGCGCCTGGAGGCGGGGGCCTTGACCCTTAACCGGCAGCCCTACCCCCTGGAGGCCCTCATCGCCCGGGCCCGCCGGGGCCTCCGGGCGAACACCCATCCCATCTTCGTGCAGCTGCCGCCGGATCTGCCTCCTGTCGACGTGGACGCGGCGCGCATCGAGGTGGTCTTTCGGAACCTCCTGGACAACGCCCTCCGCTACACGCCTCCGGGCACGCCCATCACCGTCTCCGCCGGCGTCGCGGACGGGGTGGTGGTCGTCCGCGTGCGCGATGAGGGCCCGGGTATCCCGCCCGAGCATCGAGGGCGCCTGTTCGATCGCTTCTACCGCATCCCCGGCCAGGTTCGATCCTCCGGTGCCGGCCTGGGCTTAGCCATCTGCAAGGGCTTCATCGAGGCCCACGGGGGTCGGATCTGGCTGGCCGATGAGGGCCCGGGCGCAACCTTTGTATTCACCCTCCCGATCTGGAGGGGCGACGATGGCCGAGCGGATCCTAGTGGTGGAGGATGAGGAACCGCTCCGGCGGTTCATCGCCCGCAACCTGTCCGCCCGCGGATACGAGGTGCAGACGGCCTCGGACGGCTACGAGGCGCTGCGGCGGTTCGAGGAGCAGGCCCCGGATCTGGTGATCCTGGACATCCTGTTGCCGGGGCTGAACGGGCTGGAGGTCCTCCGGCGGATCCGCCAGGCCTCCCTGGTCCCGATCCTGGTGCTCACGGCGCTGGACCAGGAGGCGGACAAGGTCACGGCGCTGGACCTGGGGGCGGATGATTACCTCACCAAGCCCTTTGGGGTGGGGGAGCTGCTCGCCCGGGTGCGGGCGGCCCTGCGCCGGATGCGCTGGAGTGAGGGAACCGGCGGGCCCGGGATCCTGCGGGTGGGCGATCTGGAGCTGGATGGGGACCAGCGACGGGCCTGGCATCGGGGGGAGCCCCTGCGGCTGACCGGAAAGGAGTTCGATCTGCTTTATCTCCTGGCCCGCCACGCCGGGCGCACCCTCTCCCATCGCTTCCTGCTCCAGCGGGTCTGGGGGCCGGAGTATGTGGATGAGGTGGAATACCTTCGGGTCTACATCGGGCGGCTGCGGCGCAAGCTCGGGGAAACGGGGGATCACCGGCACCTCTTCACCGAGCCCGGCTTCGGCTACCGGCTGGAGGGATAGGGCCCAGGGGATGCGGTTTCGATTAAAATCCATTAAGAGATCCTTGCCTCCCATCCGGGCAGTCAGGAGGGAAGGATGCCGGCGGCCAGCGAGCTTCGACCGGGGATGACCGTTGCGCTGGAAGGGAACCTGTTCCGCGTGATCGAGGCGGTTTACCACTCGGGCACCGCCCAGCAGAAAGGGGTGGTCCACGCGAAGCTGCGCAACCTGCGCACCGGCGTGGTGGTGGACCGGCGCTTCCGGCCCGAGGAGCGGGTGGAGGAGGTCGCCCTGGAGCGCCGGGTGATGGAATACCTCTACAACGACGGCGAGATGTTCTACTTCATGGACCCCGAGACCTACGATCAGGTCCCCGTCCCGGCGGCGATGATCGGCGACCTGGAGGTCTTCCTCCAGCCCAACCAGCGGATCCCCGTGGAGTTCCACGAAGGCCGTCCCGTCGCCGTGGCCTTCCCCGAGACCGTGGACCTGCGGGTGGTCCACACCTCCCAGCCCCTGCGCGAACGGGAGAGCCATGTCTACAAACCCGCCATCCTGGAGAACGGCCTGGAGGTGCTGGTCCCCCAGTTCATCGCGGAAGGGGACATCGTCCGGATCAACGTCTACACCCGGGCCTACGTGGACCGCGTGGGGAAGCGGGGGGCCTGATCTATTCCATCCCCAGCCGGCGCAGGTCCTCCTCGCTCAGCCCGAAGTAATGCCCCAGCTCGTGCAGGAGGGTGCGGCGGATCTCCGCCCGCAGCCGGAAGGGGTCGTGGCCGAAGTCGGCCTCTAAGGGGCGGCGGAACAACCGAATGCGGGAGGGCCAGGCGATGTGCATGCGCTCCCGTTCCCCGCGGGTGGGCCCTTCGAACATCCCGTAGAGGTTCTCCCCGGGGGGCAACCCCAGCGCCGCCTGCTGCGCCGGGGAGGGCTCCTCCTCCAGCAGCACCGCCACGTTATCCACCGCCTCCCGCAGGTCCGCCGGGAGGCTCTCCAGCACCTCCGTCCAGATCCGCTCCACCAGCTCAGGGGTGATCCGAAGGCGTCGCCGCCGCATCCGGTGGGGGTTCCTCCAAGGGTTCGGGGATCGGCACGCGGACGAAGATCCGGTCGGCCAGGCGGCGTCGAATGCGGTGGGTCTGATCCCCCACCCGGATCCGCAGGCCGGCCCCGGGCTCCTGTTCCTCGACGGTCACCCGGGTTCCGGGCCGCAGGCCGACCCGGGCGGCCTGGCGCAGCGTGGACACCTCATCCGTCACCCGCAGCACCTCACAGGCCACCCCGAGGGGTGCCTCGCTCAGGCGACAGGCGAGGGGAGCGGGGATCTCGCCGGAGCGGGTGGGGATGGGATCGCCGTGGGGGTCGTAGGCGGGGTGGCCCAGCAAGGCGGCGATGCGCTCCTCCAGTGCCTCGCTGATGGCGTGCTCCAGCCGGTCCGCCTCCGCGTGGACCTCGTCCCAATCGTAGCCCAGGGCCTCCATCAGGAAGAGCTCCAGGAGGCGATGGTGCCGGATCACCTCCAGGGCGATGCGGCGGCCGGCGCGCGTGAGGGCCACTCCGCGATAGGGGGTGTAGTGGACCAGGCGGAGCCGGGCCAGCTTCTTCAGCATCCCGGTCACGGAAGGGGGGGAGACGTTCAGGTATTCGGCCAGCCGGGTGGTGCTCACCGCCCCCTCCCGCTCGGCCAGGATGTAGATCGCCCGCAGATAATCCTCCATCGAAGCGCTCAACCGGGGCATGCCCCGTTCGGCCCCCTCTCCGGATTCCTTCCTTCATCTTAACACAAAGATCTCATCCCGGGGAGCGCCGTTCGCGCCTCAACGATGGTCAGATCCCATCTATGAGGATGATGCCTTCCTTTGCCCAATCGCCATCCATGCTCCAGAAGGAGCCGCCTTCCGCTGCGTCTACGACGGCCTCTACCGCCTGGTTGCCGTCGCCGACCCTGAGGGCTTCGTCACCCGCTCCGAATACGACCCGAACGGCAACCGCACCGCCCTCGTGGACGGCAACGGCCACCGTACGGCCTTCACCTACGATCCCCTGGACCGCCTGGAGACGGTGACCAACGCTGAAGGGGAGACCATCCGCCATGTCTACGACCCGGTGGGCAACCAGACCCTGCGGATCGAGCCCGACGGGGTGGTGACCCGCTACGACTACGACGGGGTCTACCGCCTGGCGGCCGTCACCCTGAACCACCGCCCCGGCGCGCCGGCGGACCGCCAGACCAACGTCGCCTATCGGTATCATTACGATCCGGTCGGCAACCGGGTGCAGGCGGACCTGCCGCCCAACGCCGCGGCCCTCACCCGCACGTTGCGCTACGAATACGACTCCCTCCACCGCCTGGTGGCCGAGACCGACCCTCTGGGGAACACCTGGCACTACGCCTACGACCCCGCCGGGAACCGGGTCCGCCGGGTGGACCCCGCCGGCCGTGTCACCACCTACACCTACGACGCCGACAACCTCCTGGTCCGCATCGCCTACGACGACGGCGTCGTCATCGCCTTCGCCTACGATGAGAACCACAACCGCACGGCGATGACCGACACCCTGGGGGTGAGCCGCTGGGCTTACGATCCCCTCAACCGGGTGGTGGAGGCAACCGACAGCCTGGGCCGCCGCCTGCGTTATGCCTACGATCCGGCCGGCAACCGGGTGGCCCTGACCCTGCCCGAGGGCGGGGTCCTCCGGTATGATTACGATGCCAGCAACCGGCTTCGGGAGGTGACGGATCCCGAGAGGCGGCGCACGCGTTTTGAACGGGACGGGGTGGGGAACCTGGTGCGCCAGGTCAACCCCAACGACACCGTGACCGAAGCCTCCTACGACCAGGCGAACCGGCTGCGGAGCCTGACCACCCGCCGCCTGGATGGGACGGTCATCGCCGCCTTTGCCTACGAAGTGAACGAGGTGGGCCTGCGGACGGTGATGACCGCCACCTACGGCTGGCGCAACCCGCCCGTAGTGACCGAGCGCTACACCTACGACCCCCTGCGCCGTCTGACCGGCGTGACCGACAGCGAGGGCTTCCGGGCGGTCTACGAATACGATGCCGCCGGCAACTGCACCCGGTGGTGGGCCAACGACGACCGGACCACCCCGCGGCCGCGGGACGGCTTCGAGGTCACCTACACCTACGATGCGGCGGACCAACTGTTGCAGGCCCTGCGGGTGGGCGCTCAACCCAACGACCGTCAGGCCTTCGTCTACGCCTACGATGCGAATGGCAACCGGGTGAACCTGAACTGGCCGGGTCCGCCGGGGCCGGACACCCAGGGGATGGACTACGTCTACGACCGGGAGGGGCGGCTCATCGTAGCCCAGGCCTACCAGACCAACCACCGGGGCCAGCGGGTGGACCGGGAGGTGACCCGCCTCTTCTACGACGGCCTGGGCCGCCGGCTGGTGAAGGAATACGACCCCAAAACCGGCGCGGGCGGGGTGAAGCGGACGGAGTATGTTCTGGACGATCGGGACCCGGTGGTGGAATCCTTCATCTGGAACGGTCAGCGGGAGGAATTCTATCGGGGCGGGGTGGAGGCGTTCAGCCCGACGCCGATGCTGTTAGTGATGCGCCACTTCCCGGCGGGGGCGGAGGGCCAGGCTTACTGGGTTCACCTGGACGGGCGGGGGAGCGTCGCGGGGCTGACCCAACACCAGGGCTAGAGCACGCACAACTACCGGTATGATGCTTACGGCCAGGTTCTGCCGGCCCAAGGCAACTGGACGGACCCGCACAACCATTACGCCTTCCTGGGCAAAGAGTGGGATGAGCACCTGGGCCTGTATGAATTTGGCGTTCGGCTGTATGACCCGTGGGCGGGGGTGTGGCGGACGCGGGAGCCGTTGCCGGGGGAGGCCTGGGAGCCCCGGACGTGGCACCGTTACCAGTATGCGTTCGCAAACCCGATCACTTACTATGACCCGTATGGGATGCAGACCTGCGGCTTCAACATCCTCACCGGTGAGCGAGAGTGCTTCGGGGAGCGGACCGGGATGGGGTGGACGCCGACTTTGGCGGCTCTGCCTATCCCTGGGGGTGTTGCGGCGGTTCCGATCGGATCGCGACAGTCGTGTGCGGGGGCGTATCTTTCCCCATGGCGGGAGGGGTTGGTCAAACGGTATGCGGCGCGCTATGGTCTTCCCTGGCAGGTGGTGGCAGGGCTTTTGCAGAGCGAGATTGCGTTGGACACAAGCTGGATGGATACGGTGGAGAATGCGCTGTTGTTCAGTTTGTATGTGAATGCGCGTTCTCCGATAGGGCCTCGGTGGGTTAGTTGGCTGGCGCTGGAGGGGGTATTGCGGGTGCGGCCGAATCCGGGGCCTGGGGTGGGCAATGTGCATGTGGAGACAGCTCGGAGGGTGTCGGCGTATTATGCGGTCTTTTATGCTCAGTATCCTGAGTTGCAATTGGGGCTTCATGAGCGATCTACGGCAGATGTGGCGTTTGAGTTGATTTTTGATGAGCGCAACATCCAGGTGGTGACTGCGTATGTCCGGATGCTGGCGGATTATCGGTTTGGCGCGGAGCGTCAGCCCCTTCTTCAGTCCCATGCCGATCTTTCTCAATGGACCTTAGAAGATGCTCTCGCGCTCTGGCATGGATATCGATATGGGGTTCAGAATGTAAGTCCACAAGCCCTAGAATATGGCTTTAGTCTTCAGAATTTCCAGACGCGGGGGACGGATTTGGAGGGACTGATTCGGCTGGCTCAGGGGCGCGAGAAGGAGGAGAGCATTCTCGGGGCGGTTCCATATTTATCTGCTACTTTCAGCGGTGTGATTAGGAGGGGGATGATGAGGGAGATTTTCCGGAAGATTGGGGTTGTATTGGCGTTGATGGTGGGGTTGCTGGGTATGGGGTGGACGTTTTGCGCTTGGATTTTGCGGGCTCCTTATCCGTGGGAGTGGATTATTTTGTATCGGGCGCAGGTGGGATTGGAGCAGACTCTTCGGGACCTGCCCCTTCCGGAAGGCTTTGAGATGGTAACGGTGATCGATATGGGCGGTCCATCCAAGGGGGAAGAAGGGGGAGGGGGATGCTATTATGCCGGTATAGATATTGTTTTAGGCACGAGTTATTCCGACAAGGAGGCGCTTGGGCGGTATGTATCGGCACTGAAAGCTCGAGGCTGGCGTTTAGCAGATCGGCCTCAACACGAGAATTCGAAAGAGATGATGCGGGCAGATCAAGAGGATCTTGTCGTTAGCATCGGTGGGCCGGGTTTTATAATTGAAGTAGATCCGGCGTATCAACAAGCCTGGGGACGTTATCGTTCTTTTGTTTACATCACATTGCGTTATATTCTTCCTCGGGTGGATGGATGCTAACCTAAGAGCCTATCCGAATAACCCTGCTGCCCGCAGAGCGATGGTAGTCGCTCCCCTGAGTAGTGCTCGGTGGTATCATCGGAGCCAGATTCCGACGGAGGTGGGCCCGATGAATCGAAAGCCCAATTCCCAGAACCCCCTCTGCCCTCGCTGTGGGGCCACCCATGTGGTAAAGAACGGCAGTAAGGGTGGGCGGCCCCGTTGGGTCTGTCGGAACTGCGGGCGCTCGTTTGGGCCTACCCTGGGCACGGCGATGTATCGCTTGCGTGTGACCCCTGCGGAAGTGGCGCGCACCTTGCTGGTGGTGATGCGTCGGGGGAGCCTGAGCGCCGCTGAAGCGATCACCGGCCACCAGGTGGAGACCATCCGGCGGTGGCGGCGGGCGGCGGCCCGACACGCCGAGGCCCTCACCGAGGTCCTGGTCCACGACCTGCATCTGAGCCAGGTGGAGGTGGATGCTTTCTGGTCGTTTGTCAAAAAAAGTGTCCGGAGGCTGGAGATCCAGACGCCTCGGCGGGCGGGGTGGGCCCGCGTTGGGGATGTTTGAGCCAGGACCGGGCGACTCGTTTTGTGGTGGCGTGGGGCTTTGGGTCTTCGGAGGATGAGGTCGCGCCGAAGGGGGTGGCGCAGACCCGCCAGCGCACATCTGGCGGGAGGGGCGTGATCTGGATCCGTGATGGACGGCCGGTCTACCGACGGGCGGTTCGTCAGGTCTATCGGGACGCGCAACCGACGGGAAAGCGGGGGCGTCCGCCCCTGGTGCTCACGCCTGGGGTGGGGTTGACGCAGGCGGTCAAGCGTCGTCATCAGGGCCGGATGGTGCGCGTGGAGGTGCGTCCGGTTCTGGGGGAGGCGGTGGATGGCCCCTATCCGGTGCATGAGGAACGATTGAATGGCATGTTGCGCGATCGCTTGAACGCGCTGTCGCGTAAGACCCACGCCTTTGCGAAGACGGTAGAGACCTGGGATGCGCGGGTGATCCTCTGTTTGAGCATAACGGGCTGCGGCCGCATCGGGCCTTGCGGGAAGCGCAGGAGGGCCTGCCGGAGGGGCGGCGGGATCGGCCGCGGACGCCAGCGATGGCCATTGGGTTGACCGATCATATCTGGACCTGGGAAGAGTTCTTGACCTTCCCATATCACTAATACCTTACGGGTGGGTGACTATCCACTCCCTTTGGGCCGCATCCTACCATCCCTGTGATAGGCGGGATATATTCTATACAAAAGTATATTACTATCGAAAAGAGAATATCAACAGCACAATAGTAGTTCGCGGAAATCAGCTTAAAGGAGGATAAAAATGATTATAAAGAAAATACGAGTGCAGAACTTCCGCTCAATCAAAGATGCGACTCTTGAATGTGACCCGATCACTATTCTAATTGGGCCTAACGGCGGGGGCAAGTCTGCATTCCTCCATGCACTAAGCATTTTCTATAACCCTAATGCCGACTATTCCGAAGAGGATTTTTATAATCGCGAGACAGAGAATCCTATAACCATCACCGTAACATTCGGCGACCTCACCGAGGAGGAAAAAAGACTGTTTGCATCTTATCTTGAGCAGGGAGATTTGCTTACTGTCATCAAGGAGTGCCATTATCCCCGTGATAAGGGAAGTCAAAAATATTATGGGATGCGGTGGCGACATCCCGAATTTGAGAGCATCCGACAGATCACCAAACCAGGTGAAAAGAAGAAGGCTTATTCAAAATTACGATCTCGTAGTGAGTATTCGGACCTACCGGAAGTCAGCAGGGCAGACGAGATTGAGAATGCACTTAAGAAGTGGGAGGACGAACATCCGGATAAGTGTGAGTGGCAACGAGATGATGGCCAATTCTTTGGGTTTAAAGAGGTGGGAAGTGCCAGACTTGAACGTTTCACCCAATTTGTGCTGATACCGGCCGTAAGAGATGCTTCTATTGATGCAGTAGAAGCGAAGGGTTCCGTACTAACTACCATAATGGGTATTTTTGTGAAAAGCATCCTGGAACGTGACGAACAAATTCAACAACTCAAAGCCAAAACAAAAGATGAATATAATCAGATTATCAGTAAGACAATTTGGCCCCAGCTTACCGACATTGAAAAACATCTAACCAGATTTTTCCAGACATATTCGCCTAATGCTGAAATACGCCTTAACTGGCAGCCTTTCGACGATATTAGTCTCCCCTATCCCAAGGCAGAGGCCTTGTTGGAGGAAGACGGATTTCGTAATCCTGTCAGCCGTACAGGGCATGGGATGCAAAGACTCTTTATAATGAGCATTTTACAGACCCTCGCTCTTGTTCAGCAGAAACAATCATCAAGCGAACAGCATCCTGAAGCACCGGGCTTGCCTGGCCTAATTCTATGCATTGAGGAACCGGAATTGTATCAGCACCCTTCTCAAGGGCGTGTGTTGGCTCGCGTTCTTTATGATTTAACTAAAAGTGGAATAGAAGGTGTATTCAGCAAAATTCAGGTTATTTATACAACCCATTCGCCGTTGTTTGTAGACATTCAACACTACCAACATATTCGCCTAATTCGGAAAGAACTCCAAGAAGAAGGGAAGCCCAGACAAACCCAAGTCCGATCTGTGAGTTTAAACAACGTTGCCCAAAAGATAAAGGAAGCATGGGAAAATACTCAGGGGACTTTCAGAGAAGAGACCTTAATTCCTAGAGTTGTAACTGTTATGAATCCCTGGCTAAACGAAGGGTTTTTTGCCAACGTTGTGGTCTTGGTTGAAGGACAATCAGATCGCGCAGCGCTCCTAACTGTTGCAGAAAAAAATGGATGTGATTTAGAGAAACTTGGCATTGCGGTGATCCCTTGTGAGGGAAAGAGGAATCTGGATCGGCCATACGCCATATTTAGTGGCCTGGGTATTCCTGTCTATGTCATTTGGGACAGCGATGAAAGAGCTAGAGATGAAAAAGTTGCAAAAGTAAACCGGGCTCTTCTTAGACTTTTAGGAGCCACCGAACCCCATGAAGATTGGCCTGAACGGATTGAGAAGCATTTCGCATGTTTCCGAGAAAACCTTAATACTAAGTTAAGGTCCGATCTTGGACAAAATCTTTTCGACCAGTTGCTTCGCGAATGTTACAAAAAATATCAATTAGACCCCAAACAAGCAGAGAAAAACCCCGTGGTTATTGCGGAAATCATATCCAAAGCATATGAAGGAGGGCACCGGGTTTCGACTCTTGAACAGATCTTGGATCGCATACTCGAACTGAGAGGAATAAGGGCCACACTTCATCTGTGTGAGGGAGGATACAATGATTCGTCAACCCGTTGAATCCAGCAATCTGCGCTCCGTAGGCTACGACGAAGAGTCTCGGATTTTAGAAATTGAGTTCCATAGTGGCGCGGTTTATCAATATTACGATGTTCCGCCTGAAGTCTATCAAGAACTGTTGCGTGCTCCTTCTCTCGGGAAATACTTCCATGCAAACATCAGAAACGTCTACCAATATAAACGAGTGGGCTAACGGATTTCGTGCAACATTAATAGGAGTTATGCAGTTGGCTGGAGGGCATAGCGGGGATGAGCCAAGTAACGGCGGATGGCCTCCCGGAGGATGGCCGCCTTGGCCTCATACCCACTCACCCCTGTCCGCAACCAATACGCCT
>Ga0079997_133345_pt2 | contig 17593 bp, 15 predicted proteins | sample PerSpoCPS_CMetaG_FD_69200 | JGI IMG/M metagenome (GOLD analysis project Ga0079997, IMG submission 69200) | Archaeal communities from Yellowstone National Park, Wyoming, USA - Perpetual Spouter C (PS_C) MetaG (SPADES assembly) (version 2) | ecosystem: Environmental > Aquatic > Thermal springs >... | reverse complement strand
GATCTCCGGCTTCTGGAGCTGGGTCTTCCCCTTCCGCTGCTGGTTTCGGAAACCGTGGACGACCCGGGCGCCGGATCGGATCGCCCGCTGTATGTAATGTGCGTGGAGATCCGGATGCTGCGCGCGCAGGGAGGGGTAGAGGGCTTTGATGAGGGTGAAGGTGGCGGTTTTGCCGTTTTCCAGGGCGTAGTCGACGGCCTGCCGCTGGATGTCGGCGCAGGCCTCCATCAGGGCGCGGATCCTGGGATGCTCCTCGAACCGGAACCGCAGGCAGACCGTCGGCATCTTCGCCGCCTCCATCATAATGATAACCCATCCGTTGCATGGGGAAGAGGAAGAATCCAGCTGCGTAACTCCTATGATTATATGGAGCGGAGGGATGACTGTCGAAGGTTGCGCTTCGGGATCCGGGGGGACTCGGCGGGGATTCGGTGGATGGGGTAACATAGCGAAGGTGAAGCCGCCGGGCCACAGGAGGGAGACGGCGCAATGCGGGTGAGCTTCGGAGTCCTCCCCGGGAACCTCGTGGGACCGGGATCCGCCTGGGGATGGGGATGGACGGTCCTCGGCTTCCTGGCCCTCTTCGCGCTGTGGGGGTGGAGAGCGCAGGATCTGCGGGGGCTGCGCCGGGTGGGCCCCTCCTCACTGGCGGGGTTCGCGCTGCTGGCCCTTCTCACCGCGTTGACGCCGACCCTCTCGTGGGAGCGCTTCTCCGGCCTCCCCTTCCGGGTGGGGTTCCCACTCTTCCTCTGGCTTCCCTATCTCATCTGGGGAGGGCAGCTGGGCCCCGGTGCGGTGGGGCTGATCGGTTTGCTGGCCGGGGCCGCGGCGGGGTTCTTGCAGGATGGACGTTTCCTGCACCTCCCGTGGATCGTGGCTCTGGATGCCGCCCTCATCAGCGCGCTGCTGTTCCAGAACGATGTAGGGCGTCCCTTCCGCATCCTCCGGCAGCCGCTGGTCGCGGCGGGGATCGGCTGGGTGGGGTGGTGGCTCCTGCAGGCCATCTCATGGGGAGCGTTCTATCCGTCCTGGCCGGAGGCCCTGGATGGGATCTGGACGCTTACGGCCGTGATGGCCCTCCCTGCCGGGCTCAGCGCGCTGGTCTGTGGGGGCATCGCCCAGGCCCTGCATGCCCGGTGGCCGGAGCGCTTCCGAACCCGCCAGCCTCCCCGCTGGCCGTTTTATGCGCACCGCATCCAGATCCGCTTTCTCGTCTTCTTCAGCCTCTGGGTAAGCGCCCTCATCCTTGCCCTCTTCGGGGTGGTGTCCGCCCTGGCGATCCGGCAGGCCTACGAAGAGCGCGCCCAGGCGCTGGACCGCGGGGTCCGGCGGGCCGCGGAGCAGCTGACCTATTTCCTCCACACCGGGGACACCCTGCTGATGGACCTGGCGGCCCTGGGTGTGCCTCCGGATGCGATGCCCGTCACGGTGGCGCTGATCCTCCAGCGCTTCGTCCAGACGGGGCCGATTTATCAGACGGTGTTGTGGGTAGATGAGAGGGGGGAGGTGCAGGCGGCGTATCCGGTTGAGGAGCAGGGGCGAGGGCTCTCGGTGCCGGAGCGGGCGGCCATGGCCCAGGCTCAGCTCGCTCAGTCCGTGGTGCACACGGCGGTGCACCGCCTGCCGGACGGACAGGCTGGCCTCTCGTTCGTGGCCCCGCTGGCAGGGGAGCCTGTGCGCGGCTTCCTGATCGGCCGCGTGCGGGTGGCTCAGCATCCGGCCCTCCGGGAGGTCCTGGCCTCGCTCTCGGAAATCGCGCCGGCCGGCCAGGCGTTCCTGGTCGACCGGGAGGGGCGGATCCTCCTGCATCCCGAGGCGGGGGTCCTTCTGGATCTGTTCCCGCTTCCCGCGGCGCTCCCTGCCGGGACGCTTGTGCAGCCCATCGTTTCTCCCTCCGGGACTGTGGAGGAGGTGCTCCTCCGGCGGCTCCCGGGCACCGACTGGTGGGCGGTGATCCGGTATCCCCGGGCCGCCCTCATCCGGCGGGCGGCGGAGCGGGCGCTTCCCGCCGGGGGGATCCTGCTGGGGTTCTCTCTCATCGGCGCGCTCCTTTTCGGCATCGTGAGCCGCCTCCTCGCCCGGCGGCTGGAGGGGCTGGCGAGGGCGGCCGGGCGCATGGCCGGCGGAGATCTGGAGGCCCCTATCCTCAGCGACGGGCCGGATGAGATCGGGCAGCTGGCGGAAGCGATGGAGCACGCCCGGCACGGCCTGCGGGCCCGCATGGCCGATCTCTCCTTGCTTCTGGAGCTCAACAGGCGGCTGATGGAGGTGGAGGACCTGGCCCGGGGCCTTCCGGAGGTGGCCCGTGCCCTGGAGCGCGCCACTGCGGCGAGCCTCGTCCGGCTCCTGCTCCCGGGCCCGGGTGGCTCCCTGCGGGTGTTCACCGCCGCCGGGGAGGTGCCGCCGGAGCCTCTGGATCATGCATGCTGGGAGCATGTGGATGCACACACCGAGCCCGTGTGGATCGGCCCTGGGGTCTGCCCGGACGATCTCGCTCCCGCTCTCCGGTCGGAGCGCGCCCCTCGCGTCCTGGGAGTTTTCCCCATCCATCTCGGCGAGGAGCGAGTGGGGGCGGCGTGGTTGGCGTTTCCTTCCTCCCATCAGGTTGGTTCCTCGGAGCGACAGCTGACCCATCTGATCCTGAGCCAGGCGGCGGTGTTCATCGCCCGGGCCCGTCTGTATGAGGCCATCACGGCCGAGCGGGAGCGGCTCCGGGCCGTCCTGGAGAGCAGCCCGGATCCCTTGATGCTGGTGGACGCGCGGGGGAACCTGCTCGATCTCAACCCGGCCGCCGAGCGCTTCCTGGGGACGCCTGCCTCCAGGGCCCTGGGCCAGCCGCTCGCGGCGTTGCTCCGGGACACTGAGCTGCTCGCCCTGCTCCAGGAGGCGGTCCCGCCCGGCCAGGTGCGGAGCCGGGAGCTCCACCGGGCGGACGGCCGCGTGCTGTGGGCGGGCCGCTATGACCTGCGGCTGCGGGACGGACGGGAGATCGGGCGGCTTCTGTTCCTCCGGGACATCACGCCGTTCAAGGCGCTGGATCGCCTGAAGTCCGACCTGATCGCCGCCATCTCCCACGATCTGCATTCGCCCCTCACGTATATGCGGGGCTTCGTCACCATGCTCGGCATGGCCGGCCCGCTGACCTCCCGCCAGCAGGAGTATGTGGAGAAGATCATGGGCGGCATCGATCAGATGACCCGCATGATCGAGGACCTGATGGACCTGCGGCGGATCGAGGAGGGGATCGGCCAGCGCGGGATCTGCCGCCTGGGAGATCTGATCCGGGACGTGTTCCATGAATTCCGACCCCAGGCGATGGCGCGGGGGCTCCGCATGACCATGGAGGTGAAGGCCCCGGGGGTCGTCCATGGAGATCCGGCGTGGCTGCGACGGGCGATCGCGAACCTGGTGGACAACGCCATCAAGTATACGCCGGAGGGGGGGACGATCACCATCGGGCTCACCGAAGCCGGCGGGGAGGCGGTGATCTGGGTGCGGGACACGGGGATCGGCATCGCCCCGGGGGATCAGGCGCGCATCTTTGAGAAGTTCTATCGGGCGCGTCGGCAGGAGACGGCCCATGTGAAAGGAAGCGGCCTGGGGCTGGCCCTGGTGAAATCGATCGCCGAATGGCACGGCGGACGGGTCTGGGTGGAGAGCCGGCTGGGCCATGGGAGCACGTTCTATCTCGCGATCCCCCAGGCCCTCCCTTCGGATGCCTCTCAGGGCACCCGGAACCGGTAACCTACCTGGCGGACGGTCTCCAGATAGCGGGGGTGGGCCGGGTCTTCTTCGAGGATGCGGCGGAGCCATCGGATGTGCACATCCAGGGTCCGGCTGCTGGATGGGCTTTCGGTTCCCCAGACCCAGCGCATCAGATCCCGGCGCGGAACCACATGGCCGACCCGTCGCATGAGGATGGCGAGCAGGCGGCACTGCTTGGGGGTCAGACAGTAAATCGCGTCCCCGCGTTGCAGCACCCGGCGCACGGTGTTCAGCCGGAAGGGCCCGACCTCGATGATCCCCTCATCCTCCATGGGGTGTTCCATCAGCATCGCCCGCACCCGGTGAAGCAGGCGCCGGGAGGAGAACGGCGCGATCAGGATCCCATCGTCTTGACGGCCCCACAGCGGGGCGGTCTCGCGCTCCACGATCAGCAGAACCGGCGCCTTCATCCGCCGTCGCAGACGCTGATAGAGTTCCATTCCATAGGAGGGGCTCGGTCGGTCCAGGAGGATGAGATCCGGCGGGGCCCATGGCCATGAATCCGCCGAGCGCCGCGCCCGGAGGGCGGCGAGCAGATCTTCCACCGCCAGCGTCTCGGCTCTAAACCCGTGACGCTGGAGGACCCGAAGCAGGTGAGCGTCCGGGCCGGTGCCTTCAAACACCACCCAGAGAACCTTCATCCCTCCGCCGGGTTGCATCCCAGGATGCTCCTGTTCCGCGTCGATCTTGAAGGCGTGGGAAGCCGGGACAAGCTCCACGGGCGTTCGCCGCCCCCCGCGTTCATCGGGGGCGCGATCGCGTGAACCAGGCTGGGGAGGATGACGCCTGCTCCGGGAACAGCTCTCGCTCGATCGGCTCCCCCGGTCGGAAAGGGGGGATGGCCCGATGGAAGGTTTCAAACCCCCACAGGCGGCGCCGGAGGAACCGGGGAAGGCGGAAGGACCGCATCCATCCCCCGCCCTGGCTGCGGTGGCAGGCCATGGCCTGCTCCTTGCGATCCAGCACCGCGCGGATGTCGATCCGCGTGGTCACCGGGAGGGCCGCCCGGAGGGCGGCCTCTAAATCGATGTCCCGGTTGCGCCCGAAGCGTTGCGGATCGTAACCCAGAAGCCGGAGAAGGGCGAGAAGCGGGCGGAGCGGCCTCAGAGGGAAGACCGTGTAATACAGGCGGGCCGGGCGATGCGGTAGAAGCCCACGGGCGAAATGCTTCGGGAAAGCCGTCGGATCGCCCGCCCGATGGAACGCCTCCACCATCGCCCGATGCATGCGGATATGGTCCGGGTGCCCATAGCCGCCGTAAGGATCGAAGGTCACCACCACATCCGGGCGGAGCTCCCGGATGAGGGCGACCAGTCGGCCGACGACCTCCTCCAGGGGCGCGCGGATGAAGGCCTGCGGGTGCGCCGCATCCGGGGAGCCGGGCATGCCGGAGTCCCGGTAGCCGAGCAGGTGCAGGCCCTGGAGGCCCAGGATCCGGGCGGCGCAGCGCAGCTCCTCCTCCCGCAGCGCGCCCAGGTCCCCCACCGGGCCGATGCGGGGGTCCGGGGTGCCTGCCTCCCCTCGGGTGGCGCAGATCAGATGCACCGCATACCCCCGGGACGCGTAAAGGGCCAGCGTCCCTGCCGGCCCGAAGGACTCATCGTCGGGATGGGCGAAAGCCGCCAGAAGAGTCCCGCGCGCGATCATCCCAGCGACGTCACCCGTTGCAGGATCCGTTGAAGGAGCGGCAGGCTCTCCCGGATCTCCGCCAGGCCGGGCATCTCCAGGATCAGCATCGGGCGGTTCAGACAGCGGGCCAGCCGGCTGAGCACCGGCTCCACCGGGATGACCCCCTGGGTCAGCGGAAGGTGCCGGTCCTGGGATCCGCTGGTGTTGTGAAGGTGAGCGTAGATCAGCACCGGCTCCAGCACGTTGATCCAGGCCTGGATCGGCACCCGCGAATAGAGATAAGCGTGGCCGATGTCCAGGCAGGCCCCGACGCCGAAATGGTTCACCTGCTGGATGACTTCGACTTGCAGGAAGGGATCGGGCTCCCACATGTTCTCCAGGGCGATGCGGATGCCGGCCTTCTGGGCCTCGAAGGCCAGCTCGGTCCAGAAGGCAACCTGCCGCTCCAGCCAGCGCGGACGGTAAGAAGGCTCGTCCACCAGCGGGTTGTAGTTGAGGTGGAAGTTCACCAGCCAGGCCCCCAGCTCCGCAGCGATGGCCAGGGAGTGACGGTAGCGCTCCATCGTGACGGCGGCGATCCGGGGATCCACGCTGCCGCTGAAGAGATCCACGAAGGGGCCGTGGAGGGAGATCGGTCCGGTGAACCCGCTCAGGGCCTGGCGGTAGCGCCGAAGCAGGTCCCTCCACTCGCCATCCAGGACCTCCGGGAGGGCGAACTCCTGGAGCTCCAGGCCCAGGCCATGAGCTTCCGCAAACTCCCGCAGGGCCGGAAGATCCGTCAGCCTGCCGCAGCTGATCCCGATCATCGAGCCGCTCGATCGACCGGATCTCTCCTCACCATTGTATCATCAGCCCGCCGGCGGGGCCGAGACAGGGCGACCCCCGGGGCGATGGCCCCCGCAATGGATTGCATGGGCCTGGGAACAGGACGTTGGTCCGGCTCGGCCGCATGGAAGGTTCGGGGCCGGAGCCCTTCTGGTTGTAAGCTGAACTTCATTTCGGAACATCCCCTATAGGAGCGGCTTCAGCCGCGATCCTTGCGCCATCGAAGGCGGAAAGTTCGGGGCGAAAGCCCCTCCTACGGAAGCCGATTTTGGTAGGAGCGGCTTTAGCCGCGACCCTTGCGTCATCGAGAACCGGGGGTTCTGGTCTTTCGAAGCCGCTTCCGCTGCAAACCCCGCGTCATCGAAGACGGGGGGTCGGGGCGAAAGCTCCTCCTGCCAAAACCGCTTAGCGCTTCCTCTCCGATATGGAGGGCAACGGCTCGCAGTGGCCCTGCTTGGACCCCAGAGTGCGATGGGAGGGGCAAGGTGGCCTCTGCTCCGCTCCGATCGTTCGGGGTCATGAGCCGTCGGACAACGCGTCGGACAACGGCGAGTCGTTGTCCGACGATTTCGGGACCCATCCTTCCGGAGCGCGAGTTTGCACAGGAGGGGACTTCGACGTAGAATTGTGAAAGCAAGAACGGATTCCGGCTCATCCTGGTAAGGAGGGAGCGAGCGGCCATGGAGACGAGCCCTGTGATCGTGGAGCAGCAGGAGGAGACAGAAGGCTCCGTCCGAGTTCCCCTTCGATCTCTGCGTCCGAAAATGCAGGTGGAAGGCATCGTCACCGCTGTGACCCCCGCCGGCGCTTTCGTTGACATCGGCTCCGAGATCCCTGGCTTTATCCATATCTCCCAGCTGGCCCCTCAACCGGTTTTACGGGTTTCCGATGTGCTGAAGCCCGGAGATCGGGTGACCGCCTGGGTGAAGCAGGTGAACCGGAAGAAAGGCCTGCTCAGCCTGACGTTGATCCGCCCGGCGTCCTACGGCTGGGGGCAACTCCGGCCCGGGCGGGAGTTCACCGGGCGGGTCACCCGGGTGGAGCCCGATGGGTTGTTCGTGGACATCGACGCGCCGGTGGAGGGCTTCGTCCCCGCCTCCCAGATCCGGAAGGAGGGGCGGGTGGATCCGACCGGGCTGTTCCATCCCGGCGATGAGGTCCGGGTGTGGGTGGTGAGCGCCAGCCGCCGCGAGCGCCGCCTGCGCCTGACGATGATCCCGCCGCCCTCCGTGAGGTGGGAGGACCTGAAAGTGGGGGAGCTGATCCGGGGGAAGGTGACCCGGGTGGAGAAGTTCGGGGCCTTCGTGGACATCGGCGCGGAGCGGGATGCCCTGATCCACATCAGCGAGTTCGGGGTCCGCAACCTGAAAGACCCCGCGGAGGTCCTTCAGGAGGGCCAGGAGATCGAGGCCCGCATTATCCTGGTGGATCCGGAGAAGAAGCAGATCCGGCTGAGCTTGCGCGGGCTGCTCCCGGTGAAGGAGGTGGAGCCGGAGGTGCCGGTGCGCAAGACGGTGCCCTCCCGTCCGGCTCCGCCGCCCGAGCCCGAGCCCGTAGAGGGAGAGGAGGAGCTCACCGTGATGGCTTATGCCCTGAAGCGGGCGCTGGAGGAGGCCCGGGCTCGCGGACGCTCCGTCCCGCCGCTGGAGTCGATGTCCACGAATTAACCGGACGTCTGAGAGACCTCAGGAGGTTGGGAGATGGACGGAGCCGTCCCATCCCAACCTCCTTTTCGTTTCGGAGCGCCCCGCGATTGAAGAGGGAAGGAAGATGGGAGCCCTGCATGGGGCCGAGCGAATGCCGGTGTTGCGGTTCGTGCCGGTGGCCGATCTGATCCCCCACGAACAGGCGGATCAGGTGCGGACGGAGCCGCTGGTCCAGCGCCTCCGCACGGAGGGCGTTCTGAAGAACCCCCCGGTGGTGGCGCCCATCCCGGGCGAACCGCGCTACGTGGTGCTGGACGGCGCCAACCGGGTGGAGGCCGCCCGCCGCCTGGGCCTTCCCCATCTGGTGGTCCAGGTTGTGGATTACGAGGACCCTCGCCTGGTGGTGGAGGCGTGGACCCACGTGATCAGCGGGGAGGATCCCCAGGCGTTTTTCGAGGCGGTCCGGGGGATCGAAGGGATCACGCTGGAGCCTTCGGAGCGTCTGCACGCCCGCGCGGAGCTGGCCCGCCGCCAGGCCCTGGCCTATCTCAGCTGTCCGCGCGGGGAGATCTATCTGGTGCGGGCGGAGGGGGATCTCTACCGCCGGACGGCGCTGCTTAACCTCCTGGTGGACGCTTATAAATCCCGCTTTCGGTTCTATCGGACCGCCACGGATCAGCTGGAGCAGATCCTGTCTTACTATGATCAGGTGATCGCCGTGGTGGTCTTCCCTCGTTACGAGCCGGCCGAGATCATCGAGCTGGCCCGCAACGGGGCCCGGCTCCCCGCCGGCATCACCCGCCACATCATCCCCTACCGGGCCCTGCGCGTGTTCATCCCCCTCGAGATCATGGCGGCCCCCCTCTCGCTGGAGGAGAAGAACGCGTGGCTGGCCGACTGGTTCCGGCGCAAGCTGGCCGCGCGGGAGATCCGGGTTTACGAGGAGAGCGTGGTGGTTTTCGATGAGTGAGCGGGAAGGGCGCTCCTCCCTCCCGACTCCTCCGCGGAAGCCTGAGCGTTCTCCAGGAGCTCCAGGACCCCGGCCAGATCAGCGGGCAGGGGAGCTTCGAAGGTCACCGGCTCCGGCCGGGAGGGGAGGCGCACCGTGATCGAGCGGGCGTGCAGGAACAGGCGCGGGCAGGGGAGGGCGGTCCGCCGCCCGTAGACCGGATCCCCCACCACCGGGTAGCCTACATAGGCCAGGTGCACGCGGATCTGATGGGTCCGCCCGGTCTCCGGATAGACCTCCAGGAGGGCGTAGCGCCCCCAGCGCCCCTCGTAGGTATGGACCACCCGATACCGGGTGCGGGCCGGCCGCCCGGTGGGGACCACGGCCATGCGCTGGCGGTGGCGGGGATCGCGGGCGATGGGGGCCTCGATGAGCCCCTCCGGGGGCGGATGCCCGATCACCAGGGCGTCGTAAACTTTCCGCACGGTGCGGGCTTTGAACTGCGCCTGCAGGAAGTGATAGGCCTGCTCATGCTTGGCGATGAGCAGCACCCCGGAGGTCTCCTTGTCCAGGCGGTGCACCAGGCCCGGCCGCAGCACCCCTCCGACCCCCTTCAGATCCGGACAATGAGCCAGGACGGCGTGGATCAGGGTGCCGGAGGCATGCCCCGCCCCGGGATGCACGACCATCCCGGCCGGCTTGTGGATCACCAGGACGTCGGCGTCCTCATAGAGGATGTCCAGCGGGATGGGCTCCGGGGTTAGATCCATCGGCTCCGGAGGCGGGATGTGCACCGTGATCCGATCGCCGGGGCGGACGCGGTGGGCAGGCCGCTGGATGGGCATCCCGTTCACCTGCACATGGCCGGCCTCGATCAGGCGCTGGGCCGCCGAGCGGGAGAGCTCCGGACAGCGGGCGGCGATGACCCGATCGAGGCGATCGGCGGTTTCGACGACGAACGTCTCGATCCGCATGGCGTCCACGCTCATGCTCGACGGCGCCGTCGGGGCGGGCGCGCGCGATCCTGGATCACCGCCCGGATCTCTTCGTCTTCCTTTTCCTGCTGGGCGATGAAGGCGGCGATGAAAGCGCTGCGACGCTGGCGGAGGGCCATCGGCGCCACCGCCTGCAGATCCTCCCGGGTGACCGTTTCCCGGCCGTCGGCGGCGGCGTAGGCCCGGGCGGCCTCCAGGAGGGCGACCTCCGCGCGGCTGGATTCGATGCCCAGCCGGTGGATCCAGCCCATGGCTTCCTGCTCCAGCTCCGGCGGGATGGCCACCCGGGGCAGTCGCTGGCGGGCCTCCGCGATCTCCGCCGCGGCCGCCGCGGTCTCCTGAGCCCACTGGGCCACCAGGGCGTAGGGATTCGTCCGGAACAGGCGCACCCGGCGATACACCTCCAGCCGGTCCCGCGGGTCCGTCAAGCCGCGGACCACCACTCGCAGTCCGAAGCGATCGTGGATCTGAGGGCGCAACGGCCCCTCCTCCGGGTTCATCGAGGCGATGAGGATCAGGCGGGCGCGGTAGGTGGCCGCCAGGGGTCCCCGTCGGACCGTGTATCGGCCCAGGGCGGCGGCGTCCAGGATGGCGTTGGCGATCTCCGGATCCAGAAGGTTCACCTCGTCCACGTAGAGCACGTTCTGATCCGCCTGGGCCAGGAGGCCGCGCCGGATCCGCACCTTCCCCTCCATCGCCGCCTGCTCATCCAGCCCCCCGATCACGTCCTCCAGGCGGGCGTTCAGGGGGAGCTCGATCAGCCGCATGCGATCCGGCGCGGTGATGGGCTCCCCCTGGCCCAGCTTGCGGGCGCAATCCTTGCAGATCATATGAAAGCCCAGGGTGTAGGCGGCCTTCGGCTCGCAGCCGTAAGGGCAGAGGGAGCGCTCCACCGGCGGGAGGAGATCCAGCAAGCCTCGCACTGCTGTGGTCTTCCCGGTGCCCCGGGCACCCATCAGCAGCACCCCTCCGATGGCCGGGTTGATCAGGGCCAGGACCAGCGCCAGCTTCATCTCGGTCTGGCCGACGATGGCCAGGAAGGGAAAGCGAACGGTCTCTTCCACCGGCCGGTCGACGGGGGGGCGCGCCCGCAGCACCCGGGCCGCCGGGCTCCGTTCCTCCAGAAGCCGGAGCAGCAGGGAGGTGCGAGGGGAGACCTCCGCGGAGATCTCCGGGCTTACCGTCGCCCGCTCAGGATCCTCTCCCATAGCTCCCGATCCTGCAGCCGGAAGGGTTGATACAGGATCACCCGATCCAGCAGGCCTTCGTAAGTGGCTTTCAGGCGTTCCCAGACCCCTTCGGGCGGGGCGGTCAGGGCGAAAGCCTCCAGGACCTCATCGGGAACCTGCGCCGGCATCTCCTCCCAGCGCCCCCGGGCGGCCAGGGCGGAGAGCTGCTCCCCGATGGCTTCCCAGCCGTGGAGGGCCCAGACCCGCCGATAGGAGGGCGTGGAGCCGTAGAAGGCGACCTGGGCGCGGACGAGCTCCCGGGCTTGCTGCATCTCCGCCTCATCCCGGCCGGTGATGACGAAGACGCTGCCCACCCGGAGGATCTCCTCGGGCCGCCGGCCGGCTTTGCGCGCGCCGGCCTCAATCGCTGGGATCAGGACCTCCCGAAGGTAGCGAGGGGTATGGAAGGGATGGACGAAGAAGCCGTCGCCCACCTCGCCGGCCAGGCGGGCCAGCGGCGGGTTCACCCCCGCCAGGAGGATGGGGATGCGCGGATCCGGGATGGGGCCGGGGTTGAAGAAAGGGGACATCAGGGTGAGCTTGAAGAAGCGGCCCCGGTAGTTCAACCGTTCCCCGTTCTGCCAGCACGCCCACACCGCCCGGATCGCCTCCACGGTCTCCCGAAGCTTGGGGACAGGGGGATCCCAGGTCATCCCGAAGCGGCGCTCGATGTGCGCTTTCACCTGGGTGCCCAGCCCGAGGAAGATCCGGCCGGGCGCCATGGCCGCCAGATCCCAGGCGGTGTAAGCGATGACCGTCGGGCTGCGGGCGAAGGCGATGGCCACGCCGGTCCCCAGGTGGATGCGCCGGGTGTGTTCCGCGGCTAAGGCCAGCGGCAGGAACGGATCGTGGCGGGTCTCGTGGGTCCAGATCCCGTCGAAGCCCATGGCCTCCGCCGCCCGGGCCAGATCCGGAACCTCGCTCAGCCGGTCGTAGTGGAGCGCGGCGTCCAGATGCATGGGATCGCCTCTCGGTGGGATCATCCTTCTGCCATTATAATCCGGCTCGACAGGTTCCCTGAGGGAGAGGATCGTGCGGTCGTATATGGCCTGGTATCTGGTGGCGGGCTACCTGGGGGCGTCGTGGGTGGCCGCCCTGGGGGTCCTCCTCCTCCGCTGGGGCCGAGGCCGCGCCTCGTGGGAACTCCAGGGTGTGGGGGTTCTCCTCCTGCTGGCCAGCGGCATCGGCTTCTTCGCGGGCGTCCCGGAGATCTGGACGCCGGGGCCGGCAGGCACGGAGCTGGCGGCGATGAGCGGGCTGGCCATGCTGGGGGCGTGGGGGGTCTTGCGGGCGCTGCAGGCCCTGACCGGATCCCGGCCCGCCTCCGGTGTGGCGATCTCCGATCCGCATCCTTCACGGGGCGAGGGGCCGGAGCCGGGGGCTGAGGGGATGAGGAACGCCGGGCTCCGGCCGCTTCTGTGGGGTGGGCTCCTCGCGCTGTTGCTGATCCTCTGGCGCTGGGATGTGCCGCTCTTCTTCGCGTTGAACGCCTATGCCGGCCGGGTTCCCTGGCTGGACGGGCTGGCCCGCTTGCTGATCAACGACTATGCGGTGCCCACGGCTCTGGCCATGCTGGCATGGTGGATGTGGTGGAGCGGCGATCCGGTGCAGCAGGCGGCCGTCCTGCGGGCCGTCCTCGCCGTTCCCCTCAGCGGCGCCCTCTTGGAGGCGATGAACGCGGTGTATTTCCGTCCTCGCCCCTTCACGGACCATGAGGTGCATCTGCTTTTCTATCATCCCTCAGATTCCTCGTTCCCCAGCAACGCCGCGACGGTGGCCTGGGCCATCGCGGTCTCCTTGAAGACGGGGAACCGTCGGGTCGGGTGGGTGGCGATGGGGCTGGCGGCCGGGATCAGCCTGGCCCGGGTTTATGGCGGGGTGCATTATCCCCTGGATGTGGTCGCGGGGGCGCTGCTGGGGGCCGGGCTCAGCGGAGCCCTCTTCCGCTCCCGGATGTTCCGCGCCGCAAGCCTCCGGCTCGCCCGCCGGATCGGAGGGCGCTTTCGCCTGTAGCGCCTCGGGCCTCTTTGCGCCCCTTGCGCCGATTGAAATCGGCCTCTCCGGGCGCTGCGCGCTGGGCGTTGGCCTTCGCCGACGCGAAGAGTGTCTTTCCGGTCGGCGCAGGCCGACCGTGGGCCGAAGGCTTTCACGCCGATTGAAATCGGCCTCTCCGGGCGCTGCGCGCTGGGCGTTGGCCTTCGCCGACGCGAAGGATGCCTTTTCGGTCGGCGCAGGCCGATCGTTGGCCGGAGGCTTTCACGCCGATTGAAATCGGCCTCTCCGGGCGCTGCGCGCCGGGCGTTGGCCTTCGCCGACGCGAAGGATGTCTTTCCGGTCGGCGTAGGCCGACCGTTGGCCGAAGGCTTTCACGCCGATTGAAATCGGCCTCTCCGGGCGCTGCGCGCCGGGCGTTGGCCTTCGCCGACGCGAAGGATGCCTTTTCGGTCGGCGCAGGCCGACCGCCGGCCGAAGGCCCTTCGAGGCCGGATTCATCCGGCGTGCCCCGCGCCGGGCGTCGGCCTTCGCCGACGCAAGCGACGCTCCTCGGTCGGCGCAGGCCGACCGTTGGCTGAAGGCTTTCACGCTGATTGGAAATCGGCCTCTCCGGGCGCTGCGCGCTGGGCGTCGGCCTTCGCCGACGCAAGCGATGCTTTTCGGTCGGCGCAGGCCGACCGTTGGCCGAAGGCCTCTCGAGGCCGGATTCATCCGGCGTGCCCCGCGCCGGGCGTCGGCCTTCGCCGACGCGAAGGATGCCTTTTCGGTCGGCGCAGGCCGACCGTTGGCCGAAGGCTTTCACGCCGATTGAAATCGGCCTCTCCGGGCGCTGCGCGCCGGGCATCGGCCTCCGCCGACGCAAGCGACGCTCCTCGGTCGGCGCAGGCCGACCGTTGGCCGGAGGCCCTTCGAGGCCGGATTCATCCGGCGTGCCCCGCGCCGGGCGTCGGCCTTCGCCGACGCAAAGGATGCCTTTTCGGTCGGCGCAGGCCGACCGCTGGCCGAAGGCTTTCACGCCGATTGGAAATCGGCCTCTCCGGGCGCTGCGCGCCGGGCGTCGGCCTTCGCCGACGCGAAGAGTGTCTTTCCGGTCGGCGCAGGCCGACCGTTGGCCGAAGGCCTCTCGAGGCCGAATTCATTCGGCGCAGGCCGACCGCCGGCCGAAGGCCTCAGCGGGTCGAATTCGTTCGACTCGTAAGGTGTGCCTCTCACGGGTTCGGGAGGAACACGGCCACCCGCGTCCCCCGGCCGGGGGCGCTGGTGATGGAGAGCTGCCCGCCCAGCATCTCCACCCACTGGCGGATGGAGGTCAGGCCGATGGTCTTGCGCTGAGGCGCCTGGGCCATGGCCTCCTCCACGTCGAACCCCACCCCGTTGTCCTCCACCTCCAGGCGCACCCCCTGCGGGGTGAAGGCCAGCCGCACCGTGGCCTGGGAGGCCTGGGCATGCAGGCGAACGTTGGTGAGCAGCTCCTGGACGATCCGGAAGAGCGCGGCCTCCTGATGGGCTGCCAGACGACGCTCCTCGCCGCTGATCTGGAGCTGGAGGGAGAACTTCACTTTCTCTTTCAGGGTCTCCACATAGCGTCGCACGGTGGGGACCAGCCCCAGATCGTCGAGGCTCATGGGGCGGATATCGAAGAGGAACTCCCGCATCCGCTGGAAGGTCTCGGCGACGGCGTTCTTCAAAGCGGCCAGCTCGGCCCGGGCGCGCTCCGGATCCCGCTGGAAGAGCCGCTCGCAGATCTCGGCCTGCAACACCAGGTTGGTCAGGGCCTGGGCAGGGCCATCGTGCAGCTGGCGGACCAGGCGCTGCCGCTCCTGCTCCTGGGCCTCGAAGAGCCGCACGATCAGGGTCGGCTCCACGCTCGGGCGGGCGGAGGCGCTCTCCGCTTCCAGCGCGGCGAGGGTTGAGAGGATGCGGTCGAGAGCCTCCACATACCGACGGAGGTGGGCTTCCAGGCTCTGGAACTTCTCCAGCTGGCCCCGCATCAGCCACAGACGCTTTTGAATGTCCATGGCGGACTGGTAGCTTTCAATGATCTCCTCAGGCGGGGTGCTCCCCGGGCGGCTTTCCATCTGCTTGATCTGATTCGTCAGCTGGAGGCTGCGCTGGGCCAGCCGCTCCACGTCCGCGGAGGTCTGTCGGATGAGCGCCTGCACCTCTGCGAGCTGCCGTCGCGCGGCTTCCTGCTCCTCGCGGCAGTAGGCCAGCAGATCCTGGAGCGGGGATGTCGGCTCGCTCACGATTTCTCCTCCGGAGAGATGGGCTCTTCAGGCAGACGGACCCATCCGCGGCGCACGGCCAGGATGGCGGCCTGGGTGCGATCGCTCAGATTCAGTTTACGCAAAATGGCCGTCATGTGGTTCTTCACCGTCTGCTGGCTGATCCCCAGCCGCTCAGCGATGGCCTTGTTGCTGTAGCCCAGGGCGACGTACTGCAGGATCTCCCGCTCCCGAGGGGAGAGGCTGAGATCCTCTTCCGCCTCCGCTTCGCCGATGATCTGTCGAACCTCGGGGGCGGTCAGCACCCGGGATCCCAGGACGTAGCGGCCGGAGAGCACGTGACGGATGTTCTGAAGGAGTTGCTCGGGAGGGGTGTCTTTGGAGCAATACCCGTTCGCGCCGATGCGAACGGCATACCGCATCTGCTCCTCGCTGTCATAGGCGGTGAGGACTAGGATGGCGCCTTCGAACCGGTGGGCGCGGGCCTGCCGGATCACGTCCAGGCCGTTCCGGACCGGGAGATGCACGTCCATCAGCACCAGGTGAGGGGCCAGACGCATGATCATCTCCAAAGCGGCCTGGCCGTCCGCCGCTTCCCCGACCACCTGAAAGCCCGGTTCCAGGGCCAGGGTGTCCCGGACGCCTTTGCGGAACAGGGGATGATCGTCCACAATCAGGACCCGATACGACATCGCCGCGCCTCCTTTCCAGCGGCTCCGCGGCGTCTCCCCCTCCGGGTTGACGAAGCGGATCGCCCGCTTCTGGGGAGTTTGCCCTCATCGGGTTCAAAATATTTTTAAAGTAAAACCGTAGATTTGACAAACCGGGATGCGAGAGGATCATGGGAGATGTCCTGCGGATGCTGGGATGGCTGGTGATGGCCTTCGGAGGGCCGGCCCTGGCCCTCTGGGCGAGGGGGCGCTGGGGTCGGCCTGTCGCCTGGCTGGGGGTGGGGGCGCTGACCTTCCTCGGGGCGCAGGCGGTGCGGTTGCCGCTCCTGGCCGGGCTGACCGCTCTTTTCCGGCAGGGCCTGCTTCCGCCACCCCGGGATCCCCTCGCGTTCAACTGGGTCGTCCTCAGCCTGTCCGCAGGCTTGTTCGAGGAGACCGCCCGCTGGTGGGGGATGCGCTGGGCCCAGCGCCGTCAGGCCCGACACGGACAGATCCTGGGGTTGACGGATGCGGTGGTGTTGGGATTGGCCCATGGCGGGACGGAAGCCTTTGCCCTCGGCCTGGTGGGGTGGACGACCCTGATGGGGATGCTCCTGATGCGCGAAGGGCTGATCCCGATCCCCCCGGGGATGGAAGCCCCCGTCGCCGCTTACTGGGCCACGCCGCCCGGCTGGGTGTGGGTGGGGGTCCTGGAGCGCGGGATGGCCATCCTGCTGCACGTCGGGCTCTCCCTCGTGATCTGGGACGGCGTCCGTCGGGCGCGCCGGACAGGCTGGGCGGCGGCCGTGCTCCTCCACGCGCTGGTGAATGGAACAGCGGTCGCCGCCATGTCCCGATGGGGGATAGGAGTCGCCGAAGGCCTGATCGCCCTCTGGGTAGGGCTCTTCCTGGGAGGAATCATCATTCGGTTGCGCAAAGCTAGCTTGTTTTCAATTTTATAAAACCTTGATCCCGGAGGCGAATATGCAAGAAATCAAATCTAAGTGGAAACAATGCGCAATTCATCAGCTTGGTGAGTATCTGGTAACTGTTGAGCTTTGTCGACGTGGGTTCAGTGCTACACCATTTGCGGGAAATCTCCCGTATATAGACATTATAGTGGTAGATAGGAACGGACATTTTATTCCTGTGCAAGTCAAAACAATAAAATATAATTCTTCTTGGCAATTCGATGTTCAGGACTTTGCTGATGTCGAATTTCAAGGGATTCGTCAGAGGCTGAAAGCTCGGAAAGATCCGCCATGGCCTAATTTGATTTGCGTTCTTGTTCAACTTGGCCGAATTTATGGGGAGGATGAGTTTTTTATACTAAATTGGGAAAAACTCAGGGATCTGATATACGCGAAATACAATGATGAGATCGTCGAGAGGCGCGGGGGCATTAGGAGGATCAATCCAAAATCGACTCATTCTGCGCTATATCCGCGTGATTTATACGAGTATAAAGACAAATGGGAAATATTCGAGAATAAATAAAATTAAGTTACGTTGCGAGTAAATGAAACATCAGCCGGGCGGAGGGATCCAGAATCTCCGCCCGGCTGATGTCTGCCGATTAGGAAACGGAGACTGGAGCCGGGGTGGGGATGGGGGCGGGCCGTGTGGGGGAGCTCCGGCGGGCGGCCAGGTAGGCGTTGACCACGAGGTCCATCAGCCCGCTGACC
>Ga0079997_114611_pt1 | contig 17617 bp, 11 predicted proteins | sample PerSpoCPS_CMetaG_FD_69200 | JGI IMG/M metagenome (GOLD analysis project Ga0079997, IMG submission 69200) | Archaeal communities from Yellowstone National Park, Wyoming, USA - Perpetual Spouter C (PS_C) MetaG (SPADES assembly) (version 2) | ecosystem: Environmental > Aquatic > Thermal springs >... | reverse complement strand
GGACTTGGATAGTAGTAAATGCACCTCGTGATGGGAAACATGGCGCAAAAGTAGGAGAGAAGCTTGGCCTCGTCTCTTGCAAAGAGTTTCTGAATGCGAGTCGGTGGTGTCATGCTGAGGCTGCGGCCAGCCCTGCGGGCTGGCCGCCGCCTATAGTATTATACTCAAAGACCCCCCTCTGTCTCAGACGAAAGCAAAGGTACAAAGCATGGCTATGCCTTTTCCGGCGCTCCCTATTTACGGGCTGCGGCGTTAGCCTGCGGCGATGGCTGGGCTCTGAAATTACAAAGCCCCTCCTCGGAGGGAGGGGCCTGCAAGTGGCAGAAGGGAGCTTTTAGCGCAGGAGGGTCACCGTGCCGGAGCGGACTACCTTTTCCCCACTGAGCTGAATGCCCTCAAAAACAAAGGTATAGACGCCTTCTGGGGCTGGCTGCCCATTAGTAGTACCATTCCACTGCTTAGTCATATCGCCGCCATTGTTGAAGACTTCTTTGCCCCAGCGGTCATAGACGATGAGGGTATAGCGACTAAATCCAAGAGCTTGGACATTCCAAATATCATTGATGCCGTCTCCGTTAGGCGTAAAGGCCGTGGGAATAACGAGACCCGAGCAAGCCCTGGATAAGAAGGTCAAGGAAGCCTCGGCATAGCAGGGACCGGCTCCCTCCACTTGGAGCCTAATCGTAACATCGCCCTGGAGGAGCGGCGAGTAGGTGCGGGAGATCGTAGCGCTACCGACTTCGGTTGAGCCATCCTCCCAGGTCCAGCGATACACGAAGGGTCCATCTCCCCTTACATGGGCGGAGAAGGTGTATTCTTTTTCTGGGCAGTCTTTGACAAGGGTGTAGCTGATGCTATCTATGACGACAGAGTGCTGATAGGTCACCTCAAAGGAGAGGGAGTCTAAGCGGCAGCCGTTATTGTCGGTAGCGGTGAGGAGGTAGGTTCCTTCTGGGAGGTTGGAGAGGGTGGGGCCAGAGGCGGGGAGGGGGGTGCCGCTGAGGGTTTGCCAGGTGTAGGTATAGGGTGGGGTGCCGCCGGTGAGGATGACTTGGATTTCGCCGTCGGATCCGCCTTGGCAGGTTACGGGCTTAATGATAGAGCTTTGGAGTTTGAGGGAGTCGGGCTGGGAGAGGGTGACTTGGATTTCGCCGCAGCCAGAGGGATTGGAGGCGTCGCGGGCTTGGATGATGTAAGTACCGGCTGGTAAGCCAGTGAAGGTACCGGTGGTATTAGTAATGCCGGAGCCAATCAGTACATAAGTATAGGGAGGGGTGCCGCCCGAGGCTTGCACGGTGAAGCCGCCCACTCCACCCGCACAAAGAATAGGGGTAGTACTAACCAGCTGGAGGGTGAGAGGGGGTACAGCCTGCACTGTAAAGGACCGAGTCGCTACACACCCATTAGCATCTCTCACCCGCAGGGTATAAGTCCCTGCCGCTAGTCCCGTGAAGGTATTATTGGATTGCCAGGCTGGGTAGGTAGGGAGAAGGCTATACTCATAGGGTGGAGTCCCCCCTTGGCCCTCAAAGGTTACAAAGCCGCCGCTCGCACCGCATACGACATCACTGGAATCTACCACCCTTATAGAGAGGGGCGGAGGGTCCATAAGCTGGATGATGCGGCGGATCACACATCCAGCGGCATCTCGCATCCAAAGCGTATAAGTCCCCGCGGCCCGATTCGTGAAAGTGCTACTCGCACTCCAGCCTGTAGTAGGCGGCGTATTGGAAGTGCCACTCACTAGCACATACTGATAAGGGGAGACACCTCCCGTTGTACTCACGCTAATCTGCCCCGTGGCCGCACCCGCACAAGTCGGAGGCGTTACACTGATAGTAGGGCTAATCGTATCCCGAACTACCAGGAGGATAGAGTCCCCCGAACTGCCCTGCGGGATGTTAGCAGTGGGAATGAAGTTGCCACACTGATCGCTAATCGTATTGCCGTCGGAGCCAGGTTGGCCATTGGAGGAGCCAGAACCGGGCGGATTATACCCAATACGAATCTTATAGGTTTGGCCTGGTACTAAGGGACTCCCCACCGTAAGGCGCACTAGATTCGTCTGAGGAGGATTTACAGGGGCGGCGGCTGTTACAGGAACTGGCGCCCCACTGGCTACATCCTCAACGACAAAGTCGCTGCCATTGGCCACTACAGTAGAAGGATCAATAAGTTCGTTGAACCGCACCAGAATCTGGCGGAGGTTGTCCAGCTGGTGATCATAGGAGGCGGCGCAGAACTGAGCCGTAGAGTCCATTTTGGGCGGCGTATTGTCAAAGTACTGCGCCGTACCCGTGAAGGTGATGGTATAGCCTTGATTGTTATTGGTCCAGTTATCTACTAATAGCAGGAAGGTCTGACCGGCGGTAACCGTGAGACCGGGCATCACGGGGGGTTGGGAGGCGTTATAGGATATGGTTCCGGGCTGGGGATTAGTATGGTCCAAGCCCGTGATGCCTGGGCCTCCCGTGTAGCCGCCACAGCAGGAGGTCACACTCGTACTTGCAGCATAGTTACACCGAATGGGGGGTTGGCTGCCTATGGCGCTGCAGGGATTGGAGAGACCAGTCACATCCCACAGGGCAAAGTCGTAATCTGTGTTACTCCCCGGGTCTATGACAAACCCTAAGGTCCCCCCCTGCTGAACGGTAAAGATGAACCAGACGCTCCTATGCTCTCCGGCTAGTAGGCAGGTGCCGCCCCCGCCCGGAAGCTCCTGGGTGGTTCCATAGTCAGGGACGGCTTGGGCGAAGGTATAGGTGGCTTGGCAGATGCGGATGGCACCGGGGCAGTCGGAGGCGGGATTAGAGAGGGGCTGCGGTATGCCAGGCGGCCACGGCGCTGGAGGAGGACTGATACCCCGCTCTTTCATCCGAATGTAAGCGCTATCTACCTGGGCCCAACCCAACGTCAGCCCTGCCAGAATAAGCGCACCCCAAACTTGCCCTCTTAGCTTCATATGGGCAAAGTTACATAGAACGCTCCTCCGTTTGCTCTTCTACATAATCGCTTTTGAGTAAAAAACCCTCTCAAATGCACTTATAAGCTTCTGAGTTACATTTGTGGCATGCTCAGATGCACGAGTGTGCTGATATGGGGGTTGTTAGGGTGGGGTTGGGCGCAGTCGGAGCTTTCGTTGGCGGGTATTTGGAAGGAGTATCGGTATGGGGTGCGGGGTTATGAGTTTTTTAGTGGGGAGGCTTTATGGGGGTATGAGGAGGGAGCGGGGGTGGTGTATCGGTTTCGGGATGCGGCGGCGGCTGAGACGTTGTGGAAGGGGGCTTTTCCGATTGCCCAGATTGTCCCCAGCCGCGCCAATCCTGAGGAAGTGCTTCTTTTTGAGCAGGTGGAGCGCCTGTACCGCCGTTCGGCTCGGTATCGGGTATATCTTCTCTCAGGTGGGAAGGCGACTCCTATCCCGGGCCTCTATCAGGAAGCCGAACTTCTACCGGATGGGCGGGTGGTTTTAGCGGACAGCCAAAATCTCTATCTCTGGCATCGGAGCTCCTCTGAGCTGGAGCGGCTTACTTCTGTCCGAGGGGCTATGCAAGCGGGTACTACCGACTGGCTCTACGAAGAGGAGTTTGGCTTCACGAAAGCTTTTACGGCTTCGCCATCGGGGGCTTACTTAGCTTATCTCCACTTGGACAACACGGAGACGCCTACTTGGTCGCTGGCCTATGAGGACCCGAAGTCCCCTTATCCGCGTTGGCATACCTTCCCTTATCCCAAAGCCGGTCAGAAAAATCCCCGCGTAGCCCTTCATATCCTCTCCCTCTCCGACCGCACAGACCAGGTCCTCCTGCAAGACACGACGGGAGGCTATCTACCTTTCTTCTTCTGGAGCGAAATGGGAGACGAGCTTTACTTCGTGCATCTGAATCGGCTCCAGAATGCTTTTACGCTATACCGATGGGAGCCAAGTGGGAAAGAAGTACAGGTGTTTTTCCGAGACTCCACGCCTTACTGGTTTAATCTGGATAATCGGATGCTTTTCGCTGCTCGGGCGGATCAGCCGGAGTTTTTTTATAAAGCGGAGCGGGGAAAGGCGCCGGTGATTGAGCGGTATGACTATAAGGGGCGGCGTTTGGGGCAGTACTTCGTGCCGGGTCTCAAAGACCTGGTGGGGTATGCGCAGGGAAAACTCTTTTTCACGGCCTGTGGGAAAGACCCCACGGCGCAGCGAGTAGGATATTTAGACTTTCGGCGAAAGGCCCCTACCCCGCAGTGGATCACTTCTGACACCCTCTGGGCCGAAGCCCAAGTGAGCGCTACTTGTATAGCCATCACGGAGAGTGGCCCCCTCAGTCCGCCCCGTACTTACCTTTTGGATGCGGCCACCCTCACGAAGCGCTATGCACTTCCCGACCTTAATGGTGCTCTTCGAAAGCAGATTCTCCCTTTGCAAGTGCGCTACTTCCGCTTTGCTAATGAAGCGGGGGATAGCCTCTGGGCTTCTTTCCTACTACCGGCGGATTTTGACCCTCGGCGGAAGTACCCTGTGCTGGTGCGTTTTTATGGAGGGCCGGGGTCGCAGATGGTGTCTCGGAGGTTTGAAAACGTGTGGTTTTTCTGGGAGGCGCGACTCGTGCAAAAGGGCTTCCTCGTAGCTCATGTAGATGGCCGAGGGACAGGCCTTTACGAAGGAGCCTTGCGCTACGGCATTTACAAAAATTTAGGCACGTTGGAGACGGCGGATGTAGTGGCATTTGTGAAGTACTTGCGGCAGCTACCTTATGTGGGGAAGGTGTATGGGATGGGCTGGAGCTTTGGGGGTTATGTGGCGGCGCGTTTAGCGATGGAGGCGCCACCCGATGCTTTAGCAGGAGTGGTATCTATTGCCCCTGTAACCGATTGGCGGCTATATGACTCGGCCTATACGGAGCGGTTTATGCAGACTCCCGCTGAAAATCCCGAAGGCTATGCGCGCACCAGCCTCCTAACCATGGGGCGCCCCCTCCAAGCCCCCCTCCTCCTGATTCACGGCGAAGCCGACGACAATGTCCATGTCCAACATACCTATCGGCTCATTGAGGCGCTCCTGCGCCGCTACCCTGAAAGCCCCCTCACCTGGCGCATCTACCCCGGCCAAAATCACGGGATCGGACGATATAGGTATCACCTGTTTTTAGAGGTAGAGCGCTTTTTGGGGCTTGGGGAATAAAATCCCTACCACCCCAAACCCGTATTTTCCTTGATACACCCCTGTATAACTTCTATACACCTCAAACCCACCCATACTGCATTCCCAGGCAGGATGACTAAGAGAGCTGTATAAAATCGCATACACAAGCCAAACTGGCAGAACCTTCTGACACCCCTTCCCGACAAAAAGTCTCCTTCCTACCCCTAAAACTGCGAAGCTACAAGAACCCAATGGAGTTGGCATGGGGTTTGTTAGAGTAGCCCTCGGCGTATGTCAGACTTGGCAAAAAGACTGACTGACTGGGTTAGCGTTTACTTCTCTCTACGAGAATGTAATGCGTTCAAGTCAAGTCCGCTACAAAAAACGAGACTTGACTACTGATTCATGGTCGCTTGCGAATCATTGTTTGAAAGGAGAGTATATGGCCATTGAGGCTTACCATACACTAGCGGAAAGTAAAGAAGACGTACATCGAAAATATCGAGAAAGTACGATTAGGCATATCGTAGGCGTCAGATCATAACTCGGTTCATATCGTAACTCGATCAAGATTGTCCGAATTCGGCGTGCATGATTTACATGCACATAGGAGGTAACGCTAAAATCAACGCCAGACGAAAGCGGTAAGACTGAAAGTTCGTGCTGACTTACTCTAAGGCTACCCTTCTGCCATAGGGTAAGAGGGTGCCACAGGGGGGTTCTTCATAGAGGCGGGTAACCAGCCCACCCCCCACACGTATGCGCTTCAAAAACTTAAAGGGCAGGGCCGCGCGCCCTGCGCCAACGGCCAGCAATGGCCATTGGCATTCAGAGAGCCGAAAACAGACTACACTTCCACGGGCTCCTGAAACCGAACTACAACACAGAACAACCCAAAATCAAAGAATTCAGAAAGAAAACAAGAATGAGAATTGCATGAATGTTCATGAGATAAATCTCGATTTGCCTGAACCTCTGTTCCGTTATTATCCTCGTTATCTTATAAAGTACAGGGATTTTATTGAAAAAGCCGTGGAATACCTCAAAGAGCAGGCCTATGAAATAGAAGTAACGAATATAGAGGAAATAACCATAATATCCGATGAAAATGGCATGCAGAGCCAAACGGAAAAGCGAGTTTATCGCCTTCACCTAAAAGCCCCAGAAGATAAACAAGAGGAAAAGGCTCTGCAAAAGCTATTTGACGATTACACCACCGAAATTTATGAAGACAAAGAATTCAGGCCCGGGACGGGAATCAAGATTTATTCCCCGAATGACAAGTTTGGCAAGAATGAGGAAGAAATGTATATTGACATTGAGAGGCGCATAGAAGGAAAGAAAATTTACCTTAGGCCGAATACTTATCAGTTAGACCAGCAGAAGAAGGCTATAAATCGGCTTTTGCACGAGCCACTTCCTGAGCATAAGCCCCTCTTATACTTATTTGGGTTATCAGACGAGAAATACTGGGAGCAGAATCCTGAGTATGCGCCGCTGGATTGGAGAGTGCTTACCAGGGACGACATAGAGGGGGTGGATGAGCAGCGGGAGTTTGTGATGAAAGCTTTGGCGACGAAGGACTTTGCGCTAATGGAGGGGCCGCCCGGCTCAGGAAAAACTACGGTTATTATTGAGCTGGTAGCTCAGTTAGCCAAAAAAGGCAAGCGCGTACTCCTCTGCTCAGCTACGCATGCCGCTATTGATAATGTGATTGAACGAGTAGCGGGAAAGTATAAAGACATCGTGGGCGATCTGATTGTACCCGTTCGCATCAGCGGTAGTGAAGATTCCGTAAAAGAGAGTGTAAGACCCTACCTCTTAAGCAGGCTTAAGAAGACATATACCGAGGAAATACTGGGTTTCCTCCGGCAAAACCATACTCTGGAAAGTCAAAAGTATCTTTTAGAAAACCTTAGTTCAAAGCAAGGAGAACAGTGGATAGAGACGCTTATATTGGAGTCGGCAAACCTTGTGGCGGGTACTATGATAGGGATTTTACAACATCCGGCTATAAAGGGAAATCGCAATAGCGTACCTTTTGATGTGATGATCGTGGATGAGGCTTCCAAGGTGACATTCTTGGACTTTATTGTACCTGCTTTGTATGCCAAAAAATGGATTTTAGTAGGGGATATTAAGCAGCTACCGCCATATATTGAGGAGGACTATGTAGGGGAGTACATACAAGGCTTTGTAGACGAGAATGAACAAAAGGCTATTTTAGAGCGATATGAGCTCAAGAGGAGGCTGAGCGCTGTTAGACGCGAGCTGATTATCTACTTTACCCGCCGCAATGTATCCCAAGAGCTTGAGACCCTCCGGCGGGAGCTGGAGGAAATCAAAAGCCGCGATGAGAAGGAGCATGATAAGGGCCTAAGAGAATTCCTGAATCGCCCCCCTCATATCTTGACATTGTATAAGGAAAACCTGAACACATGGACAAGTGAACTAAAAATAATGGAGCTAAACGCCGCTGACTTACTCATATGCGAGGAGTCTAAGGAAGTAAGAACTTTCATAGAGCGGCATATCTTTGTAAAATCGGTAGTGATTAATCCTGAGGATAGCTGTTTTGGAAACTATTCTGATTTTACTTATAGGCAGCGTTATTTACATGAGCGGGATTTACGTAAGCGTTATTTACATAAGCGAGATTACGAGGAGGATGAGTTTTATCAGTTTGCGCCGGAGGGGGAGTCCTGGGCAGAAAAAGTGGTGAGCAACCTCATACAATACTTTGGATTTCGGGATGTGGCAGACATATTCAAGGAGTCCTATCTGGATTTGATACGTTTACTGCCCGGGAAGTTATGGGAGGAGGTAAATGATATCAAGCGCCTGGTGTTTCCGTCCATTTTAGAGATTTTACAGAGAGGTATGGGGCCGGAGAAGGACCAGAGACATGAGCGATTAATAACCCATGGCCTAAGCGAGGAGCATAAAAAGAGTCGGTTTGTCTCCCTGAGCTATCAGCATCGGATGCATCCGGAGATTGCTGAGCTTCCTGGGAAGTACTTTTATGGAGGGAAGAATCTCCGTTCAGGTACATCTGTGGAGCGTAGGCCTTGGGCGGAGCCCTGGGGTGGAAACCGAGTTCTGTGGGTCCCTAATACAGACGCCATAGGCAATCAAAAAGGGGGTAAGATCATTAATCCCACCGAAGTGGATGATATGGAAGCGCAGCTGAAAAAGTTTTTAGAATGGGCCAAAGATAATCCTAAACCTGATGGAGGACGATACGAGTTAGCTATATTAAGTTTTTACTTGCATCAAGTGAACGAACTAAGAAAGATGGTAAGGAGGGTCACGGGCCAGCCAAAAAGATATGCTAAGTTCCAGAAGGACAATGTAGACATCTTTCTCTACACGGTAGATAAGTTTCAAGGGCAGGAGGCAGATGTGGTATTTTTAGGCTTTACGAAGTTTACCCGAAATGCGCACTATAATAGCCCTAATCGGCTCAATGTGGCTCTGACCCGGGCTCGGCACAAGCTCCTCCTTTTTGGGAATCGGGCTTGGTTTGAGAAAAATGCTAAGTTAGAAGCTCTAAGGGAGCTGGCTAAAAAACCATGTATCCTGAAGTACTAAACATGAATCCTATGATAGTCCTAAAAAAAGAAGAACGACTGGAGCTGTATCTGATGCTCCTGGAGATTGAGAAAGAGGTGAAAGGTCAGCCGTACATCGCGATTCTGATGCGGGCTGATGAGGCAGGGGGGGGGATCACCCCAAGCATGGTGAAAAGGGATTTGCTCAGGAGCCTGCCCCTAAAAGCCTGTGAGAACCTTCTCTACAGACTGACAGACCTGGGCTACTTTGAGGAACCAGAGGTAAAGAGAGAGCGAAATCTGAACGGGCAGCATGGTCAGGATGGGCAAGAGCCTGTCTTTCGGCTAACCGACAAAGGCCGAGAGTCTGCCCAGACTAACACTTTCTGGCAGCCCGAAAAGGGAGCCTATATGGTCTATAAGTCTAAATCTCCACTAATAACACGCCTAATAGGGCAAAGCATCATCCAGATAACCCGTCATAGAAGTGATAAGGGAGAACAGCGAAATACGTCAGATGTTTTGAAGCAAGACCTCAATAAGCCGATAAAAGTACTAAATCAAGAGGGACGAGAGGAGAAAATTCGCATAATAGACTTTGAGGAAAAATGCTTATCATGTGGCCAAGTGGTCACTATCTTAGAGATTAAAGTTTATGAGAATGAAGCCTTAATAAAGATAAAACCGAAAGAAAATGCAGAAAAATCGGAGGATATATTAGGCAAATTCTTCACCTCACTTAGGGAAGAGGAAGTGAGAGATGCGCTATTAGCAGGAGAGTTTGGCGACTCGTACGACAAGCATAAGAAGGTAGTACGCTCACCTTTTTCCCCTGAAAATCTAAGTTGGATTAGGGATGTGCACATTCAAAAACCTATTTATGAGGGGGTAGAATTTGAGCCTGTGCAGCTTCAAGGGGTCAGGTTTATTCCCTCTGATGAGGAGCAGGCGAGAATGTGGGTAGAAGAGTGGCTTTTGAGGAATGTGGATGAGTATTTTTGGAGTGACGAGGAGTTCCAAGCCTACCTCCATAAAAAGCTGGGGATCATACTTGAGTTTTACCCTCAGTTGGGAGGAGTGACTCGGAAGGAAATGATAGATAGGCTTTCAAAGAGGCAAAATTCTTTTTATTCCATTGCGAAGTTAGAAGCGGCAAACTACTTAAGTTACTGATATGAAGCAGCTTAGCAAGGAGCCGATTTATCGGGAAAACGACAGGGTATTATTCTACCCTATTCTGCCCCATGGTCGGGGCTGGCAGTCGTCGGAAGGGATGCCACTCTCTATATGGGAGACAGGCAGAGAAGGTAAACTCCTGCATAGGATGATAGAGGCCATTGAGGCGGCCCGGGAGCTGATTTGCATGCAGTCTTTCTTGATAGAGGACTCGGAGCTCATAGAAGCCTTAGTAAAGGCTCAGGAGCGGGGCGTACGAGTATATGTCCTCAGCTCTGTTGAGACACGTATCAAGGATACGATTGAAGAGGAGCCCGACTGGGATCGACAAGCCAGAGAAGCCTACATCCGCCTTTTGGAAGAGAAATTCAAGTATCGCTTTCTTTTGCGGTCTGCATCTTATTTCCACGCCAAGTACCTCCTGATTGACCCCAAAACCAACCCCATGGGCTTTCTCTGCACAAACAACTTTACTAAAAAGGCCTTTCGGGAAAATGTGGAGTTAGCCGTAGAACTACATGCAGAACAGGTGAAAGAGCTTTTTAGAGTTTTTGTATATCATTTCTGGGAATACGCGAAAGATGAGCACACAGCCAATCGAGATTTCGCAAAGGTAACACCGACTAAAAGGCTCGCCCCTCCGATCTTAGAGCATATCCTCCTTACATCGCCTAATCCAACCCTGAATAGCTTAGGCCGCTCTCTTGAGGAAGCCATTAAAAAGGCTGAGAAATCCATCTCACTCTCTACCTACCAGCTAGATAAGGATCATCCTCTGCTCCAAGCTCTTCGCGAGAAGGCCAGAGCGGGGGTAGAGGTTAGGCTTTTCACCCAACTGAAAAAGGCATATTTTGAGCAACATCTCAAGGACTTACTCAAAGAGGGAGTAAAGGTATTTCTCAACCCCCGCACTCATGCGAAGTTCCTTTTAGTGGATGGGAGAGAGGGATATATCTTCACAGCTAACCTCAAGAAGGAAGGATTAGACGAAGGCCTGGAAGTCGGAATAAAGCTCAATGAGCAGCAGACCCGAGATTTAGAGCAGATTCAGAGGTGGTGGGCAAATGATTTTGAGAAAAAAGCTCTCTACGAGGTCAAGGCAAAGGATATTCAGAGTTACTACACTTTCGACGAGAATGGAAGCCTCATAGAAAAAAAGCTCTCAGACGAGTCTATAGAGCTCAGAAAAAGGGTAAATAGGGTTTTGGAACTAATGGACTTCTTCGGCCAAAAAATTGAGCTGGACCCAAACAAACATCGATCTCTAAAAGTCCAACTAATAGCCGAAATACAGGACTTGCCAAGCGACATAAAAGCAAGGATAAACTTACGGAGAGATGGGATCTTTGAGGTGGTTGAGATACAGGAGGAGGTGAAAAAGAATAATCCAGAAAGTGAGGGCAAGGAAAAAGCCAAGGATGAAAAGAAAGCTGAGGGCAAGAAATACGCTACAGATGAAAAGAACGCTGGGGACAAGGAGAAAGCCAAGGATGAAAAGAAAGAAAAAGACACACCCAAGGCACCCATAAAGCGCAAGTTGGTAGTGATTTATGACGATTTTGAGGCTGAGGATGTAGAAAAGCTTGGGGCGTATAAGGAGTTGCCGGTGTACTATGTAAGCAGAGGGTGAGCGGGGTGGGGAGCCTGTGCAGAGCGTCCCTACCCTCCCCCTCCTGTGGGGATAATAGGGTTTTTGGGGGCTAAGGTGATAGCTTATTTAGGGCAAGGGGGGATTGGTAGATAAAGAGTGCGGTATTAGGAATAGTCTGCCGACCGAAGGGGTGGCGGGATCTATCTTACCTTTGCCCAGTGGCTGAGACCCCCGAGGAAAGAAAAGCCCGGCGCCGACGCTGGTGGCGCGAGCTGATTATCATTCTGGCGGTGATTGTCATAGTGCGGGCTTTCGTGCTGGAAGTGATGCTTATTCCCACCAGCTCCATGGAACGCAGCCTTTTGGCCTGGGACTTAGTCGTCGTAAGTAAGCTCCCCTATGGCCTCCGACTTCCCCGCGTCCTCCTCTGCATCCCCTTCATCCACAATAAAATCCCCTTCACCGGCATCCCCTCGTACTTAGACTGGATAGTCCTTCCCTATAAGCGCCTACCCGGCTGGAAAACCGTGCAGCGAGGCGATATCCTGGTCTTCAACTACCCCGCCGACGATGTCATGCCCAACGACCCCATCCTCGGCCCCGTAGAAATCCCCAACCTCAAAGAAAACTACGTCAAGCGGTGCGTGGCTATTGCCGGAGACACCGTAGAGGTGCGCGCCGGCAATATCTACATCAACGGCAAGCCCGCCTTTGAGCCCAGGTACGTGCAGTATCGCTATTATGTGCGCACCAAAGAGCCTTTGACAGAACGGATCCTCCTGCCCTTCGGGTTTCGGCCAGAAGGCAGCTCCAACTACAACTGGCAGCGCATTTCTAACTATGAGGCCTACCTATATGCCCCACCCCTCATCATAGAAGCCTTCCAAAAAACCTACGCCTCCAGCATAGACACCCTGTACAGGGCGCTCTTGCCCGATACCTTTCGCATGCCGCAAATGTATCCGCAGCATCCAGAGGCATTTCCCTGGAACTTAGACCATTGGGGACCCTTTTATCTGCCTCGACGAGGGGACACCATTACGCTCTCCCCCCAGAACCTCCTCTTATACCGACGGCTCATTGAGGGCTATGAAGGCCACACCATAAACGAAGTCAACGGCCAAATCTACATTGACGGAGAGCCTCGCCAGAGCTATACCTTTGAGATGAACTACTACTTCGTCATGGGCGATAACCGGTATAACTCGCTGGATGGGCGATTCTGGGGGCCAGTGCCTGAGGACCATATCGTAGGAAAACCTCTGGGGGTACTCCTGTCTATTGAAAACTTTCGTGCACGATGGGACAGGTTTTTGCGGGCCGTTCAGTAGAGGCCCTTTTGTCCGAACTTTTCCCTCCAGCGGAGGCGGAGCGGATTGTCAAGCTTTTAGGGCGGCAGCCCACGCTGACGGAGGTATGGCTTTTTCATGCGCTGTGGAGCGAACATTGTAGCTATAAGAGTTCGCTGGTGCATTTGCGACGTTTGCCGCGGGAGGGGTGGGCGAGTTTGCGGAGGGCCGGGGAGGAGAATGCGGGGTTATTAGATATTGGGGATGGGTGGGCGGTGGCTTTCAAGGTGGAGTCGCACAATCATCCAAGTGCGGTGGAGCCGTATCAAGGAGCGGCCACGGGCGTGGGGGGCATTCATCGGGATATTATGGCGGTGGGGGCGCGACCCATTGCGGCTCTCAACTCCCTGCGCTTTGGCTGGCCCGTAGATGCGCACACCCGAAGGCTCATTCAGGGGGTAGTGCGGGGGATAGGGGATTATGGGAATGCGTTTGGGGTGCCGACCGTAGGCGGCGAAGTGTATTTCGCGGCCGAATACACAGGCAAGCCCCTCGTCAACGCCATGAGCGTGGGCATCGTGCGAACCGATAAGGTTATTTCGGCGCGAGCGACCCGAGCTGGGCAAAAGGTATATTACCTTGGGGCTCCTACGGGCCCGGATGGGATTGGCGGGGCGGCCTTTGCCTCTGAAACCCTGGAAGGGGACGCCCGAGAAAACCTGCCTGCTATACAGGTGGGCGACCCTTTCCGTCAGAAAGTACTCTTAGAGGCGCTCTTGGAGATGGTGGAGGCGGGGCTGATTGCGGGGATGCAGGACATGGGGGCAGCGGGATTAGCCAGTGCCACATCAGAGACCGCCGCCCGCGGCCAAAAAGGCATGCGCATCTATCTGGACCGGGTGCCCCTGCGCACCCAACTGACTGAACCCTACCAACTCCTCCTCTCGGAATCCCAAGAACGGATGCTTTTGATTGTGGAGCCGGAAAAGGCCCCTGCAGTGGAGGCTATTGCCCAGAAGTGGGAACTCCCTTGCGTAGAAATAGGGGAAGTGGTAGAGGAGCCGGTTTTGACATACTTTTGGCGGGGGGAGGTGGTGGCGCAGTTAGATCCGCGGCTTTTAGCGGCGGGGGAAGGCGCCCCTACTTATGATTGGCCGCGGCGAGAACCGGCTTACCGCCTACTGCAGGCGGCCTTCCAGCCAGAGAAGGTACCCGACCTTCATCCCACCCAGCTAAAAGAAGTGCTCAAGGCCCTGGTGGCTCATCCTAACTTAGCTTCTCGGGCTTGGATATACACCCAATATGATCGGATGGTGGGAGCGGGGACGATGGGGAGTGCGGGGGAGATAGGGTATGCGGCGGCGCTGGTACGTTTGCCGGGGCAGGCGCGGGCTCTGGCTATGAGCTTGGATGGTAATCCGTTTTGGGTGGAGGCGGATCCCCGGGTGGGTGCGGCTCTCTTAGTAAGCGAAGCGGCCCGCAATGTGGCCTGCACCGGCGCCCGGCCCCTCGGCATCACCAATGGCCTCAACTTCGGCTCCCCCCAAGACCCCGAAGTCTATTACACCTTCGTGGAGACCATAGAGGGCATCCGAGAAGCCTGTAGCTTTTTCGGCCTGCCTGTAACCGGCGGCAATGTCAGTTTCTACAATCAGGATGAGCGGGGGCCGGTTTTGCCCACGCCGATGATTGGGGTGGTGGGGCTTCTGGAGCGTCCCTTGGAGCGAGCGGTGCCCTTAGGCTGGCCCCAAAAGGGCGTCCCTCTACCCCTCCTCCTTATCGGCAGTGCTGAGGCCCTCTATGCTCCTACGCTTGGAGCCAGTCATTATTTACGGGATTGGGTGGGGATTCGGTATAGTCCGGCGCCGCGGTTAGACCTGGCGGCAGAGCGGGCCCTTCAGCGGCTTTTGCCGGAGTGGGCGGAAAAGGGATACCTGATAGCCGCGCAAGATGTGTCGGATGGAGGCCTTCTCTTGGCTCTTTTAGAAATGGCGTGGGCAGGGGGAAGCGGCTTCGTCGTGGAGAAGCCGCAGGGGGTGCGGCGGGATGCGTTTTGGTTTGGAGAGGATGGAGGGCGGGTAGTCGTAGCCACCCTACCGGAGCTGGTAGAGACCCTCATACAGGCCGCCGAAAAAGCCGGGCTAGCCGCCCTACCCCTGGGTCAGACCCTGCCCGAACGCGGTTATGCCGAAGTAGAGGGCCAAATCCTGGACCTACGTTTTCTGAGGGGTTTGTGGGAACGCACCCTGCCCTACCTTATGGATGCATGAGGGGTTTGGTAGGGGGACTGTGGGCATCTTGGAGGGGCATGAGGAAGCTGATGGAGGGGCTTCACGCATCTCATGGAGGCATGGGGAGCCTAATAGGGAGACTGTGGGCATCTTGGAGGGGCATAAGGAGTCTGGTGAGAGAGCTTCACGCATCTCATGGAGGCCTGAGGAGGCTGGTGGAGGGGCTTTGGGTGGGGCTCTTGTGGGCGCAGAGTGGGGGTTGGGGCAGTAGTCTTTTAGAGGCTGATACCGTATGGTTGGACTTAGCTACGACGGCCTCGTGGTTGGATCGGCAGGCCCGCCGTCTAAACCTAAGAGAGGTGCGTTCTGGCCAGCCCTATCCTAAGGGCCTACTCACGAAGGCCCGTCAGACTCGGCTTCTCTCCCTCACCCCAAAAGAAAATGCCTTAGTGTGGGTGTGGCAAGTGGGGGAAGATACTTTTCTTTTTGAGTCGCGGCGGGTGTCGGTGCGCCAGCTACAAAAGCATTTAGTTCTTCTGCGGGGGCCTTGTGCGGTGGGGCCGCAGGTGGTGGAGCTTTTGCTGGTTTTTCGGCCTCGGGCCAAGGACCTCTCTCAGGAGGAAGCGCAGTGGGGTTGGCAGCCCTTCGTGCCAGAAGGCTGGGAAAACGCTATCCTTGCTCCTCTGGCTCTGCCTCAGCACTATAGCCCTACTGCGGTTACGGCGCTTAGTCTGGTGCTTTTGCGGCAAGCCCCCGCTAAGCCCTTTTTCCTTCAAGAGGTGCGCTTGTATGGCCGAAAGAGTGCCTTTCTTCCTCGGGATGAGGTGGTGGCTGTGTATCGTCGCCAGCAGCTGCCTAAGGGCTTCCTTACTCAGCTGCGAGCCGCATGGAGCGCCCATCCCCCTTATGGCTATGTGATTCGTATCAATGACTACTATCCCTCTTCGGTGGGGGAGGGGGTTTTGTGGGTGGGCCTCTTAGGGGAGGGGGCTTGTGTGCGGCCCAGAGAAATCCTCCGGGGCGACGGAAAAGGCCTTCAAGCCCCTTGGGCTGAAAGGCTCCGGGGAAATTTGCCGTACCACTTACCCCTCTGGGAAATCAAGTAGGGGCGGCTCGGCCGGAGAGAAAGGCCCGGCTTAGCGTAGGCACTGGCCTGGCGTATTTTTGCCGAAAATATGAGTTTCTCAATGCAAGTCGGTGGTAGTTTGTGGGGCCGCTGCCCGCCTTCGGCGGGCAGCGGCCGCGCCCTCTCTTCACATTAAGAAAGCCTTGGCCTCAAAATGGTATAACTTTGCATAAAACAAAGACAGCGTTTCTCATGCTTGCCAAGGTTAGTGGTATTTCCTGGGTGATAGGGCTGCTAACGCTAAGTGGAGGACTTTTCGCCCAAGAAGAAGAGGAGATGGGAGCCACCGGAAATAAGCCGAGCGGAATGGAAACGCCTCAAAAGCCTTCGCAAGGTAAGACCCCTCTTCTGGATAGGGCCTCTGCGAAACAAAGCGGTATATGGAATCTGCTTCACACCCTTCAGCTTTCGGGAACATTATAACGCAGTTGTAAATGGTTTGAATTTAGAGGTCCTAGGCATAGGCACGGCCTATACATTTTTTCCTTATCCGGGTTATGCATTACGTGATATGTATAGATCTTTTGCTTCCATGGATACGATTCCGGAAGTGTATAACTTTCAGGTGAATGGCATTAGTCTGGGTAGTGGTTTTGTTCAAAAGGGTGTTTTGAACGGGATAGGTGTGGGCGGAGGGTTGATAGGCAAACTAAACGGCATCAGTATGGGCGTTTTTCATTGCATGTATAGGGCGAATGGGCTGGTGATAGGAGTCCTCGGCAGTGCAATTGCTGAAATGCAAGGTCTGGAGATAGATTTATTCAGTAATGTGGTAGGGTTTAGAATGCGTGGCGTTCAGGTGGCCTTCTTTGGGAATGCCGTGTCTAATGATCGTATCTTGGAAGACTCTTTACCTAATAAGGAAAAAGGGCTAATTGGCTTGCAGGTGGGAGGTCTTAATGCCGTTTCATACAGTGCATCGGGTATGCAAATTGGGGTTCTGAACGGAGTGAATGGAAAGCTAGAGGGGATTCAGATAGGCCTTATGAATATTGGTAACACCTTACAAGGAATGCAAATAAGCGTTTATACAAACAAGTGCAGGGATTTACAAGGTGTGCAGATAGGCCTTTATAACGAGTGTAGTTCTTTGCGGGGCGCTCAAATAGGCCTTTTGAATTTCTGCGAGGGAAGGCTATCGCCTTTCCTGCGAGTGAAACTCAAAGATAGGCGGGTAACGACCTCTGAGCCTTCTTCGGAGTCTCTGCCCTGATGGCAGAGAAGCTTTCTGGTACTGGCTTCTCTTACCCCTGACTCATGATAAAAACCCCTATGAAGGACCCTTTGGGGTTCTCAAAGTTTTCCTCGTAAGGTAAGCTTCAGACCGAATCCTCCACTACGATGTAGCCCTCTCTGGAAAAAGTATTATGGGGGTCTCACCGCATTTTCTACTTCTGAAGCTGATATTATGCCAATTCTATGCAAAAGAGTTTCTGAATGCGAGTCGGAGGTATTTTGTAGGGCCGTCGCCCGCCTTCGGCGGGCGGCGGCCCCGTGCTGAGGCGGCGGCCGGGGCCCAAAGGGC
>Ga0079997_117534_pt1 | contig 17817 bp, 21 predicted proteins | sample PerSpoCPS_CMetaG_FD_69200 | JGI IMG/M metagenome (GOLD analysis project Ga0079997, IMG submission 69200) | Archaeal communities from Yellowstone National Park, Wyoming, USA - Perpetual Spouter C (PS_C) MetaG (SPADES assembly) (version 2) | ecosystem: Environmental > Aquatic > Thermal springs >... | reverse complement strand
CCTACGGCAACATGGCCTGCATCTTTACCCAAAGCGGGCGGAACGCCCGGGTCTTCCGGGAGGAGGTGCAGGCGGGGATGGTGGGGGTGAACGTGGGGGTGGCCCAGCCTTTTGCCTTCTATCCCTTCTCCGGGTGGCGGGCCAGCTTCTTCGGGGACCTGCATCCCCACGGTCCCGATGCCTTCCTCTTCTATACCCAGAGGAAGGTGGTGGTGGAAAGGTGGTGAGGCCTGCCCCTATCGCACGCCGGTTCTTCCTGGCGCCGGAGTCGGGGGCGCTTATCGGTTTAGCGGCGACCTTCACCTTTTTTGCCCTGGTGGCGGGGAATCAGGGCTTCTTGACCCTGCAGGGCACTGTCAACTACCTCGAGGTGGCCGCCCAGCTCGGCATCCTGGCCACCGGCGTGGCCCTGCTCATGATTGCCGGGGAATTCGACCTGAGCGTGGGCTCGGTGATCGGGGCGACCGGCATGGTCTTCGCCCTAGGGGTGCAGGTCTTCGGCCTGCCCGTCTGGGCCTCCATCCTCCTGGCCTTGGCCCTCGCGGCGGGGGTAGGGTGGGCTAACGGCTTTCTCGTGCTGAGAACCGGACTTCCCTCCTTCATCGTCACCCTGTCCACCCTCTACATCCTCCGGGGTGCCACCATCGCCATCACCCGCGAGGTGACCAACGTAACCCGTTTCTCCGGTCTCGCCGAGCCTGCGCTCAAGGATCCCTTGGCCCAGCTCTTGTTGGGGGCGCCCTTGGGCCTACCCGTTTCCGTGTGGTGGTGGGTCTTCCTCACCCTAGCCTTCTCCTGGGTGCTCCTCCGCACGCGCTGGGGCAACTGGATCTTCGCTACGGGAGGGGACCCGGTGGCGGCCCGCAACTCCGGGGTTCCCGTGTACCGGGTCAAGACCTCCCTGTTCGTGCTCACCGCCCTCTTGGCGGCCCTACTCTCCCTCATCCAGGTCCTGAACACGGGCTCGGCCGACGTCCTACGCGGCCAGACCAAGGAGCTGGAGGCCATCGCCGCCGCCGTAATCGGGGGTTGCCTCCTCACCGGGGGGTACGGGTCCGTCCTCGGGGCGAGCCTGGGGGCCCTCACCCTGGGCATGGTCCAGCAGGGCATCTTCTTCACCGGCATCAACACCGACTGGTACCTGACCTTCCTTGGGGCCATGGTGCTCGGCTCGGTGCTCCTCAACCAGTTCCTACGGCGAAAGGCCTGGGAGGCGTGGCGATGACCCCTCTGGCGGAACTCCTCCAGGTGGAGAAGCGGTACGGCCGGGTGCCCGCTTTGCGGGGGGTCTCCTTTGCCGTCCACCGGGGTGAGGTGCACTGCCTTCTGGGGGACAACGGCGCGGGCAAGTCCACCCTGATCAAGATCCTGGCGGGGGTCTTTCCCCCAGACCAGGGCGAATACCGCTTTGAGGGCCGTACCGTTCGCCTGCGCTCTCCACGGGAGGCCCTGGACCTGGGGATCGCCACCGTGTTCCAGGACCTGGCCCTCCTTCCCCTGATGAGCGTTCTGAGGAACTTTATCCTGGGCCGGGAACCCGTGGGCCGCTTGGGGGTCTTGGACCTGCGGGAAGCGGAGCGCCAGGTCCGGACGAGCCTGGAGCGCCTGGGAATTGCCCTGGATGACCTCCACCGGCCGGTGGGGATGCTCTCCGGGGGCCAGCGGCAGGCGGTGGCCATCGCCCGGGCGGTCCACTTCGGGGCCAAGCTCCTGATCCTGGACGAGCCCACGAGCGCCCTGGGGGTGCGCCAAGCGGCCCAGGTCCTCCAGGTGATCCGGAGGATGAAGGAGGTGGGGGTGGGCGTGGTCTTCATCACCCACAACCCCCTGCACGCCCTGGCGGTAGGGGACCGGTTCACCGTGCTCTTCCAAGGGGAGAGCCTGGGCACGTTTTCCCGGGGGGAGGTGGACGAGCGGGAGCTGACCCGGCTCATGGCAGGGGGAAAGGCCTTGGAGCTGGAGGTGGAGGGATGAGGCTAACGGTAGCCCAGGCCCTGGTGCGGTACCTCGCGGTCCAGTACACGGAGCGGGACGGGGAAAGGCTCAGGCTCATCCAGGGGGTGTTTGGGATCTTCGGGCACGGCAACCTCCCAGGCCTCGGCGAGGCCCTGCTCCGGGGAAGGGAGCTCGGCCTGCCCTTTTACCGCTTTCAGAACGAGCAGGCCATGGTTCACGCCGCCATGGCCTACGCCAAGCACACGGAACGGCTTTCCACCTTTGCCTGCACCTCCTCCATCGGTCCGGGGGCTACCAACATGGTCACCGGGGCCGCCGCGGCCACCATCAATCGGCTCCCGGTGCTCCTGCTTCCCGCCGACTACTTCGCCAACCGCCTTCCCGATCCCGTGTTGCAACAGCTGGAGCACCCCCTGGACTTCGACGCCAGCGTCAACGACGCCTTCCGCCCGGTTTCCCGCTTTTTCGCCCGCATCACCCGGCCGGAACAGCTCCTTACCGCCCTGCCCCAGGCCATGCGGGTCCTCACCGATCCCGCAGAGACGGGGGCGGTTACCCTCGCCCTGCCGGAGGACGTGCAGACCGAGGCCTACGACTGGCCCGAGGGGTTCTTTGCCCCCAGGGTGTGGCGGGTCCGTCGGCCCCCGCCGGAAACCGAGGCCCTGAGGGAGGCGGTGAGGCTGATAAAGGGGGCCCAAAGGCCGCTGATCGTGGCGGGCGGGGGGGTGCGCTACAGCGGGGGCAGCCGGGCCCTCTCCCTCCTGGCCGAAGCCCACGGCCTGCCGGTGGCCGAAACCCAGGCGGGGAAGGGGGCCCTTCCCTGGAACCACCCCCTGAACGTGGGACCGATCGGGGCGAGCGGCGGCCTCGCGGCCAACCGCCTGGCCCAGGAGGCCGACCTGGTGCTGGCGGTGGGCACCCGGTTGGGGGACTTCACCACGGCCTCCAAGACCCTGTTCCGGAATCCGGAAGTGCGCTTCCTTGGCCTCAACGTCGCCTCTGCGGATGCCCACAAGATGGGCGCCCTGGCCTTGGTGGCCGACGCCCAGGAGGGCCTTGCCGCCCTGGACGGGGCCCTGGGGGACTGGAGCACCCCCAGGGCCTATCGGGACGAGGTGGCGCGGTTAAAGGCGGAGTGGGAGGGGGAGATGGACCGGCTCCGGGGGCCCGGGGCCTCCTTCGGCCAGGCCGAGGTCATCGCCCTGGTCAACGAGTCCATGCCCGATGCGGTGGCCATCAACGCTGCCGGGAGCATGCCCGGGGACCTCTTAAAGCTCTGGCGGACCCGGGATCCCCGGGGGTACCACGTGGAGTACGGCTACTCCACCATGGGGTACGAGATCCCCGCCGGGATCGGGGTCCGGCTGGCGGACCCTGACCGGGAGGTGGTGGTGTTCATCGGCGACGGCTCCTACCTCATGATGAACTCCGAGCTCGTCACCGCCCGGGCCTACGGCCTTTCCTTCCTCGTGGTCCTGGTGGAAAACCGGGGCTTCCAGTCCATCCACGGGCTCCAGCGGAGCCTGGGCTCCCCCGAGTTCGGCAACGAGCTTAAGGACAGCGAGGGCCGCCCCCTCGCCGTGGACTTTGCCAGCCACGCGCGCGCCCTGGGGGCCGAGGTGTGGGAGGCCTGGGACCGGGATGCCTTCCGGGGCGCCCTGGAGGAGGCCAGGGGCCTGGCCGGGGTGCGGGTCATCGTTGCCCACGTGGACCCGGAGGCCCGGCTGCCTTCCTACGGCTTCTGGGACGTTCCCGTGGCCGAGGTTTCGGAGTTCCCCGAAGTGGAGGCGGCGAGGCGTCGCTACGAGGAAGCCCTCCGGGCCAGGCGGCTCCGCTTTTAGGAGGGGGTATGGAGGGCGCACCTCCCATCCGGTTCGGCAACGCCCCCTGTTCCTGGGGCACCCTAGAGGGGGTGGGGCAGGGGGTGCCCTATCCCCAGATGCTGGACGAACTCAAGGAAGCGGGCTACGAGGGGAGCGAGCTTGGGGACTACGGGTACATGCCCACCGACCCCGTGCTGCTGCGCGAAGAGTTCCAAAAAAGAGGCCTCGTCCTGCTGGGGGCGTTTGAGGGGGTGTACCTACGGGAGGTCTCGGAGCATGCCCCGGGCGAGGCCCGGGCCTTAAGGACGGCCCGGCTCATGGCGGCGCTGGCCGACCTGGATCCCGAGTGGAAGCCCCTCCTCGTCCTCTCCGACGAGCACAGCCGCGATCCTTACCGTTTCCACCACGCGGGCCGCATCCACCCCGGAGAGGGCCTTTCCCCAGAGGAGTGGCGGGTGGTGGCCCGGGGCGTGAAGCGGATCGCCACCTCCGTGCGCGAGGCCGTGGGCTTGGAGACGGTCTTTCACTTCCATGCGGCGAGCTTCGTGGAGACCCCCGAGGAGATCGAGACCCTGGTGGAGCTTACCGGCATTCCCCTGGTCTTCGATACCGGACACTACCTCTTTGGGAGCGGCCGGGTGGAAGGGGAGGTGGTCCTGGAGGGCCTGCGCCGGCTGGCCTCCTGGGTGCGGTACGTCCATCTCAAGGACGTGGACCCGAGGGTGGCCGAGGAGGCGCGCAGGCGGGGATGGAACTACCTCGAGGCCCTTCGCAACGGCCTCTTCACCGAGCTCGGCCGGGGGGCCATCGACTTCGGGCAGGTGTTCGCGCTCCTGAAGGAGCTGGGCTACCGGGGCTTTGCCACCGTGGAGCAGGACGTCCTGCCCGGGATGGGCACCCCGAAGGAAAGCGCCCTGCGCAGCCGGGCGTACCTGAGGCGGGTGACGGGATGGTGAAGCGCTGGGACGTCCTGGCCCTGGGCCGGCTGGGCCTGGACCTCTACGCCCTGGAGGCGGGGCCCAAGGCGGAGACCCGCGCCTTCGGCGCCTTTATCGGGGGGAATCCCCTCAACGTGGCCGTGGGGGCGGTCCGGCTGGGCCTCAAGGCGGGCCTCGTCAGCGCGGTGGGGGACGATGCCGTGGGGGAGTTCGTCTTGGCCCGGCTGGCCCGGGAAGGGGTGGACACCCGCTTCGTCTTCCTCAAGGCCGGGCACCGCACCCCCGCCGTGGTCCTCTTCCGCGAGGGGGGCACCTACCCCCTGACCTTTTACCGGGAGGCCGCCGCGGACTGGGCCTTGGGCCTAGGGGACGTGGCCCAGGTCCCCGTGGAGGAGACCCGGGCCCTCTTCGTCTCGGGCACGGCCCTGGCCCGGGAGCCCTCCCGAAGCGCGGCCTTCGCCCTTGCCGAGCGGGCCAAGGCCCAGGGGGTCCCGGTCTACCTGGATCTGGACTTCCGGCCCGGGCAGTGGCACGACCCCGGGGCCTACGGGGTGGTCCTGCGGAGCTTCCTTCCCCTGGTCCGGGTGGCCATCGGGGGCGAGGGGGAGGTGCGCGCCCTGCGCCCCCGCTCCGTGCAGGTCCGGGCCCACCAGGCCACGGAGCCCCTGGTGGAGGGGGATCTGGAGGGGGCGGTGGCCGAAGCCCTGGGCCGTGGCCTGGAGGCCTTGGTGGTCAAGGGGGGGGAGCGGGGTGCGGGGGCCTTTTTTCCGGACGGGAAGCGGGTGTGGGTGGAGGCCTTTCCCGTAGAGGTGCTGACCCCGCTTGGGGCCGGGGATGCCTTTGCCGCGGGGCTCCTCTGGGCCAGGCTCCGGGGCCGCCCCTGGGAAGAGGCCCTTCTGGTGGGCAACGCCTGCGGGGCCATCGTGGCGAGCAGGCTCGGGTGCGGGGAGTTCAGCCCCACGAGGGAAGAGCTCGTGGCCTTCCTGCGGGAAAGGGGGTTCCATGTGGATTAGGGACGGGCGGGAGCTCTTCCAGGATGCCTTCCGGAGGGGGTACGCCCTGCCCGCCTTCAACGTGGCCAGCCTGGAGATGATCCAAGCCTGTCTGCGGGCGGCCGAGGCCCTCCGGGCTCCGGTGATCCTGCAGACCTATCGGGAGGAGGTGCGGCGGGTCGCGCCCGAGGCCTTCGCGGCCATGGTGCGGGCCTTGGCGGAGCGGGTGCGGGTTCCCGTCCTCCTCCACCTGGACCACGGGGGAAGCCTCGAGGAGGTCTTCCGGGCCCTCAGGGCTGGGTACGGGTCGGCCATGTGGGACGCCCGAGGAATGGGGATCGGTAAGGTGGCGGAGGGGGTGGCGCGGGTGGCCCCCCTGGTGCACGGCATGGGGGCGGCCCTCGAGGTGGCGGCCGAGGGGTTTTCCGGCGAGGAAAGGAGCCGGCCCGAGGAGGTGGCCGCCCTTTTTCAGGCGGGGGCGGACGTGGCGGCCGTGGCGGTGGGATCCCGCCACGGGGAGGAAAGCCGGCTGGACCTACCCCTCCTGGCCCGGATCCGCGAGGCGGCCCGAGGCCCCTTCGCCCTCCACGGGGGGAGCGGCATCCTCCCGGAGGACCTGGAGGCGGCGGTGCGGCTAGGGGTGGTCAAGGTCAACGTGGGCACCGCCCTGTACCGCTCCTTGCGGGCCCTCTTGGGCCGCCCCTGGGAGCATCACCGCCTCTTTTACAAGGCTGTGGAGGAGGAGCTGATGAAGGTGGCGGAAGTCTACATCCGCCGGACCCAAGCGGAGGGAAAGGCATGAGGAGGCTGGGCGTGGCCCTTTTGGGCGCGGGACGCATGGGGCAGCTGCACGCGGAGCTTTTGGGCGCCCTACCCGAGGTCCGGGTGGTGGCGGTGGCCGACCCCCTTCGGGAAAGCGCCGAGCGGGGGGCCTTCCTGGCCCGGGCCGAGGAGACCTACCTAGAGCCCTTGGAGGCCTTGGACCACCCCGGGGTAGAGGCGGTGGTCATCGTGACCCCTACCCCCACCCACGCCGCCCTCATCCGGGAGGCGGCCCGGAGGCGGCAGGCCGTCTTCTGCGAGAAGCCCGTAGCCTTAGACCTGGCCTCCACGGAGGCCGCCCTGAAGGAGGTGGAGGCCTATGGGGTTCCCTTCCAGATCGGGTTCCAGCGCCGCTACGACCCCGGATACGCCCAGGCCAAGGCCCTCCTGGAAGGGGGCGAGATCGGTCGGGTGGACCAGTTCCGGGCGGTGAGCCGCGATCCGGCCCCGCCTTCCTTGGAGTACCTCAAGGCCTCCGGAGGCATCGCCGTGGACATGGCCATCCACGACCTGGACCTCGCCCGCTTCCTGGTGGGGGAGGTGGTGGAGGTGCAGGCCTGGGGGGCTGCAAGGGTGGACCCCAGGATCGGGGCCTTAGGCGACTGGGATACGGTGAGCCTTCTCCTTCGCTTCGAGAGCGGGGCCCTAGGGGTGGTGGAGAACAGCCGCCGGGCGGTCTACGGGTACGACATCCGCACCGAGGTGTTCGGCGAGAAGGGCAAGCTGGTGGTGGAGGCCCTGCCCAAGACGCCCCTCTACCGCTACGGGCCGGGGGAGGAGGTGCGCCTGGACCACTACCGCTACTTTACCGACCGCTTCCGCGAGGCCTACCGCCTCGAGCTCCAGGCCTTCGCCCGCGGCGTGCTGGAGGGGCGGCCCCTGAGCCCGGGCCCGAGGGATGCCCGGGAGTCCCTGCGCTTGGCCCTTGCGGCCACGCGGAGCCTGCGCGAGGGCCGGCCCGTTAGGGTGGAGGAGGTGGCATGATCCGCCTTCGGGGAAGGGTTTCGCTTTTGCGGCGCGCGGATCCCGAGACCGTGGGCTGGCGCTTTCTCCACTTCGCCCTGGCCCGGGTGGAGGGGGAGGCCCAGGGGGTAGGGGAGGGGGTGGAGCTCGCCCTGGTGCCCCTGGAGGGAAAGGTCTTCGTGCGCGTGGGCCTCGAGGACTACGCCTTGGTGCGAAAGGACGTGTTCCGGAGCCTTCCCCACGTGCTCTACCTCCCTCCGGGCGTCTCCTTCCGCCTGGAGGTGGAGGGGGGTCCGGGCCTTCTGGCCCTGGGGGGAGCCCCGGCGGAGGGCCGCTACCCTGTCCGCCTCTTCCGCCCGGAGGAGATGCGCCGGGAGCTCCGCGGGGGAGGGCCTGCCCTGCGGCAGGTGAACCACGTCCTGGGCCCGGACCTCCCGGCGGAGCGGCTCCTCCTCTACGAGGTCTACACCCCGTCGGGCCGCTTCTCCGGCTGGCCCCCCCACCGGCACGATGGGCTACTGGGTTCCCCCTACCTGGAGGAGACCTACCTCTACCGGGTCCGGCCCGAAGGGGCCTTCGCCATCCACGTGAACTACGATCCGGAGCGGGGAACAGAAGAGGTTCACCTGGCCCGGGACCTGGATCTGGTGCTGGTGCGGGGAGGGTACCATCCCGTGGCCGCCCCCCCGGGGGCCAACGCCTACTACCTCAACTACCTGGCCGGGGAGCTCGTCGGGGAGGCGCGGGGCCGGCCCCCCGTGGACGACCCCCTTTGGGCCTGGGTCAAGGGGGACTGGTCGGGCAACCCCATCCCCCTTCCCTTGGAGGAGGCATGACCCCTGCCGAGCGGCGCCGGGCGATCCTGGACCTCCTGGAGGCCAAGGGCGAGGCGAGCGTGGAGGAGCTTGCCCGGATCTTCCGGGTGAGCCAGGTGACCATCCGGGCGGACCTGGCCGACCTTGAGGCCCGCGGCCTGGTGCAGCGGGTCTATGGGGGCGCGGTGCCGGTGCGCAAGGTCCTCTTCAACCCCTCCTTTGAGGAGAAGCAGCGGCACCGCATGGGGGTCAAGCGGGCCATCGCCCGCAAGGCCCTGGAGGTGATCCGGGAGGGGGACGCGGTGCTCCTGGACGCGGGGAGCACCACCTTGGTCCTCGCCAGGATGCTCAAGGACCGCTTCAGCAAGCTCTTCGTCCTGACCAACTCCGTCCCCGTGGCCCTGGAGCTCCAGGGGAGCGGGCACGAGGTTTTGGTCCTGGGGGGCAGCATGCGCCACCACAGCCTGGCCCTCATCGGACCCGCCACCGTGCGCACCCTTTCCTGGTACCGCGCGGACAAGGCCTTCCTCGGGGCCACCGGGGTGGATGCGAGGGGGTACTCCACCCCTAACCCGCTGGAGGCGGAGACCAAGCGGGCCATGCTGGAGGCGGCCGGGAAGGCCTACGTCCTTGCCGACTCCAGCAAGCTGGGCCAGCCCACCCTGGCCCGCTTCGCCGCCCTGCAGGAGGCCGTTCTCATCACCGATGCCGAGGCCGACCCCCGGGCGATTGCGGCCCTGCGGCAGGCGGGGGCCGAGGTGTGGGTCGCTGACCTGGCTCTGACAGATTCAGAGCATCCTTGGGTAAGCACCGCCTCTAGGGCGGAGAAGGGAGGAGAAACATGAAGGGATGGATCGGCGTGTTTGGGGTTGCTTTGCTGGCCTCGGGCCTGGCCCAGCAGACCGTCACCTTGCGGGCATGGACCATCGGACCCGAGGACGCCTCCAGGACCCGGGCCACCAACCTGGTGGAGGCGGCGGAGGAGCTCAACCGGATCCTGGAGGCGGAGAAGGCCCCTTACCGGGTGAGGGTGGAGACGAGCTTTGAGACCACCAGCTGGGACAACTACCACCGGCGGCTGCTCCTCGCCTTCCAGAGCGGCCAGGCCCCGGACATCGTCCAGACCACCCACGTGGACATCGGAGCCTACGCCGAGGGCGGGTACATCGTCCCCCTCGAGGAGTACCTGGGGCGGTACCGCACCTTCCAGGACGTCACGCCCGCCCTCTGGAGCGCGGTGACCTATCGGGGCAAGCGCTACGGGGTTCCCCAGGACACGGAGGCCCGGCCCCTTTACTTCAACAAGCCTCTTTTGGCCAAGCTGGGGTGGTCCTCCAGCCAAATCGCGGGCCTGGCCCAGGCCATCCGCGAGGGCCGGTTCACCTGGGAGGACCTGATCCGCGTTGGGCAGGAGGCCGTTCAGAAGGGCGTGGTGCGGCCGGGATACGCCTACTGGCACCGGCCCGTGAACGGGCCCGACTTCTACCAGTTCTACTACGCCTGCGGCGGCACCCTGCAAAACCCCCAAACCGGCAAGCTCGTCCTCGACCGCACCGCCCTGGGTTGCATGTACGGGCTTCTGGGTCGGCTGGTCCAGACGGGGGTCATGACCCGGAACCTCCTGGGCATGACCTGGGACAACTGGCACAACACGGTCTCCAGCGGCCAGGTCCTCTTCGCCTCCGCGGGGACTTGGACCTGGGCGCAGTGGGCCACCCAGTACTACGCCAAGGACCACGGGGGCTACGAGTACCTGTGGCAGACCTTCGGCTTCGCCCTCCAGCCCGCGGTCCGGCCCGGGGGCAAGCCGGTGACCCTGTCCCAGCCCCAGGCCTACCTGGTCACCGCCGCGTCCCGCAACAAGGAGCTTGCGGTAAGGCTTCTCAGCCTGGTCACCCAGCCCAAGTACGACGCCAAGCACGCCCTGGGCAGCGCCCACCTGCCCATCCTCAGGACCACCTACGTCCTGCCCGAGGTGCGGAGCGACCGCTTCCTCCAGTCGGTCCGCTACATGCTGGACTACACCACCTATCAGGCCATGAGCCCGGACTGGGGCGTGTACGCGGACGCCGTTTTCCGGGGCATCTCTGCGGTGGAAAGCGGGCAGCTCTCCCCGGAGGCGGCCGTGGACCTGGTGGCCAAGGACCTCGAGGCCAAGCTCGGCGACCGCGTGGAGGTTCGCTAGGAGGCTAGGGGTGAGGGGTTTCGGGGTGCGCCTCCTCTTCCTGGGACCGGCCGGGGTTCTGGCCCTCCTCTTCTTCCTGCTTCCCGTGGCCCTCACCCTCCTCCTCTCCCTCACCGACCTCTCCACGGTGACCTTTTCCCGACCCCGGTTCGTGGGCCTCGCCAACTACCTGGAGCTCTTTAGGGACCCCTTCCTTCCGTTGATACTTGGAAACACCCTGAAGTACGTGGCTCTAACCCTGGCCTTCAACGTCCTCATGGGCCTTTTCCTGGCCCTCTCCACCAGCCTTCTTCCCGAAAGGCTTGGAGACGCCTTTCGCGCCCTCTGGCTCCTGCCCCGCATCACCGCTCCCGTGGTCTACGTCCTCATCTGGCAGGGCATCGCCGCCGTGGCTCCTTACGGACTCCTTAGCCAGGTCACCGGGGTTTCGGTGAACTGGATCCAGCAATATCCCTGGGCGGCGGTCGTCCTGGCGAACGGCTTCGTGGGGGCGTCCCTCGGGATGCTCCTGTTTAGCGCGGCCATCAAGGCGATACCTCCCGAGCTCTTTAGGGCCGCGGCGGTGGATGGGGCAGGGCTCGGGGCCACGGTGCGGCACGTGGTACTGCCCCTGCTCCGCTGGCCCGTCCTCTTCGTCACCACCTACCAGACGCTTTCCCTCTTGACCTCCTTCGAGTACATCCTGCTCCTTACCGATGGGGGTCCCGGCTTTTACACCACGGAGGTCTGGGCCCTCCACGCCTACCACCTGGCCTTTTCCAACTATTACGGCAACGCCCGCTTTGGCCTGGGGGCGGCTATGGCCGCCATCCTGGTTCTGGTCGGCCTCTTGGTTTCCCTCCTCTACCTGCGCCTTTTCAACTTCAGGCGCCTCCTGGAGGTACCTCGCATCGAGGTGGACTGATGCCGCAGACCCGCTTCTGGCCCCTTCTGGCCCTCGGTCTTCTCGCGCTTTCCCTACCCCTTCTCGTGGGCTACCTTTGGCTTTTGGTCTCCGCCTTTAGCCCCCAGGTGCACGGCCTGAAGCCAGTGGGCGGGCTCACCCTGGAGCACTGGCGCTTCCTCCTTGAGCCCATCGGGCAACGCCCTCCGATCGGCCGGGTGCTGCTCAACACCCTGGTCTACGCCTCGGGGGTGGCCTTCCTGGTGGTCTTGGCCTCCTCCATGGCCGCCTATGCCCTCTCGCGCCTCACCTTCCGCGGTCGGGGCTTCTACCTGGGCCTGGTCCTGGTGCTCCACGCCTTCCCCGCGGTGAGCCTGCTCATCGCCATCTTCTACGTTCTCCGGCTCCTCGGCCTCTTCGACACCCTTACCGGGGTCATCCTCGTCCAGGCCAGCCTCCTGCTCCCCCTGGGTGTCTGGGTGATGAAGGGCTTCTTCGATGCCATCCCCTGGGACCTGGAGCGGGCGGCCTTGGTGGACGGGGCTTCCCGTTGGATCTTCTTCCTTAGGATCGCTCTCCCCCTGGTACGGCCCGGGCTTTTTGCCCTGGGCACCTTCGCCCTGATCGCGGCCTGGGGGGAGTTCATCCTGCCCTACACCCTCATCGTATCCAACCAGGCCTGGACCCTGGCCCTTTACCTGCAGAGCCTCCTCGGGGCGGTGGACTTGGCGGATTACGGCCTGGTGGCGGCGGTAGGCCTCTTCTACTTCCTTCCGGTCCTCGGCCTCTTCCTCTTCGGGCAACGTTTTCTCCTGGCCATCTACGGCGGGGGTATCAAGGGATGAAGGGCTTTGGCGTGGAGCTTGAGCACCTCTCCAAGAGGTTCGGCCAGGTGGAGGCCCTCCGGGAGCTCTCCCTGGACATCCGCCCGGGGGAGCTGGTGGCCCTTTTGGGTCCCTCGGGATGCGGCAAGACCACCACCCTTCTCCTCATCGCCGGGATCTACCGGCCCAGCGCGGGGAGGATCTTGTTCGACGGCCGGCCGGTGGAGCACCTCCACCCCAAGGACCGGGACATCGGCATGGTCTTCCAAAGCTACGCCCTCTATCCCCACATGACCCTCAGGGAGAACATCGCCTTTCCCCTGCGCCTGAAGCGCCTCGGGGCCAAGGAGGTGCGGGAGCGGGTGGAGCGGGTGGCGACCCTTCTGGGCATCGCCGAGCTTCTGGAAAGGAGGCCGGCCGAGGTCTCGGGAGGCCAGCAGCAGCGGGCGGCCCTGGCCCGGGCCCTGGTGAAGGAGCCGGGCCTTCTCCTCTTGGACGAGCCCCTCTCCAACCTGGACGCCCGGATCCGCCTCCAGGCGCGCACGGAGATCCGGAGGCTTCAGCTTCAGCTTGGCGTCACCACCCTCCTGGTGACCCACGACCAGGCCGAGGCCTTGGCCATGGCCGACCGCGTGGCCGTCTTGGCGGAGGGGAGGTTGCAGCAGTACGATGCGCCGGAGGCCCTTTACCGAAGGCCGGCCAACACCTTCGTGGCCCACTTCATCGGCGATCCCCCCATGAACCTCTACCGGGGCCGCTTCACCCCGGAAGGGTTCGTGGGAGAGGTGCGGTGGCCCCTCCCTTCCGGAGGCCCTCCGCCCCTTTTGGGCGAGGGGTTTCTGGGGATCCGCCCCGAGGACCTGACGGTGGTTCCTGGGGGGGTCCCGGAGGGGGTTCGGGGCCGCGTGCTCCTGCGGGAGGCCCTGGGGAGGGAGGTTCTTCTGACCCTGGCCTTGGAGGGGGGAGGGCAGGTGAGGGCGCTGGTTCCTGGCGGCGCCCCCTACCGCCCGGGGGACGTGGTAGGGTTGCGGTATGCCCTCGAGGCCCTGCACTTCTTCGACCCGGAGGGAAGGAGGGTGGGGGATGGGGTTGCCCCAGCACGTGGAGCTTAGCGGCAGAAGGGTCTGGCTCAAGTACCACCGGCTCCTTTCCGGATCCGGCCGGTTTCCGCCGAACTCCCTTTCGGCCTTACAGGAGGTGGTGGAGGGCGGCGCCTTTGCCCTGGAGTTCGACGTTCGGCTTCTCGGAGACGGCACCTGGGTCCTCCACCACGACCCTACCTTGGACCGCGAGACCACGGGCCTTGGGCCCCTCAGGGCGGTGGATCTTTCGGCCTACAAGGCCCTCCGCCTGCGGGGAAGCGGCGAGCCCCCGGCCACGTTGGCGGAGGCGGTGGCCTACCTGGCGGCAAGCCCCCGGGCCCTAAAGGTCCAGGTGGACCTTAAGGAGGAGGTGCTCGCCCTGGAGGAGGCGCTCGCCTTCCTGCGGGCGCTGGAGCCCCTGCGGGCCAACCCTAACCTCCGGGTGGTGGTGGGTTCCCTGGCCGACTGGAACCTGCGGCTGCTGAAGCGGCTCGACCCGGCGCTCGCCATAGGGCTGGATCCGGCGTATTACCTGGACGCGCCGGTGGGCACCTGGTCCCGGCTGCCGGTCCGGGTCAACGCCTACGGCTACCTGGACGACCATCCCCTGGGCTTCCGCCGCTTCATGCCCGTGCGGGCCTACCTGGAGGACCGCCTCGAGGCGCTCTTGCGCTCGGTGCCCCCGTTTGAGGAGCTTTACCTGCGGAAGGAGTTCCTGCTCCAGGCCCTTGGGGACGGCTTCGATCCCGTGGCCTTCGCCCGGAGCCTGTGGGACGGCCTCCTGGTGGACGTCTGGACCCTTGACCCCGAGGAGGGGGGCCTGGAGGTCTACCTCGAGGCCCTGGCCCAGGTGGGGGTGGACCAGATCACCTGCGATCGTCCCCTCCGACTGGCGGCTTTAGTTCCCCCACCAGGTGGGCCAGCCGGTTAACCCCCTCGTTGAGCTCCTCCACGAGCAAGAGCAGGTCCAGGTGGGTGAGGGTCGAGGCCCGGCTCTCCTCCCGGTGCCGTAGTCGCTGCAGGTGGGCCTGGCGGGAGGCTTCCAGCCTGGCCAGGAGCTCCGGGTGCTGCCGCTCCACCTCCTGGGCCAGGGCCCTGTCGCCCGTGGCCAGGGCGGTGAGGGCCCTTTCCAGACGCTCCAGGGTGGCCTGGGCCAGCTGGGCCAGCTCCTGCCTGCCCTCGGGGCTAAAGGTCAGGCCCTGGGCCCAAAGCCTCTCCGCTGACATTCCGCACCCCTCCCCCCATGCCTTAGGATTTTGGGATGGAAACCCAACCCAACCTACAGGTCTACGACCTGGGCCACCTGGGCCTGGTGGCCAGCGTGCTGGACAGAATCCGGTTGGTGGAGACCGTGGACCGCCTCGTGGGCCCTAGGCCCGGGGAAAAGGTCTCCACCGGGATGGCCCTCAAGGCCGCCATCTCCAAGATGTTCCCCTAACGGGGAAGCAGGGAGGTGTTCCTGGAGGTGGCCAGGGAGGCCCGCCGGGCCTTTCCCTTTCCGGTAAGGGCCCTGCGCGCCGACGCCACCAGCTTCCACGTCCACGGGCAGTACGAGGGCCTGGGGGAAGAGGTGGGGGCCATCCGCGTCACCCACGGCTACAGCCGGGACCACCGGCCCGACCTCAAGCGGTGGGTGATGAACCTGGTCTGCGCCGACGCCGGGGGGATTCCCCTGCTCTTCGCCCCCGGGGACGGAAACCAGTCGGACCGGGAGGCCCTGGCGCCTCTATTGGCCCGCTACGGATGTGGACCCTCTAGACTAGACGCCCATTTTGATGTAGGATGACCCCATCTGGGAGGTCAAGATGAAGAAGCCCAAAGCGGTACCCCCACAGGTCAAGGGCGAACCTACGCCTTCGGCGTGACTCAGGCAGCTCTTGAGGCCATCAAGGGGGAAAAGAGCCTGGTGGAACTCGCCCGCATCTACAACGTCCACCCCAACACCATCGTGAAGTGGAAGGCGGAGCTGATGGAAAAGGGGGCCACCGTCTTCTCCAACGAGACCCAGGGTCAGCCCGTCAGGGCTAGCTTGTAAAGGAGTTGGAGAAGAAGATCCGCGACCTGGAGCAGCTCATCGGCAAGAAAGAAGTAGAGATCGCCCTCCTAAAAAAGCCGAACCTACGCTTCGCGTGACCCTCGGGCAGGGGAGGTAAAGCGGATGACCCGGAACCTAGCCTTCGGCTGACGGGCGAGCGCATCGACCTGGCCCGCGAGGCGCTGGCCCAGGGGCTGGCTCCCCTGCCCATCGTCCTGAGTGCCCTGGAGATCCCCCGGGCCACCTGGTACTACTACCGGAAGCAGAAGGTGGGTCAGGCGAAGCCTAGCTTGGGGCGGACAGGAAGAGGGAGGAAGAGGAGCGCCGCCTCAAGAGGGCCATAGAAGAGATCCTGCTGGAGCACCCCGAGTACGGGTATCGGCGGGTTACTGAGGAGCTGCACGTCAGCCCGAAGGGCTAAGCTTGTGGAAGGGAATCCCCGTCAACCACAAGCGGGTCCACCGCCTGCTTCAGGACTTCCACCTCTCCCTGAAGCGCACCGCCCGGAGGCCCAAGCCCAATCCCCTGCTGCAGATCGTGCTTTTGGCCGGGGACAAGGCGGACCTGAGGGCCTTGCTTCTCAAGCAAAGGGAACCGGAACCCTTTGAGCTTCTGTACACGGACTTCACCCTCCTGCCCTACCGGGGAGGGAAGGCCTGGTTCGTGCCCATCCTGGACCACAGAACCCGGACGGTGGTGGCCTTCGGCCTAGGCCCGTCCCCTTCAGCGGAGCTGGCCCTGGGGGCGTGGGCGGAGGCCAAGGCCTTTCTCCAGGCCCAGATGGGGAGGCTCCCCAAGGCCCTGGTGCACCATGACCAGGGGGGTCCTTTTCTGAGCCACGACTGGGTGGGGACGCTGCTGAAGGACGGGCAAAGGCTTTCCTACAGCCTGATGGGGGCGAAGGGTAACCCTGTGGTGGAGAGTTTTTTCGCCCGGTTCAAGGGGGAGGGGCGGGACCAGTTTTTGGAGGCCAAAAGCCTTGGGGAGCTAAAGGGGGTGGTGGAGGAGCGGCTACGGTACTACCACGAGAGCCGGTTGCACTCAGGGCTGGGCTACCGGACGCCGAAGGAGGTGATGGAGGAGGCGCTGGGACAAAGCATGCAGGACATCACACGGGAGGCAGGGTAAAAGTGTCTAAGTTTAGGGGGCTGGATCACCCTTCCATCCGCCAAGCGGTGATGGCGGAGCTTCCTGGGGCCAGCTGGCAGCGGTGCGTGGTGCACTTTATGCGGAACGTTTTAGCTCATGTGCCCCAGTCGGAGCGGGGCGTGGTGGCCGAGGAGCTCCAGGAGGTGTTTGTGGCGCGGCGGCGGGGCACGGCGGAATCTCTGGCCCGGGGGTTCGTTGAGCGTTACCAGGACCGGTTTAAGCGGGCGGTGGAGGTGTTTGCCCAGGGTTTGGGGGAGGCCCTGACCTACCTGGACTTTCCCAGCGGCCACCAGAGGCACATCAAGAGCACGAATGTGCTGGAGCGGCTTATCCGTGAGGTGAAGCGGCGGACCAGGGTGGTTGGGGTCTTCCCCGGCGAGGGGAGCCTGGTGAATCTGGCCACGGTGGTGATGCTGAGGGCCACGGAGGACTGGGCTTTCCGGCGTTACCTGGATATGGGCCCGCTTTGGGCCGCGGAAGAGAAACCCACAAAAATCGCGACTTGACCGCACGCCGTGGCTTTTGACCGTACCTATGAGGGTTTGAAACGCCGATGCCTATGACGGGCAGCTCTTCGTAGCGGCGGCTTTTGACCGTACCTATGAGGGTTTGAAACATGCGTATCCCGAGGGTGGCCAGCTCTTCATTGAGTGCTTTTGACCGTACCTATGAGGGTTTGAAACCCGCCGCCATCCTGACTGCCGGGGCGTGGATAGACGACTTTTGACCGTACCTATGAGGGTTTGAAACCGCCTCTTCTAAGGTGGTGGTGGCGTTGCGCACTCGGCTTTTGACCGTACCTATGAGGGTTTGAAACAGGACGGGCCGGGTGCGGCCATAGAGGCCCTCGAGGCCCCACAAAGTCCCAAGGGTCGCCCCCAGCCAGCCTTCCCCTGCCGGCGCCGGGGTCAGGCCCTGGAGTGTGAGGCGGGACACTTGTCCCTTACCTCCGGACGTGCTAACCTAACAAGCGATCGTTAGGTATGGACCGCCGCAGCCAGATTCTCCAGATGGCCGGGCACCTCTTCAGCCAGCGGGGCTACCACGCCACCAGCATCCGGGACCTGGCCAAGGCCCTGAACCTCCAGGGGGGAAGCCTCTACGCCCACATCGCCTCCAAGGAGGAGCTCCTTTTAGAGGTGGTGCGCCAGGCGGCGGCCCGCTTCCAGGAGGTCCTAAAGAGCCTTCCCCAGGCGGGGCCCAAGGAGAGGATGGTGGCCCTGGTGAAGGGCCACCTCAGGGTCATCGCCGAGGAGCTTCCCCGGGCCACGGTCTTCTTCCACGAGTGGAAGCACCTCTCCCCTCCCCTCCTAAAGGAGGCCAAGGCCCTAAGGGACCGGTACGAGGAGG
>Ga0079997_116975_pt1 | contig 17825 bp, 13 predicted proteins | sample PerSpoCPS_CMetaG_FD_69200 | JGI IMG/M metagenome (GOLD analysis project Ga0079997, IMG submission 69200) | Archaeal communities from Yellowstone National Park, Wyoming, USA - Perpetual Spouter C (PS_C) MetaG (SPADES assembly) (version 2) | ecosystem: Environmental > Aquatic > Thermal springs >... | reverse complement strand
GGGTTCAAGCCCTCATAGGTACTGTCGAAACTTTCTGGTCGCATACGGGCCGTGGGTGGTGCCGGAGTTTCAAGCCCTCATAGGTACTGTCGAAACACGGAGGAGTTCGAGCATGAGGGGAACGTGTACCAGGTTTCAAGCCCTCATAGGTACTGTCGAAACGGACGTGGTCGGTCTGGCCGACTTCGTCCGGGACGAGGTTTCAAGCCCTCATAGGTACTGTCGAAACTGCGGTAGGTACATGAAGTTCGTTCGCCATGAACTGGGTTTCAAGCCCTCATAGGTACTGTCGAAACAACAGCGGTCTCCGGAGGGCGGGACGAATACTCCTGCGTTTCAAGCCCTCATAGGTACTGTCGAAACGAAGACTGACCACTTGGGCACCTGTCCGGTGCCGGAGTTTCAAGCCCTCATAGGTACTGTCGAAACCAGGTCATTGCCCGTGCGGCCCGAGCGGCGGTACAGGGTTTCAAGCCCTCATAGGTACTGTCGAAACGGTACAGTTCACGAAGCAGGGTTACGAGATCCACGTCGTTTCAAGCCCTCATAGGTACTGTCGAAACACACTGTGTGTGCGCCGTGCTATACTTGTACTGTCGGGTTTCAAGCCCTCATAGGTACTGTCGAAACACTGCGCCGGAGGATTATCACTCTGACGCGGAGTGGGTTTCAAGCCCTCATAGGTACTGTCGAAACGGTGGGAACAGGTACATCCAGGTCGTGAACTTCACCAAGGTTTCAAGCCCTCATAGGTACTGTCGAAACGCGCGATCGCGTCACCGCTCATTTCTCCTCCTCAAAGTTTCAAGCCCTCATAGGTACTGTCGAAACTCGGGCATCATACGACATGGCAGTGGCCAGTACGGCGTTTCAAGCCCTCATAGGTACTGTCGAAACGGAGCCTCATCGTCTCGACCTTCTCAATCGCACTGGCGGTTTCAAGCCCTCATAGGTACTGTCGAAACCCAAGGCGGGGCGCACCGGGACGGGAAACTCTCACCGGCAGTATACCGAGCTCGGAGCGTTGGATCAAGCCAGCCACGGAAGAGCTTTGCCGCGGTGGAACACGGATATCAGGGAACACGCCTTTGTCGTCGACCCCCCAGGGTTTTTGCTCGACCGGGGGTCGACGATCTCGATGCTCGCGCCATCCTGTCCACGTATAGAGCCGTCTTCGGTGTGGGGCCAGCATTCATCGGAAGTGCGCGCCCAGATCGCAGTTTCATGAGCGCCTCGTCGAGCGAGCGTGGGGGCCAGCATTCACCGGAAGTGTGCCCACCTCGACCGCCGTCTCTGGTCGCGGAGGTGGGCGGCCAGCATTCATCGGTCGCAGCTCATGACGATCGAGGTCGCCAGTCCCATCCGCTCCGAGTGTGCGGTGGCCAGTATCCGACCGATGGACCCGACCGGACGCCTGAACGAGTGAGCACTCGTCGCCACCGCGAGGGCACGGCACCGCCGCAGCTCGACCGCACAGTCACTCCATGCCTGCCAAACCTGATGCAGGCGCCTGTGACAGGAGCGTCGGGAAAGCGGTCCAGGTCACTACCTTTCTGCCAGCCCCACCGATCACGAACAGGCCCGCGCTGGCGTCGCTCGCGAGGTCCGACGTCGAGTTCCAAAGGCCCACCGACGATGAACCCGGCCGTCCAACTGGCGACTGTCCGTCGCGCGCGGCAGCCGGGCCAAAGTGCGGACGACTCGTTCTGCGGCAGCTGTCTTCCGCGGCAGCAGCGCACACCCATACTGCCTGGCACGCCCGGAGGCCAAGCCCTCCCACGAGCGATCCTGGCAACACAGCGCCACGAGCGCGGTGCGGACGACGAGCCAGATTGCAGCCACCCGCCGGTGATGCCGGGCAAAGCGCTCACGGCGCTGACCGTCGCGCGCGCAGTGGAGGCTGCCAGTGATGCCAGCGCAACCGAGGTCGAGCCAGGCACGGCCCGCGTTGGTGGTTCCTGGACTTGGGCCGAGACGATACCGGTGCGCTCCATGGCGTGCGACGGAGCCTGCACACGCGTGCCGCGATCTGCCAGCAGCGTCTGCCAAGGCCGAGCACCGTCCATCTCACCGATCGGGCCAGCATCGGCATGGTGCCCGCACCACCTGGTCGATCGAACCGGATCGCGCCTCCGTCCGGCGAGGCTGCTCGCGCACCGCGACCCCGATCGCAGACGACCCGACGACCCGCTCCCCAGCCACACTCCGCGCCCGAGAGCCGCCCCTCACTAGACCGTCCGGCTCACCACACCACCAGCATCCGACCTCGTCGTCGACCGTCCATTCGGGAAGCGACGAGACGTTTCCGTTGCCAGCAGAGGGAGTCCAATCGCACCTGATTGGTTGGCTTGGATGGCGTTCGAGGGGCACAATGGCTCTTGGCGAGGGTCATCTCCCTCGGTAGGCTCGTCATCGAGTGGACGCCTGGAGGAGGTGTCATGGAACTCCGGCTCGATCGCACCAGTCGCGTCCCGCTCTACCGCCAGCTGGCTGAGCAGCTCCGCCGGCGCATCCTCAGCGGCGAACTCCCGCCTGGTACGCGCTTGCCACCCGAACGCCGTCTCGCCGCCACACTCGGCATCAACCGATCCACGGTCGTCAGCGCCTACCGCGAACTGGCCGCGGCCGGACTCATCAGCGGTCATGTGGGTCGCGGGACAGTCGTCGTCGATCCCGCCCAGCATCGCGAGTCGCGGGCCCCAGCCGGCGGCGTCCCCTGGCCGCAGCTCTTCGCTCCCCTCGCCACCGCGTTGTACGATCCGGCGCTCGAAGATGCCATGATCGCCGCCGCACGCCCTGACGTGATCTCCTTCGCCACTGGCCAGCCCGCGCCCGAATGCTACCCGATCGCCACCGTGCGCCAGCTGCTCGACGAAGCGTTGCACCGCGAGGGAGCGCGGCTTCTCCAGTACTGTCCCAGCGAGGGGTATCCCCCACTGCGGGAAGCCATCGCTGGCTGGTCACAGCAAGCTGGGATCCGCTGCACGGCGGAGAACGTCCTGGTCGTCTCCGGCTCCCAGCAAGGGCTCTATCTCGTCGCACGGGCACTCGTCGAACCGGGCGACCTGGTCGCGGTCGAGTCACCGACTTATGCCGGTGCGTTGCAGATCTTCCGTGCCGTCGGAGCTCGCCTGCTCCCCATCCCGGTCGACGAGTTCGGGATGCGGGTGAGCCTGCTCGAGCGCGCACTCGAGCACCGGCGGCCCAAGCTCATCTACACGTTGCCGACCTTTCAAAACCCCTCCGGCGCCACGCTCGCACTCGACCGTCGCCTGCATCTGCTCGACCTGGCTGCCCGCGCCGGCATCCCGGTCGTCGAGGACGACCCGTACCGGGAACTCTGGTACGATGCGCCACCGCCACCGCCGCTCGCGGCGCTCGACCAGGCCGGCACCGTCATTTCGCTCACCACTGTCTCCAAGATCCTCTTCCCGGGTTTCCGTATCGGCTGGATCATCGCCCCCTGGCCAGTGATCCGCCAGCTCGCGCTGGTCAAGCAACTGGTCGACCTGGATACGAATCCCCTCATGCAGTGGGCGATTTGGGCCTTTGTCGAGCGCCGCCTTCTCCCCCCGCATCTCGAGGAACTGCGGCGTGTCCACCGCGAGCGACGCGATCTCCTGCTGGCGTCATTGGCGGCCGAAGCGAACGGCACGCTCCATTGTCGCGTCCCTGCCGGAGGGCTCTACTTGTGGTGCGAGTTGGCCGATGGCATCCGCGCCCGCGACCTCGTGCCGGAAGCGGCCCGGCAGGGTGTCGCCGTCGTTCCCGGCGAAAGCTTCTTCGTCGATCCTGCCCAAGGGCGGTCGTTCGTCCGCCTCAACTTCACCTACCCGGCTCCCGCCGCACTCGTCGAGGGAGCCAAGCGACTCGGCCGTGCGCTGAGCGCGTTGCGCGAAGCCCGCGCCTTGCTCGCCCAGGCGAGCAGCCCGATCGTGTGACCGAGCGGACAGAAGGGAGGAGCACGATGGAACAGACCAACGGGACATTCGAACAGGCCACCTGGCGAACCAAGGTGGGGCTTGCCCAGATGCTCAAGGGCGGCGTCATCATGGACGTCGTCACGCCGGAGCAGGCCCAGATCGCCGAGGAAGCGGGCGCTGTCGCCGTGATGGCGCTCGAGCGGGTACCGGCCGATATCCGCCGCGAGGGAGGGGTGGCCCGGATGGCCGATCCCGATCGCATCCTCCGCATCAAGGAGGCGGTCACCATTCCGGTCATGGCGAAGGTGCGGATCGGCCACTTCGTCGAAGCCCAGATCCTGGAGGCGATCGGGGTCGATTTCATCGACGAGAGCGAAGTCCTCACTCCGGCTGACGACCGGTACCATATCGACAAGCACGTCTTCCGGGTTCCCTTCGTCTGCGGCGCGCGCGATCTCGGCGAAGCCCTCCGACGGATCGCCGAGGGTGCGGCGATGATCCGCAGCAAGGGGGAAGCTGGTACCGGGAACATCATCGAGGCGGTGCGGCACCTACGCGACATTCTGGATGGCATCCGGCGCCTGGCCGCGCTGCCGCGCGAAGAACTGGTGACTGCTGCCAAGGAGCTGGGGGCACCCTACGAGCTCGTGCGCCAGGTCGCTGAGCAGGGACGATTGCCCGTCGTGCTCTTCTGCGCCGGTGGGGTGGCCACGCCAGCCGATGCTGCTCTCGTCATGCAGCTCGGCGCTGAGGGGGTCTTCGTCGGCTCTGGCATCTTCAAGTCGGAGAATCCGTTCGCCCGGGCCAAGGCGATCGTGGAAGCCGTGACCCACTACCGCGACCCCGAGGTGCTGGCCCGTGTCTCGCGCGGGCTCGGTGAGGCGATGCCCGGGATCGACCTGGCGACGCTGGCTCCCGAGCAGCGACTCGCCCCGCGCGGCTGGTGAGGAGGCAGTGATGGCCGTGACGATCGGCGTCCTCGCGCTGCAAGGAGACTTCGCTGAGCACCTGACTGCGCTGGCCCGACTGGGCATCGCAGCACACGAGGTGCGTCAACCGCGCGATCTCGCCGGGATCGATGGGCTCATCATCCCGGGTGGGGAAAGCACCACGATCGGTCGCTTGCTCGAACGGACCGAGCTGCTCGGCGTGATCCGCGATCTCGCGCAGCGGGGCATGCCGCTCTGGGGAACGTGTGCGGGGCTCATCCTGCTGGCGCGGGAGGTTACCGCCGAAACACGCGCTCGTCACCAGCCCTTGCTCGGTCTGTTGGATATCGTGGTTCGCCGCAACGCGTTCGGATCGCAACGCGAGAGCTTCGAATGCGACCTCGTCGTCGAACCGCTCGGCCCGCCACCACTGCGCGCCGTCTTCATCCGCGCACCGCTGATCGACGCGATCGGTCCGGGCGTGGCGGTGCTGGCCCGCCTGCCGGACGGGAGGCCAGTCGCGGTGCGCCAGGGATCGATCATCGGGACCGCCTTCCATCCGGAACTCACGAACGATCTCCGCTTCCACCGCTGGTTCTGTGAGCTGGCCGAGCGCGCAACCGTGCACACTGTCTGACCCTCCCTCCTCTCGCGCTCCCGTGGGGACTCGCTCCCCCGGGAGCAAACTTTTCCTGTCCGATCCGCTCGATCGGCGCCGCCCCACGCAGCGAGCGAGCCTGCGCCCGGAGCGCAGCGTCGCTCGGACCAGCTGGTCCGGTGGTCGCGGCGCGTCGCCTGCCGAGAGCTCCTCGTCGCAGCGCGCAGCCGGACGCTATCATCGTGAGCGACGAGGAAGGAGGATCGCATGGGGCTGGAACTCCCGACGCTCGGGAAGATCTCGCGGGAGGTCTTCGACCAGATCATCCTGCCGCATCTCGGCGCTCCCTCGCCGCAGGTTCTGGTGCCCCCACAGCATGGCGTCGATGTCGGGATCGTCGACCTGGGTAACGGTCTCGTGATGGCCGTCACCACCGACCCGGTCTTCGTGGTCCCAGCCTACGGCTGGGAGCGGGCCGCCTGGTTCGCGATCCACATCCTCGCCTCCGATGCGGCGACGAGCGGGCTCGCGCCGGCCTTCCTGGCGATCGACCTCAACCTGCCGCTCGAGATCACGGCCGAGGAACTGAGCATCCTCTGGACGACGATGCACCGAGTTTGCGCTGAGCTCGGCATCGCCATCATCGCCGGGCACACTGCACGCTACGAAGGGTGCCACTACCCGATGGTCGGCGGCGCAGCCGTCATGGCCATCGGTCCGGCGGATCGCTACGTCACACCCAAGATGGCCCGTGTCGGCGATCTGGTCGTGGTGACCAAGGGAGCGGCGATCGAGGCGGCGGGGCTGTTTGCCGTGAGCTTTCCGGAGCGGATCGCGGCCGCCTATGGGCGCGAGTTCGCTGATCGAGCGCAAGAGTTGTTCTGGCAGATGAGCGTGGTCGCCGACGCGCTGACCGCCGTGAGCATCGGGGTGCGCGACGACGGAGTGACCGCGATGCACGACGCCACCGAGTGCGGCGTCTACGGCGGGCTGGTGGAAGTGGCGGAAGCCTCTGGGGCGGGCTTACGCATCGAGCAGGAGCGGATCATCCTGCGCGAGGACGTGGCCAAGATCTGCGAGCTCTTCAGGATGGATCCCTATGCGGCGATCAGCGAGGGGACGCTCATCATCACGGTCCGTCCGCACAAGGTCGATGCCCTGCTCGCAGCGCTGGGAGCCAAGGGAATCGCGGCGAGCGTCGTCGGCGAGGTGGTGCCGCCGGAGCGAGGATTGACGCTCGTGGTGGACGGGAAAGAACGGCCGCTCGAGCACCCGCGGGTCGACCCGTTCTGGGCCGCCTTCGGCCGCGCGATGGCGGAGGCGGAGCGGGGCAGCTAGATCACCTGCGACGGTTGGTTCTTGACCAGCCCCAGCGTGACCCGCTTGGCGACCGATGCCTGGGGCAGGATATAGAACTGGACACTGTCGTTCTCTCGATCGATGGTCCGCTCGAGTTCCTGCTGCAAGCGGCGGAGCTGGGCGGGAGTGAGTTCACCTTCCAAGAGCGAGTTCTGGACCCACGTCAGGTAGCGGCGGCAGATCTTGAGAACCCGCGCGACTCGCTCCACTCCGACGTCGTAGGCGACGATGACGTACATCCCACCCCCGCGGCGCTGGTTGCCGTTTGCCCCTCAAGGATACTCGGCAGGATGCAGCGAACGTTCAACCGCGCAGGGCGAAGGGAACGTACGCTTGCTCACCCAGGAGATGCTTCTCGAGTTTGTAGAGCTCCAGCCGCAGGGTCGTCCGGTAGGAGACCGAGCGATTGAGCGAGGGGTGCCGATAGGTTTCCTGGAGCGTTTGTTCCCAGGCCTCGACGACCAGCTTGCGCCCATCATCGTCGAGAAAGACCCCCTCGGCACCGGTCACGAAGTGCCGGCGTTGCAATTGACCGCGATTGACGAGGCGGAAGATCAGCCGGTCGACCAGGACCGGCTTGAAGATTTCGGCGACATCGAGGTTGAGCGTGTGGCGCCGGAAGTTCGTTTCGTGAAGATAGCCGATACGGGGATCCAGGTGTGTCTGGTAAATCTGAGCGAGCACCGCGGTGTAGAGCAAGCTGTTGCCGAAAGAGATGAGGGCATTCGTTTCGTCGCGGGGTGGGCGACGCGTCCGCGGACCAAAAGGAAATTCTGCCTCGATGATGGCTGGCCAGACTGCGTAGTAGGCCTCGCGTGCCTGTCCCTCGAGCGCCATCAGTTCGGCGGTCGTTCCTGCCTCCTCGATCCCAGCGCGTGCCCGCTCGATGATCTCGACAGCTGCCTGCACATCCACCCCGCGCCGGCGGTAATAGAGGAGGACAGTGCGGATGTTGCGCAGAGCGCCATGGACGAACGCTCGTGCCAGTGTCAGCCGCTTAGCCTGATCGAGGTAGTGCTCCACCTGGCGGAGGATCAACGCACCGCTCGAGAGATATTCGCGCGGATAGAAGGTTCCCGTATAGAAGCCGTATCGGTTGAAGAAGTGGAGCAACACTCCCTCGCGGGCAATGAACTCGAGAAAACGCTTGTTCAAGTCGACCTCGCCGAAGACGTAGAGTTCGCTCACCTGCTCGACCGGCAAGAAGCGCTTGCCTTCTTCCGTCTCCAGGACGATCGTGTTCTGATGACGAGCGAGTCGGCCGGAAGAAAAAACGTAGATCGGTTTGGTCATCGCTTCCCATCCGCGCTGGCTGCGCTGCGGGTCCGGCGTCGTGGTGAATCAGCAGTGGCGGGCTCTTCGGAAACCCAGCAGAACTCGAAGTAAGCGCAGTTGGTACAGGCGGCGATGCGGACCGGCGGGGGTGGTTGTGGTTGAGCCAGGAGTTCCTCGACGCGTGCGATCGCGCTGCGGACCGCCTGCTCCAGTTCCGGAGTCAAGTCGACTGGTTCGACGCGACGCTGTTCTGGGTAGCGCAGCTCGCCCCGCACGTGCAGTCCAGCTTCGCGGAGTCGCAAGAGATAGTAGCCGAGCTGGAGACGCTGCGCGTGCTGGGCACGCGGCGAACGCTTGACCTCCCCGACCACCAAGGCCTCGTCCTCGTCGGCATCGGCGGGGCGACGTCGCAGCACGTCGACTTTCATTCCGGGCAAGGCTAACTCCTTGCGTTCGCGGGGATAGGCCGACTCGGCCAGCAGTCGCCCCAGAGCCAACAGTTCGTGGTCACGGTAGGGCTCGATGCTGTGTCCCATGAGCCATGCTTGGCGTGGACAGATGGCGATATACCAAATGAGCGTACCGGTTACAGGAACTGGTCCACGTTCCATTTGAACCCGGTCTTTTCGTCGTAGAACGAGTCCAACTGATCATGTGAGATCAATCGCAAGTCCTCTCGCCCGTAGAGCAATGGCGGCGGGAGATTACCGACTGCACGTTGCAAGAGTGGTGTGATCGTATAGGCTTCGAGATCCCGGTATACACGACGAACCGCAAATCGCCGCTCGTGTGGGTTTTCTAACTCCAATGCTCGACGCAGATCAGCGATCGCCCGGGTCGCACCCTCGTCCTGCTCGACCACGATGCTCAGCGACGGCAGCTCTTCGATCAACCGAAAACAGCTGAGAGGAATGGACTCGGTGCGCTTCCTGCAGTCAACGTTCGATCGGTCATAATCGAGACGCGGCAATGCAGCAAGTAAGCTCTCGGCATGAGACTGGCTGATGCGACTTTCGATTTTGGCGAAGTATTCTTCCAGGGTTTGGATGAGCTCGATGTCCCAACGGGGACCACTAATCGATTCATAGGCAGCGTCCAGAAGAATCCGCCCATAGACAAGCTCTCCTTGCCCCTCGGCAAGCGCGACGAGTCCGAGCGTAGCAAGATCATGGTTGGCGTTCCGATTGATGCGACCAGCGACTTGCAGGAGGCTCTCGAGCGGACCCCACTCGCGCCAGCCGGCATCGAAATCGACATCGACTCCAGCCTCGACCACCTGCGTGCTCACGAGTACAACAGGTTGACGCTCCTTGAGCAGCGCACGAATCTCGGCTAACCGTACCGCGCGGTCACGAGGAGTAATATTCGTCGACAAATAACAGAGCAAGGGCAAGTGATATCGCTCGAGTGCTCGGTAGAGTTCGAGCGAGACGCGCACACTGTTGACGACGATGAGCTGACTCCGGTCGCGAGCGAGCGCCACAGCCTCGGCGAGTTCCGGCACGGATCGTGGAGCGGCTGGACGGATGAGCACACGCCGCGGATAGTCCTGGAGCGGCGGATCGACGAGTTCGCGCGCTTGCCCCTGCGCGGTGAGCCGGGGTTGCGTCGCAGTCATCAAGATCACGGTCACGTTCCATCGTGGTAAATCGGCAAGGAGTGCGCGCAGCAGTGGCCAATAGTGTGCATCGATTGCCTGAACTTCGTCCAATATCAGGATCGACCCCTCCACGAGCGTATGGAGCTTCTTGAGCGCTCGGTTCTCATAGCCGACGAGGGTGTGAAAAACCTGCACGAAAGTCGTGAGGACAATTTCGGCGTCCCACGATTCTGCGAAGAGAAGAGCATCATCGACCTCGATGTCTTCTTCATCCGGCACGGGCTTCGCTTCTTTCCGTCCCTGCGCCGTCGTAACAGAGGTGCTCGGACGTGAACGAAGCGGTGCCAGGTGATGATGCTCGAGCAGCACGCGCTCCGGCTCGATACCCGCGTGCTGTAGCACTTTCCGTGCGACATCGACCGTTTGCTCGATGAGGTTAATATAGGGCAAAGCGTAGATGATGCGGAGTCTTCGACCGGTGTCCGCTTCTACCCTTCCGCGTATCGTCAACGCTGCATGCAGAGCCGTCAGCGTCTTGCCAGCCCCTGTAGGCGCCGTCAGGGTCAGCTGCGCCGGGTAGAGCACGGGGACAGGCCAATTGCGCACGTTTCGGTCCACAGTCTCGAAGAGTTGTTTGCGAAACGGCTGGAGTGGCCCGTTCGAGGAACCGCGCTCGGCGAGATAGCGTCTGACGAGATCTGGGGCGAGCGGTTCCCGTGGGGGTGATCGATAGCCAGCAGCCAACTTCTTATCCGCGTCGATAAGGCAGGAGAACACGATATTCGTCATCCAGTAACGGTGCCGCAAGGAAGCATCCTCGAGAGCCGAAAGGTCGAGATAGCTCAAGCGCGCAGCTTCCTCTGCCAAACTTCGAAGCGTAGACCAGACCTCACCGTCACAGAACGGTGCGGGATCCGGCAGCCCGAGAGCTAGACACAACACTGGCCAGCTTTCCCGAACTGCCTCGAGTTGCTTCGGGAGCGCACGAAGCGTTCGTCGCAATCCTTGTCGGTGAACATCGAGGAAGTCGGGCGGATCGATATCCCACGGATTTGGCAGCAGCTCCCACGGTGAGCGGAGTGCGCCGTGATGGCGAGCGACCGCGAGGAAGACCGCGAGCGCGTCCAACCCTCGCTGCCCTGCGACCCAAGCGCCGAACAGTGCACCGATGTACGAGTGATTCGCTTCAGCTGCCTGATACTGTGGATCCTTGAGGCGCTTCTGGAAAAATGGTGTGGCTTTCCCCAGGTCGTGCACCAACCCCGCTAGTTCCGCCGGTTCGGCAAGCTCTGGCGGTGCATACGAGCGGGCTAGCCGAGCCACAGCTCGAAGATGCTCGACGAGCTGCTCACCATGCCCAGCGAGCCAACATTGGGCGCTCGTCAACCGATCACTGCCCACCGCTCGCTCCCTACCTGGGCCCAGGCACCACGATACCGGCAACGAATCGGGTTTCCTAGAAGATCGACGATCAGATCGCTCGCCGCGATGAGTCTCCGGTCACGGTCCAGCCGTAACGGATAACGGTCGCGTGAGAGCTTGCGGCGAACGCGATCGTCGAGGGCAAACTCGACGATCGCGTCAGCCTCGAGTGCCCCATGATAATCAGCGAGTTCAGGATCATCCGCACCGAGAACGCCTTCTGCAATCTCGACCGCTTCGAACCAGGCAAGGCAGTACGCGACACCGAGCGCTGGGGGATAGATGGGAGCCCGCAGTGCCGCTGCCAACTCCTGCCCGGAGAGCCCAGCCGGCGGGACGAGGACCAGGCGGTAGCACAGGGACGTCCTGTCCCAATCCTCTTGCCGGGTATCGGGAATCAGCAACTGGGTTGGAATCTGTGTCCGCGCTTCGAAACCGCGCAGTTCCTTGTCGCTCGCATTCTTCACCAGCAATGCGTTGATCGTCTGCATGATCGTCCGCAGCGGCTGGCGGACACCGATGCCCATCCGCAAGCCGGCGAGTCGATCCGCGTACTCGTGACGTTCGAGCCCCAGAGCCGCACCGACGATACCACGTACCACAGTCGGTGGCGGAATCGGGTAGCTGAGCGACGAGGAGTTGGTGTAGAAGCGCCGAAAATGCCCGAACTTCCCACGGAGGTCGCACAGCACGACTTCGTTCATCGTTCATCATCCCGCGATGCGTGTCACATTCGGCAGCTCGAGCAAGGCATCCTCACCACGGAGGTTCAACTCGTCGTGCCGCCAGTAGCGGATCGCGGCGATCTGCTCGCGGTACCGTGCGAGACGCTCGACCAGCGGCTGGAGATCGAGGACGAATTCTTCGATGCTGCGCCAGCGCTCGACTGGCAAGTCTTCATGTGCGGGTAACAAACGCAATCCGTCACGCGGGTCACCGAACGACGGTGTCCGGTCTTTCCAGTCGACGCGCAAGTACAGACGCGGCGTCTGACCGATCTTGCTCCGCGTCGTCGCTTCGCTGGCAAGAGCGTGCAGGAGACCGTCTTCGAGCACGTCCAAATCGGATGCGGTCATCCCGGTGAGGCGAGCACGCTGTTTCGCCACATGCCCCCAGAACGCGATCAAGGCATAGAGGAGGCGCCAGTCCTTGCCGATCGTCCCGTATTCACCCTTCTCACCGCTACGCCCAGCGAAGGTGGAAGTGATGCTGTTCGACGGATTGAGTTCGACCGGATGCAACGAGTACCCCCAGTTGAACTGGACCGGACCCGTATATTGCTCCGAAAGTCCTCGAGCCCCCTCACCGCCCTTGATCGGCAACGTGGCACCGAAAAGCCGGACATCGACCAGGCGGCTGAGAAACCACTGTCGATACTCTTCGTCGCTTCGCGTGCCGCCCTTCTGTCGCTGCTGCTGGCCTGTCTCTTGCTCGTAAATCTTTCTCAGGTCCTGTTCTCGTGTCGTTGCATCGACATGGCTCCCATCTTCCCGCGTACGCACCCAGACATCGTAGCCCCGATCGAACCAATAATCTCGCAAATATCGCTTCAGGCGGACATCGCTGACGAGGGCACGGCGAGTGAAGGGATCCATCCGCGGCCGATTTTCGTCGTCCGGATCACCATTGGGATTGGTGAGCTTCGCGTCGTAGATGAACAGAATCTCCGCATTGCGGATCTCGTTCGTCATCGTTCCTTCCCCCTTCACGTCAACTACCTCAGCGACAATACGTCAGTGTGAGAGCTCTTCTACTGGTTCTTGTTCCTGTGCCCTCTTCTCCTTTCCTGCTTGAATGATTCGACCGGTCTCGTATGAGTAGCCCGCGAGGATGAAATAGACATTCTCGGCATCGCTCAGTCGCCAACGGCTGCGCTGCCGGGTGAGTCGCTGCAATGCCTCGGCATAGAGCAGTTCGTTCTCCGCCGCTCCCGGTCCGCTCAAGAGGCGGTACTGGCGTAGTTTGTCGAACAACTCGGTTGCGAAGACCGTGACACGCGGCAGCGACATACCGGTGTAGTTGAGCTTCTCCAGGATCGGCTTCGTACCAGACTGATCGCTTCGGTATTGTTCCGAAGCGACTCGAGCAACGAGAATGCCGAGCAAGAAGAGACTCTGTTCTTGCTCGTCGAGCTCGAGACCGAGCATCGCGTTCCGGTAAAGATCAGGAATCACCCTATCCACTGGAGCACCTCCACGGTCGATACAACCCACCTGCTTCGCGATCAGCCGCAACGCGAGTGTTCGCGCGATGAACTGCCGTAGTGTCCGGTCGAGCTCGTCAGGACCCGGGGTCCGTTGCTCCCACTCCCGGGGTACGACCCAGTAACCGATGTGCCGACTCACGATCGCGCGTGCCCCCTCGAGGAAATCAGCGTGGAGACCTTGGAGATCGATCGGTTCCTGTTGGAGGAGCTGCCGCGCGAGCGTCAATGCCGGACGGACGACAGGACCACCTTTACTGCGCCGTAGTGGCAGCGTAGCGAGGAGAGCATCGAGACCAGCGAACCAGCTCATCCGGTCACGCAAGACGAATGGCGAAGCCCAGCCGCCACCCTCGGCTGCGTCATTCACGGCATTGATGGCACGGATGACGTCCTGAATACGAGACGGCGGTACCTCGGCGATCACTTCGCGGACCTTCACGGCCATGTTCTGCTTTTCGTGGAAAAGCAACGTCAGCGCGGCGTACAGACCAGCGCGCTCCCGCGCAGCCTGAGCGATCGCTTCGGGCGTTCTGCGCAGCGCACCGAGCCGGGCCAGTTCTGTCGACTCTTGACGAATGCGTTGCAGGCGGCGCCGCACTTCGTCGAGCCCGCCAGTCGGCTGGCTCACGAACTCCGGAATGAGGAATACCGGAGTCTGCAGCAATCGAGACTCGAGCTCCTGCTCCAACAGACGATCAGCCAAGAGAAGATCGGTATAACACTCCCTGCAGACGCTATATCGCTCAAGAAACCCTTCGGGGAGCAATCGCCCGGCGAAGCTCCTCTTGTCATTGATGTAGACCTTGATGCGCATGGGCACGAAACTCGTTGTCACTTCCGTCTGCGAGCCACACAGGTGGCACGTTCCCACCGCTGCATCTTTGAACGGCTCGTCGACGAGGATCGAGAACACGTAACGCCGATAGGCTGGTTCCTGGGCGATCGGCCGCCCCTCGATACTCAAGGTCACATACTGAACATCCTTTTTCCAACCGAGCACCGCCCGGAGCTCTTTGGCGAGCTCCCCAGGCCGCTCTTTCGCCGCTACCTTGTCCAACTGGTCCCACACCACCTCGAGAGCAGCATCGCGCACTCTGATGAATTGCCCTTCGTATTGGGTCGTGACCGGCGGATCGAGGCGCAGACCGCTCAGGTCGAGCAGGAATCGCTCGCGCCCCCGCCCACCGAAATCGCGTAATCGGACGAGCGCTGGGGCAAGCACAACGGCCAATTGGTCCAGTGCCTCATGCTGGCTTTCGGACAGCCCCAAAACCCTCGGCGCGAGTCCGACAAATACAGGCCCCAGGAGATACTTTAGATCGCGTACTGTCACGTCACGGACGTCACCCCCAGGGGAAAACTTCATGAGCTGAATCCACAAATACCGTCGCAGCGTTTCCGGACTGACTTCTTCGACGCGATGCCGCAATACGCCCTGTCCAGGGCAAATATCCAGAACACCCAGGTACGCCTGGCGAGCTCCTCGGGCTGAACGCTCTTCGGTATCGGTTTCCCCTTCCTCATCTGCGCTGGTCAAGGCGAGTTGTTCGACGATCTCCGCCGGATCATCGCCGAGCGCCTGTCGGATGTGCCGACCCAACGCATGCAGGCTTCGTATCATTCTCCACCAGCCTCTCGCTTTCTCGACAGATCAGCTTCCTCCACGTACCCGAACCCCTGGCTGTTCTTGGCGCCGAGGCCCGCCTCCAGCGCCAGCCGCAAGAGCTCGGGCGGACCTTCTAGGAGGAAGCGCCCAGTCCACCCCTCGATCCAGGTGTCCTTGTAGCGCTCCAGCCGCTTGGCCCGCGGGTTCACCCCGAGCGCCCGGATCCGGATCGGACGCTCGCCCACTGCCAGCGACTCCCCAGCGCGGGCCGCACCCTCCTCACCGGCCTCCGCTGATCCGTCCTCCTCGGCTCCGGGCACCGACCAGCCCAGCACGCGCGCCTTCCGGAGCAAGTTGGCCACCACCAATTCGGCGAACTCTTCGTTGAGCGGGTTGTAGTACTGCGTCCGGCGGCGCCCATCGATCGCGATCGTGCGGTACACGGTGATCGGCGAAAGCGTGCGGACCACCACGCGCTCGTCGAGCGAGGGGAGCGCCAATGTGGCGATCTCCCGCACGGCGAACTCCAGGTTGGCGATACGCGCCCGCCCGAACTGGAGCAGCCCCGCAGCCAATCCCAGCGCGAGCTGCCGGTCCGGCGAGGCAAAGCGGAACCAGACCGGACCGCTCACCTCTACCCCTTCGCCCGGTCGGTACCGGACCGCGCCGTGAAGCTGCGAGAAGACGAACAGCTTGAGCGGTCGCTCCGCCTGCCAGTACAGCCCGTCGTGCAGCGGCTGACCGATCTCCTTCGGCAGGTGCCGGTAGATCATCGCCTGCAATGCCTCGCGATATCCCAGCGGCAGGACCCCGCTCCGCTCCGGCTCCAACCGGACTTCCAGTCGCACTGCTGCCCCCAAACGCTCCAACCATTGCGTCGCTGGTGTCCCCTACCATAATGGCCGGTTCGGCTCCCTGTCAAGCGACCCTTCCAGAATCATCGGCCGGTGAGGAGTCCCGCTCGAGCCCTCGCTTCCAGTTTCGACGAGGAACGGGAACACTGGTGTTCCCGTTCTGTCATTCGGCGTTTTCGGATGCGATGGGAGGGGTGGAAACGGTCCGCGGAGAGGCTGAGACCCGCCGTGCCGCCAACGTCGCATTCCCCCAGACGAGGCGCCGATCCAGGTCGTCACCCCAGTCGTGCACGGTGCCCGTCAGAAGCGGACGCGATCCCTCCAGCTCCCACGGCTCTCGGCGCCGCCTCGGCAGGGGCTGGCCAGCCGACCAGCCTCCCCGGTGGAGGCGCCGGAGCCCGTTCCAGCCCCCAGGCCCGCTCGCCAGCCAGCCCCACCAGGCTCCAGCCCCAGACCCGCCACGGGACACGCAGTACGGCCACCTGCGCCTGCCAGCACGGGGCCGTGCCCTCTCCGCAGCCGCTCTGCCGTTCCCGGTGCGTCACCACGAGCTCCCAGCGTTGCCAGGCCAGCAGCTGCTCGGCCGACCAGGGGAGACTCCACCGTCCCGCTGCAACGGCGACGGCGCAGGCCTGGAAGAAACGGGGCACCCGGCGCCGCGCCGCCCACCGCGGCAGTGCCTCACGCCACGAGGCGGCGCAGGCGCGCCAGGCGACGGCGCACGGTGCGCGCATCGATCCCCAGCGCCCGCGCCACCTCCCCCACCCCGTACCCGGCAGCCAGGAGCTGCGCCAGGCAGCGCGTCGACTCGTCCAGCCCGGCCAGGAGCTCGCAGGCAGCCAGCTCGCCCTCCACCGCCGCATCGGCCTCGCTGGTCGGACGACGATCGGTGGGCGGCGCCGCCCGACCCGCCGCGGCGTCCCGCCGTCCAGGCGGGCGGCGACGCAGCATCTCCTCGAAGCGCCGCATGGCGTTTTCCATCCCGCCTGCTTTGCTGGCATCGGCCACCATCTCCTCGGACTTCGGCGTGAGCGGCGTGGCAAAGAGCTCCGGATACAGGTCGCCAACCGTGCGCTTGAGCCAGACGTAGAAGAAGTCTGAGAGGTCGCTATAGGGCACGTTGTCGTAATACGGCGGGTCAGTCAGCACGGCGTCAAAGAAGTTGTCGGACCACCAGCGGAGGTCGGTGGCAGTGCCTTGGACGACGGTGGGGCTTGTGGATTGGGGATCCGCGGGCGGGATGTCGGTGAGGTGGGCGAGGACGCCATCAGTATCCTTGAACAGCTCATCCCAACTCCGAGATGCTCCACCAAATGGATTAGGTTCGGCATGGTCCCAAACCATAGGCAATGCCTGGCGGGAAAAGACATCAGCAACTTTTTCACCTGCAGGTTGCCATCGGCAAAGAGTGTTATGCGAGGCAGCCAATCGATTGAAAGTAAGCGCTAGATATGTCGCCACTGCTTTAGCAAACTCCGGCTCGGCGCCTTGGGCGAGCATTTGGGCGTGCGCCTGACGGACTTTGTCAGCGAAGGTAATGAGCGCCAGCTTCTGGCGCGCGTTGAACAGGTCGCCCCAGCGGGTAAGGCCATAGCGCTGGACACGGAAGCCGAGCGTTTCCAATGGCGGCAAAGGTTCATCCGGCACGGGGTCCATGCCCCAATCCCGGGCGAGGTGATGCCTCGCCCCTGCAAGGGCGGCTTCGGCGGCGTGGTAGGCTTCCAGGTCGTGCTCGGTGGGGAGGCGGTAGGTTTTGCCAGGGCGGTCTGGATAGTGCAGCACGACGGCCATCAGGCGCTGGCCCGATTTGCCCTCGCGAAAGAGGCGGCGGGTTGTCTTATCGTCTATCGTTCCGCCGCAGAGCGGGCAGCGCACATGCGCGCGGGCGACGGTGCCCTCTTCGGGGCTAAAGTCTATGGGCTCTCCGTTTGCTCCGACGATTTTGACCTCCACGCGCTGGGCTTCCCGATTCGGGATAAGCTTGAGGGCGATTTTGCGATTTTCTTTTTTGGCCAGCCAGGTCTGGCGCATGAGGGGGATTTCGGCGCCGCAG
>Ga0079997_137221_pt1 | contig 18067 bp, 14 predicted proteins | sample PerSpoCPS_CMetaG_FD_69200 | JGI IMG/M metagenome (GOLD analysis project Ga0079997, IMG submission 69200) | Archaeal communities from Yellowstone National Park, Wyoming, USA - Perpetual Spouter C (PS_C) MetaG (SPADES assembly) (version 2) | ecosystem: Environmental > Aquatic > Thermal springs >... | reverse complement strand
TCGTTATGATGGGCTTCCTCATGAACAAGGTCGGGAACATCTCCGCCGCTGGCAGGTTCTTCAGCCAGTATCTCGGCGCCATTCAGAGAATGTCCCACGCCAACATGCTGGGCAGGTATCTGGCTAGGAGGATGGAGAACGAGTTGCTTAAGGCTGCGTTCGAGCAGAGGTGGATGAACCGCCAGCAGTGGCAGAAACTCGCCGAGCAGAGGAAGAACGTCCCGTTCAGGGTCAGGATGATGGAGAAGGTAGTTGGCAGGGAGAGGCTTGAGAGAATGCTTGACAGCAGGAACCCGCTCGCCCAGATGGCGGCGAGGGGCTACGCCCTATCAGTCGCTAGGGAGGGTTTGAAGGACCCGGAGTTCAAGAAGGCCCTAGAGATAAACATGGCTTTGGAGAAGATGGAGAAGAAGGGTTTGATCACCCCGCAGGACAGGCTCGGCGTCCAGCTACACTCCGCTCTGAGCAACACCTTGAAGAAGGTGGAGGTGAAAGGCGTGATAGAGAAAAACGGGGTCGTCGGGGTTATCGATGCAGGGCCTGTCAAAAGTTATGAGAAGCTGCTTGAAGAGCGCAAACTGCTTGACAGCACGGCTTATTGGAAGATCAAGATGGACGTCGATAAAACAATAACCGGCATAGCCCAGAGCGCCCCTGCGAGGATGGACCCCACAGAGTGGGCTGAGGGCTTCGCTAACATGTTGAAGAACCCGAACCTGACGGCCTTGGAGAAGGTCACCTTACTGGATAGCTTCGCCCGCAGCAACCCGGGCCGCGACCTGGTTATCTCAGCGTACGCGGCGCCGTTTGGCGAGCTGACGAAGAAGATAGGGGAAAAGATTGAAGACCTCGGCTTAAACGTGGGCTCGGAGAAGCTGGTTGGGGCAGGGCAGGCGGTCCAGGGCTTCGGTAGAGGGTTTGACGGCCACATAACCGCCCCCGCCGCCTTCCAGGTAGGTGCTACACCGGACTTCATCGACCACGGCATCGTAGCCAAGATAACTCAGGGATATGTTCCGGATGCGTCGGTGGATTGGAAGGCCTACGGCATGCCAGCCGACTTTGTTGTCCACAGGCATGACCTAGGCGGGACACCTGAGGATGTAAGCCGTGTAGTACACAACGTGGAAAAGTTCGGAACCGCAGATGAAGCCAGCCAGTACACAAGCAACCCCAGCATACAGCATATGCTTGAGACGGTTACACCGCCGAGGGAGGGGCCGCCTCCCGAGGTTGGGAAGACAGACGACAAGGTAGTGGTCACGGTCCATGAACGTGTCTCTGAAGACAACGACATGCTGTCCAAGGTTATCAGCGAGGCGAGACAGGTTGCCGAGGAGTGGGGCTGGGACCCCGACAAAGAGCTTCAGGCAGCATTAAAGGCTGTCAAAGTAGATGAGGACGGAACGGTCTACACAATACGCGAACAAGACGTACATGTTGACAGACTTCATGAGTTCCGTCAGGAGATGGAGGCTCAGGGGAACAAAGTTGAAACCAACAGCCATAAATCATACAGCAGCTACGGCATCGATGAAAAGGATGCACAAGATTACGAGCCCGACCCTGTGAACGACGACATGTGGCCTGAGGCGTTTGTGAACGAGCCGAGTGCGGACACATACACCGGTCACGGAGAAGACGGCGTATGGGGAAGCAATTACACAGGCATTGATAGATTTAACGATAAGAAGGGTGATGGAGATGAGTGATGAAGACTTCAACCCGTTCAAGAAAGGTGTTTCAAGCCATAGAAACGTAGACCGTGGGCCTAGGTTTGAACGTGGTCCACCCGACCCACCCAGCTATGGCGAGATACAGCGCCCGCGGACATATAGCTCAGACTACCGTGAGGAGGACCCATACGAGAGGGATGAGAACGGCAGGCCTGTCGGGTTCAAGAAAGGCTCCGGCGGTGTGGTTAGGAGGCGGCCGGCGTCGGACGGCCAGGCGATAAAGCCCTTCGTCATCCTCAGCGGCGTATTCGCTGTATCGATGCTGGTTACTGGGCAGGTTTTCTACGCAGCCGTCATAGCCGGCATGACCTTCCTGGTCTACTTCCTCTCAAGGTATAGGAGGTGATGGTGTAAATGGGTCTCCTGGCTAAAATACTTGGAATCGGCCCCCTGTTCTTCGGCGCCCTCATAATACTGGTGCTCTTCATAGCGACCTCCATACCCGCGCTAGCCCCCATGGCGCCCTACATGGCGATACTTCTCCCAGCCCTCGTGCTTACATTGTGGGGTATCAGGAGGAGGGTTCCGGCCGCCGTCTCATGGATGCGGAAAGGCGTTGACAGCTATGTCTACTGGCATGTGGTCTGCAACGACATACCCTTCAGCATGGCTGGGAAGCCCGGCAGAAACCGTGTGAACGACGGCGAGCTGAGGAGGGAGGAGTCCACGATCGTCTTCGACGACTGGGGGCGGAACAGGGGCTGGGCTGTAAAGGTGCTGAGGGTGGCCGACGTCAGGAAGAACTTTGAGACGACCACGGAGGAGGAGAGGGTCATACTGCTCGACAGGATGGTTAAGGCAATAGAGGGCCTAGGCGATGTTGAGGCGAAGCTGGTCATAGACAGGTCTCCGTCAGGCGAGACAGCCCATATAATTCTCTACGCCGCGTTCGAGGGGGGCGACGAGCAGGGAGCCAAAGAGGCTGTAGAACATTCAGCGGTCATCCTCTCTAGGCAGATGGAGGGCATAGGCATAGATCTTCTCGACGACGTGTCCTACTTCGGTAAAGGCGATGTCAAGAGGTATATAAGCCCCGACTACAGGGTAAGGAAGCCCTCAAGACTCCACCTACCCCTCCTCGCCGCAACCTCCGCGGCCACGCTTTTCACGGGCGCCCTAACCCCAGGACTCGGGGCGATGGGGCAGGTAATAGCCGCCAGCGGGTTGCTTGGCTTATTCCTCACCTATGTTTCCTGGAACTCCGTGCTCAGGCTCACATGCAGCCAGTGCGCCTCCGGCGCAGTCCACCAGCATTGGAGCATAGGCAACGGCTCCATCTCCTTTGGCGACGGCGGCACGTTGGTCTGGAAGGGTAGGGGGGAGACGGTTGTCAGCAGGTTCGCCAGCATATCCGGGAACAACAACAGGGACCTAACGGGGAGGGAGATAGATAAGAGGCTTCCCGCCTACCTCGCTATATTCAACAACCTGATCTACACTTTAAGGGATTTCAGGATAGCGCTCCACATAACCCCGCAACCGGTCGGGGACACGGTTAAGCTGGCGATGGCCCGCGCCGACCTGTACGGAATGGATGCGCAGGTAGGGGGCGCTGTGTCAGGCTACCTCAAAGCCGGTAGAAGCATGAACGTTGCGGATAGAATCATGCACGGCGAGAGGCCGTACGTTATAAGCGGCGTGGTAGAGGTCAGGGCGAGGTCTTCCGGGGAGGTCACGCAGACCGACCTAGACATATTGGATAAACAGCTTCACGAGGCCCGCAGCCTCCTCGACAGCATGAACCTGTCCACCAAGGTCGTGAAGGACGGCTGGGGAGCAGCCCTCTGCCACAGGTTCCTATACCTGCCGCCTCCGGCGAGGACTGCTCTAGACCCCGACCCCATACCCTCCGTCAAGGCGCTCACACGGGACTTCGTGGCGGTGAGCCCGCTGGCCTTCAGGAGGAGGCCTATAATGTTCAAGGACGGGATATACCTCGGCCGGGACGAGTTCGGGAGGCCGGTCTACTGGAACCCGTCGAAGCTGCACAACCCGCACATGCTTGTTCTCGGAAGCCCGGGTACGGGCAAGTCCACCCTGATAAAGACTTTGATATTCAGGTCCAGCAGCCTCATACCCTACACGGGGACCGGCAGGCCGCCGTCCTTCATAATAATAGACCCCGCCGGAGAGTACGCGGATAAGGCCGACGAGCTGAGGGCTCAGGGCATCGAAGTCACCGTCGTAGACCTCTGCAACATGAAGTACAACCCGCTCCTCCTGTCAGGGCTCCCGCCCGAGCAGAGGATAAGCAGGTTCGTGGACCATGTTCTACCCAACGTCATACCGATTACGCCGACGCAGGCGTCGATACTCTACCAGGGCCTTAGAGCGATATTCGAGCACGAGAGGCTTGGAGGCATAAGGTTCGACGACCCGTCCACATGGACCGATGAACGGGCCGCCAGGTGCACGATTAAGATGCTCTACAACTACGTGGCCTGGCGGAGAAGCGTCCAGGAACAGGCTGTCAGGCAGAGGGGCGGGTCGCCGGAGGTTGACACGGGTGTAAGCCTCCTCCTAGACCTTGAGCGCAGGCTTAGACCGTTCGCGGAGGGCGCGTTCGCGCTCGATAGAACCGACGTCACGGTCAAGGACCTCGTAAACCGTGGAGGCGTGGTAATAATCTCCTACAGGACGTCGAGCGGGGGCGGGAGCGTCGTCATGACCGACGAGATGCAGAGGCTGATAACCTGGAGCGTCCTGGAGCACATACACAGCTACATGATGAGCCAGCAGGCTAAAGAGGGTGTAAGGCTAATAGTGGTGATAGACGAGGGCCACAAGTTCGTCCTCGGGAAGCAGGGCGAGGTCCCGCTTGGGCAGCACCTTAGGGAGGAGAGGAAGTTCGGAACAAGCTACATCCTGATAACACATCTGTTGGACGACCTTCTACAGGAGGCCGACATGGCTAAGAGAAGGGGCGTGCCGACCGTCGCAGCCCTCGTCTCCACGACCATAGCGTTCGGCTACGGCAACCCAGGTGAGGCGTACAACGCCCAGCGCCTGTTGAACCTGACCGAGAACGAGAGGAGGCGGCTTGAGGGCTTCGCCACAGGTGAGGCCTTCCTCAAATGGAGCATAGACCCGAGGCCGCTGTACTTCAGGGTGGAGCCGGAGGAGAAGGCGATGGTCAGGAGGAGGATGAGCAGGAGGGAGATGTACTATGAGGCACTGTAGAATTCTTCTAGCGGTTTTAGTGGTTCTGCCGGCCATAGCCCTGGCGGCGGCAGCTTCGCCTACACAGGGGGAGGAACCGGTAGCCACCCGCGTCGGCATACTATACGACTCAAGCCAGCCAGCCCACCTGCTCTGGCCCTACACCTTCAGAGCCCTCGTGGTCGAGGACCTTGTTGGAAGCGGCTTCCAGTGCTGGACCACCTACCCCAACGGCACATACGGAATGGACCCCGAGAGATGCAGGGTTGTCTCCGGCCTCAAGGTCAGGGTCTGGTACTCCGAACTCAGGGAGAGCGTGGAGCTTGAGACAGGCCCCGACGGAACCATCACCGTGACCCGTTGGAGGCTGTTCAGCTACCCCGCCGCAACCTTCAGGGTAGAGGCGAAGATAGGCGAGGACGTTATCATACGCGAGTTCAAGGTCTACCCCCAGCCCTGGTCCCTAGCAGCCATCACATCGTTCGCGGCAATGGTCTCCACAATGGTTCTGGTTTTAAGGAGGGGGGTATGGTGAAATGCTGGGAGCAGACCCTAACGGTTTGTTTAACATAACCGACCTGGGTATAACGGTGTTCGCCGGAAACGCGGTGATCTCCATCCTGTTACTGTACTTCGTGATACGTGGAAACGTTCCTGTGAGCATTCCGACCGAAAACTATGCCAAGGCCTTTGTCGGCAGAATAGTGGTAGCCGTGCTTCTCGCCATGATGGCTTCCACGCCTGCCACTGGGCCCGCCGCACCCCTTGCAGGCATGGTCGGCTCTCTAGCCCTTCTCGGACCAGGATACTTTGTTTACTCAATGATCTTCGACGTAATTGTAGCCGCTCTATTGAGGAAGCTGGAGTTCTACGGCGCATACAAGATAGTTGTCTTCAACCTACCCTGCATACCGTTTATCACATCCTTAGCCTTACTTTGGGCGTATCGGGAGCAGAGCAAGACGTTGGGGAGGGCTGAGTGGGACCTTGCGTACAAGAAGGACGGTGTTGTGCTCGGGGAGGCTGTGCAGGTTGTCAGGATGGTGTCGCAGCCCATCCAAACACCTACCCAGGCCAGGATGACTCCTCACTACGACATAAGACCCCTACCCGGAAAGGTTAAGACATACTATAAGCCGGAGAACGTACCCGAACGGGACTTCAACCCCCACGCGATAATCGCCGGGACAAGCGGCTCAGGTAAAACAACTCTAATATACCATTTAATCAGAGACCTCTCGGCTAGTTATCCGGTCATCTTCGTCGATGTGAAGGGAGATATTTCGAGGGCCCTGCTCAGGGAGAGGGTTAGCGCAAACATAGTCCACATAGCGTCTGTGGGCGTGAACCCGTTCACGAGAATAGCCGACGAGACCTCCAACGAGCTTGTTGAGAGGCTGATGGACTCGATTTCGGTTGTGGAACCGGTGGGCAGCAGGCAGGAGCACCTGATCAGGGAGGCCGTCATACAATACTGCGGCAGGAAGGAGGACGGGAGGGAAGAGAGGCCGCCATCATACCCAGCCATAGTTAGCCACCTAAGAGGCTATGTTAAGACCGTTCCACCGCCCGAAGTCAGGTGGGGGATGGGTGGGACCGGCACAAGGGATGCATTATTCAGTATTTACTCGAAGCTTGAGGACTTGGGCAGGTATTTCAGGGACGACGGCGCATCAGTTCCACAGATCATCCTCAGGGCCCTTAAAACACCTGAGGGGAGGAGGAGGGAGAAGGACTTCCCCGTAACTGTCTTCAACCTTGAGGGCATAAGCGAGAAGGTTAGAGCCATAGTCCTCGAACTCATACTCAGAAACATAGCGAAACTTATGTACCACAGGGGTCCGACGGCGTTTTTGAAGGATAAGGCCTTAGTCCTCGTCGTGGACGAAGCCTATTTGGTTACCCGCCCGATGACGGAGAACGGGAGAATAGGCGGCAACAGCAGAAGCATCCTGGAGGAGGTGGCTAGGGCTGGCAGAAGCTACGGGCTGGCACTCATTCTCGCAACCCAGCGGCTCAGCGACGTCGCTGACGGGATAAGGCAGAACTGCCAGACATGGATATGCTTCTACACCACCAGCCCGGAGGACACCAGGATTTTGAAGGAGGTAGACGCAGAGGTGATGGCTAGCGTCGTCTCAGAGCTGGATCCCGGGGAGGCCTACATCCGCGCCCCAAGCTCGCGGAGGCGGGAGTACTATAGGTCAACGACGGACACGGTGGCCGCAATCGTGGGCTATATCTTCAGGATGGAGAGGAAGCTGCTTCAAGTGGAGGAGGAGGGGGCTAGGAGGATTTTGCAAAGGCGTCAGAAAGGGGAGGAGGCCGAGGCTGAAGAGATAACCGAAGACATGATCGAAGGCAGCTCACTCCTCAACTACGGCCAGGTCTGCTACAGATGTATGCTGATCACAGCCGACCCCGCTCATTGCCCAACATGCGGACAGCCCCCCTTAACTGAAAGACCTGAACCAGAGCAAACCGTCGGCAACGGGAATTCGGACAAATCTCAGAAACGGCAACCCAGCAACCCCTCCGGCGAACCGGTCAGAAAACCTGAAGGCGCAAACATAGCGGACACGACGAATGAGGTAGACCTTTCAGAGGCTGAGGAACTTGTTGCCGCGAACCCGAAGAAGTGGGAGAAAGTATTGGAGAAAGCCGTACAAAAATCCGACGAAAAAATAGCCACGATATTGGCGGACATCTCCTTAGAGGAGATCGCTTTATTCATAACACAGATGTTACGTTTTACTAAACATGGCGAAAAACCAAAAGATATTGAACTTTTATGCAAACTACATCTCATAAAAACACCAAGCAGAACGGGACGAATCAAACCCTCACGTTTAGGAGAGATACTCCTAGAAGCCTATAAGGAGGTGTTTGGGAGTGAGTGATGACGACTGGCATTATATCTACGACGACTACATAGACTACCGTCCGAACCTTCCACCACATTACGCCGACCCTGACAGATTGCCTGACAGGTTGCCGGATAGACATGACCACCACGCCGACTACAGGCCTGTGAAAAGCAGGCGGGACGAATCAGACGACGTTGACTCCCCGCAGGGCTTGGTGAGCGCGAAAACAGTCTTCGGCATAATAGTTTTCACAGCTTTGGTGACAGCCGTCCTTAACCCATACGCTTTAATCTATACGCTTCCGCTGGCGACGCTTCTGGCTACCATGCTGGCCCTAACCAAGAGGGGCAGGAGGCGTAGAGAGCCCCGGAGGCTGAAGGCATGCTCAGATACCTGATCGGGTTCATCTTAGGCGGCCTAGCCTTCATGGTTCTGGCGCCTACACTGTCCCAAATAGCCGTCGTGTTATTGGTTGGTTTAGCAATACTTGTAGCATTCGTCGTCTTCATGCCTGGAGGCTGGCTTATCATGTTTGGTGTGAGGTCGTTAATGGGCTTCTTCGGGAGGTGGGTTATCCCTTTGATTCTCCTCTGCATTGTTGCGTTGTTTGTCACCGCCACATCTGCCTCCTCCCCACAGGCCGGGCTTGGTCTCAGTTTTATAATAGGCGGATTGGCCGGAGTATTGGCGGCCCGTACTTTCTCCAATAGGAAAGCTTCCTCGACGTATGTTTACAGACCGGTCCAGAAAACACCGGCGATGACCCCACGCCCAAGTTTTTTCGGCGGCAGGCGACAGGCTGGGAACGCTCCAGTCAACGAAAAACCTCCGGAGGGCTGGTCCATTCCGCTGGTCATTGGTAAGACAGGTTTTCTCGGCGATGGGAAGGCGGGCATATTGGTGGAGGCTTTGAGGGAGGGTGTTGTCGTAATGGGTGAGGCCGACATACCTGCTGCGAGGGCCCTTGTTAAAGGGGCTGTCGAGAAAGGTCTGAGAGTCGTGGTGATAGGCTCACCATACATCGCTCCAAGGGTTGACGGGGTTAAGCTGGTCAGGCTAGGCGTCGTAAGCTTCAACATCATGTCCTCCAGCGGAGGGCTTGACCCGTTCAGCAGGCGTGTATGGGCTGAAAACATCGCGGTACCCCTAGTTGTCGCCGCAGGGCTTGACACAGCCGAGGCGGGGATGGTGGTCCGGTTTCTACAGAAGTTTGCGGGCTCAAGGCTTACCCCTGACGACGTTGACAAGGTAGTGGCCGAATATGGTCCGACCAGCTCGGCAAGGCTTAAAGACGCTCTGGGAATACTCACAATTCATTTCGGCGAGGACTACCCGCCCCCGTCGAAGCTTTTCTCAGGGAGTTGGCGGGTGCTCGTCATAGACACGTCAAGGCTTAGCCAGAGCCTCCAGCTCTTCGCCACCATGTACCTGCTGTACGAGGCCCAAAACCTCTTCCCCGGATGCATACTGGTCTTCGACGGCGCCGAGCTGGGCCTCCCGGAGCAGAGCATCCTCCCATACGACGCCCGCCACGTATGGCTCAGGACGTTGAAGCAGATCGAGAGGTTCAGGTCCACAGGCTTCATCATGGTCGCCAGCACAGGCCTCCTAGCACCGGAGCTCCTAGACCTCGCAGACACCTACGTGATGACTAGGGGTCTCGACCACATGAGGAGGGCGTTGGCTGAGAGGATGGGTGTGGAAGTCAACCTCTCAACCATACCTCTGGGACACGCGTACGTCTTCACAAGGGTCAGCCGGGACGGGATGGGCTACCTCTTCGGCGGCAGGCTTGTGGACGTCGAGCATGCCGACGTAGCGCTTCTTGAGGCGGAGGCGGAGAGGGAGGCGACGCTGCTGAGGGAGGAAATGCTCGGCCCCCTAAGGGATACAGTCCTCTACGCGGACTTCGCTGACATGGCGGAGGCCTGCTACAGGGTTCTCAAGGCGGTCAAGCACCTCTCAACGCCGACCCCTGAGAGGGTGATGGCCGACGCCGGACAGGGCTCCGAGAAAGCCCTCAAACAGCTCCTTGAGAAAGGCTATGTCCTTGTTGACCCGGCAGGTGTTCTGGGGCTTACAACCCTCGGCGAGCAAGCTCTCAGGGACTGGGATTCAAGGGTCAGGAAGCATGCGGCAACGCCGGCCGGGGTAGCGGTTCAGACAACCCAGGACGGCGGGGCCGTCGCTGTTCAGGCAGGCATACAGGTATTCCAGCAGGCGGTTAAGCCGGATATGTCCGAGGCCTCCAGGTTCGTGGTCAGGGCTAGGGAGGAGCTTCTGAAAGGCAACGTCCTGAAGGCGGTGGGTATGGCGTATAAGGCGGCTAACACGGCTTTGAAGGAGGCTGTGGGTACCGCTAAGGGACACCTGCCCGACCTAGCTGAGAAAGCCGTCGAAAAAGGCATCCTCAAGCTTGAGGAGGATGAGGTCAGGAGGCTTTATGCCGCAAACATTGAGGCGAAGAGGCTTTCCAAACAGGTGGAGGAGGGGGAGAGCCTTTCGGAGGAGGATGTTAAGAGGATGAGGGATGCAGCGGAGCTGTTGATAAGCCTAGCTGAGAGGGTTATCGCCTTCTTCGACAAGCTTCCGGGGGGTGAGGACGGCGGGGATGAGGAGGCCTAGCTATTTAAATATATGGGGGGTGGCCGACGTCGGCCACCTATATAAAGGGCTGGACGCTTACAGGGGTGCTTTAAATGGCTAGGATGGGGGGATACGTGCTAGGCCCCTTCTCATGGTGGGTGTGGAGGGGCAGGTATCCTACCTTCATGCCTACCCGTGAAGCAAGGGATAGGATAAGCCGCTACCTGACCGAGTACAGCTTCTCCACGCCGCTGCAAACAATCAGGAGAGCCTATATCGACTCGTCGCAGGACGTCTGGCTCTATGTCCAAACCACGGCTTTTGACTTGATCAAACATTTCAGGGCCGGGCAGGACACTGTCCTGAGGAGGCGTCTCGGAAGCCTCTGGTGCCTGCGATGCCCTAGATGCGAGAGGTACCTAGCCACCTCAACCAGCTCGGAGAACGTCTGCGAAGCATGCGGTGACTGGGCGGACATAGTGGTTTTCTGGACCGATGCGGAGGCAAAAGTTTTCACCACCGGCCCCTGCGTGGTCGTGGATGGAAGACTGGTGGCGGGCGGAAAACCCTACTTTGTGGGCGAGGTCCTGAACATCAGGAGAGACCTGTACGGCGGAACGTATTACGCCACAGTCATAGGCTTCCACGGAAGCCTGGCGAGCCCCGAGCCCGACAGGCTTGTGGACGTGGTGGAGCTGCCGGAGCTGGGCTGGAGGAGGCCCGTGATGCTTGAGCAGGTGGAGGCGGTTTGAGGATAGCCGACCTAGGCGTTCCAACATGGCTGGAGGACTCCCTGGCCGCCAGAGGCATTGTTGAACTCTACCCCCCTCAGGAGGAGGCTGTTAGGAAAGGGCTTCTCGACGGTAAAAACCTTCTCGTAGCCACCCCCACGGCGTCTGGGAAGACATTGCTCGCCGCGCTGGCGGCCTCGAAACATCTCCAAAACCACGGTAAGACCGTCTACCTGACACCTCTCAGAGCCCTAACATCCGAGAAAAGGGAGTTCTTCGAAGAGCTTTTCAGCCCTTTCGGCAAGGTCGCGGCCGTCAGCAGGGACTACGACCAGCCCGAGGACTGGCTGAAGTCCTACGACATCGTTGTCTCAACCAATGAGAAAATGGACAGCATGTTGAGACATGGCGCTGGCTGGGTTTCCGGGGTCACTTTGGTAGTGGTCGATGAAGCACATATGATCTCCTCGGCGGGCAGGGGCCCCACGCTTGAGGTTTTGATCGCCAGGCTGAGGGAGGAGCTTCCGAACGCCCAGCTACTCCTGCTGAGCGCCACGATAAAGAACATAGATGAGGTCTCCTCGTTCGCTGAAGCGGAGCCTGTTACAAGCATTTGGAGGCCTGTCCCGTTAAGGGAGGCGGTCCTACAGCACGACAGGGACACGCTCTACTTCTCGGACGGCTCCGAGGAGAGGGTTCCACGCTTCTCAGGGGACCCGGTGGGCAGCATGGTTCTGAACACTCTGGCTACCGGCGGCCAGGCAATGGTTTTCGCAGGCAGCAGGAGGCAGGCGGAGACCACGGCGCAGTCGCTGTCGTCGCTTCTGAAGACAATGCCGAAGGATTTCGAGGCCCTTAGAAGGATCTCCGAAGAGGTTTTCGACGGGAGCGATTTCAGCCAGAGGCTGGCGCAGTCCATCATGCAGGGCGTAGCCTTCCACCATGCGGGGCTCGGCTACTTCCAGCGCAAAGCCGTGGAGAAGGGCTTCAGGAACGGATACATCAAGGTGATAGTTGCGACACCAACCCTTGCTGCGGGGGTGAACCTGCCAGCCCGGACCGTGATAATACCTGATGTGAAGAGGGGCGGGGAGGAGATGTCGATCATGGAGTATAAACAGTTGTGTGGCAGGGCTGGCAGGCCTGGATACGACAAGGAGGGGCTGGCTGTGATAATAGCGAAGAACAGCAGGCAGAGAAGCCTGTACATGAACAAGTATATTCTAGGCGAGCTTGAACCCGTCACCAGCAGGCTACATGACCAGGGCTCTCTAAGGTTCCACATGCTCGGCCTCGTGGCAAGCGGCTACGGCGGAAAGGAAGCGATCAACGGCCTCCTTTCGAAGACCTTGGCGATGAAGCAGGAGGGACGGTCTCTTCTGGATAAAGCCCACAGCGCGCTACTATACTTGGAGGCTTCAAAGTTCATCAAAAGCAGCGACGGCTCCTATAGTGCCACAAGGCTTGGAAAAAGAGTTGCCCAGCTATACATCGACCCCCTAACCGCTAGGATTGTCCTGGCTAGGCTTGAAGCCGTGGAGCAGGCAGGTCCGAAAGCCGAGGACCAGGCCCTCCTAACTCTGGCTTCGACTCCGGACGTGGAGGACCTGCCGCACCTCCAGCCCGCGCTCGACTGGTTCCCCGACGCAGGGGACTTTGATGCTAAAACCATCGCCAAGGCAACCGTCCTGAAGGCGTGGATAAACGAGATGGGTGAGGGTAGCATCTGCGACAGGTTCGGGGCCGCCCCTGGGGACATATACGTGCTCTCGGAGTCGGCTTCATGGGTCGCTCAGGCTGCGGCTGAACTCGCCCAGATGGTGGGTAGGAGGGATGCGAGCAAGACATACCTCACGCTTTCGGAGAGGATAAAACACGGTGTTAGGGAGGAGCTGCTACCTCTTGTCTGGATACCGGGTGTAGGGAGGGTTAGGGCTAGGGCCCTATACAGCGCGGGTTTCAGGAAGCCGGAGGACATAGCTAACACCAGCGTGGAGAGGCTGGTTAGGATACCCGCGATAGGGGAGGGTGTCGCCGTTAAAATAGTTGAGGCGGTGAGGGGCGGTGTCAGGGCTTAAACCCTTTTTTATTATTGATGGGCGGAGTGTCCCGATGGATATGATGCGTGGCCTCAACGGGTTATATGTATGTACATACACGGGTACGCGTATGGAGGGAGAGAGGTGCGTGAAAATGCACCGCTTGTTGAAAATGTTTAAACATAGTGGCGGAGGTGGAAATATATGGGTCTAGACATCGTAAACCTGCCTGTCGGACGGATCAAGAAAGACCCCATGAATCTGAGGGAGGACGGGGACGTAGACGAGTTAGTGGAGGAAATCAAGCGTGTTGGCTTCACCAACCCCATAGAGGTTAGACCGCTACAGGACGGATTCTACGGCGCCGTTTCGGGGAGCAGGCGGTTGGCGGCTGCGAAGAAGCTCGGCCTGGAAACTGTTCCCTGTATAATCAGGGAGATGGATGATCTGGAGGCGCTACGGCGTAGCATGGCTGACAACGAGCTTCATAAATCCCTCACGGAGGCGGAGAAGGCGGCCTACTACGCTAAAATGGTCAGCCTTGCAGGCGGGGTGAGGGCGGCTGCGAGAGCGTTAGGGATCGCAAAGGAGACCATCCGCGGCACCCTGGAGCGCCACAACCTCTACAACCTGATCAAACTGGACGAGGAAGGTGGGGCGGTCCCTGGGGACGGCCAGGAGCAGCCGAGGACTGTTGAGGAGAAACCGCTTCAGCCTGAGAGAAAGAGTAGCGTGGTGCAGAAAGAGGGGAAGAAGCCCTCGAAGAAGTCTTCTGGGCTCACGAAAAAAGACAAGATCCGGGCGGCTAAAGAGGCTCTTCAGAAAATGGGTATTACCAAAGAGTACTGGAAGCCGGACATAGTGTTCAATGAGGAACAGAAGAAAGCCATCCAGGAACAGCTCTTGAGTATACAGTCCAAGGTATGGGAGCCCAAGGTCTTTAAACGTAAGCCTGAAGCACCAGCCCTACATGAAATGTTGCAGAAGATCTCTATCTTAGACGCCGTTCCAACGGATAGTTGGCCTATTGGATGGAAGCCTGTAGCCGCGAAGGGGGCGGTTAAAAGCCTATTCCCAGTCTACCAGCTTAAAGGCGACTTCAGCACCATAACGGTTCTTCTCTGCCCCGAATGTGGACACGTCCTCCGCGGGCTGGGCAAAGGCCTCCCGGTTGTATGCCTTGAGTGTGGATTTCCGAACGCTGAGAACGGGTGGAAAAAAGTAGATGGCCGTACCTGAACACGTGGTCAGACAGTACTACAGGACTACCGGCGTCCAGGCGTTGGACAGGCTGATATATGGGTGGCCTAGGAGAGGTCTTGCACTGATATACGGAAGCCAGAAAGCAGGCAAGACGACTCTGGCTTTACAGGCCGCGGTCCAGGTCGCGGTCTCGGAGGAGGGGAGGGTCCTCCTGCTCGACACAGAGTCCGGCGGAATCGGTGAGCTAAGGCTTGAAACCCTGGCTAGGGCGATGGGCGTTAAAGAGGACCTGATAAGCATGGTTAAGTCAAGGATAAACGTGTACCAGGCTAACGAGATGTCCGAGCAGCACGACATCATAATGAACGAGTTCGACATGGCTGTAAAGCAGTACGACGTAAGCCTTTTCGTTGTAGACAGCATCTCATGGCATTACCACCAGCGGGTTATGAACGCTCCGTCGGAGCATGTGGGCAGCGTGGCCCGTGAGATGATCGGCAGGCTTGAGCTACAGACGAAGACCCTTCTGAAATATGCGAAGGACAGCGGCGCGTCAGTCATATTCACTAGCTGGAGCGCTTCCAAGGCGAAGAAGGCCTTCGAAGACCACCAGAGGAGAGAGATGGAGAGGGCTGCGAAGAAAGGCACCATAGACATCAGGGACCTAGACGTCGTGTTAGGCACCTATGGCGAGGACTACATAGGCGGCCGCTTCATAGGCTATCTCGCCAAAGTCATAGCCAGGATATGGCGGCTACAGGCTAACCGGAGGTTCTTCGTCGTGGAAGCCCATAGGGAGAAACCCGACAACATGGGTCTATACATGCAGATAACCGAGGCCGGCCTACAGCCCCTGCCGGGCGCCGAACCCGTACCGGTTGAGAGGGAGATGCTTAGGAGGCTTCTACAGGAGGAGGAGGCGGTTGTATCTCAGGATACCCCTAGGGGTGGAGAGGGTAGACAGCCTTCTGCAAGGCGGGATACCCGCGGGAAAAACTAGCGTTTTCTACGGCCCCCCGGGTAGCGGGAAAACCCTGCTAGCCCTTGCGGCGGCTAAGACGTTCACAGCCAGGGGAGGCGTTGTGTACTATCTCGACACAGAGCTTAAAACATCCCCGGACCACGTGGCTCCGGCGGTTTATGTTGAAGTGACCGACGTCGGCCACCTGCTCGACGCCCTCCTAGACATACTTAAAAAGGTGAGATACATCAGCCCCCTTCTAGTCATAATAGACAGCTTATCAGCCGTAATGCATTCCCTCGTCCTCAACCACCCCGACTACGCTAGGGAGAAGATGCGTTCCCTAGCCCAGTTCACCCGGCAGCTCAACGACGGAATGGTCACAGTCCTGGCAATATCCTGGAACCTTGGCGGCTACCACGGCAAATACCTGAACCCCTCCCTCGTGCTGAGGACGTCTAAGCATCATCAGGGGTTCAGGATAGTGGTCGAGTACGGCGAGGACATGCTTACACCTGTTGAGGAGACCGTGCCTATAGGGGAGGTGTTGAATGTTGCCCTTACTTGACTTCTTCAAACGGAAAAGGCTGGACGAAGGCATCAAGCCACGGCCCACTACTCCGAAAATCGAGGTAAGGTATACCGGCGAGAACTTCAAGATGGTTGAAGGGCTTGATGACGTAAAGGTCGTCCTTGAGAGAAGCCTGAAGCTACAGAGCGAGACTAGGTTGACAGGTCAGGACTACAGGGTTCACATACTTCTCGCCGGCCCGCCTGGAATTGCCAAAACAATGCTGCTTATGTCTGCCGAGAAGGAGATACCGCAGGAGAGGCGTATATTCCTGCTGGGAAGCCAGGTCAGCAAGGCCGGTCTTCGGAACAAGATACTTGAGACACGGGGGGAGATAGATTTCGTCCTCATAGATGAGCTGGACAAGATGGGTAAATCTGACTACGACGTGCTCCTGAGCTTGATGCAGACCGGCAGAATCTCGGTCCTTAAGGCGGGGCTTGAGGCTGAAACCTTCTGCATGGCAACGGTTCTTGCGACCGCTAACTACCTCGAAAAAATACCCGCCGAGGTACTTGACAGGTTCATGATACTCTACCTACCACAATACTCTGTTGAGGACTTCGAGAAAGTAGCCCTCAATATCTTCACGCAATTCGGGTTTGAAGAGGAGCCAGCTAGGAATCTTGCCAAGATGATGTGGTCTATGAATTTCAGGCACGCTAGGGATCTCCAAAGGGTTGCTAGGTACGCTAGGGGCAACATCGACGAAGCTATGAGGGTTCTCTCAATCATGGCCATGAGGGCCCCTCCAGAGGTGAGGAGAAAGTGATCATAAGGCTTAACGGAACCATACCCGACGAGTTAGGTAGAACGGTTGTCTTGCTGGAGCCCGAGTACATCATCCTTGAGGAGGACAAACTGCCCGTCATATTACGTAAGTCCAGGTCCGCATCGTTCGGAGTCCTTCCAGCCGTAAAGAAAGAGGTGTTGGAGAGCGCTGAGGTGGGCCGGATTCTTTCACGGTTCGCGGACAGCCCCGAACATGTGGTTGCTGTGGCCGACGGCACGCCGGTCAGCTACAACATTTCACCTACGACGGACGTCCTCCCCATACATGTTAAGCTCTACATTGAGGCCGCCGTGCCTGAATCGGTTGGTCCGTCTGCTGTAGCTTTCAAAAAAGCCGTGGATGAGGCCAGGAAGCTGAACAGAAGGCTTGGCGAGATAGGTGTTGAGCGTTCACGCCTGCTCGATAGACTAAACGTGGCGAGGGAGCTGGCGCCCCAGCTTTCACGGCTGGCCGAAGAGGAGGCGGAACTCAGGCACAGGTTTAAGCAGGCACTTGCTGAGAGGAGGGCTGCTTGGGCGGAGCTTTCGAAGAAGATGGATGAGCTTGGTTTATCGGGTCTGTTGAAAAAGGTTCCGGACGGCTTTTTCAAAGTCTACATTCCGTTGCTGAAACAGGAGATAACGACCGGGGTTAGGGGTAGCGCCGCCTCTGCGGCGGGCTTTATACATCGCAGGGCTTTACGGCTCCTCGGCTACAGGGAGCCAAGCCAGCATTACAAGGTCTACGCGGTCTCCCGCCTTGTCAAAGACCTTAACCCCGCCAGACAGAACGGCAGGTCCGAGTCCACTATTTGGTTCAGACCGGTTCTCAAGTTCGTCGCCGGGGACCGGTTCACGGTACACCTAAGCCTAAACGGCCGCACCAAGGGCGTCACTATACTGGAAGAACAGTCCATGCCGGATCCAGATGCCCTTGTGAGACTCATACGCGACAACATCCTTCAAGCGTTCGGCGGGGACCTGGAGGTCAGGGACGTAGATGTTGAAAGGCTGCTGGGGGACATAAAGCTCATAGGCGAGACCACCCTACCGCTGCCGGTCGGGCTCAAAATATCCATAACCTTTAAGCCTAAAGAGGTGAAGATAACATGAAGTACGCTGTTTTAGCCCTAATACTTGTTTCCGTCCTCCTACTACCCTATCCTGCTTCCTCGCAGGAGTATGGGTTCAGACTGGAGCCTCTGACAACCATGGCCGACTACACCTCAATGGATGTTTCCGGCGACACGGTGGCTGCTGTCGGTAAGGCAGGCGTCCTGACCGTGTGGAGGCCTGACAGGGTGGAGCACCTATCAATAGCTACGGTGGACCTCAGCGGGGTTTCATGCTCCCGGAACCTCTGCATAGCTGTTGGTAAGGGAGGCATAGTGGTAGAGGTCGACGTTTCCCTGACAACCACTTATAGAGGATACACGCCGTTGA
>Ga0079997_119333_pt1 | contig 18084 bp, 20 predicted proteins | sample PerSpoCPS_CMetaG_FD_69200 | JGI IMG/M metagenome (GOLD analysis project Ga0079997, IMG submission 69200) | Archaeal communities from Yellowstone National Park, Wyoming, USA - Perpetual Spouter C (PS_C) MetaG (SPADES assembly) (version 2) | ecosystem: Environmental > Aquatic > Thermal springs >... | reverse complement strand
TTGGTTTCGGATGTTGTTGAGGGGGATGGGAGTGTTGTGACCTACAACTACGACCCGTTGTTCAGGCTCATCAGCGAGCAAAGGGTGGGAAGTTACGCATACACGGTCAGTTACGAGTATGATGCTGCGGGGAACAGGTTAGCGAAGGTCTGGGATGGGCAGCGGACGGATTATGTTTACGATGCAGCGGACAGGCTACAATTTTATGTGAAGCCAGACGGAAGCGTTGTGGCTTATGATTGGGACGCAAACGGGAACATGATTGCGAGGACGGAAGGAAATCAAACGACGGAGTTTGAGTATGACTATGACAACAGGTTGGTTCGGATTGTTTATCCGAACGGAAGTGAGGTTCGTTTTGGCTATGATGGATTGGGGCGGAGAGTTTTCAGGCAGGAGGGCGCAAATGTGCGATACTTTTACTTTGATGGCAATAGGATCATAGCGGAGAGGGAGGGGAGTTTTTGGGTAGTGCGTTATTTGCTTGGTCTTAAGCCCTGTGGTCATTTGGTCAGTGGTCAAGTTCGTGTCTATCATGCTGACAGGTTGGGGAGCGTCAGGTGGGTGACGGATGGGAGCGGAAACCTTGTTGCCAGTTATGTTTACGAAGGCTTCGGCAAAATCGTTGGGCAGGATGGCAATGAAGTTGTTCCGTATCGGTTCTGTGGTTTGTGGGGCTACAGAAATGATGGAGATGCAGGATTGTTGCATGTTGGTGCGAGGTATTACGAGGTTGAAACTGGAAGATGGGTGCAAAAGGATCCACTTTATTGGTCAGGCTACGAATACTGCCTCGGTGATCCTATTAACTTAACTGATCCTAATGGTCTTCAACCAGCTTCAGGGCAGAATCCCACTTCCTCACAGCAACCCTCCCAAGGCCAGCATTTTTGGTGGGAGAAGATACCTATACTCAATAAGATTGGTGAAATGCTTAAAGAGCCAGTAGATTTAGTATTAAGTTGGTACTTAGCCAAAATAGAATTCGATACAGCAATCAAATTAAGAGAACAATTGAAGAGATGGCAGCCTAAAAAGCCATGGAATGAAATAGACTGGAATATCTTTGATCGTTTGATTAAGTATAATATTCAGGAATCTACAAAAACCTTAACAGATACAGCAATAAAGTCATATAAACAAATTCTAGATCAATTTCGACCTTAGTTTAAAGGAGTGAGTTTATAGGTGAATAGATCTTACCAACCTAAGTGGCTTATAGGAGTAAAGATTGGAAGCATAGTTGGAGTGTTTATAGGAACTTTTGTTGGAGTAGGATTTTTGTGGAGTATTTGGGGAACATGGGACAATTTTTCATTATCGGAGTTGATTTTCCTTGCGTATTCAATGATCTTCATAATCTCGCTTTATATTTTAGCTGGTGCAACATTAGGTGGTTTAGTTGGATTAGTTAGGAATAAGATGCGATTTCAACCTTGGGTGTCAATGTTAATTGCAGGGGCAATAGGCGGCACTGTGTGGAGTCTTGGCATTACAATACTCATCAGTGTTTGGAATAAACGAGAGCCCTTATCGGAGACCCTACAATCACTTGTTGCAGGGATGATAATAGGTCTTTTTATCGCTTTCTTCCTTGAGGGTCGGATTCAACGTCTCAAAAATAAGCCCTAGAAGTTACAATTGTGTGAAGCCGGATGGAAGCGTTGTGGCGTATGATTGGGACGCGAACGGGAATATGATTGCGAGGACGGAAGGAAATCAAACGACGGAGTTTGAGTATGACTTTGACAACAGGTTGGTTCGGATTGTTTATCCGAACGGAAGTGAGGTTCGTTTTGGCTACGATGGATTAGGGCGGAGAGTTTTCAGGCAGGAGGGTGCAAGTGTGCGATACTTTTACTATGATGGCGACAAAATCATAGCGGAGAGGGAGGGGAGTTCGTGGGTTGTCCGTTATTTGCTTGGTCTTAAGCCTTGTGGTCATGTAGTCAGTGGTCAAGTTCGTGTCTATCATGCTGACAGGCTTGGGAGCGTCAGATGGGTTACGGATGGGAGTCAGAACATTGTGGTGAGTTATGTATACGAGGGGTTTGGGAAAGTCGTGGGGCAAAGTGGCGGGGGAGGCGGACCGTATCAATTTTGCGGATTGTGGGGTTATCGCAACGACCAAGATGCGGGGTTGTTACATGTTGGGGCGAGGTATTATGAGATTGAAACAGGAAGGTTTATACAAAAAGACCCTCAAAATAGCACATTGAATTTGTATGCCTATTCTATAAGTAATCCTTCTAATGCTGTGGATGTTGATGGTAGAGTTCCAGTTCTGATCGTAGTAGGTGTTGTCGTTGGAATTGTTGCTGGAGTTGTATTAGACTACATAGAGAATGGTGAATTAGATAAACCTTGGATGCCAATTGCAGGAGGTATCATTGGATATATCGGTGGAGGTATTGCAGCTGCGGCGATAGGAGGTCCTGGGACTTATATAACTTTAGTAAGAATAGGCCCAATAGCAGTTAGCGTAGATCATTACATAAGAGGGGGTGGAGGGATTAATATCAGAATTCCTCCTAATATTGTAAATATAAAAGATCAGATTTTTAGGCTTGGTCTAGATTATCACCCTATTGGTGGTAAATATTTACCTCATATAGATTGTATTTATAAAGGAAAGGTGGTGCTTCATCACTGGCCATGGAAATAAGCTCCAAAGAACCAATTTTTCCTTTATTAGCATTTCGTAAATATCAAGATACATTTGTTTTTTTAGGTAAAATTAAAAATTTATCGGAATTAGAATTTAATTTTCAAGATTATGATAGTGATATAGAACGTGATATCATCATTATTGATTCTTTAAAGAGAAAGCTTAGAATAAAGATAAATCTCAAATTAATAGTATTAGAAGTGACAGATGAAATAATAGATATAGATTTTAAGGATATAAATGGATAGTCAATGGTCATGCTCATAATCTACCATAAGGTTATAGTTACTGTTTACTTCTTGGTTAATGTTAAGGTTGATGTTTCGGTATTTCAACATTGTTTATCCGAACGGGGTTGTTGTTCAGTTTGGTTATAATGGGCTGGGACGGAGGGTATTTAGGCAGGAGGGGAGTAATGTGCGATACTTTTACTACGATGGCGATAGGATCATAGCGGAGAGGGAGGGGAGTTCGTGGGTAGTGCGTTATTTGCTTGGTCTTAAGCCCTGTGGTCATGTGGTCAGTGGTCAAGTTCGTGTTTACCATGCGGACAGGCTTGGGAGTGTCAGATGGGTGACGGATGGAAGCGGAAACCTTGTTGCCAGTTATGTTTACGAAGGCTTCGGCAAAATCGTTGGGCAGGATGGCAATGAAGTTGTTCCGTATCGGTTCTGTGGTTTGTGGGGCTACAGAAATGATGGAGATGCAGGATTGTTGCATGTTGGTGCAAGGTATTATGAAGTTGAAACTGGAAGATGGGTGCAGAAGGATCCCATGATCGCGAAAAATCTTTATTCCTATGTAGATAATAATCCTATCATTTTCGTGGATCCTACGGGATCAAGAGGTCAATGGAAAGATATTGGAAGTGGTTGGGAAATTCGTTATGACCCAGTTGGACACCCTGGTGGACCCCATGTAGATATTCGTGGACCAGGAGTTCCTAAGGTAAGACTTTTCCCTAATCAACCCCCTCCGAAAGGCGTGCCAAAATGGGTCATAGAAGAGGCGCAAAAACTTCTGTCGCGAAAACTACTGAAATCTGCAGGATGCGTTGCTATAGAGTTTCTAATCATTCTCTGTGGGGTTGAAGCTTGCTATGAAATAGCGACCTACCAGCCGGGTGGTCCCCCTACTGGTCTTTTTACAGCGATAGGTGATTGGTTTACTAAAACCCAAGCTGGTGAATGGCTCACTGATCAACTCGCAAAGATTCTTCCTCCATAATCTTTAAGAGGTGATATTTAATGGCAAAAATGCCCAAAAAAGATAAAAATGCAAAAAATTCTCAAAAAGATTTAATTGAAGCAAAAAAACAAATTAGGTTTTTAAAACAAAAAGTGAGAGAATTAGAATATATAATAAAACAATATTTAACAACTCGTTACTTAGCTGTTTTGGATATAAACAAACAATTGCGAATAGAACTTTTAACAAATCCTTTTGATAATAGGTCTGTACTAACTCTTAATGATATGCAAGGGGATGCTCGTATAGGACTTATCGTATTATCAAATGGAAGACCAGCGATTCAACTATTTGATGAGAAAAATCGCGTGCGTGCCGAACTTACTTTGCTTTCTGATGGTAAACCTATATTGAGGTTTTATGATATAAAAGGTAAAGTTATCCTTGAGATGCCAAAATATCGGCAAAATCAGAAACAGAAAAGTTTGTTAGGGAATCAGCAGGGTTAGGGTGGAGTCACAGGTGCTAATCGCCAAGAGTTGACCGTCGGGGGAGAGGGCAGCGAAGCGGATAGGGCGACTGAGGGAAAGTTCGCAGATTTTTATGCTGTCGCTGACCTTACAGCCCTGAACCGTTCCGTCCCAACTGGCAGATAGAAGGCGTTGACCGTCAGGGAAAAAGGCGATGGAGGTGATGGGGCTTTTGTGGGCTTTCCAAGTTCGGATGAGGCGTAGCGGACTCTTCAAACTTTCACTATGAAACCCTCAAAAGTTCGGCGCCGCCTTCAAGGGATTCGACTTTTTCGCGCAAGCCTTTATGTTCGGGGCGCTCAAGGTGGGGGTCAATCTCCACGAGCCACTCGGCACATTCTTTCGCTTGCATCAAAATGTCCACATCCTTGATGATGTCGGCAAGTTTCAGGTCGGGCAAACCGTGTTGCCTCTTTCCCAAAAATTCGCCTGGACCGCGAAGGCGCAAATCGTGTTCGGCGATGACGAACCCGTCATTAGTGCGGGTCATCACCCGCAACCGCTCCCTCGCTTCGTCCGTTGATGGGTCGGCAATGAGGACGCAATAACAAGGGTGTTCGCTTCGCTCCACCCTGCCGCGCAATTGGTGCAACTGAGCCAAACCGAACCTGTCGGCGTCCTCAACGACCATCACCGTCGCGTTGGGGACATCAACGCCGACTTCAATAACCGTCGTCGTGACCAAGACATGAATTTCGTTGCGCCTGAATGCGTCCATAATTTTGTCTTTCTCGTAGCCGGGCATCTGACCGTGAAGCACTCCGACCTTGTAATCGGGGAAAACACTCTGTTGCAACCATTCAGCGTGGCGATAGACCGACTGGACATCTTCCAGTTTCTCCGACTCTTCAATGAGCGGGCAGACCACATAGGCTTGATGTCCTTTTGCCAGTTCCTTGCGGATAAACTCGTAAGCCAGCATGCGCTTGTTGGTGTGAAGCCAGTAAGTTTTCGCCCGTTGCCTTCCCGGTGGCAACTCGCGGATGACCGAGACATCCAAGTCGCCATAAACTGTCAATGCCAAAGTTCGCGGGATTGGCGTTGCCGTCATGATTAGGACATCGGGCGATTGACCCTTCCAAATCAACTTCGCCCTCTGCATGACGCCGAACCTGTGTTGTTCGTCCACGATCACCAAACCGAGCCGGTGAAATTCCGTCGCTTCTTCAATTAAAGCGTGAGTGCCAACGATGATTTGCACCATCCCTTCGCGGATTCTCATCCGAACCCGTCGCTTCACGGATGGCGTCAAACTTCCCACCAACTGGACGATGTTAATTTCGTGCCCGCGAAAGAGTTCCTGCAAAACGCGGTAGTGTTGTTCGGCGAGGATTTCCGTCGGTGCCATGAAGGCTGCTTGGTAACCATTTTGGACGGCGACGAACATTGCAGTCGCTGCCACGACCGTTTTGCCAGAGCCGACCTCACCGTGCAAGAGTCGGTTCATCGGGTGCGGCTTTTGCATGTCAGACAAAATTTCGTTGATGACTTTGCGTTGGTCGTTGGTCAACTCAAACGGAAGCAAACGGATGAAGCGCTCAACGGCTTCCCAATCAACTTGGAAGGCAATGCCTTCGTGTTCCTTGATGCCTTTTTTGCGCAAAGCCAAGACTAGTTGCAAGGTCAAAAACTCATCAAAAACGATGCGACGCCTCGCTGCTTCCAATTTCTCGTCATCGTCGGGGAAGTGAATCTGCCTTAGCGCTTCCCTCAGCGGCATCAGGTTGTAGCGTCGTCGGACGATTTCCGGTAAAGTCTCCTCTAATCGGTCAACAGTGCGCCAAACGGTCTCCTGAACCAGCGAACGGACAAAGTTTTGGCTCAGACCTTCGGTCAAGGGGTAAACGGGGACAAGCCGACCTACTTGCAAGTTAGCATCGCCAGTGATTTCTTCAACTTCAGGCGTTTGGAAGGTCAATTGCCCGAAAACTTGCGTCGCCTTGCCGAACACAAAAAGCCTCTGACCGATGCGGAATTTCTTTTCCATGTAAGGCTGGTTGAACCAGACCAAAAAGGCTCGCCCGGTAGCATCACCGACAGGAACTTTGGTGATGAGCAGATGTTTGCGCTCTTCAGTGAACGGGTTCCCAACGACTTGCACTTGCACGACAACTTTCTCGCCGGGGACAACTTCTGCAAGCGTTTTCAAGTTGCGACGGTCTTCGTAGCGCCGAGGGTAAAAGTGAATTAGGTCACCGACACTCTCAACTCCCAACCGCTTCAGCAACTTCGCCCGTTGAGGTCCAACTCCCTTCAAGTAGCGGACGGGATCGGTGAGGGATAAGGGGCTCGGGGCTGGAGAACGAGGACTGGGAACTTGGGGCTGTGGACTGACAACGGTCGGTCGGGATGCAGGCAATTTTGTTGGCTCAGTTCGCTGGGGCACGATAGCCCCAGAAAGTCTATGCAAGGTTTGTTCGTTGTCGGGTTGAACGGCACGGGCAGCAGCAGGCTTCGCAACTTGCTCGGTTGCAGGAGAAACTTGCGGGACAGAAGTCGGTTGAGTTTGGGTTGAACTGGCGAATGAGTTGTTCAAACTTTGGCGAATTTGAGCAAGTAAAGTTTTGGCGCGCAAGAGTCGGCGTCGCCTCTCGGTGATGTCAACCTGCATGTAGTCAACAAACAACTTTGCAAGTTCGTCCAGCGATTGCCGCAACTCGCTATCGCACATCTCCGATGCACGCTTTGCCCAAGCGACCATGTATTTGTCAAAGCCGCCTATGACGGCGAAGTTGCGACAACCAGTCCGCTCCTCAACGGCTATCGGCTTTTCAAGTTTTTCCAAAATTGCCAAAAGTTCCGCAGACATAAGCACTCACCCGAACCCTTCGGCTTCGCGGGCTAAACAAAAGTTTAGGATGCCGTTCCGATGGAAGGAAGTTTTTTGGCACAAATTTCTACCTGACCGAAATTGGGCGAATAGTGGAGAAGCGGAGAAGAAAGAAACGATGGATTACGCACATGCTTTGCTCCTTAACCTGTGCTGATGCCTGCTGGTTAAAGGTAGCGTGAGGGATTTTTGGGCATCCCTCAATTTCTGCTGTCCGACTTTGGTGGCGTCATGTTGAGATAAATGAGACCCTGCCGAACATGCACTGACTTGATTTTAGGGTTGAAGGGTAAGTCTTTGGGCTCAACCACTGGATTGATGTGCTTTTCAAGTCGGGAGAGCAAAAACGATGGCGCTGCAACATTGTTGACCCGAAGTTCTTCAATGCCGAGGTAAAGGCAGTCCTCTCTCGCTTCAGCGCGGCAGACGGCTTCAAATGGGTTGTTGATTCTCAGCAAAGTCAAGATGCCTTGCAGAACAACTTTCCCGTCATCAGTTACCTTGACTTTGATACGCATATTTTTTGTCGCTTTCAACTCAGCCAACATCCGCTCCAAGTTTTCGGCATCCATGACCCCTTCAAGGGTTGAGTCCTTGACAGAAATTGTCCGAAGTTTCCCGCGCTCAAGTAGGGCAGTGACATCAATCACTGGCTCAATAGCCCTCGCCCTTAACTCTCGCAGGAAGATGTTTCTAATCCTCGCAGGCTTTGATGCGATTTCAACGAGTTGGAACTTGCCCTTTTCCGTTTCCTCTGGGGAAGCGGGGACAATGCGAAGGTGCAATCCGTTTGCGTCTTTCGGGTTCGTTATGTCGCGCCTTAAAACTTGCTCCAAAGCCTGCACGACCCTCTGCGACGACCCAAAGGCAACGGTTAGCGAAAGCGCCGCCAACGCAGCAAGCAAAGCAACGAACCCGCGAAGCATTTCCTTCACCTCGCTTCGGTTTTTCAGAGCCTTTCGGCTTCGCCATAAGATTTAGACTTCACCTGCTGGAACAGGTGAGGGCTTTCATCTCACCCATGAGTTAGCGAGGGCTGAAAGGGTCACCGGGATGACATGCTCGGTTGCGAAGGTTACTTTGGGCATGAGGTCAACAACGAAGTCGCAAGCCCTCATGAGCCCGACGGGCAAGCCTTCTCTCGCCCCCGCCAAGATGACAACCTCTTTGGCGTCCTTGACAGCCCTGAGCAATTCGTCGCGAACTTTCGGGAACGGAGTCCCTAACGGGTCAGTATGGATGAGCACAGTTTCGGGTTGCCCCCTCTTCATTCGGACGGCTTGAAACAACTCGTAAACGAGGATTTCCGTTTCCCTCACTGGGAAAGGGTAAGCCCGTTTTTGGATGCTGTATCGCGATTGGACGCCTTCCCTCAAACCTTCGAGGAAAGGCAAAATTTCGCCCAGTTCAACGGGTTGTGCTGGGGCGACGATGTATTGCTTCACTTCAAAGGCTTGCGCTGCCCGACCAATATCAAGTCCCATCCTCTTTGCACCTTCGCCCGTGTAGGGCATTTGGACGATGCAAACCTTGTGCAAGAGTTCGCGGGCATCCCACTTGCCCAGATACTTGTGGTAGCGAACAAAATCGTAGCCGATTCCGCACCAATCGTCAATGATTTCCACCCGAACGACCTTGTCAGGATAGTCAAGGTTGACGGGATTGCCCAATTCGCTTTTAATGGCGGCGCCGACTTGTTCGTTGACTTGTTGGCTCGTGAACGGATGTTCACCCCTACGCTCACATCGGACGGCGAAACTTTCGCCGGGCTGAAGTATCTCTTTGGCTGCCTTCAAAGCGGTCGGCAAAATTGCCTCGAGGTCAGCGGGGCATTCGGCAAGTATCGGGACTGCTCGGTCAATCTCATAGGCGGCGTCTAAAACTGCCTGTTGGTCGGCATTGACATCAACCCTCAACAAGCCCGAATACCTCTCAAAGGTCTCAACTTTGGCTCCGAGTTTCTCCTTGAGCCACTCAGCGACAACGCTTTCCAAACCTCTCAAGGTCGTGACGATGTATCGCAAGGGCGCTCACCGACCTCACGAAACAACTCAATCCGCTGAAATCGCTACAGAACCGACAAGACGAGGTCTGGGTAATCGGAAGCGATTGCGTCAACCCCCATTGCTATCATTCGCTTCGCCAAATCGGCATCGTTGACCGTCCATGTCCCCACGAAAATGCAGCGTTGGTGGCAGTAGCGAATCCGTTCAGGGGTGAGACCCGCGTAGTTGACAGTGATGGAGTTCGCACCGCACCGAAGGGCTTCCTTCACGAAATCGGCGAAAGTCTCGTCGCTCGCGCCAACCTTTGCACTGCCGATAAGCGAACATGAGGCTTCTGGCGCTAACTTTCTCACTGACGAGATTGCTTGCGGGTGGAAACTGCCGATTTTGACCCAAGAGAGGGCATCGAGTTGGCGAAGCGCCTCAATAACTTGCGGTGCCGTGTCTGGGCATGGTGCTTCACCTCGGCAGCAATTTTGCCATCCCTCAAAGGGCAAACAAAGGGAAAGCGTCGGGCGACGAGACCCGACGCTCCCTTTTCGCTCATGACGAAGTGACGGTTTCGGTGATTTGAGGAGTTGTTGTGGGACGACGGACGATGGGCGAAGTGATGAACACCCAAGGACGGCGGAACTCTTGGGCAGTGGCAGCGAACAATTCAGCGTATTTTTTGCCCACAGCCTGCCAAGTCATCTGCCGCCCGTAAGCATACGCCCGCCGCTCAATTTCCATCCGAAGTTGCGGGTTGTCCAGAAGCAGAAGCAACGCGTCCGAGATGGATTGGGAATCGCGGAAGTTGACCAAAATGCCTCGCCCCTCGCTGCAAAGGGCTTTGGCATATAGGTAGGGCGTTGAGACGATGGCTTTACCGCACGCCATCGCGTAAGCCAAAGTCCCGCTGACAATCTGCTTTGGGTTGAGGTATGGCGTCAAGTAGATGTCGGTCGCTTGCAAGTAGCGAATTAGTTCGGTTTTTGTCAGGTAGCGGTTGACGAATTGAACATGTCGCTCCAGCCCCAATTCTTTCACCAACGCTTGAAGTTCCTCGCGGTAACTTTCGCCCTCCTGCCGCCGCACATTGGGATGAGTTTCGCCCAGAATCAAGTAGAGGACTTCCGGATGCTTTTCGACGACGGGCGGCAATGCTTGGATGGCATACTCAAGCCCTTTCCCTCGGCTTATAAGACCGAAGGTGCTGATTACGAAGCGCCCACTCAGCCCGAGTTCACGCTTCGCTTCCTCGCGACCTCCGAATGGAACATCGGGTGCACCGTGATGGATGAGCACGACTTTGCGTGTGTTGATTCCGTAATCGCGAGCCAAAATCTCGAAGGCGAGTGGATTCATCACCACAACCCGAGTCGAACGGGCGACCAAATGGCGAGTGATTTCGCGGAAGTTAGGATGGGGATCGGGCATGATAGTGTGAAGGGTTGTGACCAACGGTTTGCGCAACAAATCCGCCGTCGTGCAAATGAACTCGCCATCGCGCCCACCGAAAATGCCGAATTCATGCTGAAGGTTAACCACAGCGACAGGCGCCTCGTTGAAATAAGTTGCGACCCGAATGTGGTCACCGTAACTGTCCTCCCGGACAAAGAAGCGAACTGGGTAGTGGTATCGGCTCAAATCCTCGTCGGGCTTGACCATCGCTGCGACGAAAGGTTCACCGACGAAGGGATAAGCGTGGACAGACTTGACGACATCTGCAGTGAAGGTTGCAATGCCGCACTCGCGAGGGACATATGTGCCGATGTAACCGATGTTGGGAGCCATCCGAACCGCTGTTCCACTTCGCCGAGCAGTCACGACCATCGCGATCACCTCCGTCCGACAGGTTTTTGAGAACCCCGCCGCACTTCGGCGACCGCCCAAAGCCTCAGCCTTCTTGTTCACGCCGCAACGCCCGCTTCTATCCTCTCATTGCACCCGTAAGCGCGGTCGGGTTCAACTTTGACGCCTTCGCCAACTTCACAACGAGAGCCCAAAACGCATCTGCTCACATGTGCGTTTTCGCCCACAACGCATCCATCCCAAAGCACTGCATCTCGCACAACGGCATTCCGCTTGACAACTACACCTTCGCCCAAGACCGCAAATGGACCGACAACTGCTCCATCTTCAACCACACAGCCATTGCCAATCAGAACGGGCGGTTGCAACTTAGCGGTCGGAGCAATTTGAACCCCTTCCCCAACCCAAACACCCTGCTGAATTTCTTTGCCCGGAATCGGCAACGGCGCTTTTCGGCTCAAGACATCGAAGTTGGCTTGCAAGTAGTGCTCAACTTTGCCAATGTCAAGCCAATAATCGTTGGGAAACGCGACAGCGTAAAAGGGAGCACCGATTTCCAGCAACTTCGGGTAAAGCCCTCGTTCCACCGAATAAGGTTGCCCGGCAGGGATGTAGTTGAGCACCTCTCGCTCATACAGGTAGATGCCAGCGTTGATCAAATTGCTTGGTGCTGTCTCCTTCGGCGGTTTTTCAATGAACGCTTGAACCCGTCCATCTAAATCAGTGACGACGACGCCGTATCTGCTCGGGTCATCCACGGGAGTTAAGGCTATGGTCACCAAAGCGTTTCTCTCTTCATGCACACGAAGAATTTCCTTCAGCGGGATAGTCGTGAGCACATCCCCGTTGAAGACAAAGAAGCGCTTGCCGAGCAGCGGTTCGGCGTTTTTGATAGCGCCACCTGTGTCCAAAGGTTGATCTTCAACGACGAAATCATATTTGGCTTTGCCGTTGCGCTTTGACAGATGATTGGCAATTGGGTCAGGCAGGTAGCCCATCGCGAAGACGATGTGAGTTATGCCGTTTGCTTCCAAGTAGTCAACGAACCGCTCAATGAAGGGCACATTGGCAATTGGCACCATCGCTTTCGGGACATGATAGGTCAGTGGTCGCAACCTCGTCCCGAAACCACCGACCAGAACTAACGCCTGCATCTCCGCCATCACCTCCCTTCAAGATTGATTCGGCAGATGGGCAAGTCGGCAAATCGGCAGTTCGGGTTAGCGCACGGTTCAACTTCAGGCAGGCGTTTCGTTACAGCAGACTTCTTCACCAAAAGTCTCAATGTGGAAGCGGACAGCAGATACCACATCTGCCAACGCTTCCTCAAAAGTGTCGCCCTCGCCCACTACCACGCCTTTCAAGCCCAAAGGGTATGCGACATAGCCATCGGGATGCTTCTCCACCACGATTTTGAACCGTCGCCATTTTCGCTTCGGCATGGCATCACACCCTCCCATACTTGTCCTCAAAGCGAATGATGTCGTCCTCGTCGAAGAAGCCGAAGGAGATTTCCAACACGCGATAAGATTTGTCCTCGCCGATAAGCCTGTGTTTTGCGCCAACTGGGATGAAGACCGGCTGCAAAGGTTTTGGGCGGATGATTTGCCCGTCAATCTCAACGCAAGCGCCTTCATCTAAAGGCACCCACAGTTCGCTGCGATGATTGTGGGCTTGCAGGCTGAGTTGTTCGCCTGCTTTGACCTCAAGGATTTTCACTGTCACGGGCTCATTGAGCACATATTGGATGAACCGCCCCCAAGGCTTCTCAACGACGAGCGGCTCGGGCGGCTCCTTTCGCGGCTCAGGATAGGTTGCTACTGCTTCCTTCATCTCCGCCATTTCGGTCACCTCCTTAAAGCCCCAATGCTAACTTCAATCGTTTGTTGACTTCCTCCAAGTCACGATTGCTCAATTGTCCTATCCGCAGTTGGACGAGAGAAGCATTGATGGTCGCTAACTTAGCCTTGACAATGGAAGGTTTCAGTAAGCCTGCGGATTGCCAATCCTGCAGCGCGTAGTCAGTTGGGAACGAATGGTATCTGCTGGTGATTTGCGCTACGATGACATCGCCTGTGGTTCGCTCGTATTCCGGCACACTCACAACGACCGCAGGTCTTGCTCGTTTAGCGCTCAAATCTGTAAACGGGCAAGGAACGAGCACCACATCACCTCTCTGAAACGCCATAGCGCTCCCTCCAATTGTCGTAAACGCTGTCTTCCTCGCTTTCCCAATCCTCGGCAAAAGCTTTGTGAGACAACAGTGACCACGAATCTTCCTCCGCAATCACGACATCCACTACTGCGCCTTCGGGAAGCGAAACTTTCTCTATGGGCACGATAACACCGTTGCGAACAACCCCTTTAAAGCGCATTTCTGCCATCTCGGTCACCTCCTTAACTTTCGGCAAATCGTGAGATGGGCAAGTCGGCAGATCGGTAAAGGTTCAAGTTTTCTGCAGTGAACGGATAAGGCGATGAAGCATTTTGCCAACCCGTTCGCATTCGGTCAAAATGGACATAATCACCTCTTCAGATGCTAATCCGACGCGGGCTGCAAGCAGCAAATATGTTTCCAACTCCTTTTGTGAACCTTGTGCTATGCGAAGGAACTGAATATACTCGCGCTTGCTCTCCCTGCCTTAGCCTTCGGCGATGTTTGCAGGCACAGACGCTGCTGCTCGGCGAGTTTGTAATGCCAAACCGAACATCTCCTCTCTCGGGAAGGACTGTGTTAATCGGTAGCATTGCTCAGCCACACTCATAGCCACTTGCCAAACTTCCAAGTCACGATGTGACCTAATTGTTCTCGTCGTCATTTTCGGTCACCTCAGACTTGGCTTTCTACTCCCGACTTAACGATTTGCCGATTTGCCGACCTGCCGATCTCACGACCTGCCGACCTCACGCTACTTTCAACCATTCATCCAACTGGACTTCGGGATACGGCTTAAGGGCATCGGTAACAAGTTGGTGCAGGCGCTTGAGAGCATCGGGAGTCTTGCCTTCTGCTCGCAGGATCAACGCCGGTTCAGTATTTGACGCCCGCACCAATGCCCAGCCGTCGTCAGTGACTACACGGGCTCCATCAACATCGATGACCTGATAACCGCTCTGTTTGAAGTGAGCGACGACTTTCGCCACAACATCAAACTTGACAGAATCATCGCAATAGACACGAACTTCGGGCGTTGCGTAGTATCTCGGCACATCGGCAAGTAACGCTGAAAGGGGCTTATCAGTTTGGGAAAGTATCCTGAGCAGACGACAAGCAGCGTATAAGGCATCATCGTAGCCGAAATATTCGTCAGCGAAGAACAAGTGACCGCTCATTTCGCCCGCCAGCAGAGCGCCTTCTTCGTGCATCTTCGCCTTGATGAAGGAGTGTCCAGTGCGCCACAGGATTGGGACGCCACCATGTTTGGCGACATCCTCAATGACTGCTTGAGAGCACTTGACTTCCACGATGATTTTTGCGCCGGGATGCTTATTCAAAACTTCCCTGCTGAACAAAATCATCAACTGGTCGCCCCAAAGTATGTTCCCTTGCTCGTCAACGACACCTAACCTATCACCATCGCCATCGAACCCAAGCCCGACATCGGCGCCGACTTCTCTGACTTTCGCTATCAAGTCCCGCAAGTTTTCAGGCTTAACCGGGTCAGGCAGATGGTTGGGGAAGGAAGGGTCAGAATCGCAACAGAGTTCAACGACTTCGCAGCCGAGTGATCGGAAGAGTTTCGGTGCAAAGTGGCTTGCTGTCCCGTTACCGCAATCCACCACGATTTTGAGTTTTCGGTCTCCCAGCCTTATGCGCTCCGTAACCCATGCGAGGTAATCGCCAAAAGCGTCTCGCTTCGTCACCGAACCGCTGCCACTTTCAAAATCCCCTGCTTCAATCATCCGCCTCAGTTGTTGGATTTGCTCGCCGAACAGCGTCCCGTGTCCCCAGACCAACTTGAAGCCGTTGTATTGCGGCGGGTTGTGACTTGCTGTCACCATCACGCCACCGTCAATTTTCCAATAGCGGCAGGCGAAGTAGAGGAGCGGGGTGACAACCTCACCGATATCCACAACATCGCATCCCGTGGATGTCAAACCCTCAATAATGGCTGAATGCAATTCAGGCGAACTTTTTCGGTTATCGTGCCCAACGACGACTTGAGAAATGCCATTGCGGCGACAAAGAGTCCCGTATGCGAGCCCAATCAAACGAGCGACCTCAGGGGTTATATCTTCGCCAACTACTCCTCGGATGTCATACTGGCGGAAGATCAAAGGGTTCACGACTGCCATATCCAACCCTCCTTTCCAGAGTTCTTTCGTCTCGGAGGTGTCCGAAAATCAACCTGCCCCAGAGAGTTTCGCTTACAGCAGACAAATAGCACACGAAGACGGCAAGACGGGAAACGACGGCGGGCGTTGTTAATTTTAGCCGAGGGATGAGAGTTCGTCAAGAGGTTCACTTAACTTGTTCTCCGCACTAAAAATTGCCGTCGGTCGGAAGATGCAACCTGTCAGGCGGGTTGGTTGTATCCTTACTCGGAGGGCGAAAAAGGATGGACGATGCTGCGCTCGTGCGGCGCTGTCTGGAAGGTGACAAAAGGGCGTTTGATGAACTGGTTCAGCGATACCGTGACCGCATCTACGGGATGGCTTTGCATTTGCTGGGTGACAAGGACTTGGCTGAGGATATAGCACAAGAAGCGTTTTTGCGGGCTTTCCAACGATTGACCTTGTTTGACCCGAACAAAGGTTCGTTCTCAACTTGGCTTATGACTTTGACGACAAGGTTGTGCTTGAATGCTTTGAAGAGGCGAGGCTTGGAGCAACAGTGGATTGTGGAACAGGAGGATGAAACCTTTGAACTCACTGAGTTGGGCGAAGACGCTCTATCACCCGAAGAGAAATGGTGGGCAGCGGAAAGGAGGTTGGTCATCCGCAAACTCTTGTCAACCTTGCACCCGATGCAGCGAGCAGTCCTGTTGCTGCGCTACGGCGAGGAGATGAGTATCCAAGAAATTGCTCAAGTTCTCCAAGTTCCCGTCGGAAGCGTCAAAGCGTGGCTCTTTCGCGGTCGCGAAGTTTTGCGGCGAAAGTTGAAGGAGGTCGGTCTGTTGTGAAAGATGAGTGCACCAAGTTTCTCCCGAAAATTCACGAATGGCTTGAAGGTTGCGCCGATGAAGAGACATCTCTTCTGGCTCAATTGCATTTGAGAAGTTGCCACCGATGCCGTGAAATCGTCAAGGAGTGGCAAATCATTGCCCAAGAAATCAAGTTGTCCATCCACATTCCCGCGCCGGAAGGGTTTGAAGAAAGATTGAAGCGATACCTTGACAACCATCAATTGGTCTCGTGGCGCGAGTTAGCGGTCTCTTGGTCCCTGACAGCCTTCAGCGTTGCTGCATCAGCCCTCTGGTTTGGCATCTCGTTGGCGGATGTCGTTCGTGCATTCCCTCAATGGATTGTCGGTGCGATAAGTTGGTCAACTTTGCCGGTTCAATGGCTGCAACGGTTTTGGGACTTAATAAGCCACTGGGCATAAAGGAGGTAGCGAAGATGAGGGCAAAAATGCTCAGTTTGACCACTTTGTTGGCAGTTTCCGTCGCTTTGAGCCAGCCTAAAGAGCCAATCCAACAAATTGCTCAATCGGTGGGAGCAATTGCCGCCTTCTGGTTCATTCTCACAACCTACCTCGTTGGCGCTGCATGGATAAGCGTCATCTCGGCGCTGCTGCCAGAGTGGGTGAACAGGAAGGCTCAAGCAGTTCAAACTCAAAGTGCCCGCTCCTTCCTGTTCGGGCTTATCGTGGTCTTTGTGCTTGGCATCTTCATCATCGTTCTGGGTGAAGTCGGGAAAACTGCACCACCAGCAGGCGTGTTGGCAGTGTTGCTTCTCTTGGTCTTGCTCACGGGTTATTCACTCGGATGGGTGCCAGTCACTTGGGTCATCGGTCGTCGCATCCTCGCAATCGTGAATTGGGAACGAAACGATTTGGTTGTCGCCCTTATTGGAGCACTGTCCCTTCACTTGCTGCTCTTTCTCCCTATCATCGGCTGGGCTGTTTTGTTCTATTGGGCAGTCGTTGCAGTGGGCATATGGATTGTCAAATCGTGAGGAGGTGCGTGGACGATGAAGGCAAAGGCTTTTGTGGCTTTGTCCCTTGCACTTGCGATTGGCTTTGTCGGCGGGTTCGTTGCCGCTCGCCAAAGTTCTCAACCGCAAACTCCTTCAGTTGAAGAAATCGTCAAGAAGGTTCAGGACGAAATTGATGCGAGTGGGCGTCAAGTCGTCGTGGAAGTTTGGGCTGCACTGCAGTTGCTCAAAGATGCGGTCAAAGAAGCACCAGTTCCACCAGCGCCGATGCCCGAACTGGAACGAAAGTTCGCTGTCGTCCAAGAGCGTTTGAGCGTCGCTGTGGAAACCCTGTTGATTCAAACTTTTATCGGCGCAATTGAAAAGACCACCGCCGTTATGCCGGAACTCAACTCTCTCGTCTTTGAGCGAGTCGTCCAATTCTTCAACGCTGACCGCAACGAAGTTCAAAACTTGCGCGAAAAAGGACTCACTTGGTCAAGCATCATCGTCGGCTACGGGCTGGCTAAAGCATCGGGCAAACCAGCAAAAGAAGTGTTCGCCGCCCACGCAAAAGAAAAGGCATGGTCAAAAGTGGCTTTAGATTTGGGCATCAAACCACAAGCCCTCAGCAAGTCTCTGGACGGCTTGTTCCCAAAGTGAGTTGACACAAGCGAAATCTTCACATTAGCGTCGGATACGCCCTATCTCTCCGTTTCACCGCTTCTCCGCTTCACCGTTTCCCGTCCCCTATTTGTGCCTTTTGCGTCTCGTTTGATGCCGCAACCTGTCATTGAAAGCCTATCCGCCTCTGCCAATCCGATGCCAAAATCCTTCACAACAGCGTCAAGCGGAGTGATGAAGGATGGGCGAGTGGCAAAAATGCAACGATGCCGTTTGCTGGACGGACGGCGAAATTCGGGTGACGCTGAAGTTGGCTGAGAGCGAAAGGCAACAGCAAGGCAGAAAAGAGCAGCAGAAACAGATTGAGTT
>Ga0079997_118161_pt1 | contig 18100 bp, 23 predicted proteins | sample PerSpoCPS_CMetaG_FD_69200 | JGI IMG/M metagenome (GOLD analysis project Ga0079997, IMG submission 69200) | Archaeal communities from Yellowstone National Park, Wyoming, USA - Perpetual Spouter C (PS_C) MetaG (SPADES assembly) (version 2) | ecosystem: Environmental > Aquatic > Thermal springs >... | reverse complement strand
GTGGGGGGTTCATCAAGGGACGCACATACCTCGTCACAGGGGAGACGGGTGTGGGTAAGACAATCCTCTCGCTCCAGTTCCTGCTTAACGGTTTGACGCGGAACGAGACATGTGTCTACGTAACCATCGACGAGCGCATAGAGGGTGTTTTGAGGGGTGCCGAGTCGCTGGGCTGGAATTTCTGGGCCTTTATGGAGGCGGGGCGTTTCATACCTCTTGAGCTGAGGCTTTACGCATCGGAGGCGCGGAAATACGGTAAGGAGAGCAGGGCATTCGTCGACGCAATCTACAACGCCACCAGGGGGAGGAGGTTCTCAAGGCTTGTCCTCGACCCCGTCTCAGCGCTAGCCCAAGGAGCTAAAGACGAGTTCTACGTCCGCGAATACCTCCGTGAAATTATCACAATGATCGAGGAAAGGTTTGGTGTGACGACTTTGATGACGACCGACATACCGACCGGCTCCAAGAGGATGAGCAGGTTTATGCTTGAGGAGTTTCTGGCCTCGGGCGTCATCGTCCTAGGGGTCAGGCAGGTGGGCGGCAGGCTTGTCCGCACGATCTACGTGAGAAAGATGAGGTGGTCGAGCATGGATTCAACGATGTACGTCTTCGTAATAGAGCCTGAGAAAGGCATAGTTATCGGCGAACCCTTCGACGAATTCGTCCAAAGACTTAACACAACACAGTACAACGTCCAGCAGGGAAACATCTAACACCCCCAGCATCACACATTCCAATCACAGAGAGATCTTGCAGCAAAGCCTTGAAAGCTCTTCTCTGGGGTGTTGGAAAACCCGCCTTCAGCCACAGTCCGATAAAACTTGTGGATAAAGTGTTTGAGGTTAGCGGCGGGCGTGTTGAATGGGTTGCGGATAACTGCATGAGGCTTGATAAATACTACACCGCTACACGGTACCCTGATGTTTGGAAGTGGGAAGGCTGAGGAGGCTTTGGATAGAGCTGCCAAGGTTATTTAATGGGTGAAAGCCGTTTGGGCATCGTTGAGCAGAGACGGCTGATGCGTGAAGAAGCCATCCGGACGGCCCGAGGGTTTGCCGAGAGAGTCAAGGCATGTTTTGAAAAGGTTTCCGCAGTCTTGATCGGCTCCTACGCCCGCGGAGACTTTAACGAATGGAGCGATGTTGACGTTCTCATCGTTGTGGAAAAAGCCCCTGGCAATCCTTTGGAGAGGATGGACTGTCTTCTGGAGAGATGTCCGCCGCCCGCCGGTGTTGAGTCCATAATACTAAGCTTGAGCGAGTTCATGAGGCAGAAGCATCTAGCTACACCCCTATATACGGAGGCGTGCGGCCAAGGAGTAGTTCTTGTTGACGACCTCGGACTTTTCCCACCTAGTTGTGCATAAATCCAACCGATGTAGCATGCATATGTGGCCGAGCTGGGGCTGGAAGAGTATCGTGCAAGCCTTTTGAAAGAGGTGGAGCGGGTTTACGGCGTTGCCTCCGAGTATAGGAGGCGGACCAACGACCCGCTGCCCTACGTGGAGACTGTTTTCGCGGACAGGATTGAGGAGAGGGTTGAGCTGCTCGTCGGCCCTCCGGGGATTGCTGAGAAGATAAAGGGGCTTAGAGGTAGGCTCTCCGGCATAGGCCTCGCCTTCAAGCTCAGCGAGGAGATAATCTACTCCAACATAGGCGCGGAGCCTGAGGAGGTTCTTAAACAGGCAATATGCACATCCCTAGCTATCCTAACTCCTCCATGCATCACCGCAGCCCCCTCCGAAGGCATTTCGCACGTCAGGGTCAAGGATAACGACGACGGCAGCAAGTATCTGGCGGTGTACTTTGCGGGCCCCATAAGGGCGGCTGGGGGTACGGAGCTGGCCACAGTGGTTGTGCTGGCCGACTATGTGAGGAGGCTTTACGGCCTAGACAGGTTCAAGCCGCGGGAGGAGGAGGTTAGACGTTTCGTCGAGGAGCTGAGAACATACATAAGACAGGTCGGAAGGTTCCAGTACAACGTACCCGACCGCCTCATAGCCTACGCGTACAGGATGACACCAGTCGAGATCACCGGCGTCGCAACAGATGATATCCTTGTTTCATCACACCGCGACCTTGAGAGGGTTGAGACAAACTATCTCAGGGGTGGGGCGCTCAGGGTTGTGAACGACGGGATAGTCGGGCGGGCTAAGAAGGTCCTGAACATCGTGAGGTCTCTGGGAATATCTGGCTGGGATTGGATTGAGGAGCTTGCCGCGGCATCCTTAACACAGGACGAGGAGGAAGAGCGGGCTCTGGAGGTTATAGGGGGACGGCCGGTCTTCTCCCTCTCAAACACCTTCGGCGGCTTCAGGATAAGATATGGAAGAGCATTCGCCACCGGGATGGCGGCGTTCGGCCTCCACCCCATGAGCATGAAAGTCCTCAAAGGCTATGTGGTGACGGGGACGCAGCTTAAGACAGACTTCCCTGGAAAGGGGGGAATAGTCACGCCCGTGGACACCATCGAGCCACCAGTCGTAAAAACGGTGGACGGAGACGTATACAGAGTTTCGACAGAAGATGTCTACACGGCTGTTGCGGACAAGATTGACCAAGTGCTGTTTCTAGGAGACATACTTGTCTCCGTGGGCGACTGTGTCGAGAACAACGTAAAGCTCAGACCCGCCGGGTATTGTGAAGAGTGGTGGAGGAACGACCTAGCTTCAAAGGTTTTGGAGACGGGGTTGGAGAGGTTTGCCAGTGAGACGGGCGTACCTGTCAGGACGATTGTCAGACTCCTTGAAGACCCGTTGAGAACAATGCCTACTGTTGATGAAGCCTTGAGGCTAAGCCGTAAAGCCCGCGTCCCCCTACACCCGAAATATCTCTACTTCTGGCGGAATATCAAGCCAGGGGATATTCGGCTGCTGAGGGATTGGATGTCTCAGGAACCGGTCCTCCTAGACGGATGGGCTGCTATGCCGTTAACACAACCCGTGAAGGAAAAGCTCGAAGCGCTCCTCGTTGAGCACCGGGTGCGGCAGGACAGAATTCTCCTCAGCTATGAAAACTACTTGGTGTTACGTGAACTGCTTAGACCAGGCGAGCCGTTCGAGCCGGACCCCTCCGTCGATACTTTGGAGAACCTTAGGAGGCTTTCGGGGATTGATGTCAGGGATAAGGTTGGGTCGAGCCTGACAGCCCGTATGGGGAGGCCTGAGAAGGCTGGGCCGAGACGTATGAGCCCGTCCGTGCATTTCCTCTTCCCGGTAGGGCTTGCGGGCGGGTCTCTCAGAGACCTCTCCGATCTTGATGTTGTGGCGGCTGAGTTGGTTAGGAGACGCTGCGTGGGCTGCGGGTATGAGGGCTGGGAGGTTGTTTGCCGAAGATGCGGCGGCCACACCGTCCTATTAGGAGTCTGTGAAAGATGTAGAGCGGAATACCAGGACAAAGTTGTCGAGACCTGCAGCAGGTGCGGCGGCCGCGTCTCATACTCATCAACACAGCGCGCCGAAATTAAGGAGGAGATTTCGAAAGCCCTGCGTAAAATAGGTGAGGCTGCGCCGCCTAGGCTGAGCGGGGTCAGGGGTTTGACAAGCTTCACAAAGACTCCTGAAACAGTCTTGAAAGGTATTTTGCGGGCTAGGTACGGGCTTACGGTTTACAAGGACGGCACAGTTCGTTTCGACGCAACAAACGCCCCCCTAACACATTTCACCCCCTCAATGATAGGCATGAAAGTAGAACGCCTCAGAGCCCTCGGATACACACACGACGTCAAAGGAGACCCTCTTGCATCGGAAAACCAAGTATGTGAGCTGAAGCTGCAGGACATAATCCTCTCCAGAAAGGCTGCCGAGCACCTTCTGAAAGTCTCACGCTTTGTCGATGACCTGCTCCAGCATGGAGCGGGGATGGAAAGGCTTTACAAGCTGGAGAGGCCCGAGGACCTTATAGGACACCTAGTCGTGGGGCTCTCACCCCACACATACGTAGGTGTTGTGGGGCGGGTTATAGGATTCGTCGACGCAGAGGTAAACTTCGCGCATCCAGCTTTCCATGCGGCGAAGAGGAGGGACTGCGACGGGGACGAGGACAGCGTCATGCTGCTCGCCGACGTGTTGATGAATTTTTCAAGGCTTTACATACCGGATAGAATAGGCGGAAAAATGGACACACCTCTGCTTATCACACGCATCGTTTACCCTGAAGAGGTTGACGAGCAGGCCCACAACGTTGACATATGGTGGACAATACCGGCGGAGTTCTACAGAGAGGCCCTACGGGGTTCGAAGATAGATTCCGTTAAAGGCCTTGTCAGGACATTGGGGGACGACCTGTCAGCAGGTACGCAGGGCGTCGGGGCGGGCTACACGCATCCACAGAGCAGGCTAACTGTGGCGGGCATAGTCTCCGCCTACAAATCGCTTGAGACCATGATGGACAAGATATATGGGCAGCTGGAGCTGATGGACAGGCTGGCCGGTGTCAGAGACTCGGCGCTGGTCGACAGCATCGTCTCCTCACACATACTGCCCGACATAATCGGAAACGTCAGAGCCTTCATGGTTCAGAACTTCAGATGTAAGAAGTGTAACAGGAAATTCAGGAGGCTGCCGCTGAGCGGGAGATGTCCGAGCTGCCAGCAGGAGCTCTCACTAACGGTCTTCCGCGGCGCCGTCGAGAAATATCTCGAGCTTGCTAGGGAGATTGCCGTCCAACGCCTCCGCAACCCATACCTTAAGGAGAGGACGATGGCGGCTGTTGAAACTGTACTGGACCTTTTCACGCCCTCGAAGAAGACGGGGCCGCAGACTGTTCAGACAAGGCTTGACGCTTTTACGTCGGATGCGGCATGATAAACCCTAAGTGGGAAAACATATAACCTAAAGGCCAGTCAGGCGTGTCCAACTACTCATAGGTCCACTTTACTGTGATTCTTAGGGATGTTCTCGTCTCCTTAACGTAAAGCCCAGGGGGCCTCCCAAACCTAAAGCCCATCAGAACCAAGACATAATCCAAGCCAGCCATCACAAATCCAATACAATAAACTCTCACACCCCACCTACAAAGCATAAAAAGAAGGGAAGCAAAGCACTAAACAACAATTGGACACACCCCAGATGGGGAAAACCTATAAACACCAACACAAAATGGATTAAGAGCGAAAAGCTAAAACAGTAAACATGAAAATGAAGGAAAGGAGGGGAGAGGGGGTTTGGCTGGGCACCATCAGCGGACTCGGAACCCCAGACACGGGAACCTAAAGCAAAACCTCCCCTAATAAGGGAGGATGGGTTTATCAAAACCGGGACCGGGGTTTTCCGCCGCCCGGGCCCAGCCTATATGCCTGGGGGTCTGTCGTCCGTTTTCTCTGACTAGTCGTTTGAGGTCTATGATTATCCTTCGGGCGACCCGAAGTGTGGCTTTCCAGTGTTTTCTTGGTCTATCCTTGAATTTCTCGATGTATCGCAGGTAAACGCCGTAGTAGCGGGGGTGTTTGTTTAAGATTGTGGAATTTGCCAACATCAAGAGTAGTTTACTCTTTTTGTTCCATCGCCGGAATGGCGGAAGTAGGTGGTACCTCCTCAACAGCTTATCTCGTGGAAACGTTTTCAACGCGAATTCATCATGGCTTATCAAGTGTGCCAGCGCTGGTCCCTTGAGTCCAAGCCGTTCAAAGGTTAGTCTGTACAGGGGTAGTTTCATAGCTTCTCTGTGTATTTCTTCGGAAAGCTCGTCGGCAATGTTCCGGAGAGTCTTGTGTGCTTTTATGGCTAAAGGATGTGTTGTTGCAGTCCTCTTCTGTTTGGCGACTTTCTTCATTAATGTAAAGGTAGCCCATTCTTCTGTCAGCTCTCTTACAATAAGCTCCTCAGGTGTCTCAAATAACGGCTGGAAGTCATCAGAATTTCGGCGGAACAGCGCCCTCAACACAACTACGTCGTTTTCATCGGACTTATGCACCCCATTATTCTTTCGCTCCTCGGAGAGCTTCTTCAAGTCCTTGAGCCGTAGGAATGCGATACCTGTTTCCGCCAATTCGGCTACCGTGCTCTGTTGCTTCCCCGGCAGGTTATCGAGGACGATGACCGCGGGCCTCAGCCTCTCAGCCAGCTCCACTAAGCTGTTGAAGACGAGCACTCCCTCACTATCTTCGGTTAGGGCGAAGATTTTGTTCTTTCCGAAGTCCACGTAGACGACCCCCTTCACAGCCTGCCTAGAGAATGAAGCAAGCCCAACCATCAAACATCCTCATCACAAAAATCTACGACACGTATTTATCAGTTGGAGCGGGTCTCTGACAGGGGGGAGGGGATAGCTACATACAACACCTTCCGGGGAAATACCCCACCCCATCATAATCCACTATGAAATTGTAGCTACCTAAGCTGTATAACGGCCAATTAAAGCTATTTTATAAAGAGGGTGAGCAACCCCTATACCCTGTATGTAAGAGGGCGGCTAAATACGTTGAGGGATGGGGCTATTGTAGTAAATGCTAGTACTACTACCCTGTTGAGGATAGTGGGTATATATGACCATATACATTTAAGGACTTCACCAAGAAAGAAGAAAGGGAACAACAGTGCACCCTAAAGCGTATCTGACCCGTGTTAAGAACGTCAGGAGGGGGTTGGAGGCGCGGTCGAAGCTTGTAGAAGCGCTGTCTGCGAAAGGGTTAACAATTCAAGACCTCTGTAAGGCTGTAAACATGCGGCCGGGGAAGGCGCGTTACCATCTGCAAAACATGATGAAGGACGGTATTGTGAAGAAGAGAAGGAGCGGTAGGAGGGTTATCTGGGAGCTGACGGGGACTGGTCAAGCATCCATAGAGGAAGTCGTCTAGACCGGCGCTAGGGCCCTCAAAATGGTTACAACAGCTATCAAGGCAGCGGACAGCCCGATAACTATTTCAGGCCTCACCTTGATACCTTTCGACTCTTCCTCAAAAAACCTCAGAAGCCCGGCTCCACTAGCCGGCATAGGGGCTTCCTTACGCTTCCTTGCACTCATCCCGAAAACTTTTAAACAGTGCCCTGTAATAAGTCTTGCACAGCAACGTCTTCAAGAGGTCTGGCGTCGAAGCCACGCCTCCTTAGGAAAGATGTGAAAACCCTGCTGTATCCATGGACTGCGAAAACCTTCTTCGGCCCGACATCCTCAACGAATGATAGGAGTTGCTTAAAGTCGGCGTGGCCGCTGAGTGGGAAGGCTGCGTCAAACCCGCGGTAACCGTATTTTAGCGACCATCCCGTTGCCACAGCCCATTTAACCCTCCTATGTGTCGGAACGGTTCTTACTTGGCTGTCGATGTACACGCATTTACCTGTGGCGAGCAAACGCCTCCCCTCAGCAGAGCGGGTTGTGTGAAACTCAAGCTTCTCACCTTGCTCCACATATGTTTTCGAGGCTTTCGAAACCACCGGCCCCGTGACTACTGGTAGTGTGGTGTAGGTGTTGAATAGCTTGACCAGCTCCTGGGATTTTCCGATGCTGTATGCTTTGAACGCCGGTATAGCGCCGGAGGAGACTGTGGATGTTGCCCAGCGGAGTATTTCAGCGTAGATACGGCTGCGCGATGGAAAGATAAAATCGGGGTGACCGTACGTGCATTCGATGACGAGTACCTCGGCCTCCACAGGCTCGGCGGGCTTCGTCGTCAACGTCTCAGCCGTGTTGATGTCTCCCGTATAGAGCAGGTCGAGCCCATCCGCTTCAACGTGGAACATGGATGAGCCGAGGACGTGTCCAGCGTTGTGGGGCGTGATCTTGAGCCCTCGGTGTTTAAGCGGCTCGCCATACTCCAGTGTTTTAAAACGTGCCTCCATGTCCCAGACACCGCGCATCAAGGCCGCCGTCCCCGCGGTCGAGACAACCAAGCCTCCACCGGAGACGTGGTCGGAGTGTGCGTGGGAAACACAGCGCATACCACGTTTCGAGTCCGGGAACGCCGAGTCAAACAGGATGGCGGTGCCTCCGTAAGATAGCTTAATCATCTAAACTGCTTTGAAGGCGGTGTGTTATAAGAATGTAGTTCTCGGCAGGTGACATACAACTTATCCCCCGTTATCTCGCCGGATTTAATGGAGTTCTTATGGAGAAATGCCGTAAAAAAAAGATTAAATATTGGCTAATTAACAATAACGGACTTGTTGATGAGGTGGAAAAACATGGCGAAAACCGGATTCGCGGCCCGCGGGCGAACACAGCCATACGCTAGGCCTGCCTACGGCACGGTGGTGGCTAAATGAGCGTAGACGCTGGCGATACAGCATGGGTACTTGTCTCGGCCGCCCTTGTCATGCTGATGACCCCGGGACTCGGCTTCTTCTACGCGGGATTGTCGAGGAGGAAGAACGTAATCAACCTGCTGACGCAGTGCTTTATCTCAGTAGCGGTTGTCACGGTTGTTTGGACGCTCTGGGGATATAGCCTAGCCTTCGGCCCGGATGCAGGAGGATACGGCGGCAGGCTTGACTGGATGTTTCTTAGAGGTGTGGGAGGTGAGCCGAACACCGACTACGCCCCAACCATACCCCACTCCGCCTTCATGCTCTTCCAGCTTATGTTCGCCATCATAACACCTGCCCTCGTCGTGGGAGCCTTCGCCGAACGACTGCGCTTCAGCACATTCCTCATCTTCCTCGTAGCCTGGTCAACTTTTGTCTATTCACCTATCGCGCACTGGGTCTGGGGTGTTGGTGGCTGGCTGCGGACGCTGGGTGCCCTAGATTTCGCCGGTGGAACGGTGGTCCACATAAGCTCCGGTGTATCCGCTTTAGTTGCCGCACTGGTGGTTGGACGGCGTATTGACTATGGTTCGGGAGGCTTCGAGCCAAGCAATCCGACGTATGTGATTCTTGGTGCTGCGCTGCTATGGTTTGGTTGGTTCGGCTTCAACGGCGGAAGCGCTCTAGCCTCCAACGGGCTGGCCTCAAACGCATTCATGGTAACACAGCTTGCTGCCGCTATGGCCGCCCTTAGCTGGATGCTTCTTGGATGGGCCCACAGAGGTAAGGCAAGCAGTATTGGTGCTGCGAGCGGGGCGGTGGCGGGGCTTGTAGCTATAACGCCCGCCTCAGGGTTTGTAGGACCACAGGCAGCTCTAGTAATCGGTGGCGTAGCAGGCATACTGTGCTACATAGGGGTTAACGTTAGGGGTAGACTTGGTGTTGACGACTCGCTGGATGTTTGGGGTGTTCATGGTGTGGGAGGGACTTGGGGCGCGCTTGCGACCGGCATCTTCGCGGATACCGCAATAAACCCCGCCGCCTCAAACGGACTTCTCCTGGGAAACCCAAGCCTTCTAGCTGTACAGGCAGCCGGGGTGGCCGCAACATGGGCCTACGCGGGAGCTGTCACATGGCTTCTGCTTAAGCTGCTGGACTTGACAATCGGGCTGAGGGTTAAGCCTAGTGAGGAGCTGATAGGCTTGGACATTACTCAGCACGGCGAGTATTTGCGGTAGGTGGTTGCGTTGAAGATGATACACGCGATAATACGTCCTGAACGGCTGGAGGATGTTAAAAAAGCTCTTGAGAGAGAGGGCTTCTACGGGCTGACAATAGTTGACGTACGTGGGAGAGGCAGGCAGATGGGTGTCTCATGGCGTGTAAGGGGGAGTGTCTACAAGATAGACACACTTCCCAAGGTCAAGATAGAGATGGTCGTCGAGGATACGGCGGCGGGCAAGGTTGTCGACATAATGAGGGTGGCTGCGACAACGGGCGAAGTCGGTGACGGTAAAATCTTCATCACACCTGTAGAGGAGGCGGTGAGGATAAGGACGGGTGAAAAAGGCGAAGAAGCACTCAAGTGAGATGCAATACGAAACTAGACAACCTGGAAAGCGAGGGCTAGAAACCGGATTATGAAGGCTATCAACCCTATTATCGCAAGCCCCAGCAACGTTATCCTCAAAGTGATGGAGTACTCCCTGCCCGAAGGCTTCCTAGCCATCTTCAACAGGGTTACCGTGTTTTTGAGAAAGCTAACCAAGCCCATACCTCTAGTAACTGGTGTAATGAAGTATTTAGCTGTGCCTACTTCAAACTCTTTTTACCCGATAGGAGAAATGCTAGCAGCGCTGCCTCGGTGTGCATCCTGTTCTCCGCCTGGTCGTAGATGATGGACTGCGGCCCGTAGGCAACCTCCGGCGTAACCTCCATGTTGAGCTGCATCGGCATACAGTGCATGAACTTAGCGGTCGGCTTGGCCTTGGACATCAGCTTGGCGTTCACCTGGTATTTGGGTAGGAAGGCTTCAAGCCTTCTCGCACGCTCCTCCTCCATCCCCATCGAGACAAACACATCAGTGTAGACAAAGTCAGCGTCCTTTACAGCCTCCTCAGGCTCGGTCGTCAACGAAACCACGCCGCCCACATCGGCCGCAACACGCCGCGCCTTCTCCACCTCCTCCGCGGGGGGTCTGTACTCTTCCGGTGTTGCGACAGCTATGTTGATGCCCAACGCCGCACAGGCCTGCATGAGAGAGACGCAGACGTTGTTTCCGTCCCCGACGTATGCAACCTTCGCCTTAGAAGGGTTCTTGTGGTGCTGGTATATTGTCATGACGTCTGCTAGGGACTGGCATGGATGGTGTCTGTTGCTGAGTGCGTTTATGACCGGGGCCCTGCCGTTTTTCGCCAGCTCCAAGAGGTCTTGGTGGCTGAAAACCCTTGCCACAACCGCGTCAACATACCGGCCTAAAACCTTCCCAGTATCCTCAACAGACTCACCCCGGCCCAGCTGAAGCTCGGAGGCTGACAGGTAGAAGGAATCTCCTCCAAGCCTTGACACCGCCGCTTGAAACGAAACCCTCGTACGCGTGGAGGGCTTCTGGAAAACCATGGCCACAAGCTTCCCCGCAAGTGGTTTTGTCTTAGGGTATCCTTGTCTCCGCCATCTCAAAGCAGCTGAAACAACCGCCTTAAGCTCCGCAGGCTTAAGGTCGTAGACCTCCAGAAAATGACGGACCGGGCTCACAGCCTAACGGGAAACGCCTATTATTTATTCATATTTCGCTGATGTGTCTGGAGTATTTCTGTTGTTTCTATTTTTCATGAAGTTTAATATGCCAGCCCCGAGTTTTATCGTGGGTTTATGAGTGCTGGGGACAGTTGGGAGAGTAAGGTGTTTAGGGCTCTTGCTTCACCGACGAGGTTGGCGGTCCTCCGCAGCCTTGAGAAACAGCCCCTAAACTACACAGAACTTCTCCAAGCAACTGGGCTGGATAGAAAAACAGGCTCGGGGAAGTTCGCCCACCACATACGAATCCTTCTCTCCGCAGGACTCGTAGGATTAGACGAAAAAACAAGGAAATACTCGCTAACAGCTAAAGGCGTCCGTGTAGTCCAGTCGCTTGGTGTAATTCACTCGGCCATCGCCGAAGCCGAGAGAATTAAGGTCAGGAAGTCGGGTCTCTTCATGGAGCAGTTTGACCGTAACAGGATTGCGCAGGTCTTGGTGGAGGAGGCGGGGGTTCCGCCCAAGGTTGCCGACAAGCTTGCTAGGCTTGCCGAGGAGAAGCTTGAAGCGCTAAAGATACAGTATCTGACGGCTCCCCTCATAAGAGAGCTTGTCAACGTTCTGTTAATCGACCAGGGCCTGGAAGAGTACAGGCACAGGCTCTCGAGGCTCGGAATGCCTGTATACGATGTGGAGAGGCTGTTGAGGAAGGCGGCTGAGCGTAGAGACTTCCATGCGCTTGTGAAGGAGACGAGTAGGGCGGTCTTCAAGGAATACATGCTGCATACAGCCCTGCCTAGGACATCTGTCGACAAGCATCTTTCAGGCGACATCGACCTTACTGGTTTTGAGACATGGGCTTTCAGCATCCACGCAAAACTCTACACATCCAACCCCGAGCGGGCCCTCCACGAGGCCGACGCCATAGAGGATGAAGTGGTCTTCACAGCTGAAGCCCTTGAAGACAGCCGTCTTGCGGAAAACCTTTACAACGTATTGTCAAGTAAGGGTTTGGGGGTAAGCATTTACTGTGAAGACGGTATGAGGGACTACGGTGGGGCGGCGGTAATTACATCGCAGAGGCCGAGTCACGGGCTGAACGGCAGGGTTGAGGTTATAGTTTCGCATAGGCCTGCAACAGCGTGCGGACATCCGTTTTCTGCGTCAGGGGTTGTGGATGGGAAGGCGGCCATAAACCTTGCAGGCATCTTTCTCGGCGCCGGCGGGTATGAGAAACGGTTCTGGGACGGTGTCCGCTCTGCTGTCGACTCCATGTTTAAGGCTTTTTCCAGGAAGGCTGAAATGGTTTCAAGGTTCTGGGAGGGTGTTGGAGGGCATTTCATCGTCTCCATGGTCGGTGTTTCGGAGCTGGTCAGGTCGGGGTTTAGCCTCTTCGAGCTGGTTGAGTCTGTGTGGAGGGAGTGTAGGGATGTTTCAACCAGCGATGTTAGGCTGCATCTAAGCGGCTGCTCCCCAGAAAAAGTTGCTGCGAGGCTTTACGCACTTGACGTAAACAGGTACGGGGCTAAGGCAGTAGGCGAGCTGGCTGGAGGAGGGGTTTATTCTCACACCCTCCCCATACAGGATTTACGTCAAGTACCAAAGCTTGCACGCATACTCCCCGGCGGGTTAAAGCTAGGCGTGGACGCTGGAGAGCTCGCCTACCTTGTGGACCTGCAGCCACTGCTTGTCTTACCGCCTGCTACGCAGAGATAAAATGGCTTTGGCGAGGTCTCCGCCCGCCTCAACCAAGGCCTGACGGGCCTCCTCCTCCGAGACGCCTGCCTGCGACGCAACAAGGAGGACGTCCTCCTCGACAGGCGTGTAGGCTGGAACCTCCTCAACCGCCTTCTCCTCCACAACCTCACCCCCCACGAGCTGGACAACCTTCTCACCGCCGGTCTTCAACACAAAAACAGACGGCCCCCTTATGGTAAGCGTTTTTCCGGGAAACTTTATGACGGCTTCTTCCGCACCCCCCATCTCCTCGACGTCAAGCCCGAGGTTCTTCAGCATCCTCTCCTGGGCCCTCCTCAGCTCTCTCGGGCTAAGCCTCTTCAACCCAGCCATACGACTCCGACGCCTGTTTAAAGGTTTGATGGAGCTTTGTGCCTGACTTTAACAGCCGTACCCCTCTCCAGCTCCAGCATCTCAACACCTGAGAGGACGGCTTTTCCGACGGCCAACAGCTTTCCGTCAACACCGTAAACCAGCACCTCCATCCCTGGTATTATGCCTGGGTCTGCCTCAACTATGTTTGCGGGCGATACGTCGAAGCCTTCAAGAACCCTGCGCACACCTGCCTCATCTACAACAATGTGCATACGTCTGCCGTTTAGCAGCTCTGAAAGCCGTTGCGCACCCTCGAAGGTCAGCGAGAGAAAGCCGTCAGAAGGCCTGACAGTCGCAATCACCCTCCCGCCATGCCGCACACGCCTAACCTTACCCGTGGTAGGAGATACCTCAACCTCACATCCTTCGGGGAAAAGCAGCTCACCGTCAACACCGAACTGGAAGGATGCAAGCTGCCTCACGGCCCGCAGCCTAAACAACCTGAAACTCGTGGGCGATTTTCCTGATCCGCTCGGCGAAGTTGTAGGGTGCGTCGCAGTCAACCTCTACCGAGTCTCCGACGAACTCGATTTTATGTATGTTGCAGAACTGCTTTAACTCGCTCAACAGCTGGAAGGTTTTTTCATGGTTCGACATCAAGGCCTTTAGGTGTACGTAGCCGCCCATCAGCCTTGCGGCCTCGGCCTCCAGCAGGTCGAGGTTTTGACCAGTCAGCGCGGAGACCGCTACGTGGGGTGTTTCAAGGCTGAGGTCTCTTATCTTTTCAAGGTAGCGGGGTTCTCTGTCGATCTTGTTGAAGACCGTTAGAATAGGAATATTTTTAACACCCACATCGTCCAAAACGTTTAGACATATGTTAAGCTTGTCCTGTATAATTTCTCTCTCCTCACTTACGTCTATCACGAGAAGCAATAGGTCTGCGTAGATGAACTCGCTGAGGGTTGAGTGGAATGACTCGACGAGCAGGTGGGGGAGGTTGCGGATGAATCCTACTGTGTCGGATAGGTAGGCTTTACGCCCGTTGAACTTCACTATTCTCGAGGTTGTGGACAGGGTTGTGAAAAGCTGCGGCCCTACGGCCAGGTCCTCCCCAGACAAGGCGTTAAAGAGCGTGCTTTTGCCCGCGTTGGTATAGCCTGTCAGGACGACAGAGGGGAGGCCGGCCTCGGCCCTCCTCCTACGCATCAAAGTCTTCCTAACCCTGATCGTCTTAAGCTTCTCCTTCAGAGACACGATGCGTCTAAACACCTCGTTGTAGTAGACGTCGGCCTCGTAGGCGCCAAGCCCGTGGAAACCGGGCTGCTCACCCCTCTTCGCCAACCTCACCTTCTCCTTCGCCCGCGAAAGCTCGTACTGCAGCTCCGCCAGCTTTATCTGCAGCTTAGCCTCCGTCGAGGCCGCCCTAAGGGCGAAAGTCTCCAAAATCAGCTTGGTCCTTGAGATGACGGGCACCGAGAGGGATTTTGCGAGGTTGTATTCCTGTACGGGTTTCAGCTCGTTCTCGAACACCACCTTTTCAACCCTCAGGTTTTTGACAGCACGCCTCAGCTCCTCCAGCTTGCCAGGCCCGATCATGTACTTGGGATGGGGCGGCCTGTGCTGCACAAGACTGTAAACAGGCTCGTATCCCGCGCTCCTGCACAACTCCTTCAGCTCATCAAGGTTGTACTCGGACCAGTCACCCAGCCGCTGAACAACAGCAACTCTCAATCCGCAGCTAAAACCTGTTGAAGCCTGTATTTATTCCTCCCCAGCTAGTTATGGGATGGTTTAGGCGGGACAAATAAAAAATGTTTTAAAGTTTTGCCAGCAGGTCCTCCCAGGTCTGCTCGTCCTCGACCTCGTCCTCCAAAAGCTCCTCAAAGACTTCGTGGGTCACGACATCTGTAAGCCTGTATTTCTCAACCATCTGGCTGTAGAACTTTATCGCACAGGCCTCTGCCTTAAGGATATCCTCAGCGAGCTTCCTGTAGTCGGTGGGGTTTTCGGGTGGCGGTATATATCCGCAGCCGCTAACTGAGAGGAGCTTTGAGAAATCCAGCTCGGGCCTACCGCCCAGCTGTATGATGCGTTTGGCGAGCTTCTCGGCATGCTTCAGCTCATGCTGGGACATTTCCAGAAGTATGGGCCTGAAGGTGTCTGCGTCAACACCTTTCAGCCACATGGCGGCAACCCAGTACTGGTAATGTGCGAGCCATTCATCCGCGTAAGCCTTCAAAAGATCTGAGATGACCTCGCTAACGTTTGCCTTCACAATTTCCTTACCCTGTCGACCCATGCCAACATAGCGTCATACAAATGATATTAACCTTTCCTGACACATTTGTTGCTGGGTATGTTTAATTAATGCCTCAGTTCACTTTTAGAACTGAGTTGTTGCCGTGGACCTTTCTCGAGGGCTTGGATGGCGGCGGTAGGTGCTTAATCCTCGGGGTGGCCTACCCATACATCGTCCGCGAGGCTGTGGAGAGGCTTAACCCGGCGGAGGTCGTGGTCGTCGAGACAAGCCATGAAGCACTCGAGACCGAGGCAAAGGCTGTGCAGGGAGCCGTACGCGTAAAACCCGTTTTCACAAGGGTCATCGAAAGAGTTGTAGAGCTGCCCTCCAACTCCTTCGACCTTGTAATCGCCGTCAACAGCCTTGAGAGAGCCATGCAAAAACGCGGCTTCATGACGGAGGTGAGGAGGCTGTTGAAGGAAGGGGGCAGAGCTATTATCGTTACACGTCTTAAAACGTTTTTCAGAAGAAGTGGTGTAGGGAAGGAGGAGCTTGAAAAGCTCCTAAACACCGATGGCTTCAGGCTTGTGCGTAGAAGCATAAAGAGAGGGCAAGCCGTCGCGGTTCTAGTTAAGGCCACCTGACCCTATTGATGCTCCACTGCTGGAGCTTCCATCTTTTGTCCCGGCATCCTTGACTTGACCACGTAGTAGACAGCTGTTCCTGCTGCAAGCGCTATTCCCTGGCTTGCGAAGGCTGTGAAAAATGCGTCTCCCCTACCTGTCACAAATGATGTGAGTATCGCGAGCCAGGTGGAGGTTATTATGTAGTATGCCCCGACCCCGGCCAGTATGTGTATCCGTCTTAGGTAGAGGAGGGTGAGTAGTGCTGCGAAGGCTATGGCCGGGGTTATGAGGTCCAGAGGCCCGAGGGGTGAAGCCATGTTTGCTACGAACTGGCCGAAAACAAGACCCACTACAGACGCCATTCCAAAGATGGCGGCCAGCGGCGTGGCAATCTCGCCGGGCTTTACCTGTATGTCTCCGATGGGCAGCCTGCCTAAAGCAAGTGTACCGGCAGCGTAAATCGCGGCGAAAATAACGAAAATTCCGAAATGGGTTGAGGTAAGACGCATTTCTCACCACCTCAGTGATGTGCCCAGAGTAGCGCGCCCTCATATATGAAGGCAAAGAGCAAGAGCCAGACGAGGTGGACGAAGTGCCAGTATATGCTCACCGCCTCCAGCAGGCCGTAGCTTTGGGAGCTGAACTGTCTGAGCTTGGCCCTCCACGCAACCACCGAGAGGGCTACGACTCCTCCGAAGACGTGGGCGCCGTGGGCTCCGAGCAGGATGTAGAATAGTGAGCCGTAGATGCCGGAGGCCGGTGTGAAGCCTACCTCGTACAGGAGGTGGGGCCACTCAAGACCAAGCTTGAGGGCGAGGAAACCTGTGCCGAAAACCGCTGTAGCAACCACCCCCGCTAGAACAGCGCCTAAACGGTCGCGCTTAACAGAGTAGATTGCATACTCTATCGCGAGGCTGCTGAAGAGAAGCATAAAGGTCTGGAGCCGGGGTATGAAGTCGTCTAGGTGAGGTACTCCGGGCGGGGGCCAGACCGGGAAGGAAAACCTGACGACAAAGTAGCTTCCGAACCCTGCGGCGAACAAAGCCACCTCCGTGAAGAGGAAGATGGCGGTCGGAACCCCTACGCCCCCAACCCTTTCCGGCTCCGCAGGTATAGCTGTCCCCTTAAGCCTTGCAAAGAATGACGCAATCACATTGGGCCAGCTCCTCACCTCACGTGCCACGAAAAATCCCAGGATTGCTACGAAGACGAAGACCAGCCCAACCCCCAACTGGAAGCTCAACCCCTTCAGAATAAGCAAGAGGCCTGAGACGAGCGCCAAAACACCGAGGCCGATTACCGCGGGCCATGGACTGCCTTCATGTTCATGTTCCTCATGCTCGGCTTCCATGTTGATATCAAGGCTGTGTGGAAGAATATAAGAATAAAACTCTAAAGGAGCACGTTCTCAAGGCATCTTAACTCCTTATGGATGTTTAAGAAGAAGAATTGATGTCCTTTCCGTTATTTCTCTTTTTTCTTGGCGATGTTCTTAAAGGTATGTGGTGTTCGGGGCATCTATAATTATTCTCCTCGGCAGGATAGAAGGCTTGACATCTACTACAATAACCATATCCCTCAACGTATTTAGCCGATTTCTTACGTAAACAGTAGCGGGATATTTCGTCCTCTTTATAGAAAAGCTCTAATAAACCGTTTTCAGACAGTTTAAAAGTAGCTATAATCCTGTTACCCTCGTCCGTAAACAAGTCGTTAAACCCCGCACCTAAATTAATCCTCATAGATGAGCCTGTAACCCCGTATCTAACCCTCTCCCTGTGATAGCCCTTTATATGCACCGTAAGATACCCCTTCTCTGGTATTCCAAGCGTGTTTATAATGCGTTTAGGGCATTTAAGCCGTATAATCCCTTCACTACCCTGCCTCTCCCTGATAACAACCATAGGCATATCAACCTGCTTACCTACAAACACATCCAAACTCATGCTGTTATCAAGGCCATAACCCCATATATACTTAAATAGAAAAAAGGAAAAGACTTATAAAAAACCTATATAAGTAAAACCATGTAACGCTTCCTTATATTAATCTCGTTTACTTCTGCAAAACGGGTAGCGGTCGTCTAACTCATAGCCCTCAATATCATGCGTCAGCCCTGAACTCCTAACATATCTCGGACAAATATTCAAGACTGTTTCGCCTTCGCGGGTTATCTCTGATACATGTAGGACGCCTTTTCTGGAGAAAACGATGAATTCATAGCCTCTAAACATATACCTGACCGTAAACGGGCTTAAATCCGTCGGA
>Ga0079997_136275_pt1 | contig 18248 bp, 26 predicted proteins | sample PerSpoCPS_CMetaG_FD_69200 | JGI IMG/M metagenome (GOLD analysis project Ga0079997, IMG submission 69200) | Archaeal communities from Yellowstone National Park, Wyoming, USA - Perpetual Spouter C (PS_C) MetaG (SPADES assembly) (version 2) | ecosystem: Environmental > Aquatic > Thermal springs >... | reverse complement strand
TTGTTGGGTTTCGCTCTATCCGCACCTGCCTTCAAAACTAAAAAGCAAGGTGAGAAAGTTGTCATCGCTGGGATTGGCAAGTCCATCCACGCTTACTGGCGAGAAGTGGAGTTGGGCATGAGGGCTGCCGAAAAGAAATTGAAAGGTTGTCAAGTCCGTTGGTTTGTCCCGCCTAAGGAAGATGTCCGTGCCCAAGTTTCAACCTTTGAGAGTTTTATCGCACAAGGTGTTGACGCTATCGTCATCGGTCCATCCAACCCTGCAGCCATCAAGGGCGCAGTGAAGAAGGCTTTGAGCGCAGGAATCCCTGTCATCACCTTTGACACCGATGCTCCCGACAGCGGTAGACTGCTCTATGTCGGCACGGACAACTACAAGGCTGGTTATGAGGCAGGCAAGGTTATGGTCAAAGTCCTCAACGGGAAAGGCAAAGTCGCTATTTGCACAGGCTCACTCACTGCCCTGAACAGCGTCCAGCGGATGGAAGGTTTTAAGGCTGCATTGAAGGGAACTCAAGTCCAAATCGTTGAAACCTACAACGACGGTGAAGACAAAGCGAAGGCGTTGGCGAATGCCCAAGCAGCTTTGCAAAAGTATCCCGACCTGTCAGGCTTTTACGGGGTCTATGCTTTCAACGGTCCCGCTTGCGCTCAGGCGGTCAAGATGGCAGGCAAGGCAGGTAAAGTGAAAATCGTTTGCTTTGACACAACCGCAGAACACATGCAACTCATCAAGCAAGGTCTCATCACCGCTACAATCGGTCAACGACCGTTCATGATGGGCTACAGGAGCACCGAAATTTTGTATCGCATGGTCATCGAAGGCGTGGACAAAGTTTTGCGTGACCTGAAGATGGACAAACTCCCGCCTGAAAAGCGGCATCTGGACACCGGCATTGACATCGTTACCAAAGCCAACATGGAAGCCTACCGAAAGCAACTGCTCAAACTCGGCATCCCCGTTCAGGGTTGGTGATAATTGTGCAAGGTGAATGGATAAGGCTGGGGCGCATCGTTTGACGCAAAAATTCCTTGCTGCTTCCCTAATCCATTGACCTCAAGGCTCGCCAACCACTGCGGATGGAAGAGTTAAGCGACAAAATTTGGGGCGGGGTTCTTTCGGGAGGGATGTTTATGAAAGTGGCTGTTTTGGCAAGGACGGAAAAAGATGTCGCTTACATCAAGTATTTGCTGTCTCAAGGGCAGGAGATTGCCTTCTGCGATGACCCGTTGCAAGCAGATGCTGTAATCGTGGACATTGAACTTCTAACACCTGCCGAAAAAGAAGTCCTTAAGGCGTTGGCTGATTACGGTAGCGTTGAAGAAGTAGCAGCGAAAACCTTCAGAGCGAAAGCGACGGTCAAGAAGCACCTTTGCTCTGCCAGGAAGAAACTGAAAGCGAAAACGAACATCCAAGCCATCGCTTTTGCCCTCCGCTACAGGCTCATCCATTGACTGTAGTTCAACCCTTTGATGCACTGGATTGAAGGATGTTGGCTTCAACGAGTGAGGGACAAGGGACATGGGGCAGGGGACACGGGATTAGCAATGGACTTTTCAAGCGCCGAAATTATTCGGTGGAAATTCTCAGTCGTGCAGGAAATTCGTCAGCAAAAATCAGCGCTCAGGTGTTGCGTCATCAACTATGGATTGAAGTCTGCAGCAAGGATGACTTATTTTGCGCTGATGGAAGCCAGTAGCGAAAAGTCGCAAACGGGACTTTCAGAACACTCTCTCGGCATTTCAAAAACGCTGCCTTCCAGCAAACCAAATTTTTCTCATCTGCAACGCTTAACCCGCAACTCTCAACCCACAACCCCAAAACAACTGTCAATGAAACACAGTGGTGCAAAAAAAAAAAGTATCCCTTTGGCTACTTGCGTTCCCTTTCCTTGACGGCAAAAATTTTACCAGCCATGCAAAATTTGGGAGGGCTAAAGCATGGCAGCAGAGCGAGAGAGAAAACAGAAAATTGGGATTTGGCTGGCTCAACCTGAAAAGAGGTTGAGGTTTTTGGTTGCGACTTTGATTGCGCTAACCATCGTCTTCGTCTCCCTTTCCATCAATTCACCTGAAGGTCAAACAGTTTTGTCAGTTTGGAGAAATTACAGGCAAGAGATAGAGAACAGGAAGCGATTTCAAAAAGCCCTTTCTTCAGACCCAGCCATTGGAACTTCCCTTGAGAAACTTGGCTTGAACCAATTGCTTTTCGCCAATCGCCACTTGCTTCCTTACCATTCGCCACTTGCTATTCGCCATTCGCTCCCTATCTTGGTCATCGTCTTCGGAGGTTGTGAGGGATGCGGGGCACAGAGTTTGAAAGACTGGGTTGATACATTGGAGGGATGGAAGGTTTGGGAAGGTGAGTTCAAAGGGGTCATAGTTGTTCGTGACAAAGAGGTAAAGGTCAAGGAAGTTTGGGAGAAGAATGGTTGGAAGGTTTCGGTGATAGCGGATGAGGGTGGTGAGATAAGCGAGAGATTGAACGCTTTCTTTTCTCCGAGGGCATATGGGTTTTCTAAGGGCAGGTTGGTTTGGGTTCAAAAGAGGGTTGGGATGGGGATAGTTGAAGTTTTAGAGGGATTTTTGAGAGAGGTCAAAGGTTCAGAGAAGGCGATTGAGTTGATGAACAAGTGGTCTGCGGAGATGAGGGAGAGGTTTTGGGGCAAAGCAGCAGTTTTTGAGTTGAAAGGGAGTGATAAGCGATGAGAAGAAAGCACAGTTTCATTAAACGGTTTCACGCCTGCACTCATACACACTTGCACGCACTGACGCTAATAGAGTTAGTAGTCGTTTGTGCCATCATAGCGGTGTTAGTAGGAATTATTTGGGTTGTGTATCACTCTGTCCGTGAGAGAGCAAGGATTGCTGTATGTGTTAGTAACTTGAGGCAAATCGGAATCGCCCTTACTGCTTATAGAGAGGATTACGATGGAATTTCAGCTGAAGAAGGGAAAGAAAATGATTGGTGGGAGCTAGGGTTACCTTCACCCAAATCAGGCATTGAAACCTTAGTTCCCTCTTATTTGCCTTCCAAAGAACTCCTCTATTGCAAAGGTGCTACAATAATTCAGTTACCAAATATAAAGATTATTCCAAAATATTGGTATCAAGTTTGGAGTGACAAAGAACCTATACCTTTTAGAAAAGCAATCGCTTTGCGTGGAGAGAGTTTTCCTATTGTAATTGATTCCTTTCACTATGATCGTGGTAGTGAGGATATATTAGGTATTATTGCTCGATGGGTTATAGTCCTAAGATTAAATCAAAAAGTAGAAAGAGTAGATGGAATAGGTAAAGCTAGTTTTATGTATTAACTATAGGAGGTGTTAAATTATGCAACATCGAAACGCCAAACTCATCTTCTTTCTATGTTGTTTATTGACTATAGGTTTTATTGGCTTGAATGAAGTCCTAACAGATTGTCTTCCATGTTGTCCTGACTTTGTAGGTGGTGGTAGTTGTCCATATGGTCAAATAATAGGAACATGGCCTGTTTGTTGCACAAAGACTTCAGGACCGTATCATGTTGGTTGTTGTGACTACATAAAGGTAAAAGTTCAGTGTCCTGGTGGGTCTACAATTACTTTTTGGGTGTTAGAACAACGACATTTTAACACTGCATGGGAGACATGGTTCTGTATTACCGATCCCTCAACTAACACTGGAAGGTGCCACAGGGTTATCAATGATGGAAGGATGTGAAGGATATGCGCTCTGCATTGACATTGATTGAATTAGTGGTTGTCGGTGCTATTATAGCGGTGTTAGTAGGGATAGTCTGGGTGTTGATGGCACCATCAAGGGAGAAAGCAAGGCTAACAACTTGTATCAGCAATCTAAAGCAAATTGGTTTAGCATACCAATTGTATCGCCAAGATTGGGAGGGAATAGATCCTGAAAAAGGAAGAAGGCTTCAATGGTGGGAGTTAGGGCTTCCCAAGGCTGGAGCGATACAACTTTTTGCTCTTGGTTACATCAAAGATGAAAGGCTTTTGTTTTGTCCTAATTGGAGAAGGGACCCATTGTTAGATGCGGGTGGACCAAAACTTTTAACCAGTTACCGCACAATGTATGGTCCAGATGAAGAAACACTACCACATGGTCGTCCATTTAGCGTAATAATAGCAGAAATGCCAGATTTTCCTATTGAATTATGTCCTCTCCATGACATCAATTATCTAACTTATGCTCATGCAGATAGATTATTAGGGCTTAATGTTGTCGGGGAAGTAAAGTGGTATCCAGACATAATCATAAGGCTCATTTGGTTCAAATAAAAATTGCATGTGTAGGAGGTGTTTATTATGAAGTTAACTATGCGTGTTGTTCTGATCTTTCTGTGGTTATTAGGAATATGGTGTGTTGGAGAATTTACCGAACCAGTGGAGATTGTCGCACAAGGTGTCCCATGTCCCAATGTAGATGTATCCTGCCCTTCTAATTGTAACTATGCGAGAAGTCCATATGGTCAACCTTACGATGCATGCACTGAAGTTACTCACCAAGGAATTATTTACTGCTGTTTGTATCAATGCCAAGACTACCGATGCCGTAGGCGAGGGATGCCAGAGACTGATTGGTGTGGGCTTTCCCGCACTTGCAGATTAGAAAGTGCGACAGAAAATCGTTGCGTTTACTTGTCTGGGTATGGGTGGGCATGTAAATCGCGTTGAGCCTTTATTTGGAACAAAAGCTGTCACTGTAATTGGTTGCATTGAGGTGAGATGAAATGACCATAAAACGCTTTCAAGGAATGAAAACAACTGGGTTAACACTGATAGAGTTAGTGATTGTTTGTGCTATCATTGCCGTTTTGGTAGGGATAGTTTGGGTAGTGATGGCGCCTGCGAGGGAGAAAGCAAGGCAGGCAGTTTGCATCAGCAAATTAACCCAAATTGGGCATGCTTTCCGGATGTATCGGGATGATTGGGATGGAGTAGAACCAGAAAAAGGAAGGCAGTTAGAGTATTGGGAATTGGGATTGCCTTCAAAAAACAGCATTTTCCTTCACAATACTTTAAATGTTTATTTAAAGGATGAATCTGTTTGGTTTTGTCCAAGCCGCTTTTTATTGCCATTTCCTTTGGATTCGTATCAATATCTAAATACTGTAAAATATCATTTAAATTATTGTGACCATTATGATGTGATTATGGGATTATCTCCTCGTTATGATGAGTGCATGATGATGCATTCTCCTGCGCCATATGTTTCTTTTCGATGGGTTGTCTCTCATGTCCCTGATTGGGGGTTCGTTTGCTGCAATGCACATCACTACTTTTACTTCCCTAAAAATGATTGGGCTGACACTCTCTTTTTTGAAGTTATTCTTACTGATTTCTCTGTTCAAAAAAGGAGAGCATCGTGGTATTCAGCAAAATTTCCTAAATACAAAGGTGTGCAGTAATACAATTAATGCCCTAAAAAGGGCAAAGTGAAAAGGAGGGTGATTGTTATGCGTTGGCGGAAGTTGGTTGTTGCAACTTTGCTTACAATTGTATCCATTGCTACCCCACTTTTCGCGGGGTATTGTATGAACTGTTACTCTGGGCGGTGTGAGTCTGGGTGTTCGCCTGTCTACAGTGGATACTGGTCAAGTTATTGCGTAGCCTGTCGGCTTTCTGATGGGACTTATGCTTGCACTGCATGCACCTGGTTAATTTACTGGTGCATGCGGGGACAGTATGCTTGCTCGAATCCACCCTACATTTATGTTCTCGACTATGAAGAGAACAAATGGCGACCTTATCCTCCCTTTAGCTGCGTGTGGACAAGCGGAGGATATAGGTGTTATTGAGGTGTCCACGGAATGCTCAAGAAACATTGGGCAGTCCTTATCGCTTTGATTGTTACGGCGATAGTGGTCGTGGTTTGGTGGTGGCGATGGCAAGCGCCCTACCGAACCCTGACCACTTTTATTGATGCTCTGTATAATGGTAACATAAAGGCACTTTATGACCTTATGCCTTATCATGAAAGACATATAGTGACTGAGGATATGGTAGAGATTACTTATTTTCGCTTCCTTAAACCACTACTAAGTGACCATTTTCCTAAGTCAAGACTCATTCATATTGAACGCTTTTCAGAGAGACCGAGAATCGTCATTTTCTACTTGTGGTTTAGGGAGCAGGATAAACCTTTAGTCATTTATCTTTGCTATCCACCAGATCGCCAAGGTTGGAAAGTTCCTTTTAGTTACTTCATTTGGCTCAATGCTAAAGGGCTTTACGGTGACCTAAATGCTGACCAAATCATGTATCGTTTGGGTTATCAAAGAGTCGCTACACCTGAGGGAGATACTTTTGCTTTGAGGGTGAAGTGAATGAGCACAGTCATCCGAAGATGGTATCCAACAAAGTCAGTGATTACATTGGTGGTATGGATTTGGATTATCTTGCTTTTAACGATAAGTCTTCGTCGTTTCAACCTTTTTGGTGCACAAGCCTTTGATTTGGGGATTTTTCAGCAAGGGGTGTGGCTTTTGGCGAATGGCTACACACCTTTTGTGACCGTTCGCGGTTGGCACATTTTCGCTGACCATTTCAGCCCAATTTTATTCGTCTTCGTCCCTTTCTACAAGTTCTTCCCTCATCCTTTCTGGCTTTTCCTCGGTCAAACAGCCGCTTTAGCCCTCGGTGTCATCCCACTCTACCGCATCGCTTTAAGGCACACTCAGAACGAATTAACTGCCACTTTCATCGCTATTGGCTATTTGCTTCACCCTGCCATTATGACTATGCTCTTCTTTGACTTCCACCCTGTCCTTTTGTCCATCCCTTTCGTCCTCTGGGCAATTGATGCCCTTGACGAGAACAGACCCTCACCCTTTTTCATCGCTTGCTTTCTTGCTCTGCTTTGCCGAGAGGATGTGGCTGTTTCGGTTGCTTGTTTAGGACTTTATGGGTTTTTGGTTCGCAGGAGATGGTGGAGTGGCGCTATGGTGCTGTTCAGTGTCCTTTGGTTCGTTTTTGCTACCAAGATGATGGCGGTTTTAAGCGGTGAAGAAAAAACGGCTTACTTGTCCCTCTACCCCAAATGGGGCAAGACACCATTGCAGATTGTCTTGGGCATTTTGGCTAATCCCCTTGAAGCCATAAAAGCCCTTATCTTTTGCGAGGGGCACTTCACTCAACCGGGTGCTTATCCGATGCTTTTACTTGCACCCTTTGCTCTCTTCCCTCTTTTTTCTGGCACTTTCATTCTTTTCGCCCTGCCGAATTACGCTGTTTTGGCTTTGAGCGATTGGAGGGCAATGAGGGAATTGGGTTTCCAACACGCTGCTATTATCGCACCTTGGCTGGCTGCCTCTTTGCCTTTCGCTTTCAGGAAGTTGCAGGAACTTGTTGACAGAAATTGGCAAGTTAAATGGCAGAAAGTTTTGCTTTCTACCTTTACCCTTTGCTTAACCGTCTCCTTCCTTCGCTATGTCCCTCACACTTACCGCCACTTCCACACAAACATCTTGCCCAAAGAACAAGCAAGGCAGATTAAGGCTTTTCTTTCCGAAGTCATTCCACCAGATGCTTCTGTCAGTGCACCATCCCAGTTTGTCCCTCATCTCGCTCATCGTCGTGAAATTTACTTGTTCCCCAACCCATTTCAAAGGGCAGGTTACGGACCGTCAGCGGAAACCTTAAAGCAACTTGACGGTCGCCTTTGGGTTAAACCTTTGAAGGTGAAGGCGATGCATCGTCGGATGGAAGAGAAGCGAGTTGATTACATCGTTCTGAAGGCGGGAAGGCATAACACATGGCCTTTAAAGCCTGACTATTACGAGCAAACAGCCGTCACTGTTCTGACTTGCCGTTCGTATGGTGTCTTTGCTGTCAAGGGAGACATAGTTGTGTTAAAGCGTGGGGCAAACTTTGATTTAGGGCTTTTGAAGTTGGGAGTCTCAACTTGGCAGTTAATCAGCGAGAGGAGGAGGGAAAAGGCGTTGGAAAAAGCGGTGAAGGAAGCATGGGAAAGGCTAAGGGAGGGAAGTAAATGGGAAGGCGACAGTCACTTCAGCATGGTGCCATAGCAGTTGGCATTGTCGGAGGGATTTTGGTAGGTGCGGTAGGGGCATTGATGAGGCAATTTATGGTTTACTTTGTTCCGTCCTTTGGGCTTTATAGTAGCGTTGATTTGACGGTTCACGCTTTAATTGCGTTGTGTGTTGGGTTCGGGATGAAAGAGATAGCAGGAAGGTTTTGGTTGTTAAGTGGGTTGGTGATGGGAACAGTAGCAGTAGCGACAATGGCTTTGTTTCCGATTAGCGCCCATTCTTTGCCACCTTTTAGTTGGACGATGTTAACAGTTTTCCCTGCAAGTTTGGCAGGGATGGCATTGAAGGAGGTGAGCGAGGAAGAGGAAAATGAAGGTCAAAGCGGATAAACCATCAGCTTTAGTCATAACCGATGGGAAACAAGAAGGAGGTGTCAGAGATGTTGAAGGGAGTTGCTAAGTTTAAGTTGGTGTTATTTGGAGTTGCGGTTACAATTGCTGTCGTTGCTTTGGTTAGTGGGCAGGTCAAAAAGCCAAATGACCCACTCGCTGATTGGGCGTATCCGAAAGCGAAGCGAGGGCTTGAAGGGACAAATCAACCACCACTAATCTGGACAAAGTTCACCACTACTGATCCCTTTGAGAAGGTTTGGGACTTTTACTGGCAAAAAGTGGTGAAGGGTGCACCAGTGAGTTTACCGCCGGGAGTTAAGAGCGGGACATTCTATGGAGGACCATCTGATGATCCAAAGCAGCAAGTTGTTTGCGCTCATTATTGTGACGAAAACCCTGCAGCAAAGATTGGGGTTTTCGTCATAAGGGAACATCAACGAACGGTTTCCGTCACTATTGTTCGTCGTGCGAAGGAGAGGGAGACAACCATTATCGTGGTGTTAGATCAACGGTGAAAGAGCGAACATGCATTGAGATTAGCCCTGTGATAAATTTTACGGTCAGCAGGAGACCGACCCTTCAAGAAAATTCGTCAACAAAAGTCGGTGCTCAGGTGTTGCGTCATCAACTATGGATTGAAGTCTGCAGCAAGGATGACTTATTTTGCGCTGATGGAAGCCAGTAGCGAAAAGTCGCAAAAGGGACTTTCAGAACACTCTCTCGGCATTTCAAAAACACTGCTTTCCAGCAAACCAAACTTTTTTATCATCCATACAACGCTTAACCCGCAACTCTCAACCCACAACCCAAAAACAACTGTCAATGAAACACAGTGGTGCAAAAAAAAAAGTATCCCTTTGGCTACTTGCATTTCCTTTCCTTGACAGCAAAAATTTTACCAGCCATGCAAAATTTGGGAGGGCTAAAGCATGGCAAAGCAAAGAGAAAAAGTTGCAGAAGTTTTTAGGGTGGTGAAGGTAATGATGCAAGTAGTGAACATTTGGGCGGTAGAGACGCGGAAGAAGGCATGGAGGAAAGTTAATGTCAAAAGGGGGGAAACCTTGAGAAGCAAAATCTGTTTCCTTTATCCAAGAAGGAGCCATTCCTCAGGTCTAACTTTGGTAGAGTTACTTGTCATCGTTGGCATCATTGCTGTGTTGGCAGGGATTGGATGGGTAGCAACAGAACCTGTTCGGCAAAAAGCACTCTTAGAAATTTGCCGCAACAATTTCCGACAAATCTACTTGGCTGTTCAACAATATCGTGAAGATTATGAAGGCATAGAACCTGATGGAAGACCCCTGAGTTTCGCCGATGTTGGTCTTCCTTATCCCTTCTTTTCAGGGTTAATTCGAGGTGGTTATATCAAAGACAGTTCTATTCTTCATTGCCCAATAGGAAAAAATATATTGAAAGCACAATTGGCTAAAGTTGAACGCATACGCGGTCGTCATGTCAACCTCATAAATTCTTATTGTTATCCTACAAACCTACCACTACTTCATATACCACTACTTCATAAAAGAATTGATGACCATTTTTCCCAATGTGTTGCTGAGAAGCGTTCTCAAGTAGCAATTTTGGGAGACCCTTGGCATAACCCATCCAGACCTCCAGAAGCTCCAATTACCCCAACCCCTCTTTTTCCTAAATGGGAACTCATTTTGCGACTTAATGGACAAATTGATTGGGTGTTAGTAACGGATGGAAGAGCATGTCGTTGAAAGAAAGAACAAAAGGAGGGATACTCTATGAAGCAGCGGTGTTATTTAAATATCGTGCTACTTATCTTTATTATTGGATTAATTGTGAATTTGGTGATTAGTCAAATTGGTCAGTGTCCTAAACATCCCTGTGAAGATATTATTTATTGCACATCCAAAGAAGTAGCTGATTCATCATATAATTGTGGATTACCTTGTTCAATGAATTTAATATTTGAAGGTTTATGGAATTGGTGTTGTAACGCCTTAAGTGTTGTGGAAAGTATCCCTCCTGAAGAGATAAAACTACTAACCATCGGTGGATGTTGTCAGTATATAGCCGGAATATATACCTGTTTAGATACAGATCGATATCTTGTTGTTATAACTGACGGTAAATTCAAATTAGGACGAATATGTAATTTTGACATTGGACTTTGTATTTTCTCTTCTTACGCTTAATCATTATTAATAGGCTTTAAAACTTATTTGTCTATAGGGGTGATAGGTAATATATGAAATTTAAGATTGTATGTCGAATTTTTGTTATTACATTCTTTACTGTAGTAGTGATTGGGTTTTACATTTACTGGAAAAGAACAGAACCTGTTCGCGTCGCTAAGGTATTCATTCGTGCAGTTGAAAACCGAGATGTGGATACACTTTATTTACTAACAATTCCTAAAGAGCGAGAAGAACTTGGAGTTACTCCACAAGCAATTCGCCTTGTTTTAGAAAAAACTTTATGGCGCCATGGTCAAGTGATAGGCAGGGTCCAAAGTGTTGAAATTCATGGTTACTACAGTGTGGTAATGGGTAAATGGCTAAATGCTAAAACAAAAGAACCTATCCCCGCAAATTACGGACCGATCCTAAACCCAAAAGAGATGGTGTTGGTCATCAGTTTATTGGCGCTTACCCCTGAAGGGTGGAGGGTGAGCACTGCAAGGTTCTTAGTTGGTCGGGATTTTCAAACTTTTGGTAATCTTGATCTTTGCCGAAAGGTTGGGTTAAAAGGGCTTATTGATGTGCAAACGGGTTATGTGGTTACGCTTGAAAAGATGGAGCATCAACTTGCTTTGCTTTCCCGACCAAGTCATTAGGATACTGCTGCATAGCCATATCAACCTATCCAAAGTTGAGAGGGTTAAAGCATGGCAGCAAAGAAAGAGAGAAAGCAAGGGATTGGGATTTGGCTGGCTCAACCTGAAAAGAGGTTGAGATTTTTGGTTGCGACTTTGATTGCGCTAACCCTCGTCTTCGTCTCCCTTTCTATCAATTCACCTGAAGGTCAAACAATTTTAGCGGTTTGGAGAAGTTGCAGGCAAGAGATAGAGAACAGGAAGCGATTTCAAAAAGCCCTTTCTCCAGACCCAGCCATTGGAACTTCCCTTGAGAAACTTGGCTTGAACCAATTGCTTTTCGCCAATCGCCATTCGCTTCCTTACCATTCGCCACTTGCTATTCGCCATTCGCTCCCTATCTTGGTCATCGTCTTCGGAGGTTGTGAGGGATGTGGGGCACAGAGTTTGAAAGACTGGGTTGATACATTGGAGGGATGGAAGGTTTGGGAAGGTGAGTTCAAAGGGGTCATAGTTGTTCGTGACAAAGAGGCAAAGGTCAAGGAAGTTTGGGAGAAGAATGGTTGGAAGGTTTCGGTGATAGCGGATGAGGGTGGTGAGATAAGCGAGAGATTGAACGCTTTCTTTTCTCCGAGGGCATATGGGTTTTCTAAGGGCAAGTTGGTTTGGGTTCAAAAGAGGGTTGGGATGGGTATAGTTGAAGTTTTAGAGGGATTTTTGAGGGAGGTCAAAGGTTCGGAGAAGGCGATTGAGTTGATGAACAAGTGGTCTGAGGAAATGAGGGAGAAGGCGTGGGGAAAGACAGCAGGTTTCATTAAGGGAGGCGATAGGTGATGAAGACTTCTCCATTGATCGCTTCATTTCGGCTGTGCCGATTTGGTTTGACCTTGATAGAGTTGCTTGTGGTTATCGGAATCGTCTTAGCGCTATTTGGAATTGTGTGGACTGTTGTAGTGATGGTAAGAGAAAAAGCAAGACAAGTAGAGTGTATGAACAATTTGAGGCAAATTTACCTGATTATGAAGATGATTGAACAAGACGAAGGACATATGCCAGAAACTCTGTGGGAACTTTTCGGTGTACCGCCTAATCATCCTATTAGAAAGCAAAAGCCTGATCACAAATTCTATACAGGACCTTGGTGGCGCTATGCTAACACTTGTTTTGTATGTCCTATTGTAAGAGCCAGTGAAGCATGGGGTTCATGGTATTCATGTGATGACCCGACAACCATTCCTCCGGGTTCTTATGACTTTCCAAACTTGGGGTGGGGGCATTATGTTAAGAAGGGTTTAATTCGTCGGAAACCCGAAGAGCCTCCTCCTAATGCTACTTTAGCCTGCTGTGGGGGAGAACTTTACCCTGTAGGGAGAACGCTGTTTCACGGCATCGGCATAGATATCTCCGGTCGGATTGGACGAAGGTATGTCCCACCTGAGAACCGTAAGTCGTTGGATGAATTAATCCGTCATCATGGTGAAATTGGTTGGGACTTAATCAAATAAAGGAAGGAGGGATTGATTATGAAATTACGCTTAGGAATGTGGTTAACTTTCATAGCTGCTATTGTTGCTGTTGTTTACTTTGCTTTATCACAAGGTGGCAACTTTTATTGGTGCCCTGGAGCCAGACCTTGTATGTTTTGCGCCAGGCTCCCTGCACATCGTGATCCTTGTTTTGGTGGTTGTCCACGAGGTGGAAATTGTCAGTTAACCTTGCCTGTTGATGGATCTTGTCCTGATGAAAGGGTAACTGTTGGATTAGTAGGTTACTCAGTTTGTGTAAGGCATCCAGAACTGCCGGAATACAAAGAACATTTGTGTTGCCGTCCAGATTATGGGTGCACTGCTAATCCTTTTGAACCCAATGGTCAATGGGGACCATGCCTAAGAATGGCTTATCAATGCTTTGACCCATCCACAGGTCAAGAATGCCCATTTGTCGTTTGGGGAGAAGGAAGATTTTGTTCTGAGGAAAACGGTCGTCCTTGCTGCGACCCAGACAAACCGTGCACACCTTAAGTTTGTAAAGAGTAAGCGAGATTCCTTGTCCCTTCAATTGAAGTTGCAGTTATAATTGCTGCTGTTGTTTTTGGTCAGTGGGCAGGTCAAGTTTTGAGTTGAAAGGGAGTGATAAGTAATGAGAAGAAGGCACAGTTTCATTAAACGGTTTCAAGCCTGCACTCATACACGCTTGCACTCTTGCACGCCTACACGCCTGCACGCTTACACTCATACACACTTGCACGCACTAACTTTGATGGAGTTAGTTATCGTTTGTGCTATCATTGCAGTATTGGCAGGAATAATTTGGGCTGCCACTTCTTTCGTTAGAGAGAAATCAAGACAAACTCAATGCATGAACAACCTAAGGCAACTTTACCTCGCTGTTATGATGTATCGGCAGGATTGGGGAGCAATAGCAGAAGAACCTGCTCAAGGTATCTGGCCTCATCAGTTAGGGCTGCCAGTTGACCCAATTGCAGAAAGACCTTTAGCACCTTATTTGAAAGACCTTAAGGTTTTTGAATGTCCTAATGACTTCCGTCCCCATGATGAAGTTACTCTCAAGCGTGGGTTCAAGCATTCATATACTCGGGGCTGGCCATGGTATCCTGCAGGGTTAGTTCACCCAGACTTAAAGTGGCCGTATTACCATGCAAGCAAATGTGGGCAGCGATTTGTCTTGTATGAATGTTGGTGGCATGGGATTCAGCAGAAGACAGACGATTATGATATCACTTGCCGCTGGAACGGTCAAATTCGTGGGCATTATATACGCATTCCAGTGACGCCGTGCATTGACCCGTTGTAAAAATCACACAAAAAGGAGGGAATGTCAATGAAGTTGAGGAAATGGGCGTTTCTCTTCACCTTTGCCGTGCTCTTGTGGTTGTGGGTATTGGTTGGAGCGCAGAACCTTCAAAATTGTCGTGACAGATTTGGAAACAATCCATGGGCAAATTGCCCTGAAGGATGCTACTGCAACACACAAGGTCAACCTATGCGAGGTCGCTGCTGTGGCACTATTACTTTACATGGAGAGCCCTTCTGCTGCCTTTACCTTAACCCACCGCCACTCTATCCTTGCATCGTTCAAGGTCCCCTTCCCTATCCTTGCGGATATGCAAGATGTGGCTATTGTGGTGATGTCACTGGGATTGAACACGGTCAATGTGATACTAATTACAGAAGTCCCAGTTATGCTACTTGTTTGTTATATTGATATAATTCCAGGAGTTGTGATATAATGTGAAGTTATTGATAAGTAAGCGAAAATTACTGATGGTTGTTACTGTTTGTTCGTTAGTGGCAGTGATTTATTGGCTAATGAACTGGCTTCTCGATCCAATGAGAGCATTGAAGGGTTTTCTGGAAGCGATAGAACAAAAGGATATTGACCGAATTTACAGCATGACTTTGTCGGAGGAGAGAAAAGCAGGGCTAAGCAAGGAACAAGTGGCAAAGGTGGTTGGTGACCTCTTCTACCGACATGGGAATGTGAAATCAGAAATACTCATAACTCACAGGATAGCAGATCGATGGTTGTATGGTTATGTGCTGTGGTGGAAGGTAGAAAATGGTCAGAAAAAACCTCTTCCGAGAACTAAAACCGAGTCTTCAACGATTGTGGCAAGAATAGACATTTTTCGTCCTCCTTTGCGCTTGAAGTGGCAAGTCAATTTTACAAGGTTTACATGGGAATTGCTTCATTGCAATTATGCACCTATTAAGCAGTGGATTACAAAAAATCCTGAGTTGAAGGAAGAAAGATGGAAACTCACCCCAATGGCAAAAGAATGGGCGAAGAAACAAATGGCGGAATTATGGGGTATCAAAGAAGTCTTTCCCTTGCCAGTAATGGCAAGAATGAGAGGTAAGATGAGGGTTTTTTGGGGCAAATGGCAGGAAGAAGAATAGGTCAATCAGTGATTATGAGAAGGTGTAGGAGTTCTATTGTCAGCAGCAAGGAAAACAGACAAAAATTGTGGTGATTGTGGGACATGCATTGAGATTAGCCCTGTGATAAATTTTACGGTCAGCAGGAGACCGACCCTTCAAGAAAATTCGCCGACAAAAGTCGGCGCTTAGGTGTTGCGTCATCAACTACGGACTAAAGTCCGTAGCATGGATTGTTTTCGGTTGTGTCATCAACTACGGGTTAAAACCCATAGCATGAGTTGCTTTTTTGGTTATGGCATCAAATTACGGACTAAAGCCTGTAGCATATAAGGGAGTTTTTGACTTTTAGAACACTCTCCTGAGGTGATGAAGGAAATGGACACAGTTCGCAATCTCTTTTATCGGTTCGTTTGGAACGCTTTGGCTCTTTTCCTGCTGGCGAAATGGGTTTACAGTGGCAGGGTGGAAATCAGTGGACTTTGGGCAGCAGCGGTGGTTGTCTTTTTGCTCGCTTTGGCTCAGGCTTTCGTCCGACCCGCACTTTTCTTCTTCCGCATCTTGACCTTTCCACTCAACCTGTTGACATTGGGCTTGGCGAGTTTCGTTGCGGGACTCGTCCTCAACGCCATCGTCTTCTTTGCCATCGGTCAAACCCAACTCATCAGTGGCTTCCATGTCAAAGACTTCGGCGCCGCATTCGGCATGACCTTGCTTTACACCATCGCAAATACTGTCGGCAATATGCTCTTCGGGCAGAAAAGACGGGACTAATCTCAACTATGTCCACATGGCGAATTTTTCTCCGTCGGTCTTGAAGTCAAGTAACGGAGGCTCATCGCTACGACGAAGGTGACGAAGACCAACCTCAGTTGATTTTCCGGCAACGAATGTGCAAGTTTTGCACCGAAGGATGTTCCGAGAAGCACACCAACAATCAACCCAGGAACGATGTCCAAAACGATGTGCCCCAACTTCCAATGAGTCCAAGCCCCAACAATTCCGGTCGGGACCATGACCAAAAGTGAAGTTCCCTGTGCAGTGTGCTGGCTCAATCCCAACAAAAGCACCATCACGGGCACCATGATGAGACCACCGCCGACTCCCATCATGCCCGAGAGAAAACCCGTGAAAGCCCCGGTGACCAAGAGTGAAATCACTTTGCCCCAAAGGAGAACGCCAATGTGAAAAGCGGGAAGGTAGGGTTTGATGACCATCAAACACGCGATGAAAATCAGGAAGGCGCCGAAAGAACGCTTAAGTTTCCATTCGGGCAAAACGGCAGTGAATTTTGCTCCCCAACGAGCCGTTAGCACCGCCGTCGCCGCCAAAAGAATTGCTGCAACGATGTCAACAGATTTTTGAAGCCCATAAGCGATAGCACCAGTTGTCCCTGTGAAGACGATAGCGACAAGGCTTGTCCCATGAGCCTCGTGCTGACGCACTTTCATCAACTCCGACATCAACGGAACCATGAACACTCCGCCACCAACTCCGACAAGCCCACCTATCACACCGGCGATCAAACCGATAACCACGCTCGCAAAGAGCCTAATCACAATCGCCCCCTTTCGCAAATTCCTTCACGCCGCAAGTATTTTGCCACCCGCTCACTGGAAATTCGGGGAAATAAGGTTTCGCCAATCTGAAATCTCGGTCTTGACGCACAAAAAAAAAAAGTGCTAAACTGTAAACGGCTCAAAAATCATCCTCCCTTCAAGGGAGGGAAAAGGAGGGGACGAAGATGAAGAAGCGGTGCCGTTTTGCAACTTCCCGCAATAGGAGGCATGTAACTTTCGCTCGTGGAGTTTCGCCTGTGTCGTCTCATCGTGTCGGCTTCACGCTTATTGAGTTGCTCGTGGTGATAGCGATAATCGCCATTCTGGCGGCGATTCTGTTCCCCGTGTTCAGTCAAGCCCGAGAAAAAGCCAGACAGTCATCTTGTCTATCCAACACCAAGCAAATTGCCCTTGCAATTGCCCAATACACATCTGATTACGACGAAAGGTTCCCTGCGGGAAATCACCCTGACAACAACACATGTGCGGGAGTTCCTTACAGGTATGGTTGGCGTGGTTGGGTGGTTAATGTCCTGTGGGCATATGTCCGCAATGCACAACTTTTCGCTTGTCCAAGTCGCTCCCCTGGGTGGACCATCAACTACGATGCAGGTGGCGCTTTATGCACCAATGCGGTTTTAAACCAAACAACCTACTCGTATAACTACCTCGGTCCGAGCGCAATTACTCAAATGATCCCCCGTGTCCTTGAACCTGCTCGTTTCACTTTGATGTGGGATAGCCAAAACCGCTGGACGGATTGCGCTATTGTAAGTTCTTGCGGCTTGTGGACTAACAGGGACATCTGTCACTACCTCGGTTATGATGTCGTTGGCGGTAACTGCACAACTCCGAGCGGTGCCGCCCCCAACCTCAACTACACCTCATGGCACATGCTTGGGAACAATTTCGTCTACGCAGATGGACACGCTAAGTGGAACCGTTGGCAGAACATGAAGTGGGGCGACATCATCAACCGGCAGGAACATCCGCTGGACTACGCCAACTATAACCGCCCATGCGTGCAAAGGCCTGAAACTGGTGCATGGCCTTGGGGCACATAAAGAGAGCCGATGCGGGGAGGCAAATTGCCTCCCCGCACAATTTTTGCTTTAAGCACTTTTGTTGGAGGTGGGTGAGCATGCAGCGGGAAGTTCCTACATGGTTGGTCGTTGTCATCATAGTGATTGTGTTGGCTATCGTTGGGTTCGCCTATTGGCATTTCGGGCGACCAAAAGCCGTTCAGGAAGAGAAACCACCTCCTGCTGCCCATCAACCTGCCCTCCCCTAATCCCTGCCTCACTTCACCATTGAGGACAATTGACAAGATGAGGCATCGGCATTAGGAAATGGTCATTTGCGCTACAGCAACGGGATGTGGCACAATTGCGGCGGAGGTGAGAGCGAATGCGTAGGGCGGGGAAATTTGTGGCGGCGGTTTTGGTTGTCGGTTTGGTTTTGGTTGCGCTTTCGTTTCAGTTCGCTCAGCAGCGGCGCCGACAAGCAGCACGACTCCTGCAAACCGTTGCAGCCCAAACTATCCGCTCATATCAACCCCTTCAAACCGTCCCCATGCCAATTGAAGCCCAAACAGTTCGCATCTTGCTTGGATTGCGGGACA
>Ga0079997_119791_pt1 | contig 18302 bp, 20 predicted proteins | sample PerSpoCPS_CMetaG_FD_69200 | JGI IMG/M metagenome (GOLD analysis project Ga0079997, IMG submission 69200) | Archaeal communities from Yellowstone National Park, Wyoming, USA - Perpetual Spouter C (PS_C) MetaG (SPADES assembly) (version 2) | ecosystem: Environmental > Aquatic > Thermal springs >... | reverse complement strand
GACTGTTACAGGATTATCATTGAATTTAAGTATCTCTGGTTAGTTATAGATGCTTAATGCATATATGGGAAGAAATGTTCGGCTAAAGTCTATGAGCTTCTAATCCTTAACCATGTGCTCAGAGACCTCAGGAAGCGATGATCTTTAGAGTTCCCGAGATCCCAGATGGGAGCACCATGCGGCCCGGAGGAGGCAGATGATCCTAAGGCAAGGCCTAACCCGCTAGTTAGCGGGGAAACACTTCTTCATAAGCTCTGAGCATGCTCACAGTCTAATCCTAGCTATTGCCACAGCATCGGTCCAGATCTGGGGTAGCCATATCAAAATATATTACTGCCAAGATATGAAATATACATGCATGGCGCATTAAATAAGAGGTTAAATAATAAGACAAGCCTCGTCCTTTCACGAGACAGGAAAGAGGTCACCTAGCAGTTATATTTCAATTTCACATGCTAATTTGTTCCATATATCAGTGCTCCTTCTTCACATTGATATGAAGCTTATACTAGAGGATTACACTAGCAAAGAATGCTCGATATGCGGTGCAAGACATAAAAACGGAAGGATATACAGAGAACTGTACATGTGTAGAAAGACTAAGAGGAAGATCAATACAGGCATAAACGCAGCACTAAACATAGCAAGAAGACTAGGACATAGGATAAGGATAGCGAGGAAGATAGAGAGCTACCATGTAACACATAATGGAGTAAGACCATTAACCCCTCTTCAGGGGGCTGACACCCGAGACCAGATAATAGAAACCCCGTCCTTTAGGGCGGGGAGAAAGTCATTTCGTTGAGTCGGGGTCAAAGTATTATTTGTTGTTGCTTTCATAGCTTAATGTTATGGAATAAGCTTGTAATCCTTGTTAGGAAGGTTGGTGTGTGAGATCCTGTTGGTGGATATGATCTTCTCTGGATTTAGAGGGAGCTTGAGTAAAAGGTATATAGGCTGAGAGTTGCTATATAGCTCTGAGCTGTATGAGGGTCTTGGTAACGGGTGGTGCTGGGTTTATAGGTCATAATGTAGCTATTTATCTTGCTCTCAGGGGGTATGAGGTTTCTGTTTATGATACTCTTGAGAGATCTAGGGCTGATGCTGTGAGGAAGTTGATGGAGAGGGGTATTCCAATATATAAGAAGGATGTTAGGGGTGAGCATAGCTTGAGTGGATATGATGTTGTTATTCATTGTGCAGCGTATGTAGATGTTGCAGAATCTTTTGCAAAGCCTAGAGAGTATTTCGAGAATAATGTGATCGGTACAGCCTCCATTGCTAAGGCTGCCTCGGATGCTGGGGCTCTATTTATATACATAAGCTCGGCCTCTGTCTATGGGGACCCGGTGAAGATCCCGATCCCCGAGGATCATCCTTTGAGACCTATATCGCCCTACGGGGCTAGCAAGGCCATGGGCGAGCAGATCGTTGAGCTATACTCATCCATATATGGATTGAAACACGTAATCCTAAGGCTATTCAATGTCTATGGACCCGGACAGAACCCCTCTTACGCCGGAGTTATATCTAGATTCATAGAGAGCGTTAAAAGGGGAGAGCCCCCGAGGATCTATGGTGATGGGAGCCAAACTAGGGACTTCATACATATCGAGGATGTAGCGAGGGCCATAGAGCTGGTAATAGAGAAGAAACCTGCTGGATATATATTCAACATAGCCACAGGGAAGCAGACCTCGATTCTAGAGTTAGCAAGGTTAATAATTAGGATAGCTAACGCCAAGAGCGAGCCCGTGTTTGATAAGCCGAGGCCGGGCGATATCAAGCATAGCTGTGCAGATATATCGAGAGCCAGAAGTATAATTGGTTTCGAGCCGAGAATATCCCTTGAGGAAGGGATCAAGGGACTTCTAAGTATATAGAGCATAACACGCGCAACGCTAGCCATATAAGGCGGGTAATTTCAAAGCCCTAGCCTTATTCTATAGTTCAGATTCTCTAAGTAATAAACGTGCTAGTGAAAAATCCCTTGAAAGGAAGATAAGGCATACCCATAGAGGGACTCGACCCCATACAGCAATGAACCGATAGAAAGATTAAACTACATATGAACCTAATACAAATTATAAACATAAAATAAAAGCCTATATGAAGATTCTCCTAATCTTCTCTTCATATCAAAACATCTGCAGAATCCTCATATTATTGTCTCCATGAAAGACATTTTGTACTTCCCAGAACCCACGTCGTTTTCTTGAGCCTACGAAGCACCTCCATATCATTAATAACAGAAATTTTCTTGATCTTAGTTTTTTAAACCTATCTTGTGTCTTCTATTGATCTCGGATCATTTCATCAGAAGTTCTTTAAAACTCATCTATTTTTGCATGCTCTTCTTGAGAGACTTCATCAGAGACCAGAGACTATTTTTCCTCTTCTCACGGTTATGGCACTCTATCGGCTAAGGCTGCGATCTCGATCATTATAGATTGTATATCTTATCTAAATCTCCTAAAGATCTTAAGAGCCTAGTAACCTCCGTAGCTTATCGAAAATATAATTAGATGAGAAATAGATCATCTTAACGTTATTTTCTTAACTACCAAAAGACCTAGACGTGTCGGGATCAGATGATGAGCTAGCTTATCCTCTATCTTTAAAAATTCTATAACCCTTTCATCGAGACCCGGTATCAACGCGTTATGAAAAACCCTATTCCTATCTTACTCAGTTTTTCTGGCAATAGTTTTAGCACATCAATATATTGTTTCTTATCTATATCTACAAAGATCATATCTATATCGAGTTCTTTCTCATGAAGAAATTTCACGGCATCTTCATTAACAACATTTATCTCAAGGAGACTTTTTAGAAACGAATCTTTTAATTTCTCTAGATTCTCTTTCAGATAATTATATCTATAAGGATCTTTCTCGATAGCATATAAAAGGATTTTTTCTCGAGAGAGCATTCTTAGGAGACCATATAAAATCCATGAAGAGGAGTATCCGACACCTGCACCAGCGTCAATAAATATTTTCCCTCCAGACGTAGCAGTGATATATGATATCGATGACAAAACAAGTCCGTCATCATATTCGATTGACGGTACTCCAAGCCTTCTCAAGATCTTCTCTATAGAGATTATTCTCTCTAAGAATGTGTTCAAAAGATCATGATTAATAACACTAGACATTATATCTCTAGCCCCATCTATAGTGTTACATATCACTATAATATTTCTTCTCAAGTCTCAAGAGACATAGTATGCATAAGATATAGGGAAAACCTAAAACTTGAGAGTATAAATGGTTTCCCCATCATATCTCTCTTGTTAACATACCAGCGAACAATATGGAAATAAGATCTTCTATCTATGAATAGTCTCACAATAAATCTAGCAATAAGGCCCTGCAATCGAACAGATCTTTTCAGTCTAAGCCTCACAAGACATTTTCCCAGTCCATAAATTTATGGATAAGGAGAAGATAATAAGACCTGAGAAAAGAGCCTGGTTTCACAGCTATGTAAATAATTTGGAATAGAAAGATCTTTTTCGTTTTTCAGACTCTATGATCAATTACATTTCTATCTACAAAGTATATAATATATGATTTTTATGTTTCTAGGAGAGAACCTATAGATCTTTTACTGATCATGCCCAACCACATAGTATGTGGCGATCTCTTCCCATCCTGGGGAAAAGGCTTTCTGTTGTAATATGATTTTTCTATATTGATCTATTATTGTTTTATGAATCATTTTATTTGTTATGTGTCACTTATGTGGTGATCGAGTACTACCTATATACTATCTATGCGCTAGCCTTGCCTCTCCGTTCTCGTGGCCATCGTATCTCCTATCTCAGCCAATTATCCTTAGCTTTACCCCCGTCTATGATCTCCACATAGTCTTCTTCGACCCTATAGCTAGATCCTTGGTGTAGGAGCATGCTTAGATAGCTTCCTAACCCTAGGCCTCCTAGGATTATTCCTCCAGGCATTGGCCTTTGCAAGGGCATCCCTATAGCAGTCAATAGCAATCCTAGATGGGAGACCTAACCACTCTTTCAGCTCTCTGTATAGAGCATTGTGAACCCCCCAATGCTTCTTAGATTTAGGCCCAGGATCCTGTTTATAGCGTAGTTGAGAGCTACATTGTATCTCCTGAGGAGCTCTATAGCCCCAGGCTCGGGACCAACCATCATCCCGATCGATATGGTTAGCAACCCCCCACTGCTAGAGGCCATAGAGCCCCCAAAACAAATACCTGGAGAGCTATTAAAACCATCCCCGCCTTAAAAGGCGAGGCTTTCAGTTGTAAAGATTCTTTAGATTAGATCTCTATGCCCGATTCTCCAGAAACTCTGGAGCTACTCCTGTGGCTCACAATATGTATAGCTATTTAGAGTATAATCACTGGAATCTGGGGAGCGTCTGTGGAAAGGGTTGTTGATAGGAGGGTCTGGATCTCTATGAGTGTTTGGGATCTTATCGAGCTCTATAGGGATATCCATGGCTTTATGGCTGGCCATCTGTACAGGGGTTACGAGCTCCTTGTTGAGATGATCAGCAGATCCGATCTTAGGTTCCTCTCGTTCACAGGTAACCTGGTTTCCACAGGGCTTAGAGGCGTCTTGGCCCAGCTAGTAGATGAGGGCTTCTTCGACGTCGTTGTGACCACCTGTGGAACTATCGATCACGATATAGCAAGGTCTCTGGGAGGCGGGTATTATAAGGGCTTCTTCGAATCTGATGATGAGGATCTATATAGGAGGGGTTTTCATAGGCTCGGGAACATCTATATCGAGCTCAAGGACTACGGACCAGCTGTGGAGAGATTCACGCATAAACTGGTTGACGAGCTTGTATCTTTAAAAAGGGAGTGGCCTGTATACGAGATCCTGTGGAGGGCTGGGGAGAAGCTTTCAGGAGACCCCAACTCTATACTGGGGGCCGCTTTTAAGAAGAAGATCCCTATCATAGTTCCTGGGATTGTTGATGGAGCCTTCGGAACAGCTCTATATACAAGATCCAGAATCTCCGGGATAAGGATAGATCTCTTCGCAGACATGGACCTCCTCGCAGAGAAGATCTTCAGATCTAAGGTGAGCGGAGCACTAATAATAGGCGGAAGGATCAGTAAGCATCACACAATATGGTGGAACCAGTTCAAGGAAGGGCTTGACTACGTTCTGTATATAACAACGGCAGTCGAGTGGGACGGATCGCTAAGCGGCGCACATCCCAGGGAGGCGATAAGCTGGGGGAAGGTGAAGCCTGAAGCGAAGAGAGCAGTGATCTATGGAGATGCAACCATAATACTGCCTATTCTTGCGGCAGGACTCATAGAAACTCTGCGAAAGAAGTAGAGAGCCATGACTTTTCCCAGTTCTAAAGAGCAGGCCCGCATAAGAGGATCTGACGCCTCTCATGGTGAGCCTAGCTTTCAGCAATATTTCTCGGCTCTATCAATATTCTATATGATGGGCATATAAGTTGAAGCTGTCCCACCCCTGGAGAGATCTAAGAGGCTATATCGAGGCCAGACTCGAGGAGGCTGAGGCCGAGTTCCAGCTAGCCTCGAAGTTCCTAGAAGAGAGGATCCACAGGAACGCTGCTGGCAAGGCCTTTCAGGGATGGAAAGCGGCTTTAGCGGCAGCAGCAGCCCTCAATATCGAGAGGATCGGCGAGCTTCTCAAAGGGAAAGTGAGGATGAGGGATGGGAAGATAGTCAGTAGGGCTGAGTGGGTAGCAGCCTTCATGCCCACAGGGCTTATGAGACCTATAGCAAAAGCTCTCGAAAGCGCCTATGGAGAGGAGATAGTAGCTCTAACTGATCTAGCGCTCAACCTCCACGAGTTCCAATACAACGGGCTTGATGAGACAGGGGTTCTGAGTAGATATCTATCCCTCGATCACGTGGAGAGCGATATTGAGAAGCTGATCTCTAGAGGAAAAAACTTCGTATCCATGCTTAGAAGATCTAACAAGCTAACTTCCACCTCCTAACGGCTTTAACTCTCTTATAGCGAAGCTAAGCAGCCTTTAATATATTAAGATCTTAACACATAGCTATAACGGTGATGAAGTCGAATATAAATCTAAGGACTCTGCCAGGTCACCTGTTAGGATACCTGATAAGTCCGAGGCAGAGATCCTTGGGAATAGCTATAGCCATCATGATCAACGAAATGGAGACGTTGAAACAGCTCCAAGAGTCGATCTGAGTGCACGGCGATAGAACCCCACTATAAGGGTAAGAGGAGCCATGGCTGATTCTTCTGCATAGCTTTCGATTCTAACGGTGCTCTCTATGTCTTTCAGAGGTTTGAAGAAGGAATCTAGGATCCTTCTACATGTTAGATACGATCTTATCGATTTCTTTGCAGTTATAAGGGGGTATGAGGGGATCGAGCATCTTAAGATCTTGAGAGGAGGGCTCATGATCAGAGATCTAGTATCTATTATAGCTAGCGAGAATTTCTTTGGAGAGGTTAAGTATTTAGTAACATATCCCAGGGATCTATCTGCTGAGTGGCGCGAAGCCCTAAAATTCGTTAATAGAGAGGATATAGTTGTGGATCCTGCGCTTCCTAAGGATCTAGAGGATCTCATATTTTCATACATAAATATATTTAGTGAGATAGCCGTAGCGCTAAGAAAGATAGAAAACCGGATCTGAGGAATAGGATCTCCTATTCCAGGACCTTCTCCCCGATCTAAAGGGCGAGGCTTGCTCTTTTATTTAATGTCATGCTAGTATTCGGTGCTTGTTTTCTCTATATAGGATATTGCATTCTTTATTATATATAGCAGTGCTTCTTTTGGAATGTTGTAGTAAGCTATAGATGTATCCCTATAGCTCATTACGTTGACGGGCGATATCTTCACCTCGTAGATCTCTTCGATCGATATGTTGTCCAAGATTCTTTTGACTCCCTCCTCCAGGCCGCTTGTTTTTATAACGAATTTAACTTGCGCAGATCCGTATTCATATCTTAGGGAGCACTCAACATGATCATATAGCCCCTTGTGAATAAAGCATGAGCCGAACTCAGGGGATCTTGATATCTCTTCTAGATCCTCCGCTAGAGCCCATCTCCACTCGCCTGTGTCAACGTCTTTGAACTGCACTACTCTATACTGCTTATTTTTCCTCATTTCTTTCAACTTGTTCTCTACAACCTTCTCAGGGAGTTCCAGAGCCTCTGCTATCTCGGTGACTGTCATTGCGAAGCCCTTCAGGAGTTTCACTATGAGGTATGTTATGTCCCTCAGCCATGGTCTTATAAGGGGCATAGATAGTATTTTCTTCGATATGGGTGAGGGCTCTCTCGATCTAGAGATCCTGAAGATCCTTATCCTCCCCCTGGAGATATCCTGGAAGAAGGATCTCAGGCTGCCATCGGACTCCAGATCCTCTAGGATCTGCCTTATAGCCTCCCTATACACCATAGATTCCTCAGGAACCTTTCCAAGATATCCGAAGCTATGCTGGATCTCCTTGATCTTTATCGACAACTTGGGACTCCTTCTGAGAGCCTCCGCCACTATCTTGTCAACATAATCCCCTGAACCAACTTCCTTCGGTAGATCCCTAAAGCCAACGGCCTTAGCCTTGATCGAGACGCCAAAGGGGGTGATCCTCACACCAACATCCATGCCCTCCTTCTTCGAGGCTATGTATAGGAGTAGATAGCCTATAGCCTCTCCAAGCTTATCGCCAAAAGGGTATAGGATCACTTCCTCATCTCCTAGATCCTCGATCACTATTAAATCTCTACTCGGTATAGGAACCCCCTTCCCATTGAACCAGGATCTCATCTCCCTAATAGATCCTTCTATGAGGGACACAGAATCACGATCCAGCGTGGCTGGCGGGCTAAAGCCCTTAGAGAGTATCTCATAGAACCTCTCAGCAACAGCCCTAGATCTCGTTGGCACCTCCCCCTTCCACAACGGTATCATGCTCTCACTCTCATCGGTTGGGGCTACATCTATGGTCATGCTGTCCTCATCTATCTTCGAGATCCTCCACAGCCTCCCACCGATCCTTATCACATCGCCTACCCTGAGTATCCTGAATACGTAGTGATCATCGAGATAGCCTATCACCTTATCACCACTCCTAACAGCGAACATCGTGCTCTCAGATATGAAGGTGAAGAACTCGGTGAACATTCTAGAGCTCTTCCACTTCTGATCAAACCTCCATATGTTGAAGAAGTTCCTCCCAAGCTTCACAACATTGTTCCCAGAGTACTCCAGTAAGCCGTTCTTAACCATCTCAGAAACAACCTCCGCAAACACACTCCATTCGAGATCTCTGTATGGATATGCCCTCTTAACAACCCTATATATGGTGTCTAAACTCGCGTCACCCCCCCTAAGCACCCAACCAGCTATTTCCCTAGCGAGGACGTCTAGATGGCCTTCAAGCATATATGGTCTCTCAATATAGCCCTCCGATAGGAGGGATATCAGGGAGGCAGAGATCAGGGTGTCGATGCTGTCCAGAGCTATGATGACACCCTTAGAAGTCTCCCCAACACTGTGACCAGACCTCCCGACCCTCTGTATGAGCGAGACAACCTGGCCAGGGGGTCTGAACATTATCACCTTATTTATACACCCAACATCTATCCCGAGCTCCAGGGTCTTGGTAGCTATCACAGCCTCTATCTCACCGCTCCTAAGACTCTTCTCGATATCCTCTCTCAGCTCGTGAGATATCGATGAGTGGTGGACAGCCAGCTTTGAAAAGCCCGCCTTCTCAAGCCCCTCATGGATCCTCTCAGCGATATACCTGCTATTCGTGAAGATAAGGGTTGGAGGCTCTATATTCCTAGCAACCTCCTTAATCCCTGCCTCTATCGGGTCCTCAGCGCCATCGCCCACCATCCTGATTGTGAAGCTTATATCCTTATCCCCGCCACCCCTGACTATCGAGAGGTTCCTGGCTGAGGATCCTGTGAAGTGCTTAGCAACACTCTCGGGATCCCCTACCGTGGCTGATAGCATTACTCTCTGAAAATCCCTTCCAGAGAGGTTGTAGAGCCTCTCTAAAAGAATCGATAGCTGGGCGCCTCTCTTGGTTCCTACGAGCTCGTGGACCTCGTCTATAACTACCCATGAGATCTTCGAGTAGTATTTTCTAAACTTTGTAGACCAGTCAAGATCGATCTCGAGGCTCTCTGGAGTGGTTATCAGTATCTCTGGAACCTCTCTATGCCTCTTAACCCTCTCGATCTGGGGCACATCACCGTGCTTCCTACCCACTGTGAAGCCTAGTCTAGAGGCCCACCACTCTATCCTTACAGTGAGATCGTTTATGAGAGCCTTAAGCGGTGTTATGTATAGCACATATATGCCCTTATCCATGGCACCTCGATCCATACTGACCATCTGAGATAGTATTGGTAGCATAGCAGCCTCCGTCTTTCCATGCCCTGTTGGTGCCATTGCAAGCACATTATCACCAGCAATAATCCTGGGAATCGCTATCCTCTGCACAGGTGTTAGCTGTCTCCACCCCCTCTCACATATCAGCTCAGCAATCCTTGGGTGGAGAAGAGAGACCACTCCCCTATCTTCCTCATCTAGACACTCTATATCCTGCTCCTCACTTGCTCTAGCTATTAGCCGCAATAACGCCGCCATTTAAATAATTTAGAATTGGAGGTTTAAAAGGTTTAATTACGATCCCGCTGTACCGGGGATCCTTTTTTCCTTCTTCCTCTCCTCAATAGCCTTTGAGAAAATCTCCAGAGCACTCTTCACAGCATCGCTACAGTCCTGCCCAAGCAGCGGGATCAGCTCTCTAAGAAATTTCACGGCGCAGGTTCTCTTATGGAAAACAAGATCCTCATCCCCGAACCTTATCACAATACCCTGCCCCTCTGGAAAGACCTTACCACAGACAGAGCATCTGGGCATACCCTAGCGCCTCAGAGCCTCAAGAACCTTGATAACTTCCATCGCGTGCCCCAAAGGATTTACCTTACCCCATTTCTTCCTCACAATACCCATATCATCGATCAGAAATGTGACCCTCCTAGCAAGGCCGAAAGGCCCTTGAACACAGTATAGCTTTATAACCCTGCTCTCGGGATCCGCCAGGAGGGTAAATGGCAGGCTATACCTCTGCGCAAACCTCTTGATATCATCTACACTATCCTTCGAAACACCTACAACCTCAGCGCCGAGAGAGACTATCTTGTCATACGAATCCCTGAATTCAATAGCCTCTATAGTGCATCCCCTCGTCATGGCCTTGGGATAGAAGTATAGGACAACGTATCTACCCCTCATACTGGATAGTTTAAAGATCTTACCATCCTGATCCTGTAACTCGAAGTCAGGTGCCTCAGAACCCTCATCAACACAACCCAACTTCAAGCCACCTTCATAAAACTATCTAAAAACGAGGTAAAATAGCCAATGATCACACGCCAGCCCATAGCTAATATTATTTATTATTAAGAGAGACGCCTATAGAAACGAGTAACCCATCATCAATATACAATACACAGCTATCTTGCCCACAACTCCTATTGCTCCGGCTTGTCATATTTATCTTAAGATAGTCCTCTATATATCCCCATAAATTGTAAGTAATTATAAGATAGAATATTATCTGCATTTGACACATTGATTAGGTCCAGGATTGATTAGTTGTCTCGCTATATGATATCGATATTAAGGATTAATTATATAACATAATATAATATAGTATATAGTTGTCTGCGATAGATGCCCATAAGAATTATTAATAATAAACATATATTAGTTACTATACATAACTATGGTAAGGGGGTTTTATAATGGAATGGCATGGAATGGCTAGGATAGTTGTGATAACAGCTATCATAGTAATTATCGTCGCCATAGCATCCTTTTACGGAGGTATGTATATAAGCAGTACATCCGCCCAGAGAGGAGCTGTAACCCAGATCCTAACGATCACAACACCGGTGAGGATAACTGTGACACAGACAGTTATTCAGACGTTTATAACGCCTCCACAGACGCCCGTACCTCAAACAATGCCGGCTCCTACGCCTCCTCCACAGCTCCCCGATAAGATCTTGATTGGTATGGCAGTCCCCCTATCTGGTAGCCAGGCAGATGCTGGTAAGAGGGGTTTCTGGGGTGTTCTGGCCGCGATTAGATGGGTTAATGAAGTATATGGGGGTGTTAAGCTATATGGCAAGAGTATCCCTCTTGAGTTGAAGTATTATGATGATGAGTCTAAGAAGGAGAATACGGTAGCCCTCACGGAGAGGCTCATAACGGTTGATAGGGTTAACTTCCTACTATCAACATACACATCGCCCTTGGTATTTGCACAGGCGCCTGTGGCTGAGAAATATAAGATGCTCCTGGTGAACTGGGGAGGGGCTGGAGATGAGATCAATGAGCAGGGCTATAGGTATGTGGTAACTGTGTGGACACCTGCCTCTATGTATCTATGGACAGCCCTCTACGCCCTGAAGCAGACAGATCCGAAGGTGACCAAGATAGCCATCATGTATAAGGATGACGTGTGGCTCCATGTCTTCAGAGCTATTATGATGCTCTAAAGACATTGGCGGAAGGCATACTATGCCCATCCCAGTGGGAGCCTACTGTGAAGTACACGCCTGATATGGCTAGTAAAATGAATATCGAGTGGTTCGGACCAACTACAGATGTTTTCATGAAATACTTTACAAATGTGACTGGCGATCCAAAGATATTGCCGAGCTATCACACGGGATCAGCGGCTGCAGCCGTACTACTCCTTGTAAAGGCTATCGAGACCGCTCAGAGCCTAGATCCGGTATCTGTTAGAGAGGCTTTCAACAAGCTGTATCTCATGACATTCTTCGGACTATTCAAGATAGATCCGCAGACCGGCAAGCAGATCGCCCATGAGATGGTTCTCGGGCAGTGGCAGGCAGGTAAATTCGTTGTTGTATGGCCAGAAAGTGTTGCTGTTGCAAAGCTATATTACCCATTACCATCGTGGGATGAGAAGAGGGCCGGCAAGCTAGCCTCATATTCATAGCTTTTTTAAACCCCGATTTTCAATAATTCCTTGAGGTGTTTCAAATAGCTCTAGAGCCTCTGTTATTCAATATATCCTCGGGCTTGATACTGGGATCTATATATGGCGTCTCAACCCTCGGTCTAAGCCTGATCTTCGGGGTCATGAGGATAGTAAATGTTGGGCACGGCTCGTTCATAATGATGGGCGCGTATACCGCCTACTGGCTCTTCACGCTATATGGCTTGATACCCATTGTATCGATAGCAGTGGCATTCATACTCGGGCTGGCTATCGGGATGCTCATATTCTATACCATTGTGAGAAGGCTTCTGGGAGCCCCGGAGCTCTCATCGCTCATAGCGATGTTCGGGATCGGGGCGCTGTTGGAGGAGATGGCTAAGCAGCTGTGGAGCATCGACTATAGGGGCTATACATGGTATATAGGCTCGATACCCTATCTAGGTCTCAGGCTACAATTAACAGTGGTGTTGGCCGCGGTTCTGAGCATCATCTCGGTCATAGCATTATTCATCTTCCTATATAGAACCGGTGTAGGAACCTCTCTAAGAGCCGTTGTGCAGGATCCTGTGGGAGCCTATATATGCGGTATAAATGTCCAGAGGATCTACTCGATGAGCGTCGGAATCGGCTTAGGTCTAACAATGCTCGGAGGGGTTTCACTAACACTCTATAACCCCACAGGGATATACCCCTATATGGGTCAGCCTTATACACTCAAAGCTTTCGTTATAGCTGTGCTGGGCGGACTCGGATCCCCTCTAGGAGCCTTTATAGGAGGTCTAGTATTTGGAGTGATCGAGTCTGCAGCCACATATATATTCAGCCAAATGGGCTCGCCGAGCCCGGGATCTCTAGCGCTCTTCCTGGGCTTTGTCCTCCTCATAGTGCTTCTCCTATTAAAGCCCGAGGGGCTGATGAGGAGATGAGGGAGAGGAGCACCAGGATTCTTCAGGCCGTAGCATTGCTAGCATTCTATATAGCTATATGGAGTGTTAGGGAAGCCTATCCGCAGTATGGGCAGCTAGTAACACTCATAATATTCTACACAGCTCTTGGACAGGCCTTCAACATATTTCTCGGGATGACAGGCTATGTGGACTTCGGATACGTGGCCTTCCTAGCCCTCGGCATGTACGGAGGTGCTTTAGCTGTAAAATACGCTGCAGAGGCAGGCTTACCACCTGCTCTAGCTCTGGCATTGGGGCCCCTAATAGCTGTGAGCCTCGCATCCATGGTTGCACTAGCAGTTGGCGGTGTTGCTCTAAGGCTTAGAGGAGCATATTTTGCCATAGCAACTGTAGGTGTTAATGAGGGTCTGAGATATCTGATAGAGGGTGCTAAGATCTGGGGAGGGTCTGAGGGTCTCATTATTGCTAGAGAGCTTAGACAGCTCTTTGGCGACGAGGGTTTCAGCTATATCACAACTATCTATGCAGATACATTCCTAGTCTTCACAGCTGCTACAGCAGCCATGGCAACATGGTTTCTCAAGAATAGTGGGATAGGCTACGGTCTCTCAGCCCTCAGGGAGGACGAGGTTGCCGCGAGGGTTATGGGTGTGAACACAACTGCCTATAAGATCCTGGCTTTCACGATAAGCGCTCTATTTGGGAGTTTAATAGGGTCTGCGTGGGGCCTTAAGATCGTTGCTATATATCCCCCAGAATCGTTTAACATAACATATACCGTAGAGGCCATAATAGTAGTTATGCTAGGAGGTATGGGAACCCTTTTCGGCCCGATCATAGGGGGCTCTATATATACCCTTACCAAGTACTACCTAGGCGTCTTAATACCTGGATCTCAGCTTCTGATCTTCTCAATACTATTGATAGTGGTTGCTACAGCATTCCCACACGGCTTGTTAGGACATATTAGGGGGTATATAAGGAACTATACCTTGAGGGAGATACTGAAGTAGGTGGGGTTAATGGCTCTCTTAAACGTGAGAGGGGTAACAAAGAGGTTCGGTGGACTAGTAGCTCTGAGAAGCGTTTCGTTCAAGGTTGAGAAGGGAGAGCTACTAGCCATCATAGGGCCTAATGGGAGTGGGAAAACAACCCTTTTCAATGTCATCAGCGGCGTCTACAAGCCGGATGAGGGATCGATATTTTTTGAGGGAGTAGATATAACTAGATATCCTCCCCATAAGAGGGCTAGGATCGGGATTGGAAGGGCCTTCCAGATCCCGAGGCCATTCCCAGGGATGAGTGTGAGGGAGAGCGTCGCTGTGGGAGCCCTTTTCGGCATGACAGCTGGTAATATCAGCGTTGATGATGCTCTAAAAACAGCCGACGAAATACTCAAGATCGTTGGTCTCTATGAGAAGAGGCTCGAGCTGGCTGGGAAACTCACAGGGCCTGAGAAGAAAATGCTCGAGCTGGCCAGAGCGATTGCTATGAAGCCGAAGCTCCTCCTACTGGACGAGGTCATGGCCGGGATGCCTCCGAGCGAGATTGATAGGCTTTCGAAGATAGTTAGAGATCTAGCCGAGGAGGGGTCTCCACAGTATCTCTTGTGGAGCATGTTATGAGGGCTGTTGCAAAGATAGCTGTGAGGGCTTTAGTGCTATATAGAGGCGAGATAGTTATAGAGGGCCCTGTGGAGGAGATTCTGGGGAGCGATAAGTTAAGAGAGATCTACCTGGGTGCTGGCCGTGTCACTTAGCGTTATAGACCTGGAATCCGGGTACGGAGCGACCCAGGTCCTCTGGGGTGTGGTGCTGAGAGCATCTAGAGGCTCCTTCACAGCTGTTCTAGGGCCTAATGGGGCCGGCAAGACAACCCTTTTAAACACCATAATGGGTTTTATAAAGCCTTGGAGGGGTAGGATAGAGTATAATGGTCATGACGTGACTGGGCTGCCACCTCATAAGAAGGTTGAGCTGGGAATGAATATAGTTCCTGAGGGGAGGAGACTCTTCCCAGACCTAACTGTTAGAGAGAACCTCATCCTAGCTGCGAGAAGTAAGAGAGCTAGGAATAGCTTGGATAACTCTCTAGACCTCGTATTCACACTCTTCCCAGTACTGAGGGAGAGGCTGGCCCAGAAGGCGGGAACTCTAAGCGGTGGGGAGCAGCAGATGCTAGCAATCGCCAGGACTCTCATGACAAGGCCCGAGCTTCTCTTAATGGATGAGCCTAGCCAGGGATTAGCTCCAAAAATAGCTTTCGAGGTGTTCATGGCAATCAAAAGGCTTAGAGAGACCGAGGGCATCTCGCTACTCCTGGTGGAGCAGAACGTTAACCTGGCCATGGAGGTCAGCGAGTATGTATATATCATAGATCATGGGAGGATCATTAGCGAAGGTACTAAGGAAGAGATATTAAAGGACTCCCGCGACATCATAGATAAGCTGGTAGGCATATAAATGATCCCCAACCTTAGAGAGGCAAGCTCTCTATTGCCAGGCCTAGGGCATCATATAGCGGTGATCATCCAATATATTGAGCAAAAGCTTATACCACCCATAAATAAATCTATATATGGTGGGCCGGTAGCTCAGCCTGGAAGAGCGCTCGGTTGGCATCCGAGAGGACCCGGGTTCAAATCCCGGCCGGTCCACCAACAACATCCTTTCAATACCTCTTATTCCGGGTTCATATCTGTAGTAACGTGGTGTTAAAGGATCGTAAACAATCGATCCTGGGCTCTGGTACTATGTGTGTTGCATAATAACTACTATTCTTCTGATTATATATAGCTAGAAACCTACGCAATGCTATTACAACTGAAGCTCCCGGATCTTCATGTTAGGAGGAGATCAGAGTGTTTATAGTCGCGATAAGAGTCAGAGAAGCCCTGATCTAGAGCTATCATCTCTATACTGCTGGTTATACAATATTATATAGATCGATAATGCGTTATAGCTATAAAGATACTAATCTGTTAGCTTATCCGAATTTATATCTCCAAAGGATGATAACTGTGGGACCTAGTTTGACGAGAAATAGGGGGGCAATTAGCACAACAACAGCTGTCATAGCTATTGTCGTTATAATCTTGGCAGTTGTTCTCATAGCACTATATATACAGAACATATCGAGAGGAGGCTATCAAACACCAACACCCCCGCCGCAAGCAACAAGCCCATCCCCAACGGTTCCCTCAGGGACAAGGGGGACAAAACTGCCGTATGACGCATCCAGTAAAACTGTATATGTTGTTCTAGATACTAGGAAGAGCCTTGATTTCAATGGATCCCAGAGAGGCGCGCTAAAAATATATATACCGGCTGGTTGGAGCCTCGAGATCAAATACATCAATAGCCCCAGCGACGGTCTCCCTCACAGCGTTGGGATTATAAAGAACAGCACCGCCTTGCCGAAGAGCAGCGATCCATCAAGAGATGGAGAACTACTGGCATGGGCGCCTGACAGCTCACAAGGAAAGACAGGCTTTCTAAGCGGAGTAGACCCAGGAGAATCCACAAGCTTAAAGGTCTCTTCACTTGCAGAGGGTGTATACTGGATAGCCTGTGGAGTCCCTGGACACGCGACAGGGGGCATGTGGATAGTTCTAGTAGCATCTAGCCAAGTCTCAGAGCCCTATTACACATAAAGTACTCTAAGTAGAGATCAACAGCTATATATAATTTAAACATAATTAAGCTTTTTAACACTAGATTCAATCCAACATATAATCCCTTCTTCATAATTTATGAAGCTCAGGGCAAGCCTCACATAAGGGACCAACCTAGTACCCTATACGATCTAAAACACCTAGAATATGTATTGTAATACTTAATCTAGACAAATCCAGATCTCTCGTTGAACACCTCTATTAATTTTAATCTCACATATAATTCGAAGGTAGATCATTCTTCCATGCATCATTGCGTAAGGGATCAAGCCTTCCTCATATGCCCCTGATCCAGCGGAAAACTATACATATAAATTTCCAATGAATATTGCTCTATTACTCACCTATAATTCTGAGGCATTCTATGCCTGATGCTAGCGCAATGACTTCTTGCTCATTAAAAATAAGGGTCGCTCTAATAGTCATATGCCATAGTATCGATCCCAACCTTTTATAGAGAGACAGGATCTCGAGCGACCCACTTGGAGAGTTTTGGTTAATAGGACTGTTTCATAGTTGATGGATAGAAGCTAGATTTATAAGCTTTGATTCTGTTTATTATTACTGGCGTTAGTTATTCTAGAGCCTTCGGAGAGGTTGTCTGATCAAGGAGGTTGGGGGAGTTGAGCAAGGCTAGAGCAAAGGCTGAGAGGAGGAAAAAGAGCAATGGAGAGTGGATCATCAAGTCAGGAGATAGGATCTTTGTTAGTAGGACAGCTGTTATACTATCAAAGCAGTTATCTAGGAAGGAGTTCAGTGTATTAGAGGAGATCGTGAATATATATAGCAGATGCCTGAGAATGTGCTAATTCACGTATCCAGGAATATTATTGAGAATTACTATAGGCTTAAGAATGGGAAGTACCAAGAGCTAAGGAAGGTCTATCCAAATATCCCATCCCACTATGCTCACAGAGTATGCCAGGATGCTGTTGAAAGGGTTTCCTCTCTTAGGAGGAACAGGGCTAGGCAATACTCTAGAGGGATCTTTGATGAGTTGGTTAAGTATCTAGGTCTAGGGAAAAAGGATCTTAGGAGTAGGAGGATCAAGAGATATCTCTAGCGGAGATCTTGGGAGATCGCTCAGTATCAGGTAGAACTTGAGATGATAGAAGGAATACTAGTGCCTAGGATCAATAGTGTTAGCATACGGCTAGTTGATGACCACGTATGGAAACCTATGGATGCCACCAAGATCAGGATCAATGGTTTTGAGAATATTTTCTTCACAAGTGTTGCCATCAATACTCATAGGGGCTGGGTATATCTAGATCTTGAGCATTCTAAGGAGTTCTACAAGCTACTGGCTAGAGGCTTTAAGCCGAAATCCCACGTAAAGATCAAGCTTGATAAGAAGAATAGGAGAGCGATATTCCACCTATCATTATATTAGGAAATATACATCCAATTCAAATAAACGATCCATGTTTGGTGGCTCATAACGCGATCGATAAACCCTCTAAGGGATCCATAGTCTATATCTTGATTATTAAGTAGCACGAAGATAGTAATGCAGAGCTTGAAGATTAACAGATTTTCTTCTCTACATATTTATAAGCCTTCTCACACTATCTTCTCTAGGGATCTATGTCATCATCGTATCACGAAATCAAAGAGCTAGTGAGGAAAGCAATTCTAGAGATTCTCTTAGAAGAGCCCGAGATATTACTAGAAGTACTAGTGAAGAGACCAGATTTGATCCAAAA